>Ga0256835_1001156_pt1 | contig 16349 bp, 15 predicted proteins | sample PIR30metaG_FD_185972 | JGI IMG/M metagenome (GOLD analysis project Ga0256835, IMG submission 185972) | Hydrothermal vent microbial communities from East Pacific Rise, Pacific Ocean - PIR-30 | ecosystem: Environmental > Aquatic > Marine > Hydrothermal vents | place: Pacific Ocean: East Pacific...
CTGGCGTGTGCGGCGCGCGGGGGGCGTGGTGCCGCCGCGCCGCGGTCATGATGACGACGCCGTGCGTGTGGCCACGGTGCCCCACCTGGTGGTGCGCGAGGCGGCGGCGGCGGCGCTGCTGCTGGCATTCCTCTTTGTGCTGGCCCTCGGCGCCGACGCTCCGCTATTGGCACGTGCCAACCCCGCACACAGCCCCGACCCCGCCAAAGCCCCCTGGTACTTCCTCGGCATACAAGAGCTGCTGCTGCACTTCCACCCCCTCATCAGCGCCCTCCTCCTTCCCCTGACGTTCCTCACCCTCCTCTTCGCCCTGCCCTACCTGCCCTACCCACAACGCAACCAGGGCATCCCCTTCTTCTCGGAAAAAGGCCGCCGTCTGGCCCGCCTCGCCGCCGCCGCCGCGCTCCTCCTCACCCCCCTGCTCATCGTCGCCGACGAATACCTGCTCCACTTCCACAGCTGGTGGCCCTCCCTGCCCCCTCTCATCAGTGAAGGGATCATCCCCCTCGCCCTGTACCTCACCCTCACCGGAACCCTCTGGTGGTGGGTGAAAAGAAAATACCACCCCGTGACGGGAGAAAGTGTCACTGCCTTCTTCACCTTCTTCCTGGTCACATACACCGTCCTCTCCCTCACGGGTATTTTCTTCCGCGGCACCGGCATGATGCTCACCTGGCCCTGGAACTTATGAAAAGCACAAACCCATGAAACCCCCAAAAAGCACATCTCAGAGCCGCCGCACCTTTTTCCGCCGCACCTGGACCTGGCTGGCAGCCCTGGCCGGTCTGGAACTTACGGCCGCCGGCATCACCTTTTTCGGCGCAGGCAGGAAAAAACAGGAAAAGAAAGAGGAAGCCGGCACCTTCTCTCCCATCATCTCCCTCGACGACATCCCCGCAGGAGGGGCCTACCTGTTACCGGCCACCCGCCTGGCCCTCACACGTCCCGACCCTTCCCACCTCGTCGCCCTCTCGCTGCGCTGCACCCATCTGGGCTGCAGCATAGAATGGGATGACGACAAGAAAGAGTTCCACTGCCCCTGCCACCACTCGATGTTCAACATCCACGGAGATGTCCTCAATCCCCCCGCCACACGCCCCCTCGACCTTTATCCCCTGGAGATACGCGCAGGGGAAGTATACGTCGACCTGAGCCATCCCATACCCCGCGACCACGCAGATCCTTCACAAGAGACCCATGTCTGAGACGATCATCCGACATACCGCCCGCTGGAAGAAGATCGCCCTCTGGGGGACGGTCATTGTCGTTCTCTCATTCCCCTTGGCGCTGCTGCGGTATGCCTTGCGACCCTCTCCCGCCCCTTACGAAGAGAAGGCCACCTATGTCGGCGGCGACAAGTGTATTGAGTGCCACCAGAAAGAGTATCGCGACTGGCACGGTTCCGACCACGACCGGGCCATGGCGCCCGCCACCATCGAGAGCGTCGAAGGCGACTTTAACAATGTCACCTTCGTCGACAGCAAGGGGGACAGCAGCCGCTTCTACCGCAAGGACAGCGCCTTCTACGTCCACACCCGGGGCCCCGGCGGCCGATACGGCGACTTCCGCATCGCCTACACCTTCGGCGTGCACCCCCTTCAACAGTATCTCGTCCCTTTCGAGGGCGGACGCCTGCAATGCCTGCCCATAGCCTGGGACACCCAGAGAAAGTGCTGGTACAGCCTGCCCGACTCGATCTATAAAGACGAAGACCTCACCCCCGACAACTGGCTCTACTGGACCAACAACGGTCAGAACTGGAACGGCATGTGTGCCGACTGCCACTCGACCAACCTCAAGAAGGGTTACGATCCTGTGAAGCACACTTACCACACCACCTGGACCGACATCGACGTCAACTGCGAGGCGTGCCACGGCCCCGGCTCGGAGCACATCAAGTGGGCCAACCTGCCGGCGGGAGACCGTCCCGGGGGGGAGAACGCCTGGCTGACGGTGAACACCTCCGACATGAACACCGTCGACGAGGTGAAGCTCTGCGCCCGCTGCCATGCCCGCCGCTCGGTATTGGGCGACTTCACCCCCGACGACTATCACCGCGACATGCTCGATTACATGGTGCCCCAACTGCTCAACGAACCCCATTACTTCGCCGATGGCCAGATCCTCGACGAAGACTATGTATGGGGCTCGTTCACCCAGAGCTACATGTACCAGGAACACGTGCGGGTGAAGTGCAGCGACTGCCACAATGTGCACAGCGGGGAGACGATCCTGCCCGTCGACGACAACCAGCTCTGCCTGCAATGCCACCGCGCCGACGTGTACGACACCTACCGCCACACCTTCCACAAGAAAAAAGGCGAGGCGGGCCGGCCCCTCCTCCTTGAGGGAGGGCACAAAAAGGTGGAGGTGGGCGAGGGGGCCAAGTGCGTCAACTGCCACATGCCCGGCAGGTACTACATGGGGGTCGACTTCCGGCGCGACCACAGCCTGCGCATCCCCCGTCCCGACCTGTCGCTGCGCTATGGCACTCCCAACGCCTGCACGATGTGCCATACCGACAAGAGCGATCGCTGGGCCGAACGATACATTGAGAAATGGTACGGCCAAAGCCGCCGCCACCACTATGGCGAGGTGCTGGCCCGGGGACGTCACAGCGACCCTGCCGCCCTGGACAGCCTCATCCTCCTCTCGCAGGATATCCTCTTTCCCGTGATCGTCCGTGCCACAGCCCTCACGCTGTTGCAGAACGATCCCATACAGAAGAGCTTCGACGCGCTGGTGAAGGCCTTCAGCGACCCCGAGGCGCTCCTCCGCGAGGCGGCGGTGCGCAGCCTGCCCAACCTCGACCCCACGGCCTTCCGCCAAGCCCTGCAGCCCATGCTCCTCGACCCCGTCAAGGCCGTACGCATGCAGGCCGCCTTCCGCCTCTCCGCCTTCCCTAAACGCCAGATCGAAGCCCGCTACCAGGAAGCCTTCGACAAAGCGATCCAAGAATACCGCCAGGCCATGCTCTACATGGGCGACTTCGCCAGCAGCCGCCACAACCTCGGCATCCTCTACACCAACCTCGGCCAAACCGACAACGCCATCCGCAACTACGAGGAAGCCCTGCGCATCGACAACCTCTTCTATCCTGCCCGTATCAACCTGGCCCTCCTATACAACCAAAAGGGCGAGAACGACAAGGCCGAGGAGATGCTCCGCAAGACACTCGCCCAGGAGCCCGGGTTCGCCGAAGGCTATTATTATCTGGGCCTCCTGCTGGCCGAGAAAAAAGATTATCAGGGCGCTCTGCACTACCTCCTTGAGGCGGCCCGCCGGATGCCCGACTACCCACGGGTGCGCTATAACATCTCGCTTCTCTACCAACAGATGCAAAAACCCGACAAGGCCTGGGAGTACCTGCGGCAGTGCCTGGAGAAGGAACCCCGCAACTACGACTATCTTTACGCTGCTGCAACCTTTTTCCTGCAGCGGGGAGAGAAAGAGAAAGCCCGACGGTACGCCCGCCGGCTGAAAGAGTGCTACCCCTCCAGCGACGCCGGCGACCGCCTGCTGCAGGTCATCGACCAGCCTGCCCACTGATCCTTCACGAGACAAATCCTAAAAAACGATATGCTCATGGAAACGACCGACACGACACAGCGGGTCTCGCTCGCCTCGCTGGCCTATCTGGTGATCATCCTCGCCGGGGTGAAGGTGGCCAGCCCGATCCTGGTACCTTTCCTGCTCTCGCTCTTTCTGGTGATCATCTTCAAGCCTTTCGCCGACAAGCTCCACGAAAGAGGGCTGCCCGGCTGGCTGGTCTTCACCATCATCCTCACGGTCATCCTGTTGTTCGACTTCCTGCTGGTGATGATCATCTCCGCCTCGCTCGGCTCTTTCTCGAACAACATGGATCTGTATGTCAACAAGCTCCAGACTTATCGTGACGAGTTGATTTTCCTTTCCGGCAAGCTGGGGATTCAGGATCGTTCGCAGATCGACACGCTTTTCGACCCGCAGCGGCTCATGGGCTTCATCGCCGGCACGCTCAACAGCTTCAGCGACCTGCTCTCCAACGGCATTTTGATCCTTTTGACGGTGGTGTTCATCTTCATCGAGGCGAAGATCTTTCCCGCCAAAGTGCGGGCCATCACGCGCCGTCCGGAGAACATCCGTTACTTTACGGTGATCAACAAACAGATCAACCAGTACATGATGATCAAGACCTATGTCTCGCTGGGCACGGGCGTGCTCATCGGCGGCCTGCTGGCGCTGGTGCGGCTCGACTTTGCCGTACTGTGGGGGCTGATCGCCTTCCTGCTCAATTACATCCCCAACATCGGCTCGCTCATCGCCGCCATCCCGCCGGTGATTCTCGCCCTGGTACAGTTCGGTCCCGGCGGCGCCCTGGGCATCGTCCTCATCTACCTGGCGGTCAACTTTGTCATCGGAAACTATATCGAACCCAAGCTGATGGGCCACGGCCTCGGCCTCTCGGTGCTGGTGGTGTTTCTCTCCCTGATCTTCTGGGGCTGGCTGCTGGGGCCCGTGGGGATGTTCCTCTCGATCCCCATCACCCTGGTGTTCAAGATCATCATGCAGATCAACCCCGACACCCGCTGGATGGCCATCCTCCTGGGCGACGGCACAGAGCTGAGCGAAGAAGATCCCGTATCCGCTGCGGCTTGAGCGATCGTGCCATTCCCTTGCATACCGGAAATAACGGACTTTTACTATTGGGGAAATTGCCATAACTTTAACGCTCCACCAAAAGTGCAGCGTTATGGAACGAAGCAGCAACTTCAAGACCGTCTCCACCCTGGGCATCCTCGCCTCGCTGGTGATCGTCCTGGCCGGGGTGAAGAGCGCCTCAAACATCATCGTCCCTTTCCTGATGGCCCTTTTCATTGTGATCATCTTCAAGCCTTTTGCAAATGCCCTGCAGAAAAAGGGGGTGCCTTCCTGGCTGGCCCTGACCATCATCATCCTCTTCATCCTGATCTTCATCAGCCTGTTGGTGATGCTCATCACCGTGACGGTTCAGAATTTTTCGGCCCGTATGCCTTTTTACAATGAAAGACTGCTGCTCCAGCGCGACAACTTCCTCGCCCTGGCCAACCGCTACCATCTCCGCATCGACCGGGAGCAGCTGAACTCTTTCTTCGACCCGGGCAAGATCATGGGCTTTGTCGCCGGCGCCCTGCGCAGTTTCAGCGACATCCTCTCCAACGGGCTGCTGATCCTGATCACGATCATCTTCATCTTCATCGAGTCGAACATCTTCCACCGCAAGTTGCAATTCGTGGTGAAAGATGAGCACAAGTTGCGTTATTTCCGGGAGATCAACGAACAGCTCAACCATTACATGCTGATCAAGTCGATCACTTCGGCAGCCACGGGACTGGTGTTGGGCGGGGTGCTGGCGGTGGCCGGCATCGACTACGCCCTGCTGTGGGGGGTGATCGCCTTCATGCTCAACTACATCCCCAGCATCGGTTCGCTCATCGCCGCCATCCCGCCGATCATCCTCACGCTGGTGCAGTTCGGTGCGCCCCAGGCGCTGCTGGTGACGCTCCTCTTTGCGGGGGTCAACTTTCTCATCGGCAGCATCATTGAACCCCGCCTCATGGGTAAAGGTCTGGGCCTCTCCATCCTGATCATCTTCGTCTCCCTGATCTTTTGGGGATACATCCTGGGCCCCGTGGGCATGTTCCTCGCCCTGCCTCTCACGCTGGTGATCAAGATCATCCTCCACTCGCAGCCCGAGACACGCTGGATCTCGGTGCTTCTGGGCAACGGCTCGGAGCTGCATGACTTCTCCCTCCCCCGTAACCAACTCCCCGAAACCTCAAAATGAAACATCCGCTCATGAAAAAGATCCTGTTCCCGTTTCTGCTGTCCCTCCTCGCCCTGTTGCTAGCCACCTGCAGGTCGCGATCCAGCGGGGAATCCCGCCAGCCCGTCCAGGAGCGGACGACACCGTCCGTGGATGTCACGGGCACATTTTTAGAGGCCGCCCTCAACGGCGACCTGGAGAAGGTGAAACAGATGGTGGCCGACGGCATGGCGGTGGACACCCGCGGCGAAGGGGGCCGCACCGCGCTCATGCTGGCGGCCTATAACGGCCATACCGACATCGTCCGCTTCCTGCTCGACCACGGCGCCAAGGTCAACACCGTCGACGACCAGGGCATGCCGGCCCTCATCTATGCCGCTTCCGGCCCGTTCCCGGCGACGGTGCAGCTGCTCCTCGACCACAAGGCCGACCCCAACATCATCGCCGAGGGCGACGGCTGGACCGCCCTGATGTTCGCCGCCGCCGAAGGACAGCTCGAGGTGGTGAAGGTGCTGCTTGCCCACGGCGCCGACCCTGCCATCAAGGAGAAGGACGGCGACACGGCCGAATCGTTCGCCCGCCAGAACGGCCACACCGAGGTGGCCGAATACATCCACAACTGGATGAAGAAAGACAAAGAATGATGACGGCTCACCCCGGAAGATGGCCGGTGTAACCTCTTCGCACCAGCTCCGCCGCCCGGTCGGCCACACGCACATCATGACTGCCCAGGACAAAGATCAGATCCGCCGGACACACCTCCTCCCCAAAACGGGGATAATCCCACAACATGCGGACCAACACAAGATCATCCTCATAGGCAAACGTTCCGGAATGTGCCACGTATGAAAATTTTTACATATCCAGAGATGCCTTTCAAAGCAAATTTATTAAATTCGTCATCTCCACAACAACGGAGGGTCGGAATATGCCGAACAAGACCTAAAACTGAAGTAGGCAGAACCTAAACACGTGGAGCGATGAAAAGAAAGCTTGTGAACGTGGTTCTCGGTGTGATGTTCGCTTTCATGCTGACGTCGTGCTATTCCCATACCTTTGTGATCGGCGATGGTCCGAAGACCGGTGTGGTGGTCACGGCCAAGAACAACTTCTTCCTCTACGGGCTGATCCCCGGCAAGGTCTCCGACCCGCAAAAAATGGCCGGCGGAGCCAAGGATTACCAGGTCACCGAAGTGCATACCTTCCTCGACGGCCTGATCGGCTCCCTCACCTTCGGCATTTACACACCGACCACGACGAAGGTACAGAAATGAATCCATGCTCCGGCGGGACATCCCGCCGGAGCTTTTTTATCCCGATACCATGCGTTATCTGCTGATCACCGCCGGAGGGATCCTGTTGCTCTATTCCGGCATTTATTTTATCCGCCTCATTCATTACCTTTCCACGGGCGCCTTTGCCCTCTCCAGCTACGGCAAAGGAGTGTTGGCTGGGAGGATCATTCTCTTCCTGGTGGGACTGGCATTGCTTCTTTGGGGGTTGAAGAAAAGAAAAGGTTCACGTGAGAGCCTTTGAAACGCGTTTTTTCATCTTACCGTTCATCTTGAGATAGAGGAGGATGCCGTCGAGGATCATGTTGCGGAGGGGGCCTGCCTTGATGAGCACACCCATGAACTTGTGCTGGATGGTGTTGTAACGCAGGATGCGGTCGATCTCGGGGAAGGTGTCGCGTCTGCCGAGGATCTTGTCGGCCACGGCCTTGCCGGAGACGAGAGCCTGGTAGATCCCTTCGCCGGTGAGGCCGGAGGCGAGGCCAGCCGCCTCACCGGCAAGGAAAAGGTTGCCAAAGTCCCAACCGCGGTAGTCGTAGCTGATGGGAAAACTCTCATAACGGGCATCCGTGATGTCGAGGCCGGTGCGTTCAAGCCAGCGGTGAAAACGTTTCTTCATCCAGCCGGTAGAGACATAGCGGGGGTCGCCTCCCACGCCGGCGACCAGCTCGTTGCGGTGGGGGAAGATCCAGCCGTACCACGAATGGAAATAGCGGCCGTTCATGTGGATCTCAAAACGCGGTTCGTCATGCCAGGGGATGCGGTATTGCAGGGTGAAGATGCGCTTTTCGAGGGGCAAACCCAAGTGGCGTCGTACCAGGGAGGTGGCGCCGTCGGCGCCGACGAGCCAGCGGTAGGCGAGGCGTTCGCCGGCGGCAGTGACGACATGACCGTCACCGATGGCCGTGACGGCGGCGGCGGTGCGCACCTCGCCCCCCTGCTGCTGCACCCTGCCGGCCTGCCACGCCCCCAGCGCCCGGCGGTCGACGGTGAAGAGCACCGGCTTGGGATGGTGCGTATGCATACGCACATGCGGTGCCACCAGCAACGACTCCCGCATCCGCACCTCGATCAGCTCGTCCGGGACAGGGAGGATCTCCAGATCCTTCTCCGTGAGGCCGCCGGCACAGACCTTGTCGCCCACCACCGCCTTTTTCTCGAGCACCACCACCTTCATGCCCGCTGCAGCCAGGTGCTCGGCACAGATAAGCCCTGCCGGCCCCGCCCCTACGATCACCACATCGTACTTCTCCATGGTCGTCCGTTGAAAGTACCAAAAATAGGAATTTTCCGCATTCCCTCCGGGGCTTGCGGCAGCCTGTTGCAGGGTCAGGGGGAAATACATACTTTTGAGGGTCGCACGACGTTCTTCATCAAACACCATTTGCGGCGATGGCATGGCCGAAGCTTTTTGCGGTACTCTCTTTTTCCCTGCTGTGGGTCGCAGGGGGGCAGGAGCTCCCTGCCCAGACGGGCGGAACGCGGGTATACCGTTTTCTCGACCTGCCTTACAGCAGCCGCGTGGCCGCCCTCGGCGGCGGCATCGCCTCGATGCCTGCCGGCGACCTCAACTTCGCCCTCTCCAACCCCGCCCTGCTGAGCGACGCCGTGAACAACCAACTCTTCCTCAACTACATCAACTATTTTTCCGATATCAACTTCGGCAGTATGGGCTATGCCTTCCGCACGCCGCTGCCGGTACGCACCGCCGCCGCCATGCAATACATCCATTACGGCACCTTCACCGCCACCGACGAGACCGGCACCGTCACCGGCACCTTCTCGGCCGCAGAGTATATCTTCCATCTCTCCGCCTCGTACGACCTTTTCGACAGTCTCATGACGGTGGGAGTGAGCATGAAGCCCCTGCTCTCGGTGCTGGAGCGCTATCAATCGTTCGGGCTGGTGTTCGACGTGGGGGCGGCTTATCACAGCCGCGACGACCTCTTCACCGCAGCGCTGGTGTTGCGCAATGCCGGCTTCCAGGTGAGTCCGTACGTGCCGGGCCACCGCGAGAAGGTGCCCTTTGAGATCCGCGCCGGCATGAGCGCCAAGCTGCGGCATGCCCCTTTCCGGTTCGTCGCCACCTTCCGCGACCTGCAACGGCCCGACCTCCTCTATACCGTCACGGAGGATCCGGAGAACCCCACAGCTCCTTACCCGGAGAAAAAAGAGTATTCCGGCTTCGGGAAGGTAGCGGAGAACTTCATGCGGCATACGGTGCTGGGGGTGGAGGTGTTGATGGGCCGCAGCCTCATCGTGAGTGCCGGCTATAACTACCGCCGCCGCAAAGAGCTGATGGTACCCCCCCGCAGCGGGATGGCGGGCTTCTCCATAGGAGCCACCCTGCAACTGAAAAGGTTCACACTCAGCTACGGCCGCGCCACCTACCACCTTGCCGGCGCCTCCAACCATATCTCCTTCTCAACCAACGTGAAAGAACTGCTGGGAAAGAGATCGCTGTAATAAACCGGATTATAATTGTTTGGTTTTGCAGCGTACCGTTAGTTCTCATTCAGACCATGCGCAAGAGAACCCAGTTTTTGTTTCCATCTGCTTTCAATTTCGATACATTCTTTTGGAGTAGCTGTCTTAGACAATACTTCCAGAATCGAAAAAGATAAGTTTTCATGGAAGTTATCATCTACTTTTTTTAATTCCTCCAGTTTTTTGTTTCCAGCCGTCCCTCTCGTTCTCACATATTCCGACCATCGACCCCAAAGCCCCTTCTCTCCATAAGAAACTCCTACATACTGAAGCCCCCTTTTTTTGTATAATATCAAATAAACAGCTTGGATCTGAACTAAATTTCTATACCATTCCTCATGAGATTCAGGATTATTGATAATGGTCTCCAATTGATGAAAATCAAGATTACTGATTCCATGGGATCATTTTGAAAAAAGTAAATTTTTATTTACCTTTACATAAGGTATTTTATGTTGGATGAAATGTTCCGAGTTGTTACGGATTTTGATGAGGGACGGGTGGTATCCCACCTCTCAAAAGGGGTCACACATAAAGTTAAAACATCCTTTAAAAGACGGAACTATAATTTTTCCGGATCATGGAAGTCAGGAAGTAGGAAAAGGTCTTGCACAAAGATCTTAAAAGACGCAGGGATCAAATTAAAGGATTCAAAGAAATGAAGAAGAATCGCGAAAAGATCAACATGATCATTGAAAAAACGGATACCGGATTCTCCGCTTATGCGGAACAATACCCGATCTTCACCACCGGAAAGACCATTCCGGAACTGATGCGCAACGCCTACGAAGCGATCTCCCTCTATTTTGAGGAGGAAGGAGAAAAGCCCCCGTCTCAAAATATCAGGTTCGAGATCGATTTCAAACAATTTTTTCAATATTACAAGGTTCTCAATGCAAAACAACTGGCAGGAAGGATCGGGATGAACCCCGCTTTGTTGTCACAATATGTGCGTGGACAGAAAAAACCTTCCCCTGCCCAAACCCGTAAGATCCTTGATGGGATCCATCAGATCGGGAAAGAACTCGCCGAGATAAATCTGATCTATGAGTCATAAGCTCTCTTCCCCTCTTCTTCATTTTTGATATCTTTGCCGCATGGGGCGGAAGGCGTTGATCATAGCGGTGGACGGCCACTCTTCGTGCGGCAAGAGCACCTTTGCGAAGGCCATCGCACGGGAGCTGGGATACACCTATCTCGACAGCGGGGCGATGTACCGTGCCGTGACCCTCTGGGCGCTGGAGCATGGACTCATCGGAGAGGAAGGTCTCGACCGCGAGCGGCTGGTGGCCGCCCTGCCGGGGATCCGCATCTCCTTTGAGAAAGATCCCGCCACCGGCGGCAATCTCACCCTCCTCAACGGCCGCAACGTCGAAGAAGAGATCCGCGGCATGGAGGTGTCGCGGTGGGTGAGCGAGGTGAGCCGCATCCCCGAGGTGCGGGAGCATCTTGTCAGGCTGCAGCGCCAGCTCGCCGGCCACGGCGGCATCGTCATGGACGGCCGCGACATCGGCACCGTCGTCTTCCCCGACGCCGACATCAAGATCTTCATGACCGCCCGCCCCGAGGTGCGCGCCCGGCGCCGCTACCTCGAACTGCTCGAAAAAGGGGAACGGGTCACCTTCGAAGAGGTGCTCCGCAACGTCGAAGAACGCGACCGCATCGACAGCAGCCGCGCGGTGAGCCCCCTGCGTCAGGCCCCCGACGCCGTCGTCCTCGACAACTCGGAGATGAGCATAGAAGAAGAACTGGAATGGTTCCGGAAACTGCTGCACGAAAAAGGATATGGAGAAAAGGGAGATGAAGATCGACATTGACCCGCGGGCGGGCTTCTGCTTCGGCGTGCAAAACGCCATCGAGATCGCCGAGAAGGAGCTGCGCGCCGGCCATACCGTCTACTGCCTCGGCCAGATCGTCCACAACGAGATGGAGATCGCCCGCCTCGAGAAGCTGGGCCTCATCACCATCGACCACGAACAATACCGCCACCTGAAGAATGCCCGCGTGCTCATCCGCGCCCACGGCGAGCCGCCGGAGACCTACCGCATCGCCCGCGAGAACAACATCCACCTCATCGACGCCACCTGCCCCATCGTGGCCCACCTGCAGCAGAAGATTCGCACCTGCTACGACGAGATCAAAAAAGAACAAGGGCAGGTGGTCATCTTCGGGAAAAAGGGCCACGCCGAGGTGATCGGCCTCATCGGCCAGACAGGCAACACCGCCATCGTGATCAACAGCGAGGAGGATCTCGACAAGATCGACTACCACCGGCCGGTGTACCTCTACTCGCAGACCACGCGCGACATCCACCAGTATGAGGAGCTCAAGCAGGAGATCCAGCGCCGCATACGCGAGGCAGGCGACCAGCAGCCGGCGCCGTTCATCAGCTACAACACCATCTGCTCGCAGGTCTCCAACCGCGCGCCCGAGCTGCAGGCGTTCGCCCGCGAGCACGACCTGATGATCTTCGTCAGCGGCCGCAACAGCTCCAACGGAAAATACCTCTACGAGATCTGCCGCCAGACCAACCCCAACACCCTCTTCGTCAGCCTGCCCGAAGAACTGCAACTGCCCCTGCCCGGCACCCCGCAACGCATCGGCATCAGCGGCGCCACCTCCACCCCCGGATGGCTCATGGAACAGATACGCGACAAGATCGCCCGCCATTATAACTTATAATAACTATAACCTCGAATGACCCTCACCGTCATTTTGGGGTTATCATTCTTTTGTGTAATTTGGACTTCTCTAAATCCTGAACCTGTAAAACACTTCGATCATGACCAAGATCAAAAGGATCGGCGTGCTCACCTCGGGCGGCGATGCACCGGGGATGAACGCCGCCATACGCGCCGTCACCCGTACGGCTCTCTATCACGGCATCGAGGTCATCGGCATCCGTCACGGCTATGACGGGATGATCAACGGCTATTTCAAGCTGCTGAAGACCTTTCATGTGAGCGACATCATCCAGCGGGGCGGGACGATCCTGAAGACCGCCCGCAGCGACGAGTTCCGCACCCCCGAAGGACGCCGCAAAGCCTATGAGCAGCTACGCGACCGCGGCATCGACGGCGTGGTGGTCATCGGCGGCGACGGCACCTTCACCGGCGCCCGCATCTTCGGTGAAGAGTACGACATCCCCCTCATCGGCATCCCCGGCACCATCGACAACGACCTCTACGGCACCGACTACACCATCGGCTTCGACACCGCCCTCAACACCGTCATCGAGGCGGTGGACAAAATCCGCGATACGGCCAGCTCGCACAACCGTCTCTTCTTCATCGAGGTGATGGGCGCCGAGGCCGGCTTCATCGCCATCCGCAGCGGCATCGCCTGCGGCGCCGAGGCGATCATCATCCCCGAGGTGAAAGACCAGGTGAAGAACCTGCGGGCTTTCCTCGAAGAGGGCTACAAACGCAAGAAGTCGAGCAACATCATCATCGTCGCCGAAGGGGCCTACCCCGGCGGCGCCTTCGGCATCGCCGACGCTGTGAAGGAGGACTTCGAGGGCTATTCGGTGCGGGTGACCGTCCTGGGTCATATCCAGCGCGGCGGCTCCCCCTCGGCCTACGACCGCTTCACCGCCAGCCGCCTGGGCTATGCCGCCGTCGACGCCCTCCTTGATGACCAGAAGAGCGCCATGATCGGCCTGCAGAACAACGAGATCACCTTGGTGCCCTTCAGCAAGGCGGTCAAGCTGCACAAGGAGGTGCGCAAAGAGTATCTCGAGATCGCCAACGTACTCTCCATCTGATGCGGGGAGGATGAACCGTCCCCACCATGGCTGCCGCTCCTTATGCTGAAGTGCTGCTGCCCCTGCCGGTAGCCGGTCCCTTCACCTATGCGGTGCCGGAGGCGCTGCGTGAACAGGTCGCCCCGGGCATGCGTGTCATCGTGCCCTTCGGCGACAAACATCGTTATGTGGGGCTTGTGCGCCGCCCTGCCAGGCGGCCGCCCGAGGACATCACCCCCAAAGCCCTCGAACAAATCCTAGACCCCTCTCCCCTGGTCACGGAGACCCACTTCCGCTTCTGGGAGTGGATGGCCGACTACTACCTCTGCAGCGCCGGCGAGGTGATGAACGCCGCCCTCCCCGCCGCCCTCAAGCCGGCACACCGCCTCACCTACCGCCTACGGCCCGGCTTCACCGACCTCGCCGGCCTTGACAGGAAAGAGCGCGACCTCCTCTTCCGCATCGAAGCCGCCCCCGGCATCACCGTCGACGAGTTGGAGAAACACTTCTCCAAACGCCTCCTGGCCCGTCTCCTGCCGGCCCTCCTGCAAAAGGGTGCCATCATCGAGGAAGGGCGCCTCGACGACCCCTACCGTCCCCGCACGGAGAAGTATGTACGTCTCAACCCCGCCCTCACGAAAAAGGAACTCGACGCCCTCCCCGAGCGTCTGAAACGTGCTCCCAAGCAGTGGGAGATCTTCGTCACGTTGCAGGGGGGGCGGCCGCCCGGCGAGGCGGCGCCGGCAATACCCAAACGCCAGCTCCTGCAGCAACATCCCTCCCCTGCCGCCCTGAAGGGCCTGCTCGACAAGGGCATCGCCGTCGAAGAGGAACGACCCCTGAGCCGCCTGGAACGCGGCTCCGCCCACGCCGTCGAGCTGCAAACGCTCACCCCCGCCCAGCAAACCACCCTTGAAGAGATCCGCGCCGCCTTCAAGGAAAAAAACACCGTCCTGCTGCATGGCATCACCTCGTCGGGAAAGACGGAGATCTACTTTCACCTCATCCGTGAGATGCTCAAGCAGGAGAAACAGGTGCTCTACCTGCTGCCCGAGATCGCCATCACGGGTCAGATGATCGAACGTCTGAAGAAGGCTTTCGGCGCCCTGGCCGGCATCTACCACTCCCGCTACAGCGACCGCGAGCGGGCCGAGACGTGGAAGAACCTCGCCGGTCACGACGAGGCCCCGCCGCTGCAGATCGTCCTGGGGGTGCGGTCGGCCGTCTTCCTTCCCTTCCGGCGGCTGGGATTGATCATCGTCGACGAGGAGCATGAGACCTCCTACAAGCAGGACGCCACAGCCCCCCGCTACCACGCCCGTGATGCGGCGGTGGTGCTGGGCCACCTCACCGGCGCGAAGGTGCTGCTCGGCTCGGCCACCCCCGCCCTGGAGAGCTACTTCAACGCCCGCACGGGGAAATACGGACTGGCCGAGCTGCACGAACGCTACGGCAATATCCTTCCTCCCGAGATCCGCGTGGTCGACATGAAAAAGAGCTACAAGCAGCGGCGTGTGCGGGGGCACCTCTCCGTCCCCCTCTACGAAGCGGTACGCCAAGCCCTCAACGAGGAGGAACAGGTGATCCTCTTCCAGAACCGCCGCGGCTTCTCGCCCTATGTGCAATGTGCCGACTGCGGGTGGATCCCCTATTGCAAACACTGCGACGTGAGCCTCACCTACCACCAGGCACGCCGCAGTCTGGTATGCCACTACTGCGGCTATACCGAGACGGTGCCGTCGCGCTGTCCGCAGTGCGGCTCCACCCACATCCGCACCCGCGGCTTCGGCACGGAAAAAATCGAAGAGGAGGTACGCCTCCTCTTCCCCGACGCGCGGCCGGCGCGGCTCGACCTCGACACCGCCGGGACGAAGAAAGACTACCTGCGTATCATCCGCGACTTCGAGGAGGGACGTACCAACATCTTCATCGGCACCCAGATGATCACCAAGGGCCTCGACTTTGGTCATGTGCGGGTGGTGGGCATCCTCAATGCCGACAATATGCTGCACTTTCCCGACTTCCGCGCCTGGGAGCGCAGCTACCAGCTGATGGCGCAGGTGAGCGGCCGCGCCGGCCGCCGCGACCGGCAGGGGCTGGTGATCATCCAGACCTACGACCCCGCCCACCCCGTCATCCGCGATGTGATCCGCCACGACTACTTCCACATGTACCGCGAACAGCTGAAGGAACGCAAGCTGTTCCGCTACCCGCCCTTCTACCGGCTCATCCGCATCATCCTCAAACACCGCAAACAGGAGACCGTCGACGAGGCCGCCGCCACCCTCGCCGGACAGCTGCGCAAGAGCTTCGGCAACAACGTGCTGGGTCCTGAATACGCCTTCATCCCCCGCCTCCGCAATCGCTATATCAAACAGATCCTCCTCAAACTCGAACGCAACGCCGACAAGTCGCGCGCCAAAGAGATCCTCACCGCCTTCGAGGAACACCTGCGCAACACCCCCCGGTACAAGGGGATCGCATTCATCAATGATGTGGATCCGGTGTAAAAAGGAGTACGGAGTACAGAGTTCGGAGTAGGGAGTTTGGGAAAATTACTGCCAAAGGCATCCCCTGGGGAAATTCCTGCCGGAGGCATCCCTATGGGAAAATTCCAAATTCCAAAATTCAAACATTCTGATAAGAGATCGATAAGAAAGTGCATTTGGGTCCATCCAGATGAGTGGCGTATGAGAAGGACAAGCCTATTTGGATGCCGACGGAAAACAAGCGGAGGGGAGCGTGGGATATCAATAAGTGCCTGGAGTGCCTCGAGTATTTGGAGTACTATTAGGAGTGACTAAAGTTAAAAGTTACAAGTGCCTAAAGTCAATGACACCCGGCTTTCGTGAGCCGGAGGCGATGCGAAAGACGTTGGTGGAATTGATCCTGACCCGAAGGCGTCAGGATAAAAAATTACAAGTGCCTAAAGTCAATGACACCCGGCTTTCGTGAGCCGGAGGCGATGCGAAAGACGTTGGTGGAATTGATCCTGACCCGAAGGCGTCAGGATAAAAAATTACAAGTGCCTAAAGTCAATGAC
>Ga0256835_1001157_pt1 | contig 16348 bp, 15 predicted proteins | sample PIR30metaG_FD_185972 | JGI IMG/M metagenome (GOLD analysis project Ga0256835, IMG submission 185972) | Hydrothermal vent microbial communities from East Pacific Rise, Pacific Ocean - PIR-30 | ecosystem: Environmental > Aquatic > Marine > Hydrothermal vents | place: Pacific Ocean: East Pacific...
CCTGTTCCATCTGCTGCTGGACGGCCGCTTTCTCTGGGGCAGCCGCTCCTCCGGGTTCATGCACCTCCAGCTCCGGGACGCCGACGGCACGCTGATCCGCGACCTGACCCCCGGCCCGTTCGAGGTGACGGCGCTCGTGGGCGTGGACGAGGCGTCCGGGGTCGCCTGGTACCAGGCGGCGCGGCCCACCCCGCTCGAGCGCCGGATCTACCGGGTCCGCCTGGCCGACGGGCGGACGGTGGAAGTCGGCCATGGCGGCGGTACCCGGTCGGCCACGCTCTCACCGGGCCACGGGTTCCTCCTCGTCCGGCGCTCCGCCGTCATGACGCCGCCCGTGGCCGAGACGTGCCGCACCGACGGCTCCGGCACCCGGACCGTTGCCGCCACCGACGCCGCGGCGGTGGAGGCGCTCGGGCTCGTCGAGCCCCGCTTCGTCACGGTGGAGGCGGACGACGGCACCCCGCTCCACGCCGAGGTCATGGCCCCGCCCGGTGCAAGGGACGGGGGACGTCACCCCGTGGTGGTGTCCGTCTACGGCGGGCCCCACGCCCAGGTCGTCCGCAACCGGTGGGGACGCTCGACCTTCCTGTTCCACCAGTGGCTCGTCCGCCAGGGGTTCGTGGTGTTCGCCCTGGACAACCGCGGCTCGGCCGCCCGGGGGCGCCGCTTCGAGGGCGCGGTGGACTGGCGGCTCGGCCAGCTCGAGCTGGCGGACCAGCTCGCCGGCGTCCGGTGGCTCGAGCGGCAACCGTACGTCGATCCGGACAGGATCGGGATCTGGGGGTGGTCGTACGGTGGCTACATGACCTGCTACGCCCTGACCCACGCGTCCGGCGCCTTCGCCGCGGGGGCCGCGGTGGCGCCGGTCACCGACTGGCGGCTGTACGACTCGATCTACACCGAGCGGTACATGGGGACACCCGCCGAGAACCCGGACGGCTACGCTGCGGGATCGGTCCTCCAGGCCGTCGACGCCCTCTCGGCGCCGCTGCTCGTCATCCACGGCACCGGTGACGACAACGTCCACTTCCAGAACACGGTGCAGCTCGCCGATCGGGCGTGGAAGGCCGGGAAGACGTTCGACCTGATGCTGTTCCCGAACCTCAGGCACGGAATCCGCGCGAAGGGCTCCCACCTCCGGGTGTTCCGGCGGATCGCGGACCACTTCATCCGGACCCTCCACCCCTCGGCCGGGGAGGACCGGTGACGGAGCCGGCGGCCCGGACGGTCCAGAAGGCGCCTCGTCCGGCCCTCGTGCGGAGGTTTCTGGTCCGCGTGGCCTGGCCGTTCTCCTGGGTCCTCGTTGGTCTCGCCACGGTCACGGCCGCCGTGATCCTCGTGCCCGCGCGGTTTGTGACCACACCGGACCGGCTGTTCTGGGTGCTCCGGGCTTGGTCGCGGCTCCTCCTGTGGCTGCTGGGCGCCGAGCTCGTCGTCACCGGCGAGGAGAACCTGCCGCTGGACGGCCCGGCGGTCATCGTGGCCAACCACTCGAGCCACCTGGACGGCCCCGCCCTCGGCGTGGCGCTCCCCCGGCCGATCTTCTTCGTCGCCAAGAAGGAGCTCGCCCGGATCCCCGTCTTCGGCCAGGCCCTGGTCGCCGTGGGCTCGATCATCGTGGACCGCGGCTCCGGCGAGAAGGCCCGCCGCCAGATGCGGCTCGCGCTCGAGCGGATCCGGAACGGCCTCTGGGTGCTCGTCTTCGCCGAGGGGACCCGCTCCGCCGACGGCCGCCTCGCCCGGTTCAAGAAGGGCGGCTTCCACCTGGCGGTGGACGCCGGCGTGCCCGTGGTCCCCGTCGCCATCCGCGGCGCCCGGGAAATACTGCCCCGCGGCACTGCCCGCCCGCGCCGCCCGGGCCAGATCGAGATTGCGGTCGGCGAACCGATCCCCGTGGACGGTCTCGCCAGGGCCGACGTCCCCGCCCTCGCCCAACGCGCGCACGACGCCGTCGCCACCCTCCTCGGGGAGGGCTGACCGAGGCCCACGCTCTGGGACATCCCAGCGTCACGGCCCACGGCGCCGAGGGCCGGGGCCTGCCTCCGGTTCGCCGTAGCGGCAACCAACCGGATGGGCACGGGTCCGACCCAGACACGGGCAGGATCCGGGCCACCGCCACGGACGCGGCCCGTGGCACCGGCACCGACGGGACCCGGACACGGAAAGGTGCGACACGCTCCCCTGCCCCAACACCCCGGGGTCGAGCTAAGCGATGTCCCGGATGGCGTTTCAGAGAACCACCGACCTTCACGATCGGGACTGTCCCCAACCCGACCGCCCCCCTGGCCGAAACGAGGCCCCCCACCTGGTACCCCACGCACCAACCTCCCCAGGGACGAGCGAAGCGATGTTCCGGCTGGCGCCTCACAGAACCAGACCCTTCACGATCGGGACTGTCCCCGCAACCAGGCCGAAACCCCCGCCGAAGAGGATGGCGCTCCACCTGGTACCCCACTCATCCGCCCACCCAGGGACGAGCGAAGCGAGGTTCCGGCTGGCGCTTCAGAGAACCAGGCCCATCACGATCGGGACTGCCCTCTCAACGGAACCCTCCGCCATCCAGCGATCGAGTGCCCCACGAGGAACGGGCCGGCGTGGGGGCGGGGGCGGTCCGGCGACGGAGGCGAGGGCAAGCCTCGTGGAGGCGTGCCCGGGCGGCGAGCGCAGACGGCTTGGCCCGAGAGGGTGGATGGGTGGGGGAAGGGTAAGTCGTCGAGTACGCCGTCCGGGTGCGTCGCCACGGGGTGCAGCCCGAGCCGCAGGAGCCGGGGCGCACACGCCTCCACGGCCCCGGGGAGCGGAGCGACCCGGGGGAGCCGCAATAGCGGCGTCCGGCCTGCGACCGCCTCTCAACGAAGCGAGGAGGGGCCGCGCGGATCGTGCCCCGGGGCCGTTCCCGCAAGGGCGCGAGGAGAAACTGACCTGGCGGTCGTGACGACGAAGCGACCGCGGCGGGGGCGGTCCCGGGGTGCGAGACTCGCGGCCCCGTTCATCCAAAGTCGATGACTCGAACGCCCTCCAACGAAGCCCAGGCGGCCGGCAGCGACGCCGCAGGCGGCGCCAGCGCGTCGCACGGGCGGTCCGGGGGGAGCAAGCTCCCACCGGGACGCGCGGGCGAGGCGCGCAGCCCGCGCGAAGCGCGGGGGCCGGCCGCCGATTCGCTCCACAGCGGTGCGGTTCCGCCGGGTCGGAGAGCGCGCCACGCTGCCGGGGATTGCTTCGGGATCCTCCTCCGGAATCCTCCTCACAATGACAGGGATGGCGGAGGGTCGCACCGGCGGCCGGCGCCCGGCATGCGGCCGTCCCTTCCCCGAGGCCGTATACTGGTTGCGATGGGATCTGCGGGCTGGAACGGCACACGCGCGCTGGTGACGGGGGCCTCCTCTGGGATCGGCGCGGCCATCGCGAGAGAACTGGGAGCGGCGGGGGCGCGCGTGGTGCTGACGGGGCGCAACGAAGCCGCCCTCGCCAGGGTCGCGGCCTCCTCCGGCACGGGGGCGTCGTTCCTCGCGGGCGATCTGACCGACCCGGCGTTCCGCGAGCGGCTCACCGAAGCGGTCCGGGAACACCTCGGCGGCCTCGATCTCCTCGTGAACAACGCCGGGATCACCATGAACGCCCGGTTCGAGGAGCTCGAGTCCGAAGTGCTCCGCTGGATCATGGAGATCGACTTCTTCGCCCAGGTCGAGCTGACCCGGCTCGTGCTGCCGGAGCTGTTCGCCTCAAAGGGCCGGATCGTGGTCATGTCCTCGGTGACCGGTCTCGTGGGCACCCCGACGCGGACGGCCTACGCGGCGGCGAAACACGCCCTCCACGGCCTGTTCGGGGCACTCCGGATCGAGCTCCGTTCCCGCGGCGTCTCGGTCACCATCGCGTGCCCAGGCTACGTCGCCACGCCGATCCGCGAACGGGCGGTGCTCGGCGACGGCCGGGAGCAGGGCGTGGACCAGGCGGCGGGACGGACGATGCTCTCCGCCGAGGATGTCGCCCGGCGGACGCTCCGGGCCGCATGGCGACGCCGCCGGATGGTGCTCATGGGGATGGAGACCCGCCTCGCGCGCATCCTCTCCATCGCAGCGCCCGGCGTGCTCGACAACATCCTGGAGAAGGCGACACGGTGAACCCGGACGCCCGGAACCCGTACCTCCGGACGATGGCAGACGACGAACTGGGACCGTTCAGGCAACTGATCCACGAGGTCATAGAGGGTGAACGCCCCGAGGGCCGGGACTTCGACGCGTGCCGGGCCGTCTTCCTGTCCGAGCCCAGTTCCCAAGGCGGATTTCAGGCGCTGTGCATGCTCCTCGAGGGCTTGCTGGCCGACCCGGATCTTCCCATCGACGACACCCATACGGTGGTCCGGCTTCTCAAGGCCCTGGCCCACGGTACGGTCCAGCCGCAGGAGCTGGTCCCATGAGTCACCTTCTGCTCCTGCTGGTACTCCCGGCCGCTGCGTGGGCCGCGACCCGGATCGCCGGCCGATCCGTGCCCCCCCCGGCCGCGGTGGTGGTCAACGGCCTGCTTCCGGGAGCCGGCCTGGCCCTCCTTGGCGCACCGTTCGTTGAGGTTGTGGCCTCCGTGGTTCTCGGAGAGGTTGCACTGGCGCTCTGGATCGTCTCGGGCAGCGCGGTGCCGCCCCTCGTGGTGGGGATCGCCTCGGCGTACTGGGCCAGCCGCCGGGCCGAAGCGGCGATCCGCCGGGAACCGTCCGGCGCACACCACGCCACAACCCCGCCGCCGACGGCAGAACGTCCGTCCCTCCATCCGCCGGCTCCGGCCGCACCTCCGAGGGAGGCCGGGGAGGATCACGGCGCAGCGGGGTACTCGGTGACCGTCCGGTGCACGGAGTGCGGAGCCGACCTCGAGGTTCCCGTCCTCCATCACACCGCTCACTGCCCGTTCTGCGGGACGAACCATCTCGTCGTCGGGCACGACGAGGTGCTTCAGCTGACCGTCCCGGAGAAGGTCACCGGGCCGGAGGCGCTCCGGGAGGCGGTGCTCGACCACTACCGGTACCGCCGCTACGTCACGCTGTACGAGTCGAGGGTCGCGCCGATCCAGCGGAACGCCACCGCCATGACCCAGGACGGGAAGCTCGTCGCCTCGCCCGAGCTGGCCCTCGCCGCCGAGGCGGCCGAACGGCGCGTGGCCGCCGCAGCGGACCGGTACAGGGAACGGCTGGCCCGGACGCTGGAGGTGGAGCCGGTCCACCACTTTCTGGCCCCCTACTGGCATGGGATGGGCACCCTGTACCAGGCAGCGTTCGGCCGCGAGCCGAGAGGCCAGGAGAAGGCGCTGGCGTTCGGGCTCGCCTCGGTGGAGGCATCGGCACCGGCGTTCGAGGGGGTCGAGCTGCCGCGGATGGGACGTCTCTCCTACCTGAAAGCGCTCCTCCCGGCGGCCGTGCACCACGACCGGCCGACCCTTCCGGTGGAGAGGCCGCGGGAGGCGCTCCGGCAGGCGTTCGGTGACATCGAGCGCCGGAAGATCGTCAGGGAGCTCCAGATCATCGGTCACGGCAACCTGTTCACACCCGACGCCACGGCCCTCCTCTGGCGGCCGTGGTGGATCGTCCGGGCCACGGGCGAGGAGGTCAACGACACCCTGCTCGTGGACGGCGGCTCCGGACGGGTGGAGGGAACCGCTCCCACCATCCAGGACGAGGCGCTGGTCCCTCTCCCGCAGTCGGCCCTGGAGGGTGGTACGCTCCGGTTCCTCCCGATGGAATGCCCCGTGTGCGGACACGAGTTCGCGTTCCGGCCCGACGCCATCATCCACTTCTGCAGGAACTGCCACCGCGCCATCGGCGTCGATGGAACGGAGAAGCTCGAGATCCCGTACGACAGGGGCCGCATCGAGGGAACCGACGCCACGGAGATCCTGCCGTTCTGGTTGTTCCCCCTCAGGCTTCGCACCGAGGACGGTGCGGTCCTGACCGACCTGGCCCACCTGACGGACGGAATCGACGGCCGCCTCGACCAGATTGGCGACGACGCGCCCCGGAGGGATGAGTCGATCCTCGTCCCAGCCTTCCACGTCATCAATCCGCGCCTGATGGGAACGGCCTGGCGCCGCCTCTTCGAGCTGACCACCCGCCGCCCGTGGTTCACAGAGTCCGGCCGGTACCCGTTGACCGAGCGGCCCCATCCCCATCCCGTCACGCTTCCGGAAGCGAGAGCCCGCCGGATCGCCCCCTACTACCTCGCCAGCGCGTTCGGCCGGCGCGATCTCGCCCGGGCGAACATCCACCAGGTCTCGAGATGGCTGTTCCGCGCGCGGCTGGAGAGCCGAGGCCGCCTGATCTACCTCGCCCTCCCACGCCAGGTCATCGAACCGTTCCGGATGTACATCGGCCGGTTCCCTGTCGGCGCGCTGGGCGACGGCGCCTGATCACCGCCGCAAAGCGGCCGTCTGTCCGCACTCCCCCCTGGAGCAGCAGCAATCAGGACCGTTCAGCGTTCGCCTCGAGAACCTCACCGGCGATCCGGGCGGGGAGGCGTCCCGGCGTCAGTTCCCGGAGGAGCGAACGGGCCTCGCGGCGGGCCTCGAACACAACACCCGACCCGCCCTCGCCAAGGACGCGGATCAGCACGAAACGGTCAGCGAGAACCGCTCCCGCCGCGGGCATCGCCGCGGAGGACTGGCGATCCCCGCTCCACTCCCCCGACGCTGTCCAGGTCTTCGTCCGAGAATCCATGGTGACTTTGACCCTCTCATTGTACGCGGAAACGGGACCGGCCGGGCCGGCCCCGCTATGATCGGAACGATGGCACGTGATGCTGCACTCGAGAAGCTCGCCGGCCTCCTCCGGGAACGGGGGCCGGTGGTGGCCTTTACGGGCGCCGGGATCTCGGCGGCCTCGGGGCTTTCCACGTTCCGCGCCGAGGATGGAATCTGGGCGCGGTTCCCTATCGAGGAGTACGGAACGGCCGACGCCTTCCGGCAGCATCCGGAGAGGGCCTGGGAGCTGTTCGGGGCGATCGAGGCCGAGCTCGCCCGAGCACGGCCGAACCCGGCCCACGAGGCGCTGGCGTCGCTCGAGGAGATGGGGATCGTCGAGGCCGTGGTAACGCAGAACATCGACGGGCTTCACCGGAGGGCGGGCAGCCGGAACGTCATCGAGTACCACGGCACGGCCGCCACCGGACACTGCCCCGCCTGCGGGCGCCGGTTCCGGAGGGAGGCGCTTCCCCCGTACCCGCCCGCGCCGCGGTGTCCGGAGTGTGCCGCGGTGGTCCGGCCCGACGTCGTCCTTTTCGGCGACCCGATCCCCGCGGATGCGGCTGCCGCCGCGGAGCGGGCGTTGGCCACCGCGGAAACCGTTCTCGTGGTGGGGTCCACCCTTGAGGTCATGCCCGCTTCCTGGCTCGTGCTCTCGGCCTCGCGCCGTGGGGCTCGCGTCGCCGTGGTGGATCCGAAACCCTCGGCCTCCGCGCGTCGCATCGCCGATCTCGTGGTCGCCACACCTGCCGAACGGGCGCTTCCCGAGCTCGTCCGGCGCCTTCGCGACGCCGGGGTCAGTTAGTTGAGGTAGGAGGCCAGTGCCCGGCCACGATGGGAGCGCCGGAGCTCGCCGAGGGCCCGCGCTTCGAGCTGGCGGACCCGCTCTCTGGAGAGCCCCATGATCTCCCCGATCTCCCGCAGCGTCCTCGGGCGGTCGTCCTCCAACCCGTACCGGAGCTCGAGCACCCGCCGCTCCCGTTCCGGAAGCTCGTCGAGCGCCTCCCGGAGCGCCTGCTGGAACGAGCTGAACAGGATCCGCTCGTCCGCGTCGGGCAGGAGTGTCTGTTTCAGGAGGTCCCCGAACTCCGAGTCCCCGTCCCCGTCGACGGGATCGTTGAGGGACAACGATCCCCGGGCAACCCGGCTCAGGAGGCGAACCTCGTCCGCCGGAATCCCCAGCGCCTCGGCGAGCTCGTCGTCCGTCGGGGCGCGGCCGAGCCGCTCCCGGAGCTCGGAACGGGTCCGTTCCAGGCGGTACATGGTGTTCGCCTGCTTCTGGGGAAGACGGAACGTCCCCGCCTGCTCGGCCAGCGCATGAAGGATCGCCTGGCGGATCCACCAGACGGCGTACGTGATGAACTTGACGTCCTGCCCCTCCTTGAACGGGTTGTACTTCTTGGCCGCCTGGATCAGGCCCAGGTTTCCCTCGTGGATCAGGTCGAGGAAGGAGACGTTCGGGTTGCGGTACCGCTTGGCGTAGGAAACGACGAAGCGGAGGTTCGATTCGACGAGCTTCTGGAGCGCCTCCTGGTCGCCTTCCTGGATCCGCCGCGCCAGCTCGAGCTCCTCCTCGTGGCTCAGGATCGGGTACTTCGAGATCTCCCGGAGGTACCGCTGAAGGGTCGTCCCCTCCGAATCGTCGGAGCTCCAGTCGCGGGTGGTCATTCAGTCGCCGTCCATCGGCTGGATCTGCGTCCGGCCAACCCTCACCAGGGCGTGGGTCCTGGGAACCTGGTTCTCCTCCGCGGCCTTCCGGCGCAACACCTCGCGGAGGACCTCGACCTCCCGCTGGAGCTGTTCGACCTGCTCCTTGAGGTTGAGGATGATCTCCACCCCGGCCAGGTTGACGCCGAGATCCCGCGTCAGGGTCAGGATGCTCTCCAGACGGCGGCAGGTCTCCTCGTCGTACAGTCTCGTGTTGCCCTTCGACCGCGCCGGCCGGATCAGCCCCTCACGTTCCCACAGCCGCAGTGTCTGCGGATGAACGTTGTACCTCTCGGCGACCCACGAGATCATCCGATATCTCGGCGTGCTCTTCATCCCTCGTCCTCCACGATCACGACCCGGCGGCGGCCCCCATCGGATGTCTTCCGGAGCCGGACCGTCAGCACACCCCGCTCGAGGTCGGCAACCGGGGTTCCCTCGAACCGCGAGACTGGCAGCTCGAAGTCCCTGTGGAACGGCCCGCGGGGACGCTCCATCCGCAGCAGCCGGGCCTCCTGCCGCGGTACGGCAATCTCCCCCGAGATCCGCAGGCGGTTCCCCTCGAGCTTCAGATCGACCGACTCCGCCTTGACCCCGGGAATCTCCACGATCACCACGATCTCGCCGTCAGTCTCGTACAGATCACCGGCGGGACAGAACGAACTCGAGCTCCTGTCGGCAAGCTCCACCCCTCCCTCCAGGATGGCCTCGTCGAACAACGACTCCAGACGATCCCGTAGGGCGAGCAGATCTCGGATGATGGGCCATGCCAGCGGCATTGCAAACCTCCCGGCCGGCGGGAGCCCCCGGCTCCCGCCGACCACTGTATCACCGTCGTGCCGGTCCGCTCACGAACCGGTCAGTTCGAGGATTCGGCGTCCACGTCCACGTACTCGGCGTCGATCACCTCGTCCTCGCCTCCGCCAGAAGCGCCGGCTGCATCCTGAGCGCCGGCCGTACCGTCCGGGGAGCCCGCTGCCGCCTGGCCGCCGGTCTGCTGGTAGAGCGCCGCTGCGAGCTGGTGGCTGGCCTGGGTCAGGCGCTCGTACGCACTCTCGATCCGGTCGAGGCCTCCCTCCTCGAGCGAGCGCTTCGCCTCGCTCAGCACACCCTCGATAGCCGTGACCTCGGTCTCCGGCAGCTTCTCCCTGTTCTCGCTGACGAGCTTCTCGGTCGAGTAGACCAGCGCATCGAGCTTGTTCCGGGCCTCGATCTCCTTGCGCTTCTGCTCGTCCTCCGCGGCGTGGGCCTGCGCCTCCTGGACCATCCGCTCGATCTCCGACTGGTCAAGGCCGGAGGAGCTGGTGATCTGGATCTTCTGCTCCTGGCCGGTCGCTCTGTCCTTGGCCGAGACGTGCAGGATGCCGTTGGCGTCGATGTCGAACGTCACCTCGATCTGCGGCACTCCGCGAGGCGCCGGCGGAATCCCCATCAGGTGGAACCGGCCGAGCGTCCGGTTGTCCTTCGCCATGGGCCGCTCGCCCTGGAGCACGTGGATCTCCACCTGGGACTGGTTGTCCTCCGCCGTGGAGTACACCTTGCTCTTGCGCGTCGGAATCGTCGTATTGCGCGGAATCACCACGTCCATCACGCCGCCCAGCGTCTCGACGCCGAGGGAGAGCGGCGTCACGTCGAGCAGCAGGACGTCCTTGACCTCACCCGACAGCACGCCAGCCTGCACCGCCGCACCGATGGCCACCACCTCGTCCGGGTTGACACCCTTGCACGGCTCCTTGCCGAACAGGTCGGTGACGATCTTCTGCACCAGCGGGATCCGGGTCGATCCACCGACGAGCACCACCTCGTCCACGTCCTTGGCTTCGAGCCCGGCGTCCTTGAGCGCCTGACGGCACGGCTCGATCGTCCGCTTCACCAGCGGCTCGATCATCTGCTCGAACTTCGCGCGGGTCAGGCGGATCGCCAGGTGCTTCGGACCGGAGGCGTCCGCCGTGATGAACGGCAGGTTGATCTCCGTCTCCATCGCCGAGGACAGCTCGATCTTCGCCTTCTCCGCGGCCTCCTTCAGGCGCTGGAGCGCCATCCGGTCCTTGGACAGGTCGACGCCCTGGTCCTTGCGGAACTCGTCCACGAGCCAGTCGATGATGACCTGGTCGATGTCGTCACCGCCGAGGTGCGTGTCGCCGTTGGTCGACTTGACCTCCACGACGCCCTCGCCAACCTCGAGGATCGAGATGTCGAACGTCCCGCCGCCGAAGTCGTACACGGCGATGGTCTCATCCTTCTTCTTGTCGAGCCCGTACGCCAGGGCGGCTGCCGTCGGCTCGTTGACGAGCCGGACGACCTCCAGGCCCGCGATCTGGCCCGCATCCTTGGTCGCCTGACGCTGGGCATCGTTGAAGTAGGCGGGTACCGTGATGACCGCCTTCTCCACCGGCCCGCCGAGGTAGTCCTCTGCCGCAGCCTTCAGCTTCTGAAGGATCATGGCCGAGATCTCGGGCGGAGAGTAGACCTTACCCATCACCTCGACACGGGCGGTGTCGTTCTCCCCCTTGACCACCTTGTACGGGACGGTCTTGATCTCCTCCAGCACCTCGTCGTACCGGCGGCCCATGAACCGCTTGATGGAGAACACCGTGTTCTCTGGGTTCGTGATCGCCTGCCGTTTGGCCACCTGGCCCACGAGGCGCTCTCCGTTCTTCGTGAACGCGACGACCGACGGGGTCGTCCGCGTCCCCTCCTGATTCGTGATCACGACCGGCTTGCCGCCCTCCATGACGGCAACCACCGAGTTCGTGGTTCCAAGGTCGATTCCGATGATCCGAGACATGCTTGAACCCTCCTCAACTCTCAATGTCCGACTCGAATATAGAACCTGAGCCTGTGATTGTCAAGTCTCCCCCGCGCCATCCCAACAACACCGCCAACAAAGCAAGGGACACTGTTTTTCTTCGATTCCATTCCGCGTCCCCCATGGTCCAGGCATACCCGAGCCGGAAGCTGCTTCCAGCGAAGCAGTTCCTTGGCCAGTTGTGAAAGAGGACTCTCTTCATTCTTCGCCAACCGCTCCTCCGGCTTGGAGCTCGAGAACGTTTCCCTTTCGTGAGAAGAAACGTTTCTCCTGTCCATCCTCCCCGATCGGCAAGAAAACCCACCCAACTTCCCATTCCTAAGAAAAAGACTGTCCCTTTTCCTGGCGCTGGCCCGATCGGGCCCGGGACGTCATAATGCGCACGGGGGTGACCGGGATGATCCAGGTGCGAAGCGAGATCGGACGCCTGAGGCGGGTGCTCGTACACGAACCCGGCCCGGAGGTCGACCGGATGGTGCCCTCGATGATGGAGGAGCTGCTGTTCGATGACATCCTGTTCGGCGAGGCAGCCCGCGAGGAGCACCGGCGGCTGCGCCGTCTCCTCCAGCTACTCGGCGTCGAGGTCGTGGAGACCGGAGAGCTGCTCGCCGAGACCCTGGAGAACCCGGAGGCGCGGAACTGGCTCCTGGAGGTACTCCATCCCGGCCTCCCGCCCCGCGTCCGCGAGCGGCTCGCCGAGCTCTCCCCCGGGGAGCTCGCCCGGGTGCTCGTGGCCGGCATCCGCCGGGACGAGATCGACGAACCATGCACCGTGGACGCCCTCTACGCGCTGCCCCCGATCCCCAACTGGTGCTTCCAGCGCGATCCCCAGATCGTCGTCGGCGAGGGGGTCGTCTTCTCGGCCATGGCGACACCAGCCCGGTGGCGGGAGGCGTTGCTGGCGCGCGCCGTGTTCCGGTTCCACCCCAGGCTCATGCCCGCCTGGACGGTGGATCCTCTGGAGCCCGAGGCCGATCGCACGCTGTTCCTGGGTCTCCACCGCCCCCGTCTGGAGGGCGGCGATCTGCTCGTCCTCTCGGACGACGTCCTCGCCGTGGGTCTCTCCGAGCGGACCAACACCGTCGCCGTGGAGCTCCTGGCGCGCGCCCTGGCGAGGCTGGAAGGCGCCCCCCGCTGGCTCCTGACCATCCACCTCCCGGCGAACCGCGCGTTCATGCACCTGGATACCGTCTTCACGCTCGTCGATCGCGACGCCGCCCTCCTCCACGAGCCCGTGATCGCCGGCGACCGGCCCGCGCCCGTTGCCGCCATCGACCTCCATGGCGAGAACCTCGACCCCAGCCCCGCCGGAACGATGCTCGACGCGCTGGCCGATCGGGGAATCGACCTCGAGCCGATCCCGTGCGGCGGACCGGACCCCGTGGAACAACAGCGAGAGCAGTGGACCGATGGTGCCAACGCCGTGGCCGTCGCACCCGGCGTGATCACGCTCTACGACCGGAACATCCGCACCGCCGGGGAGCTCGACCGCCGCGGCTTCCGGATCGTCCACGCCGACGACGTGCTACTCGGACGGGAGGAAATCAACCTCTCCGAGGAACACCGTCTGTGCATCCTGCTTTCTTCGCACGAGATATCCAGAGCCCGCGGCGGCCCCCACTGCCTGACCCATCCTCTCCTGCGCGACCCGGCCTGACCTGACCCACCCCGCGCCACCGGCATCCCGTCGACGCCGGGACTCAGCCGCCGGCCCGTGAAAGGCGGAGCTGACGCCAGCGGTCGTGGTACCAGAGCCACTGCTCGGGCCGTTCCCGGATCACCCCCTCGATGAGCCCAAGGAACCGTGCGGTCAGCGCCCGTTCCTCCCGCTCATCCTCGCCGAGTTCGCCGGGAATCACCGCCTCGTCGAACCGCACGGTGTACCGGCCCGGGCCGTCCCATAACCCCCAGATCGGCACCACCGGCGCGCCGGTCCGCACGGAGAGACGCGCCAGCACGGGATGGGTCCACGCCGGGTGGCCGAAGAACGGCACCTCGACGCCCTCATCGATGAGCGCACGCTGATCGATCAGGATGCCCACCGCGCCACCGGCCTTCAGTTGCCGCAACATCGCCCGGGAGACGTTCCGCTTGCCGAGCGCCCGGTTACCGTACAGACCACGGTACCGCCCGAGCTCGGCCTCGAGGAGCGGATTGTCCAGCGGACGGTTGACTACGACGAAGCCCCCGGGAACGATCAGACCCGCCGCCAGGGCCGCCACCTCCCAGGAGCCGATGTGGGCCGAGAGGAGGAAGACGCCACGACCCAGGGCCAGGGCAGCGTCGAGGTGCTCCCGCCCGACGATCCGGACGCCCTCCAGGAACCGCTCCGGTTCCAGCCGCTGGAGCCGCAAGGCGTCGAGCACCACCCGCCCGAAGTGCCGTGCCACTGCGAACCCGAGGGCCCTCCGTTCCTCCGGCGAGCGTTCTGGGAACGCCAGAGCAAGGTTGAACTCCAGGATCTCCCGGCGCCGACGCCCAAGACGGTGGTACAGGACCCCGAGGCCCGCTCCGGCTGCCGCGACGGCCCGGGGACCAGCCCGGTGAGCCAGCGTCCGCGCCGCCAGGTACGCGGCGTACTCGACCCGGTTTCGGTACACCGACCGTCCGCTCACCCCAGCACCTCCGGAGCCACGGCCCACAAACCGTCCCAGTCCCCTTCCACCGGCACCGTGGCCGTCTCGAGAACGGTCACCGGCGAGCCGTCGGGCAGCTTCACGGCATCCTTCCCCGTGGTGACTGGCACAGCACCGAGCCGATCCGCCTCGGCCAGGATCGCCTCCAGCTCGAGGCGAGTGTACCGGTGGTGATCCCGGAACCAGCGCCGCGCAACGACCTCGGCGCCAAGCCCCTCGAGTGTCTCCTCGAACGCCCGAGGACGGCCGATCCCGGCAAACGCCAGGACGCGGGCGCCCCGGAGCGCGCCGGGATCCTCGCGGCCCTCCGGAGTCCGCAGCGCCGTCGGCCGCACCGTAGCCCCAAACACCGGCACACCAGGGGCGATCCGTCCGATTCGGCGCCGGATCGGATCGAGGGCCGCCTCCGGAAAACGGATCGGCAGCCGCGTCACCAGCACGGCCGACGCCCTCCGGAGCGCCGAGAGCGGCTCGCGGAGCCGCCACCCACCACCCCACGGGTCGCCCACATCGACCAGGACGACGTCCAGGTTCCGTCGGAGCCGCAGGTGCTGGAACCCATCGTCCAGGATCACGACGTTCGCACCGGCACCCCTCGCCCGCAGACCGCCGCGAACACGGTCGGCATCCACCACGATGGGAACGCCGGGCAAGAGGCCCGCGAGCTCGAGCGGTTCGTCCCCAGCATCTTCCACACCGGCGCGCGGTTCGGGGCCCACAAGCAGTAGCGGGTCCTCGGACCGGCGGCCGTATCCCCGGGTCAGGACCGCCGGCCGGCGGCCGCGCCGGACGAGATCCCGGGCCAAGGCCGCCACCGTCGGGGTCTTCCCCGTGCCGCCGAACGTCAGGTTGCCCACAGAGACCACGGGGACCGGCAACCGCTCGGCGGCCAGCAAACCGTGCCGGTACCCCGCGGCTCTGACGCGACTCACCACCCTGTAGAGCGGTGAGAGCGGTGCGAGCAGGATCGCCTTCTCCACGAGAGCGAGCGTAGCACGAGAGGAGCAGGTCTTCCGGCCGGCTCACGCTCCGCCGGCCGGAAGCCCCGCCAGCCGCAGCACGGCCTCAGCCGTCCGTGCCGCCGCACCGCGGTTCGCCTCGACGGCGGCCCGGGCCGCCGCGCCGATCTGCCGGGTGGCCTCCCGGTTCTCCGCCCAGCCACGGAACACCGCGGCGAGCTCCTCCTGCCCGTGGACCACGGCCACACCCCCCGACTCGATCATTGCAGCGTACACCTCGGCGAAGTTGAACAGGTGTGGTCCCGTCACGACGGGCACGCCCCACACCGCCGGCTCCAGGGGGTTGTGTCCCCCGGTCGGGACGAGCGATCCTCCGATGAACGCGCCATCGGCGAGCCGGTATGCCCTCGAGAGCTCGCCGATGGTGTCGAGGAGGAACGCGTCCGGGCACGCAGGCGCCGCATCGAGGGCGTTCCTCCGGGCCAAGGTGAGCCCACGCCTCTCGAGGAGCTCAGCCACGGCGTCGAACCGCTCGGGATGGCGCGGCGCCACGAGAAACATGAACCGGCCCTTCCCTCCGGCCGCCGCAACGGCGTCGAGCACCATCGCCTCCTCGCCCTCCATCGTCGAACCCACGGCGAGTACGAACCGGTCCCCAGCCCATGCACGGAACCTGTCCTCCCACTCCAGCGGCGACGGATCAGGCTCAAGGTCGTACTTGACGTTCCCGGTCACCACGATCCGGTCCTCGGAAACCCCGAGCGCCGCAAACCGTCCGGCGTCGGCCTCCTCCCGGGCGGCGACGAGCCGGACCGGTTCCAGTAGCGGCCGCAGCAGTGCACCGGCCTTCCGGTACCGTCCAAACGAGCGCTCCGAGAGCCGGGCGTTGACCACGGCGACGGGGATGCCGCGGCAGCTGGCCTGGTGCAGCATCTCGGGCCAGAGTTCCGTTTCCACGAGGACCAAGGCCGCAGGACGGGCTGCATCGAGTACCCTCCGCACCGGACGGACAAGGTCCAGGGGGCACGGGTGCACCGACGCCCGCTCCCCAAGCGTCCTCCGGGCCAGGGCCAGCCCCGTGGCCGTGGTGGCAGTGACGAGCAGCGGCGTCCCCGAAGCACATTCGTCGAGCGCACGGACGAGCCGGCGGGCGACCTCCACCTCCCCGACCGAGACCGCCTGGATCCAGAGCCCTCCCGGCCGGACCGGTGGCAACCCTTGCCCCAGCCGCGCCGCCAGCGGGGGCCGTTCCTTGCCTGCCGCGCGATCGCGGAGCCAGAGGACCGGCGCCGCAAGCGGCAGCGCCACCCGCAGCGCCATACGGTATAGCCACAACGCCTCATCCGCCATGCCGCCAGCATACCCTTTCAGCCCCACGAACCCATATAGGGACATTGTTGATCTCATCACACACTACTTCTCCCAACCCCCACCACCCCATCCCTCCCCCCTCTGCTCCCAATCCCCTCCCTCCACCCACCAGCCCCCCTCCCCAGCCCGTCTCCAGACACACCTCT
>Ga0256835_1001158_pt1 | contig 16345 bp, 13 predicted proteins | sample PIR30metaG_FD_185972 | JGI IMG/M metagenome (GOLD analysis project Ga0256835, IMG submission 185972) | Hydrothermal vent microbial communities from East Pacific Rise, Pacific Ocean - PIR-30 | ecosystem: Environmental > Aquatic > Marine > Hydrothermal vents | place: Pacific Ocean: East Pacific...
CCAGCACCAGGGGCGCCACCGTTGTTACGTGCTCCACGGTTACCACGGTCGAGCCTTCCAGGGCCGCCAGGGCGCGGGCCGCCTGTTCCATCACCAGGTCGGCCCGATGGCCGGCCACGTTGTTTTCGGCTGCCAGCTGGGCCACAAAGCCCCGCAGGTGGTCTGCCAGGTGGACGGCCGGCAAAAGGCGGCGGGCCTGTTCTATCTGCCGGGCCAGGGCCAGGGTCTGGTCCCGGAAGCGGAGGGCAAAGCCCTGCGGGTCGCGGTCGAAATCTTCCCGCCGCAGCATCAGTTCCACCCGCTGGCCGGCGTCGCTGCAGCCGGAAACGCTGACGCACAGGCCGAAGCGGTCCAGCAGCTGGGGCCGCAGCTCGCCTTCTTCCGGGTTCATGGTGCCCACCAGGATGAAGTCGGCCGGGTGGCAGAAGGATATCCCCTCCCGCTCGACCCGGTTCTGGCCGCCGGCGGCCGCGTCCAGGATGATGTCCACCATGTGGTCGTCCAGCAGGTTGACCTCGTCCACGTAGAGGATGCCCCGGTGGGCCTTGGCCAGCAGCCCCGGGGAAAGTGCCCGCTGGCCTTGGCAGATGGCCAGGGAAAAATCGATCCCGCCGGCCACCCGGTCCTCGGTGGCCCCCACCGGAAGCTCCACCACCCGGACCTTGCGCCGGCAGGTGGCCGGCGGTTTGTCCGGGTCCGCCTCACGGCCCAGGGCGCGGGCCGTCTCCACGAAGGCCTGGTACTCGCTTTGGGGGTCGAGCTGGAAAGGATCGTCGGCGATGACTTCTATCTCCGGCAGGATGTCTGCCAGGGCCCGCACCGCGGTTGACTTGGCGGTGCCTTTCTCGCCCCGGATGAGCACTCCTGCCAGCTCCGGGTTGATCACGTTGAGCACCAGGGCCAGCTTCATCTTTTCCTGGCCCACGATGGCCACGAAGGGATAGACGGGTTTGTTCTTCATGCTTGCAGTCCTTTCACTATACTGACCAGTTCCCTGGCCTTGAGGTCGTCGATCCGGAAATAGGCCGCTTCCAGGGCCGCCGCCAGGCGGCGGGCCAGGCCGAAGGTGACCAGGCCCTTTTCTTCGGTGTCCACCACGATGTACCTGGCCCGCTTTTCCCGGGCCAGGGCCGCGGCCAGCTCCAGGGCCTCGGCCACCGGCTTGCCCCGGCCCAGGGCCGCGTTGGCCTTGCCGTCGGTGATCAGGATAACGATGGGCCGGGCCGTGGGGTCCTTGAGCAGCACGTTGCGCACCTGCTCGTAGGTCTTGGCCAGGCCCGCCGAAAGCGGGGTGCGCCCGCCCACCGGCATCTCGGCCAGCAGCCGGCCGGCCAGCTCCACCGAGCCGGTGGGCGGCAGGTTGACCCGGGCCTGGTCGCGCCGGAAAGAGATCATGGCCACCTTGTCCCGCTTCTGGTAGGCGTCCAGCAGCAGGGACATGATGGCCCCCTTGGAGGCGGCCATCCGGCCCCGGGCCCCCATGGAGCCGCTGGCATCCACGGTGAAAAGGAGAAAATTGCCCATCCGCCGCTCGCGGATCTTTTCGCGGATATCGTCGGCGGTAAGCCTGATGGCCAGGCCGTTGCCGGCAGCGCGCTGTTTCTGGTAAGGGGCCGCGGCCCTGATGGTGGCGTCCAGGGCGATGTCGCCCCGCCGGTTTCCGGGCCGGCTGGCCACGTAGCGGCCCTGCTTGAGCAGGACCCGGCTGCGGGAGCGGCGGCCCGAGCCCCGGCGCAGGACCCGGTCCTTGGCCGTGGTGATGGGCTTGACCTTGAAGGTGGCCCCCACCTGGAAGACCTGCTCGCGGTCAGGGCCTGGGCCATGACCCGGGCCAGCTCCAGGGGCACCATTTCTTCCAGGGGCCGGGAAAGGACCCGCACCCAGCAGGGAGACAAAGTGGCCCGGCTCCACCTCGGTTTGGGGCTAGTCTGGGGCTAGTGTTTTTCTGGCTTTTCGAGTGACAGGCGTGGTATAAGCTTCTGAAATTACATGCAGCGCAAAAATAAAAATGGCGGAAGTGCATGGGAATCGAACCCACCCGGGGCGGTTTTAGCGCCCCACACCGGATTTGAAGTCCGGGAGCCCCACCAGAGAGCTGTCCACTTCCGCATTGGTCCCATCTCTTTTGGATGGGATTTTCAGCTGTTTTTTGCTAACTTGCCCCTGGCAGCAAAAGCTGCCTTTTTCAGGGAAGCTTATTTTAATTGTAACGGTTTATTTGTCAACAGATTATTACGGGAAGGGGGCCTTCGGTGATAAATCCTGATCGCCTGGCAGGGCAGTTTACCGAACTTGTGACCATAGACAGTGTTTCACGGCAGGAGGGGCGTCTGTGCCGACACCTGCGGAGTTTGTTGGATCCTTTTGCGTCGCAACAGGATGTCGATTCGGCCGGGGATGCAACCGGTGGGGATTGCGGTAATTTGATCGTAAGGATTCCCGGCGACGACTCCCTGCCTCCAATTTTGCTTTCAGCCCACATGGATACGGTGGAACCGGGCCGGTCGATAAAACCGCGTTTCAAAGACGGTGTGTTCTCAAGTGCCGGAGACACCATCCTGGGGGCCGACGACAAAAGTGCCATCGCCATCCTGCTTGAAGTCCTGCATGTGCTGGACGAACAAAATATACCCCATGCCCCAATGGAGCTTGTCTTTACCGTCTGCGAGGAGGTCGGACTGCTGGGCGCAAAACACCTGGATTACGGCAAGCTCGGGGCAGGGATGGGCTACGCTCTGGACACCCATAATCCTGATTGTATTGTTACCCGGGCTCCGGCGGCGGACAAGCTCAGTTTTACGGTCCTGGGAAGGGAGGCTCACGCCGGCAGTTCTCCTGAAAAGGGGATAAACGCCATTTCCATTGCCAGCAAGGCGGTGGCCAGGCTTCCGGTGGGCCGCCTGGACGATCTTACCACATGCAATCTCGGGCTGATCCACGGCGGGGTGGCCACCAACGTGGTTCCAAACCGGGTGCTTATCGAAGGCGAGGTGCGCAGTCATGATCCGGAACGCCTGGAGGAGGTGACCCGGCAGCTGGCTGATACTTTCAGAGAGACCGTAGATACTTACCGCGGGCGACAGAAGGACGACCTTCCCAGGGCAGAAATAAAAATAGAACGCGATTTCGACAACCTGCATATATCCGATGACCATCTTCTGGTCAACAGGGCCAGGGAGGCGGCCCGTAATCTAGGGCGGGACCTGGAAGTGGCCCGGTCCGGCGGGGGATCGGATGCAAATATTTTTGCGGCCCATGGAATCCAGGTGGCCGTCCTGGGAACGGGCATGGAAAATGTGCACAGCGTAAGAGAGACCATCCGCCTGGCCGACATGGTGAAAGCGGCCGAATTGGTTCTGGAGATAGTGAGAAATTGGGGGAAATAGCCCCCGCCCGGGTTGTTGTTGGGCGGCGGCAAGATCATTGATAGTGGTGGGATAAAGAGAGTATTGCCGGCCTGGAACAGAGAGGATTCTGCGCCAGGCCGGCGGCGGATAACCTGTCAATCAGACTGCAATTTTATCTTTTTTTACATATCAGCCAGAGGGATTTTATCCTTCCTTCGTCATCCAGCAGGAAAGCCACGTAGTCTCCTTTGGAAAACATGGTCTTGGATCCCCACACAGATCCGGGGCAATGGTAGCTCGTCCCCGGGCTGACCGGCCTGAAAATATCGTTGATAATAAAACCCTGGCTGCGGATCACCTCAATTTTTCCTTGGCCGTCGAAGGCGGCCGGGTAACCTTCGTAAGGCGGTATCTCACCGTTGATTTTTTTCCAGCATTCCTTCTGATTGCCGGCCAGCCCGGACCCGGCCGGGAATACTATGATCGCCAGAAGAAATGCCATAACCATCATCGCTAACGGGTATTTCATGTTTTTTGCCGGCTTGATCATATTCATGACTCAGGGTCCTTTCATGTTTTTCATGAAAATATTGTCAGTGTTTACAGTTCCATGCTTGATTTACCATTCCCGCCAGTAAAACATCCCCATACGAAACTTTTTGGTTGCAATGTGCCGCGGATTGCCACCGGTATCACCCACATATGTATGACCATTGATAACATTCAGGGCGTTGAGACCGCCGTCGTATTTTCTGGCGGTGGGCGGCGCCAACGCGATATTAGTGTTGTCGCCGATATTTACCTTGTCCAGGATCGTGGTCGTGGTGCCATCGGGGTTGTTGATAATAAACACCAGACCCGTCTTGGTAAACTGGGCTATATCCTCGAATCGGCCACCGGAAAATGCTTTGAAAATATAGTAATATGAGCCGTTGCCGCCCGAACATGGATCATCGTTGGGCCAGCTGGAAACAACATGGGCACTTCCGTTCAAGATTTGAACATCCTGGATCACCCTTTCCCCCTCATAGGCATTCAGGTCGGGCGGTACCGGAATGTCGAAAAACCAACCGGCATATTTGTAAGGATTCTTCTTGCGCGGATCATCTTTGTCGAACTTGAACCCGGTATTGTTGTTGTGGCCGTCACTGTCAATATTGTCTTCCACGAGTTTCCAGTAATCTTCATCGTCCATGGTGGTCAATGTACGCCATTCGTCACCAGCAGCGATCTGCTGGTCGACAAGAGTATGTTTGTAAAGATAGAGATTAGTTATTGACAGGGCGCCTGTGGAATGATCTGTCAGCTGGCCCACATATTCCAGATCATCACTGTCCTCGCCGTAATCCCAGATCCCGTAAATCGTCTGCTGGCTTATATCCTCGCGGTCTTGTAGCGACAGCAGTCTTCCGGTTCCGAATATCACCATGTATCCCGGCATGTCGTAAATAAAACGCTTCATGGTTTCATCCTGGGGGATCGCCATCTTGATAACATCCGGCCGGCAGGTTATGGGCTGGCCTCCGGTGGAAAACAGGGGGGCGGGGCTGTCACCGTCGGTGGCGTCGATAACGCCGTTTTTATTGGAGTCAACACCGTAAGCCACTCCCCATTTGTCTATGTCTTCATCTGTAAGGTCGAACTTCCAGAGGTTGCCCTTCAAATCTCCGGCATATGCATAATCGACCAGGTTGTCGGCGTTGACATCCACGACCACCGGAGTTGAAAGACCGTTGTCAGCGCCTGCGCCGGTGTCTATTTTGCGCAGCACGGCCCCGCTTTCAACGTCCATGATATAGAGCACTGCGTGACCGTTGTAACTGTTGTACCCGTTTCCGAATATCAAGACGTTTCTGAAGCCGCCGTTGGGAGCTTTGGCCTTGACAGTGTAGGCCTTGCTGTAACTGTAACCCAGATCAGGATCGGCCTCGTCCAGTTCGTCCACGACCCCATCGCCGTCATCATCCTGGTTGTTGGTCAGCAGCGGCATGCCGGCCCTGGGATATTCCCATGCAACCCGGCCGGCCACATCGGCCTCACTGGCGGCGGCGCTAATGCTTGATTCGACAACCAGGTTGGCGTTGTTCCTGAGGCGGGTACGCAGATTGAGGCAATAGTAGCCTTTGCCTCCTTTGCCTAGGCTGCCCACCAGGAAAGTTTGCCATTTGTTGTTCTGGTCCACAATAGTAGACACGAACTGGCTGCCATCGACATAAAACCTGTGGTTGACGCCATAGTTGACATCGGCCAGCAATCTCAGGTTTTTGATCACAATGTTTGGAATATAGGCAAACTTTTCCTCGCCTGTCTCGGCGTCGAACGCGTGCAGCATACCATCGTTTGCACCGACATAGACTATGCCGTCATGCAACACCGGGCCGGAATGGACTATGTCGCCCAGCCGTTTTTCCCTTTGGCGGAATCCTGGCACCTCGTCTCCCCTGAGAAAGGTTATCAGATCCGCCAGTGTCTTGCCGCCGGGCAGATTGACACTCAGCAGATTTTTCTGTTCACCGGTCAGGTAACTTTCCCTGAACGGGATTCCGGTACTGCCGTTATAGGTTACGATGAACCGGCTGTCGGCCGTTACGCTGATATCCTGGAGATTGTCGGCCGCGCTCCACAAAAGATGGGCGCTGTCGGTCAGCACTTCTCCTGAAAACTGGTCGATCGGATAGGCAAAAAGGTCTCCCGTCCATTGTTCCGGGATAAAACGAGCTATGTATACCCTGCTTTTTTCGTTGAGCTGCTGGCTGTTGAGCCCAACGGCCGAAGCCGAGGCCGGCTTGCCGATGTCTTCAAACACGGCCTTCATGGCATCGATCAGCTCCTGGGGGCTCTGGGCGGAAAAATAGAGTCCCCGGCCGTTTATCGAGGCATGCCAAAGGTCGTCAACAGTTTTAGCCGTGTCGGCCGCGGGGGTGGGCCAGTCCGGCCGCGGGGTGTTGGGGTTAAAGAAACAGGGGTCATCTTTGTAAGATGGGCTGTCGGGCGTGCCGTCACCGTCTATGTCTTCAGTATCGATGGTGCCGTTCACTCCGAAAGCGATGGTGTAGGTCACCATGTGCTGTTTGGGATTGTTCCGGTCGCAGCCCCTGTCGGTGGACTGGTTGTCGAGGGTGCTGGAAAGGTCGTTTTTCCAGTAGTACATGGCGACATCGGCCAGGGTGTTTGAAGCCGTATCGGCATAGGGAGCATCCTCGTTGCCGTCTACGTTCCCATAACCATTGAGGCCTCCGTTCCACCATCCGTCGGTTATCACGATGGCAAAGGCTTTCTGGCACTCTCCTCCGTCTGATGCCGACCACCATGGAGCCGATCCAAGACCTCCGCTTGAAGAATCGGTGTCGTCGTAATATTTGCCCACGTTGGCAAGAGCGTGTCTGAGGGGGGTGCCGCTGTCTGAACGATAGTCGTACAGGTTGTCCAAAAGGGTTTCTGTTTTGTCTTCTTCGGTGCTTTGACCGGGCATTCTGACTTTCACCGGCTTTACAGTCATCCGGGGGGCGTTATTGTTCAGGCTGTAGAAGCCGACCTGGATGCCGGCCAGATCGTTGATGGTCTTGGCCACCACCGCCTTGGCCACGAACTCCCGGCGGCGGTAGTAGCTTACCCAGTTGACGAAATTCTGGAGATCTTCCTTGTCGGTCTTGAACCGTACGAAGTTTCCGTCGTCGTCGTAAATACCCGGCCGGATACGGTCGATCTCGGTCTTGTCTTTTACCGGGTCCAGTTTGACCAGATCGTTATCTTCAATCCGACCGTCGGCATCCTGGTCCATTACTCTGAAATACAGCCTTTTGTCGTTATTCAGATCGTCTGAAAAATCCAAGTGCCCGTTGTTGTCACTGTCCTGCCAGGTTATCAGATAGACATTTTCGTTATTATCGAGTTCGCCGTCGGCGTCGGCGTCATAGAAAGTAAAGTAATGGGCGTTGAGGATCTTGACCGTGAGATAGTTGGCGGCGGACTCGGGTATGAAACGGACCGCGTCGGCGCAGTACTTGCTGTCTCCCGTCTGGGTCGCATCCAGCTGCACGTACTCGTTGCCGCCGGCGTCAAAGTACCAGGTGCCGATGGTCACCCACTGCCCTGAATTCTTCCTCTGGTTTACCCCTTCGCTGGGTACCGCCGCCTCGGTGGTGCCGTCATGAACCACCTTGTAGGTGACTTTTTTGTAACGGTTGCTCAAAGCGCGCCACCTTACCTGGACCACATATTTCCCGGCCGCGGGCAGACTTGGTGTCCACCTGGCCCAGGCCGTGCCATCATTGTTGTTGGTAAAGAAATATTGGCCGTTGTATGCATCGGGGTGATTATAGGAAGCCCATCCGTTGGAGGACTTCGAAAAAGCACTGTCCTGATCGTCGACCACCACCTGATCGACCAGGGCGTCGACACTGTAGAATTTATAGGTCATGTCGATGGTACATTGAGAGCTGATCGGATTGGAGCGCGGATTGTCCAGGTTCTGGTCTGAAAAGGAGTAAGTCGAGGTCGAAACCCAGGGTTCATAGTCGCTGTAAGGATTATAATAGATTTTGTTGTAACCGAACCACTGGGACTTCCAGATGTTTCGATCACCGGAGTCCAAGGTATTGCTATCCCAATATTGGTGATCAGTGTAGGGGGAATATGAATTGGCCGGAAAAAGATAGAAATTCCACATAAATGTGCCGCTGTCTTCCGGGGTCATGAACTCCCAGTCCATGGAGCCCGAATCGTCCAGGACAAACATTACCATGGGGGCTGCCGGCTTGGGGCGGGACTCTATGGGCTCATCGTCGATATTGATGGCAAGGCCCATGCCGGGGATTGCCAAAATCAGGGCCGCCACGATGGCCATTGCGTAAAGCCAGGACCGGACCTTGCAGCCGCCTGCGTGATTGCCTGCTGAAAGATGACTGTCTGTTTTCGACTCCATGGGAATTGCTCCTTTAATTTTCGTTGTACACCAGCCGAAAGCCGATTTCGTGAATGGCGGAGCCGCCTTCCTGGTTGCTCATGGCAAATATGGCCCACTCATGGTAACGGTTGCCGGTGAGGTTCAGGGAGAAACCGGTGCCGGTCCCCAGGTAGGCGGCCGAATAATATCCGTTTCCGAGTGAAAATTTGTCGCAGTTGCTCTGGTTTGCAAGATCCCAGTTTTTCGGATCTGTCATGCTGACGGCGCTGAGCTTGCGGTCGCTCGTACCTTTCATGTAAGCAAAGTACTTTTCTTTAATGTTATACGAGCGGGTATTCGCCTCCCGTTTCAGGAGGGCGGCACACTCGTTGGAGATAGCCTCGGCCTGGTAGAAATTCATGTTGTAGACCCTGTCGCTGCCGACCACCTGCATCTCCACGGTGCTGATATTGATGGTGGCTATCCCCAGTATGGTTATGGCAACAAGCACGAGCATGGTGACAAGAAGAGCGGCCCCGTTCTGATCGTGTAATGTTTCTCTTAAACCCATCCTTCACCCCTTGAAGTTCCGGTCCGGCGGCAAACCGGTTAATTGTTTTTTACCTTTACAAATTCAAAGTTGCGTACCCGGGTCTGTCCGCTGGATCCCGTCCAGGTAATCGTCATGGCGATCCTCTTTGCCGGCAGGGACGGATCGCCTGGATTTTTGGGCATGTAGTCTTCGCAGACCTCCCAGGCGACGATGTATCTGCCGAATACCCGCGTAAAATCGGGCTCTTGCAGCACAAGTTGGTTTCCCTGCTGCGTGTAGCCGTCCCATTCGTCATTATCCGTGGATTTCAGTTCACTGCTGTCGTAATCCAGGCCTGCGAAACGCTCCAGCATGGAAGATGCCAGGGCCAGGTCCTGGGTAACATACTTGGCCGTAGTAGAGGCCTTGGATGAGGTCGACTGCATTGCCCCCACCGCCAGTATGCCGACTGCGAAAACCAGCATGGCCATCATCAGTTCCAATAGGGTGAAGCCGCTGTTGCCGGCGGGGAAAATCTGCCTGTCTTTTCGGTTCGTAATGCTTTGCATCCCTGAAGCCTCCAGCTCTCAAAGGTTACGGCAAAAAACCACGCTGGTCATCAGCCGGCGCCGGAAACGGTCGTTGAATCCGTTGGGGTTGTTGGCCGGGTTGGGCACCACGCGGTGGCCCACCACGTAGAAATGGTTCGCATCCAGAATCCCCCTGGGCTCCTGGCGCTGGCTCTGGCCCAGGACCCAGATCTGGACCAACCTGATGGCGTCGAGGGAAACCTGCGGATTCAGAGCGCCGTTGGTGCCGTCCGATGAGGTGATGAACCCGTCACCGTCGCTGTCGTCATTGCGGTCGATAACGCCGTCGTTGTTGGTATCGAGGTTGGTGTCCAGCAGACCGTCGTTGTTCGAATCGATGGCCCAGATGAGATTGTTGTTTACGGTATCGATCGTATCCAGTAATCCGTCTGCATTGCTGTCGATGGCATAGGCTAGGCCGATGGCCTGGATGCCTTCTGCCAGAAGTTGGGTTCCGCCGCCGTTGAGATTCAGGCCCATGTCGTTTATTCCGTCGCCCATAAAATCGTAAAGCCGGAAAACAGCGGTATCCATATTTGAGTCCAGGTCGAAATCGCCGCTGATGGTGATGGAAGGAAACCCGTTTGTGGATTGATTGCCGTTGATATCAAGCAGGGCGACACTTGCTATAGGATTTGCTGCACCTTCTGAACCTGCAAGGCGCAGATAACTCTGCAGCATGAGCATGGTTCCGCGCACGTTTTGCTGGACATCGGAAATCAGGCGCTGATGCATATAGGTCTTCTGGCTTACGGCATAGGCCGAGTAAACCAGCCCGATAAAGATAAGCGAGACAAAAATGGCGATCATGAGCTCTAAAAGAGTAAAGCCGCGGCATTTGTCGCCCATGGCCTTCTGTGCTGAATGAGCAGATATCGTTTTCATGGTGTTATCTCCAAGTTCCGCTTGCCTGTGCCCAACTGCGAACACTGACCCCTCCCGAAGAGGAAACCTGAATCCGGAATATGTTCCGGCCCGTGGCGTTGGTAATGAAGACCTGGGCCGCATTGGCAAGTCCCCGGCGGTTGAAAGTGATCTTGCTCGATCCTGCCACTCCGTCCGGACCGGCAGCCAGGAAGGTGACCTGGCCCCGGTAACGGGCAAGATCTATGGTTTTATTGTTAGGACCTATGTTGTACTGGTTGGCGGCCGGTGAATTGAAAGTGATGGTACAGTTCCGGCGTTGCCTGATGGCCATAATCCGGGCCAGCTTGATGTCGCCCCTTAGCTGTTCCACCGCCTGGCGGACTCCCTGTTCGTTGAGCCAGGCCAGGGTGCGCGGCGCGATGGTAACCGTCAGTATGGCTATTATGGCCACAACCACCATCGCTTCGACAAGGGTAAAGCCTTTTGTACATCTTAAAGTCATTGCGGAATTCCTCCTGACGTAGATAGTATCAACTATCGTGCCAATGCTGTTTGTATGTCTTTTTTAATTTCCGAAACAGGTGTGTTTCATGATAACATTTTGTTAAAACAGTGTATCAGCTCAGGGTAAAATTTAAAACATCCTCAGGTTTTTCTCTGGCTGAAGCGGTCGCCGTTCCACTTGCGTATTAACTTTTTTAATAGTTGATGAAAAAAATTAAGATTCGCGGCACGGTTTGGTCAAGCCATTTCAAATCGGAAAAATGCAAGATCCTTGCGGTTTGATCAAGCTCCGACTTTTACAGGGAATTTCCGGATTCGTTCGTGGGGTTGCTTGACAAAAACCGGGCCAGAGTATAGAGACCCATCATGACTTTTGATCAGCGCGCCGTCATGTTTGTAGCAACCGGCGGTTTCGTTGGGTACTTTCCGGTAGCCCCAGGCACAATGGGATCGTTGGTGGGGCTACTTTTTTGCCTCGTCCTTGGATCCCTGCCCCGGGTTTGGGCTCTGGCGGGATTGATCCCGCTGGTGTTGGCGGCGGTCTGGACGGCCGGTGTGGCCGCGAAGCTGGTGGGCCGGAAGGATCCGGGCTGCATAGTTATCGATGAGATCGCCGGCATGGCTGTTGCCCTTGCGGCCGTAGATCTTTCGGCTGTCACGATGGCGGCCGGCTTCCTGCTTTTCAGGATATTCGATGTAGTGAAGCCTTTTCCGGTCGGGTGGCTGGACAGGCGGCTTTCCGGCGGGTGGGGAATCGTCCTGGATGATGTTGCCGCCGGGCTGATGGCCAACCTTGCCTTGAGGCTCGTCCTTTTGCTGGGCAGGGGGTGACGCCGGCCGGCAGGGCCGCAGGTTGGCAAACAGATAACCAAAAGGAGATAAGCGGTTGGCAAAGTCCAGACTGCGTGAAAACCTGGAAGCTATTATTGTAGCGGTTGTTTTGGCTCTGTTTATTCGGGCCTTTGTTGTCCAGGCGTTCAAGATACCTTCCGGATCGATGTTGGATACACTTCAGATAGGCGATCACATCCTGGTCAACAAGTTCATCTACGGTATAAAACTGCCTTTCAGCGATATCGTTGTCATCCCGATCAAGCATCCCCAACGTGAAGACATCATCGTTTTCAAGTTTCCCGAAGATCCCCGCAAGGATTTCATCAAGAGGGTTATCGGTGTGCCGGGGGACGTGATCGAAATCAAGGATAAACGTCTGTACGTCAACCACGAGCTGATGGAGCGTGATTACGCCATTTACAAGGACCCCAGGATATTGCCGGCCAGCGTCCAGCCGCGTGACAATTTCGGTCCCATAACCGTGCCGGAGGAAAAGCTCTTTGTCATGGGCGACAACCGCGACCAGAGTTACGACAGCCGGTACTGGGGGTTTGTCGACTACAAGGCGGTCAAGGGCAAGGCGTTCATCATTTACTGGTCATGGGACAAAAACAACTTCGATGTGAGGTGGAACCGCATCGGAACTATTTTGCATTGAGGCAGGTGTTGCATGCAGTTTGCCCGAAAAGACATCCTGGACATGGAATCGCTCTCGGTGGAAGAGATCAGGCTGATTCTCGATACGGCCGAGAGCATGAAGGAAATATCCCGGCGTCCCATCAAGAAGGTCCCCACCCTGCGCGGCAAAACGGTAATCTTGTTTTTCTATGAACCCAGCACCCGCACCCGCATGTCTTTCGATATCGCCGCCAAAAGGCTGAGCGCCGACAGTCTTTCCATTTCCGCTTCCACCAGCAGCCTGGTCAAGGGTGAAACCCTGCTCGATACGGCCAGAAACCTGGAGGCCATGCATCCTGATATCGTTATTTTGCGGCACTCCCGGGCCGGCGCGCCCCATTTTCTGGCAAGGCATCTGAAATCTTCGGTGATCAACGCCGGCGACGGCATTCACGCCCACCCCACCCAGGCCCTGCTGGACATGATGACGGTGCGGGAAAAGAAAGGGACCCTGGAAGGTCTCAAGATAGCCATTGTCGGCGACATAGCCCACAGCCGGGTGGCCAGGTCCAATTGCGCGGGGTTTACCAAGATGGGCAGTCAGGTGGTGGTTTGCGGGCCGCCGACCATGATGCCGACCGGGATCGAGTCCCTGGGAGTGAGCGTGGCTCCGGATATAGACACGGCCATCGAAGGGGCCGATATAATAATGATGCTCAGGATTCAGAAAGAAAGACAGAAGGGCTTTCTGATGGCGACTGAAAGGGAATATTCCAGGTTTTTCGGCCTTACCCCGGAGAGGCTGGAAAAGGCCAGGCCGGATGTGCTCATCATGCACCCGGGGCCGATGAACAGGGGCGTTGAAATTGCACCTGAAGTTGCCGATGGACCTTATTCCATTATATTGGACCAGGTTACAAACGGTGTGGCCGTTCGGATGGCCCTGCTGTTTCTGGTGGCGGGAGGTGCGCGCCATGCAGACGTTGATTAAGGGGGGGCGGATAATAGATCCTGCCCGGGGTATCGATGCTGCCGGTGATCTGCTTATCGATTCCGGTACGATTGCAGGAATTGAGCCCGGCGGCTCGATAGAACCCGATGGTGACCACTGCCAATTCATTGATGCCCGGGGCAAATGGGTGTGCCCCGGCCTGGTGGATATGCATGTCCATTTCAGGCAGCCGGGCGAAGAATACAAAGAGACCATTGCCACCGGATCCCGCGCGGCCGCGGCCGGAGGCTTTACTGCCGTTTGCACCATGCCCAATACCAGTCCGGTGAATGACTGTGCCGAGGTTACCCGTTTCATCATTGAGCAGGCAGAAGCTGCCGGCCTGGTCAGAGTGTATCCGGCAGCGGCCATAAGCCGGGGCCTGGAGGGCCGGCAGCTGTGCGAATTCGGCGAGCTGGCCGCGGCCGGCGCCGTGGCCGTGACCGACGACGGCCGTCCCGTCAGCGATCCGTTGCTCATGCGCCGCGCCCTGGAGTATTCCTCGGCCTTTGGATTGCGGGTCATTTCCCACTGCGAGGAACTGGAACTGTCGGCCGGGGGGGCCATGAACGAGGGGGCCCTGGCAACCGCAATGGGATTGCCGGGAATCCCCTGTGCCGCAGAAAGTATAATGGTTATGCGTGATATTTCCCTTGCCCGCCTGACAGAAGTGGCGGTCCATATCGCCCATGTCAGCACGGCAGAGTCGGTGGCGGCCATAAGGCGGGCCAAGGAGGAAGGGATACCGGTAACCGCCGAAACAGCTCCCCATTACTTTTCCCTGACCGAAAAAGCGGTGGAAGGATACGATACCCACGCCAAGATGAACCCGCCCCTGCGCTGCGAACAGGACCGCCTGGCAGTTTGCGAGGCCCTGGCCGACGGCACCATAGACGCCATTGCAACCGATCATGCCCCCCATTCCGAACTGGAGAAGCTTGTCGAGTTTCAGCTGGCCGCCAACGGAGTGGTGGGGCTGGAAACATCTTTGCCCCTGGGGCTGAAACTGGTGGCCGGCGGACTGCTCAGCCCATTGCAGCTCATTGAGCGGATGTCAGCCGCGCCGGCCCGTATCCTCGGTTTGCCTTCGGGCTTGCGCAAAGGCATGGCTGCGGATATTGTGATCATAGATCCGGAAGTCGAATTCACGGTCTCTGCCGCCGGATTCCGATCCAAGGGCAGGAACACCCCCTTTGAAGGCTGGTCACTCAGGGGCAGGGCGGTTCTTACCATGGTGGGCGGTAAGACCGTATACCGGGACGCGGGCTTCGGTCAATGAGCCCCCAAAGGAGGCTTGGATCCAATGGCTGAAAAGGGTGCCAGGATTTTGGTGGTTGACGACGAGCGAAGCATGCGCGAGCTGCTGGAGTACATGCTGTCGCGGGAAGGTTATGATGTCCATCTGGCCGCCAACGGCAAGAGCGCCGTCAAAATGGTCGAAAAAGAGGCCTACGATCTTTTGCTCTGCGACATCAGGCTGGGAGACATGACCGGCCTGGACGTTCTGCGGGCCGCCAAGGCCAGGCATCCGCACGCGGTGGTGATCATGATTTCGGCTTACGCCACCACGGAAACCGCTGTGGAAGCCATGAACGAAGGCGCCTACGATTACGTTCCCAAGCCCTTTGACAACGAGGAACTCAAGGAAACCATCGCCAACGCCCTGGACCGCAAAACACTGGAAGCAGACCGCCGGGTGATCGAGGACGAACTCAAAGAGACCCTGCACTTTGGAAAGATCGTGGGCAACAGCCCGCGGATGATGCACATATATAAAATGATCCGCCAGGTGGCCGGCACCCGCACCAACATCCTGATCACCGGCGAGAGCGGAACGGGCAAGGAACTGATTGCACGGGCCATTCATGAGCTGAGCGACCGGGCCGACAAGCCGTTTGTTCCCATCAACTGCGGCGGCATCCCGGAAACCTTGATGGAGAGCGAGTTTTTCGGTCACAAAAAGGGTGCCTTCACCGGAGCCACCGAAGACAAGAAGGGGCTGCTGGAGCTTGCCCACCAGGGGACGGTTTTTCTGGACGAGGTGGCCGAGCTGAGCATTCCCATGCAGGTTAAGCTGTTGCGGGCCGTCCAGGAAAGGGTTTTCAGAACGGTCGGCGGCACAAGAGACATCCATGTCGATATCAGGATAATTTCCGCCACCAACAAGCGCCTGGAAGACGAGGTCATTGCGGGCAATTTCAGGGAGGACCTGTTCTATCGCCTGAATGTGATCGAAATAAAGGTTCCTCCCCTGCGGGAGCGCAAATCTGATCTCAAGGCCCTGGCCCAGCATTTCATCGAAAAATATGCGGCCGAGATGGGCAAGGAAGTCACCAAGGTTTCGTCTTACGCCATCGACCTGCTCAAAAAGTACGATTTTCCCGGCAACGTGCGCGAACTTGAAAACCTGATCGAAAGATCGGTGGCCCTTTCCAGCACCAATATCCTCCTGCCCGACAGCCTTGCCATGTCGATTCACAAGCGGCGCTGGATCGAGGGAATAAAGAACCAGCGTTTCGACCTGGACGAGGTGGCCCACGGTGTTGCCCTGGACAGTATCCTGGCCGACATAGAACGGGCCTACCTGGAAAAAGCCCTTGAATGCACCAACGGCAACAAGAACAAGGCGGCCGAGCTTCTGGGCATAAGCTTCCGCTCTTTCCGCTACCGCCTCGAAAAGCTCGGGGTGGAATGATTCATCGGGCCGCTCTCATCTGAGCCTTGGCCGGCGAACATTCTTTTCAGCTCTAATCTTTGCCATTGATCGGCCGATATATCTGCCGGCAGACATTTGTCCCGGTGGCGGCGGTGCTTGCAGGGCGCTTGACAAAAATTGTCAGGATCCGGTCACAAATTGTACCGGGCGGTGCCGGATTCCGGAGGCGGAAGCAATAGAGAATATGATTGCAGTAAAAAATAAAATCAAGTAATACAGCAAGATATCGTCACAATCAGGCCCTGCTTCCGCCTTGGCACATGGCTTGCTACAAAGGGATGGTACAACAGATCGTTTAAGAAAGGGGGGCGGAGACAAGGGCGCGCAAAAATGCTCAGCCGATTTTCAGGACAAACAAGGTTTCAAACAACAAATCGATAAATGTTCGTTAAAGAAAGAAGGAGGAAAAGAAATGATTCAAAAACTCAGAAACGACAAACAAGGTTTCACACTGATCGAAC
>Ga0256835_1001159_pt1 | contig 16332 bp, 17 predicted proteins | sample PIR30metaG_FD_185972 | JGI IMG/M metagenome (GOLD analysis project Ga0256835, IMG submission 185972) | Hydrothermal vent microbial communities from East Pacific Rise, Pacific Ocean - PIR-30 | ecosystem: Environmental > Aquatic > Marine > Hydrothermal vents | place: Pacific Ocean: East Pacific...
AACTAACGATAGGATATATGAGCGGAAGAGATAATATAGATGGAGTTGATATAAAACTCGGAGGATTTAAAGCGGGAGTCGGCTTGGGAATAAGATTTTAAATTAATTTAACAATTATAAATAAATTTTTATAGGATTTAATATATATTAGTGATTTATACTTTATTTAATCATCTTTTCATACAGATTCCATAATTATGCTATCCGATTTTTGGTAACAGATGGTAAAATTTGAATTTTGCCTTGTAAAATGATATATTTTCAGATGATGGATATTATAAAAGAGATTAAAAAACTAAAAAAAGAGAAAAACGCCATAATAATGGCTCATAATTATCAGAGAAAAGAGGTTCAGGAGATAGCCGATTATCTCGGGGATTCCCTTGAACTTGCAAGACAAGCTACAAAAGTTAAAGCTGACATCATTGTGTTTGCCGGTGTTTATTTTATGGCTGAAACAGCTAAGATATTAAATCCCGAAAGGGTTGTTCTTATTCCCGAGAAGGATGCAACATGTGCTATGGCTAAGATGGTTGATATCGCCAAATTAAAAGAGTTGAAAAAACAGTATCCCGAAGCGGCGGTTGTCTCATATATAAATACGACTGCCGAGACAAAAACATATACTGATATTGTATGCACCTCGGCAAATGCGGTAAAAGTGGTTGAGAGCATTCCTCAAAAACAGATAATTTTCCTTCCTGATAAAAATCTCGGAGAATTTGTCCGCCTTAAAACCGATAAAGAGCTTATTCTCTATCCCGGTTTTTGCTATGTTCACCAACAATTAATCACCGAAAAAATGATTCTTGATATGAAAGAAAAATACAAGGATGGCTTTATAATGGTTCACCCTGAAACTCCTCAGGCAGTCCAAAAACATGCTGATGCGATTCTTTCGACCGGACAGATGATAAAGGAGATTAAAAATATAAAAACAAAAAACATTATAGTTGGAACAGAGGAGGGTATGATTCATAGATTGAGAAAAGATTACCCCGATAAAAATTTCATCCCTATCTCACTCAATGCAAAATGTGTCGGCATGAAAGCCATAACAATAGAATCAATTTACAACTCATTAAAATTCGAAAGATATAAGATAGAGATAGATAAAGAAACAATTGAAAAAGCAAAAAAATCCATTTTGAGAATGCTTGAGATTAAATGATAAAAGCGATTTCCCTTTTTTCAGGCGGACTTGACAGTATTCTTGCGGTTAAAATAATGGAATCACTCGGAATAAAAGTTATCCCTCTTCATATAAAACATCCGTTTTTCAGCGAACTTGATTCAAGGGTAAAAAATGAGCTCGGAATACCTGTGGTTGAAATTGATATTAGTGAGGAATTTTTAAAAATATTGGAGAAACCGAAACATGGTTATGGTAAAAATCTTAACCCATGTCTTGATTGTAAAATTCTGTTTTACAAAACCGCAAAAAAACAGATGGAAAGTTCGGGAGCCGACTTTATTATAACCGGAGATGTGGTGGGGCAACGCCCTTTTTCTCAAAGAAAAGAGGCGATGAAACAGATTGAAAAAGCCGCCGAACTTGAAGGATTGGTAGTCAGACCTTTAACACAAAAAAATCTCCCTTTATCAATTCCCGAGGAAAAAGGGTTGATTGACAGGGATAAACTTTATGCTATAAGCGGAAGAAAGAGATTCTCCCAATATGAGCTTGCGAAAAAATATAATATAAAATATATTCCCACTCCCGCTGGTGGTTGTCTTTTAACTGATAAAGGATTTTCCGAAAGGACAAAAAAGCTCATGGAATATAATTTTTTAACCCCTTTGAATATTGGGATAATAAAACACGGAAGATTGATAGAGTTGGAAGATAATATCATAATTATTGTGGGAAGGAATGAAGCCGAGAATAATTCATTGGGAACCCTTTTTAATATGAAAAAAGGGAATTTGATATTTATGGAAACAATTGAACCATCAGGCCCTTCGGCGATTATTATGACGGGAAGAAAAATAGATAAAGATAATCCGATAATTAATAAAGCGATAAAAACACTTTTCAAATATATGAAATCAAGAGAAGGGATTTTCTCCGTAAAAACGGAAACAGAAGAGTTCAAGCTTAATGTATCATTGTAGTTAAAAACTGAGAATACAAATTCACAAAAGTGATAATTTCACACTCTTTGCAATTTATCAGATATGAATCATTTCAGAAATCTTCCGTCATCTTTTGAATTATTGAGTTTTTGTATGTTTTTATCAAGCCAACCTATTTTATCCACATCTCTTATATCGAATTTTGGCACAAAAGGTTTAATATCAAGAACAGGAGTTCCTTCCACTATATCAATATCCTCGACAAAAAGGAAATTTTCCTCTATTTTTTCAAGTCTGATTATTGACAGACCGATTGAATTCGGTCTTGAGGGAGCCCGCGTTGCAAAAACTCCGTGAGGATTTTCATCCATATAAGGTTTTACGGATAAACCGGAAAATTTTGACAGATGAAAATGATATATCAGAATTATATGAGAAAATTCTTCAAGATCTTTTAACCCTTCGGTATATTCTTCAAAAACTTCAACCGAACCTTTAACCCCTTTTGCGGCTGTAGGCTGTATAGGCACGCCTTTCGGCTCTTTAAAGGGGGAGTGAATAACTCCTATGGGACTATATCTTATCTCTTCCATCTTTTCACCTCAAATCTCTTTTTATATAATACTCTCGTTTAATATAAATCTTATTTTAAGTTTTGTAAATATTATTTGATTTTTATTAATTATAGAGCAGCCGGTAATAAATATTGTTTGTCAAACTTGAAATATTGCGAATAAATTAAGTTTTTGAAATATTGTGTATTGGTGTATAATATATTATTTCGGAGGTGAAAGATGAGATACGATAAATTTACCATTAAAGCACAACAAGCGATTCAAGATGCTCAAAACCTTGCGCTTGAATATAATCATCAGGAGGTTAAACCCGAGCATCTTCTTTTATCCTTGGTTAATCAGGATGATAGCATTATTCCTAAAATTTTATCAAAGATAGGGGTTCAGCCTTCCTCAATAACAAGTGAGATAGGTAAATACCTGAGTTCATTACCTGCTGTCCAAGGGGGAGAATTATATATGTCAAAAGAGTTATCCCTTATACTGCAAAACTCTTTTAATGAAACAAAACCTTTTAAGGATGAGTTTGTCTCGACGGAACATCTTTTTCTTGCTATTTTAAAAGATAGTAAGACAAAGGGGTCGGAGATTTTAAAAGCGGCCGGTGTCAAAGAGGATGTTTTTCTTAAAGCTCTTATGGAGGTCAGGGGCTCTCACAGAGTAACCGACCAAAGCCCCGAAGATAAATTTCAAGCACTGCAAAAATACGGAAAAGATTTGACCGAACTTGCAAGAGCCGGTAAATTAGACCCTGTTATAGGAAGGGATGAGGAGATTAGAAGGGTGATTCAGGTTTTATCAAGAAAAAAGAAAAACAATCCCGCACTCATAGGTGAACCTGGTGTCGGTAAAACCGCTATAGTGGAGGGATTATCTCAAAGAATTGTTGACGGAGATGTTCCCGAATCTTTAAAAGATAAAAAGATAATATCTCTTGATATAGGCTCTCTGCTTGCGGGTGCGAAATTCAGGGGTGAATTTGAAGATAGATTAAAAGCGGTTGTTAAAGAGATTATTGACAGTGAAGGGGAAATAATCCTTTTTATTGATGAGATGCATACTATCGTGGGAGCGGGTGCATCCGAAGGTTCGGTGGATGCTTCCAATATCCTCAAACCCTCTCTTGCAAGAGGTGAATTAAGAGCGATAGGTGCCACTACCCTTAATGAATATAAAAAATATATTGAAAAAGATGCTGCTCTCGAAAGAAGATTTCAACCTGTTTTTGTAAAAGAGCCCACTGTTGAGGATACAATATCTATTTTAAGGGGATTAAAGGAGAGATATGAGGTTCATCACGGAATCAAAATAAAAGATTCTGCGATTGTTGCGGCAGCTGTTCTTTCTCACAGATATATAGCCGATAGAAAACTTCCTGATAAAGCTATTGATCTTATAGATGAATCCGCTGCAAAATTGAGAATCGAAATTGATTCTTTACCTCAGGAGATAGATGAGATTGAGAGAAAGATAACCCAACTTGAGATTGAAAAACAGGCTCTGACAAAAGAGAAAGACAAGGCTTCAAAAGAGAGATTGGATAAAATCAAAAAAGAGCTTGCAAATCTTAAAGAGAAAAGCGATGTATTAAAAGCGCAATGGATGAGAGAGAAAGAGATTATAAAAAAGATTAGAGCTATCAAAGAGGAGATTGATAATAATAAAACACTTGAACAAAAGTATGAAAGAGAGGGTAATCTTGATAAAATAGCGGAGATAAGATACGGAATTATTCCCCGTTTAAACCAGAAACTTGCGGAATTAAACGAGGAATTAAGAAAGATTCAGGATGAAGGGGGGATGTTAAAAGAGGAGATTGATGAGGAAGATATAGCCGAGATAATCTCAAGATGGACGGGTATCCCCGTATCAAAACTTCTTGAGGGAGAAAAAGAAAAATTATTAAAAATGGAAAAGAGATTATCCGAAAGGGTGATAGGGCAGGAAAAAGCCATTATTGCCATATCCGATGCGATAAGAAGGTCAAGAGCTGGGTTACAGGATCCGAATAAACCGATAGGCTCTTTTTTGTTTCTCGGTCCCACTGGTGTCGGAAAAACCGAGCTTGCAAAAGCATTGGCGGAGTTCTTATTTGATGATGAAAGAGCAATGATAAGACTTGATATGTCCGAGTATATGGAAAAACACTCTGTTGCAAAACTTATAGGTGCTCCTCCCGGATATGTGGGATATGAAGAGGGTGGACAATTGACTGAGCTTGTCAGAAGAAAACCATACTCCGTTATCCTTCTTGATGAGATTGAAAAAGCTCATTCCGATGTTTTCAATATTCTTCTGCAAATCCTTGATGACGGAAGATTAACGGATGCAAAAGGGAGAACCGTTGATTTTAGAAACTCTGTTATTATTATGACCTCAAATATCGGTTCTCAATTTATACTTGAAAATATAGATTCTCCCGATAAAGTTGAAAATGAGATTGAAAAAATGCTTAAAGATTATTTTAAACCCGAATTTTTAAATAGGATTGATGAAATAATAGTTTTTAATCCTTTGTCAAAAGAGATAATAGTTAAAATCGTTGACATTCAACTTAAAAGGATTAGCAAGCTTCTTGAGGATAAAAAGATAAAAATAGAAGTTTCCGAAGCCGCCAAAGAGAAATTGGCGGAGCTCGGTTATGACCCTCAATTCGGTGCGAGGCCTCTTAAAAGGGTGATTCAAAAGAAGATACAAAACAAATTGGCTAAAGAGATCTTAGAGGGAAAAATAAAAGATAATGATTTTGTGGAAGTGGATTATCAAAACAATGATTTTGTTTTTAAGGTGAAGAATGGAGAAAATTAATTTATCCATTATAATTCCCGTTTATAATGAAGAGGAAAATATCCCTATTCTTTACGGAGAAATAAAGGATTCTATTGAAAGCATTGAGCCTAATTATGAAATTATTTTTATTAATGACGGAAGCAGTGATAACTCTTTAAAAGAGTTAAAAGCTCTTAGGGAAAAGGATAAAAGAGTTAAAATAATTGATTTCAGAAAGAATTTCGGGCAAACCGCCGCACTTGCGGCGGGTTTTGATTATGCCGAAGGTGAGATAATGATTACCATGGACGGAGATCTTCAAAATAATCCGAAAGATATCCCTCTTTTGATAAAAAAGATGAAAAATGAGGATTTGGATCTTGTAAACGGGTGGAGATATAAGAGAAAAGATCCTTTTATCTCAAGAAAATTACCGTCTATGATGGCTAATAAACTAATCTCATGGATTACGGGGGTAAAACTTCATGATTACGGATGCACTCTGAAGGTTTACAGAAAAGATATTGCAAAAGATTTAAAACTTTACGGGGAACAACACCGTTTTATTCCGGCTCTTGCTCATATAGAGGGGGCAAAAGTGGGAGAACTAAAAGTTGATCATCGGGAACGAAAATTCGGTAAAAGTAAATACGGTATTTCAAGAACAATTAGAGTCATCCTTGACCTTATAACAGTTAAATTTTTGTCAAGCTATTCCACAAAACCTCTTCAAATCTTCGGATTATTGGGGTTCATAACAGGGGGAATAGGTGTTTTAATTGGTTTGTATCTTGCATATATAAGATTAATTTTAAAACAGGGGATTGCGGGAAGACCTCTTCTATTTTTATCCATGCTTTTGATTTTCATGGGGGTTCAATTTTTTTCACTCGGGATTATAGGTGAGATGCTTTCAAGGACTTATCATGAATCATCAAAGAAAAAGGTTTACAGGGTAAAGAGAGCGGAAGGTTTTGATTCAAAAAAAAAATAATTAATTAATCTATAATTATTATGAGATTAAGTTGGTTTTGAACTTTTTTTTATGATTATCGTATTATATATATTAAACAAATAATAAACGAAACAAAGGAGGAAAGATGAGAAAGAAAATTTTTATTTTCAGTTTGATTTTGATTACAGTGTTCTTTTTAACAAACTGCGGCAAAAAATCCAAAAGCATTAATACTGATTCACTATTATCTCTTGTGCCGTCAAATGTTAATGGTGTTCTTGTTTTTAATTCTTTAAAAGCGAGAAATATAGATTACCTGAAAAACATGATGAATCCCAAAGCATTTGATATTTTTAAAGGGGATAAAAAAGGGGAAGAGAAGTATAAGGAATTTCTTGCTGAAACAGGTATTGATTTTAGTAGAGATGTAAATTATGTGGTGGTTGGAATAGGAGATAAAACCGGTGTTATTCTTGTCAATGTAAAGTATGATAAAACAAAACTTCTGAATTATCTTAAAAAGAAGAAAGCCAAACTTGATAAAATCGATTATAAAAACAAAGATTTTTATCTTATGGAAGATAAAAACAATGGTAATAAAAAAGTTGCAATAGTGTTTTTTGATAATAATATTATAAGCACGGGAGAAGAAAATCTTGTGAAATCCGTTATAGATCTTTATGACGGAGGAAAAGAGAGTATCCTTAAGAATGGTGAAATAAATAAGTTAACTAAACAGGTTAACAGAGACGGGATAATGTGGGGAGTTTTTAAAATCAATCCTAATATTATTCCTAAGCAGGGTAAGATGATTCCCCTTGATACAAAAAAAATCACGGCTGTTATTGCAAATCTTGATTATGTAAATAATACTCTCGAAGGAAGCATAAAAGTCCTGTCGGGGGACAGTAAGAACAATAAAAAAGTGGCTGAAATGTTAAACGGACTAAAAGCGGGTTTTTCCATGGGTAAAAATAAGTTTGCAAAAATTTTTGAGCATTTGAATTTTGTATCTGATGCTGATTCAATAACTCTTAATATCTCACTTCCTCAAGCTCTTCTTGATCAACTTAAAAAAGAGGCGGAGGCAAAAGCAAAAGGTTTATTAAATCAAAAACCGGATTCTAATAAAAAAGATATCTGATATTAATTAACATTAACAATGAATCTGAATATTAAAGGAAAAGTTGCGGTTATTACTGCCGCAAGTAGAGGATTGGGAAAAGCCGTCGCTGAAGCTCTGGCTGCGGAAGGGGTGAATATTGCAATTTGTTCGAGAAATAAAAGTGCCATAGAAAAGACAGGGGAATACATAAGTAATAGATATGGTATTGAGGTTTTATCGATACCCTGTGATATAACAAAAAGGAAAGATATTGAAAATCTTAAAAACGAAACCATTAAAAAATACGGAACTGTTCATATCCTTTTTACAAACAGCGGAGGTCCTCCCACCGGGAAAACACTTGATTTTAAGACTGAAGATTTCAGACAAGCGATAGAACTGAATCTCATGAGTATGATTGAATTGGTATATACATTTGTTCCCTATATGATAAAACAGAGATGGGGAAGAATCATAGCTTCGACTTCAATCTCAGTTAAGCAACCGATAGATAATATAGCTCTTTCCAATGTTTCAAGGGTGGGAGTTATAGCTTTTATCAAAACCCTTTCACGGGAAATCGGCGGATATAATATCAGCTCGAATATTATAGCTCCCGGCTACATAAAAACGGAAAGAGTGGAAAATCTTATTAGAAACAGGATGGAAAAAGAAAAAATCTCTTATGAAGATGTTTCCGGAGATATAATAAAAAATATCCCTCTCAAAAGAATAGGAAAGCCCGAGGAATTCGGCTCTCTTGTAGCATATCTTTCTTCCGAAGCAGCCGCTTATATTAACGGAGAAACTATTTTGATAGACGGAGGGATGTATAAAGGTTTGTTTTAATGAAGATTCATACTTCCCCTTTTCCCGATTATTATAATAAAGAGTTTTTCAAAGATAAAACAGTGGTAACCGTGGATATATTCAGGGCAACCACAACCATTCTCCATCTTTTTTCCATGGGGATAAATCAGGTTATCCTTTTGGATAATGAAAAAAAGGCGGAGAAAGTTGAGTATAATAATCTTTTGAAGATAGGGGAAAGATTCGGAGAAAAACTCAAGCTATTTGATTTTAATAATTCGGCGACTCTTCTTTTGAAAGATAGAAAAAAAGTTGAAAAACATGAAAAAGCGGTGATGTTTACGACAAACGGAACCAAGGCAGCCTTAAAATCTTCCGAAGCAAAAATAAATTTTGTGGGAGCTTTTAATAATATTAGTTCAATTATTGAAAAAATATTGAAATATAAAAAAGAAACCGAACTTATAATAAATCTTGCGGGAGATAAAGGGGAGATATCTCTCGAGGATACGATTTTCGGAGGGAATTTGATATATGAATTATTAAAAAATATGGTGGAGTTTGAATTATCCGATTATTCCCTTATATCGCTTAAAATTTATGAATCCTATTTGAAAAATAATAAGCTTATCAAATCGGCGAGACACTACAATAGGTTAATTGAACTCGGCTTTAAGGATGATATTGAGTTAGCATTGAAAAAAGATCTCTTTGGTTTTACGCCGATTATTAAAAAGAATAAAATATTATCGGATGATGGTGAATAAATGGATTTTAACACTATTATTTGATATATTAAATTCTTAATAAAAATGATTATTTCGGAGGTGGAAAATGATTAAAGTAAATGAATATTATGAAGGTAAAGTAAAAAGTTTGGGAGAAACTTTGGATAATACCCCTTTTACGGTCGGGATAATTGAACCAGGGGAATATACTTTTTCGACTGAAAAAGAGGAACATGTGAGTGTTGTGCATGGAGTAATGGCCGTTAAACTACCGGAATCAACCGATTTTAAAGAATATAAACAAGGGGAAACATTTATTGTTGCTCCGGGTAAATCCTTTACGGTTAAGATGGATAAACCGGTTTCATACCTTTGTATATATAAGTAATACGGATTATTATCCGAGATTAATTCAGCTTTTTATTTATTTTCAATCCTATAGTCCGTATTGAATTAAAATTTTATAATTGATATTATTTAAAATATGAAAAAATATCTGTTTTTTTCCATTATCCTGTTTTGTAATATGGTCTTATCGCAAAATATCGCTAAAATAACGGTGGAAATCCCCGCAGAAAAAAGATTTCTTTTCGGAGATAAAATTGTATATAGGGTTAAAATCGAATCACTTCTTAAATTCGATAAAATAAGGGTTAATTTTGAAAAAAAGAATAATCCCGATTATATGTTTTATAAATTCGATGTTGTAGAGTATAAAGATAATTATAAAACAGACGGAAAAATAATCTTTCAATTTTTTAAAACAGGTAAAATAAAATTACCGAACTTTACAATCCTATTGTTAAAAAGGACAAAAGAGGGGGATGTGGAAATTTTTAAAAAAAACTTTGAGGGACTGTCTTTTAATTTTATCTCTGTTTTAAAAGGGGGGGAAAATATATCTCCGCCTATTCCCCCCGAATCCTCCTATTTTTTATTATTGGTGATTTTCATCTCTCTTATTATCGGACTTATCATCATAGGATTGATTTTTCGTAAAAAAGGGAAAAAAGAAGAACGAGTTAATCCTTTGGTTGATCTGAGAAAAAGAGTAAAAAGTTTTAAAAAGAGAAAAGAGCTCTCCTATAATAAAGAGGTTTTTTTTGATGCGGGAAAGCTTTTAAGGGAGTCTCTTTCATTATTAAATAATGAAAATTTCAAATCTTTGACTGTTAAAGAGATTGAGAAATTCATAAAATCGGGAACACTTCACTATGAGATAAATAGAAAAGGGGTTAAGATACTAAAAGAACTGGAGCTCCGAAAATTCGCCGATTATAATACGGGAAAACAAGTCTTGGAAGAAACCTTTTCCTTAATTGAAAATATATTGAAAAGGGTAAAAGATGTTTGAGATTGAAGCCCCTTTATATTTACTGTTATTAATTATTATTCCGTTGATTTATATTATAAAACCCGAATCAAAATATACGGAATTTCCGACTCTTGAATTTGTTAAAGAAAAAAGTTCAAAAATAAGAATGGAGAAAATCTTTTTACATATATTTGTTTTCACACTCATCTTAATGATATTGGCTCTCTCAAACCCTATTTACAAAAAAGTGATTATTAAAAAATATGGTTCGGGAATCAACACTATGATTGCTCTTGATATCTCTGGTTCTATGGCGTCTGAAGATTATAAACCGGACAATAGGCTTAAAGTTGCCAAAAAAGTTATTTCAGATTTTATAGATTCAAGAGGGGAGGATAGAATCGGTTTAATATTTTTTTCCGGAAAAGTGATAACAAAATCACCTTTATCATATGCTCACGGTATAATAAAGGATTTTCTTAACTCTGTTAATATAGGTGATATTGAGGATGGAACCGCTATCGGTATGGCGATAGCCTCCGCTGTAAACAGATTGAATAAAGTTCGAGGAGAGACAAAAACAATTATACTATTAACGGACGGCGTAAATAATAAAGGGGAGATTTCCCCTATAGATGCGGCTCTACTTGCCAAAAAATACGGGATAAAAATATATATAGTAGGTGTCGGGGTTAGAGGAAAAGCTCTGTTCCCCATAAAAACAGGAACCGGAGGAAAAGAATATGTCAAGGTCGCCGTAAAAATAGATGAACCTCTGATGCAAAAAATAGTAAATTTGACCGGAGGAGAATATTTTAGAGCACAGAGCGGAAAAGAACTTGAGGATGTTTTTAAAAAAATCAGAAATAAAGAGGATATAACTCATTACCTTGTGAGAGAAGAGGAAAAAACAAAATTATATCCCTATTTATTGTTTTTATCCGTGATTATTTTGTTTATTTTCAAAGTTATAGACACTGTTGTTTTTTTGGAGTTTCCATGATGGAATGGACAAGAGCGGTTTTCTCTTTCTTTTTTATATTTCCTCTGTTAATAATTATTTTGTTTATGTTTTCTTTTGCAAGAAAGAGAAGAAGAGGGGTTTATCTGAAAGGTGATAAAACTCTTTTTGATGTGAAAAAAGCGGTATGGAGAGAAACTTTTTTTATCCTCGGATATATATTATTGATACTCGCTTTGATGGGGCCGAGCTGGGGTATTAAAAAAGTAAAAAAAAGGGAAAATAGAACCGTCATATTTTTCCTGCTTGATAATTCATATTCCATGATAGCCGAAGATATCTATCCCAATCGTCTTGAAAAAGCCAAATCAATTATTATCAGAATAATCAAGAGGTTTAATAAAAAACAGGATTTTGCGCTTATCTCTTTTGCGGGTGATAGTAAAATACTTGTCCCCCCCACAAGAGATACCGAAAGTTTCTCAAACTATTTAATGGCATTGAACCCGGAGATGAATGAAGTTCAGGGAACCTCTTTCAATAAAATATTTAAGCTGTTAAAACAAATTTCAAAAAACAGAAAATACAATTCTTTTTTTATACTATTATCGGACGGAGAAAATTTTGACAAAGGGTGGGAAAAATTTGTAAAAGAGATCAAAAGATCCGGAGCCGCCGTATTTTCCATAGGGATAGGAACCATACAAGGAGCTCCCATCCCGGAAAGAGCCAAAATGGGAAATATTGTGAATTGGAAATTGGATAATAAAGGGGAGACAATTATTACGAAACTTAATACATTTTCACTTTTAAAGATATCACCCCCTCCCGATAATTATTTTATTACTAAAAATTATTCGGATGAAAAAACCTTGATGTTGAAAATTAAAAAATCTCTTGATAGATACGGTAAAACAAGGATAATGATAATTAAACCTGATAAATCCTCGGTTTTTATATTTTTTTCAATTGTTTTATTGTTATTTTACGGAGTCTTTTTATATGATAAGAAATAGGATTTTTATCATTTCCCTGATTATAATCCTGTTTTTCAGTATGAATTTTTCATTGACTAAACAGTATGATTTTTATAAAGCTTACGGATTGTATAAAAAAGGGGAATATCTGAAAGCTCTTAAAATATATTCGAGATATAAAAAAAGATTATCCGATAGCCCCGATTATCTTTATGATTTGGGAACAATATATTTAAAGATGAGGCAATATAAAATAGCGTTAAAATATTTTAATACCGCAATAATTAAGAAACCTTCCGAAAATATTTTGTTTAAAACCTATTTTAATATGGGGGTTACCTATTATCGAACGGGTGATATTAAAAAATCAGTATCATTTTTTAAAAAATCTGCTATAATTAAACCTGAAAATATGATTTTAAAAAAGAATATGGAATTATTATTAAAAAATATGAGAAAACAGTCGAAATCAAGGAAAAAACCGAGAGAAGATAAAAAAACGAGGGAAAAACGAATATCGGAACCTCTTTTGAATTATATTAATGAAACCGAGAAAGAATCGATAAAATCATTCCTGAAACACAAGAAAGAGAAAAGAGAGGAAAAATATTGGTAAAAAGAATTTCTATTTTTCAATTCATAATATTCTTATTTATTCTTCCCGTTTTATCACAAAATAATAGGATAACAATTAAAACGGAGGTAAGCTCAAATTCCATCTCCATCGATGATACGATAGTGTTTAAAGTGATAATCAGAGGTAAAACAATCTCCTCTAAGATAACAGTGGATAAAAATCTTCTTAAAGATTTCGGTATAATTTCAACCAAAAGTCATATTAAGAACGGATATGATATAAAATTGGGAAAATATAAGGAGAGACATATTATCTATATTTTAAAACCCAAAAAATCGGGAGAATTGATTATCCCCCCATTTACTATTTTACATAAAGCAAACATATATAAAACATATCCTATTACCATATATGTCTCCGAAAAAAACATAATTAAAGAGAAAGAACGGCTTTTTATAAAAGCTGTTGCTCAAAAACAGATTTTATTTCCCAAAGAGCAGACACTTTTAAAATTTGAATTATTTACGAATATGTCTATTTCGGGGATTTCGATAAAGGAACCTTTAAGTGTTTCCGGTTTATGGATAGAGGAGTATCCTGATACAGGCACAAGGAAAGCGGAACTGATTAAGACAGGTAAAAATTCTCTTTATAAATATACGATTAAAAGATATTCGATTTTTCCTCAGAGTAAGGGAAAAATCATAATTCCCTCCATCACATTCGAGATAACGACCGCTTCTGATATTACCCTTTACAGAAAATCCAATCCTTTAACATTGTATGTAAAACAACTTGATCCTTCGCGGATACCGGACGGATATTCCGGTTTGGTGGGCAATTTTTCTCTGAACTCTTCGATGGATAAGTTTGAGGTGATTAAGGGGACTCCGGTCAGACTAAAGATAACAATCACAGGAACGGGAAATATAAAAGCTTTACCCACCCCGAAACTAAAAAATATAAAAAATTTCAGACATTTCCCTCCCGAGGTAAATATTAAGATTAAATACAAAGATACCGAGGTCATAGAAACAAAAGAGTGGATTTTTACGCTTGTTCCCCTTAAAAGCGGGATATTGCGGTCTCCCTCATATTGTATCTGGTATTATATCCCTTCGGAAAACAGATTTAGAAACAGTTGCACAAGGATATATAAGATTTTTGTTCGTAAGGAAACTTTGGAAAACAAAAAAATTATGGTTTCAAGGAAACAGTTGCCCCCTCCCGAGATAGATAATTCCTATCTTGGAGAGTGGACCCCCGCATTTTTGGAAAAGCCGGAATCTATCTTAATAATTATTATTTTTTTACCTCTTTTAAATTTGATGGTTTTTTTATTATTTTTAATGAAACAAAAAAGGAGAAACAATAAGAACAAAAATATCATAAAAAATCATCGTAAATATGTAAAAAAAAGGTTGAAAAAAATATCAAGGATAAAAGACCAAAAAGAGTTTGCAAACAACACCATATCATTTGTGGGAAAATATATGGAATTACTTTATGGAGCGGAGAATGTTTTGGAAAATTTCAGCATCCTTAAAGATTTTCTTGTAGAACGCAATTTCCCCGTATCTGTTATTAATGAACTTATCTCCATAATTAAGACTCTTAGAGCATCAACCTATTCTCCGCGAAAAAAAACAGCAGACAGACAACATCTTTTGAAAAGGCTTGAAAAAGTTTTGGTGGATTTGGGGAGGGTTAAAGTAAAATGAGGAAAAAGCTTTTTTTTATTTTTTTGATATTTTTGTTAGGTTTTGCAAATGGGGAAGACCTGATAAAAGAGGGGATTTCAAGTCTTGTGAGAAAAGATTATCAAAAAGCGATAGAATTATTCAAGCAATCGGGGAAAAAGAGTCCGGGTATATTTTATAATCTTGCTCTGTCATATTGGGGAAAAGGGGATAAAGGGTATGCGATTTATTATCTGAAAAAAGCTCTTAAAGCGGATCCCTTTTACAAAAGAGCGAATATGGCATTATCCAAAATTGAAAATAAAAGAGAGGGAAAACAGATTATTGATAAAAAACTTTCCTATTTTCTGTTTCTTTCTCTCTATTTTATATTGAACTTATATATATTTTTTTCTATCATAAGATTGGTTAAATTCAGAAAAACCCTCTTTGTTTTTATTCTTCTCTTACTTATTGCAAGCATCCCGTTATTATTACAAAATAATTTTCTATCAAAAGGAAATAAAGCCGTAATAGTTGAAAAAGGGAAAGTGAATCTTTATGCCGAGCCTGATGATAATTCACTGATAATATATTCATTAAACGAGGGGGAGGAGATAAGTATAATATCCGAACTCGGAGGATGGTATCAGATTAAAAAAGGGGATACATATTTCGGTTGGATCAAAGGCTCGGATATTAAGAAATTGTAAAGCGGGGAATATTCATCAGATAAGTTTCCTCTCTTTGAGTTTATCAAGAACTTGTCCGTTAAAAAAAATCCCTTGATTCGGAGGTAAGTTGGTTTTTAACTCTAACTCTATCTCATTCACTTTTCTGACAATTTGTTCCATATTATCTTTTATGCGGTTCATCCGATTGTTCAAAACATAACCTTTAAGCAGATAATTTTTTAACACTTTATTAGCCCGAATGCAAAACTGTGTTCCTTGTTTTGATTTGACACGATAACCCACGGAAATAATTACATCAAGGTTATAGTATTCAACAAGTTTTGTTTGTGTTTTGCCTTTTATAGCACCATGTTGAGTGGTTAGTGCAAAAAATGCACACACCTCTTTTCGCTTTAACTCACCTTCTTTGAAAATATTATTTATATGACGACTAATAACGCTTCTGTCTCTCCCGAACAATTGGCTTAATTGTTCTTTGTTCAACCATACAGTTTCATTTTCAATTCTTACTTTGATATGAGAGGAAAGTTCTTTTGATTGATATATTACGATTTCATTTTTCATTTTCTATTATCAATTTTAGTTTTCCCATTATTTCGGCACTTTTTTTATCTAATTCACTGCTACAACCCGCATCTTTTCTTAATGCATCATCTATATTCTTAAATACTTGTTCAAACATATTCTTCCCCGCACCTATCCCTTTAATGCTTAATCTCTTTATTTCTCAATTCTTCCGCTTTCCATTCGGAAATATTTCTCTCTTCTGTTGAAAAATTTATCCCTATTAAAATTATCTCTTTTCCTTTGTTTAAATAGGGTTCATAGTATCTTCTCTCTTTTATCTGCTCTATAGCTTTATCCGCACTCTGATTGCACTTAAACTCAATTATATAATACCTATCTTTTGTTTCTATAAGCATATCCATTATCCCTTTGTAATTCAGAACCTCTGTCCTGATATTTACACCGGATGCCGTTAATATTAAATAAAATATCGTATGAAAATATGCCTCGTTTATCCTATCTTTTCTCATCTGTGTATATGGTATCTCCGAATATATGCTTTTTATTATCTCTATCGCTTCTTCTATCTCTCCGTCTTCTATC
>Ga0256835_1001160_pt1 | contig 16330 bp, 13 predicted proteins | sample PIR30metaG_FD_185972 | JGI IMG/M metagenome (GOLD analysis project Ga0256835, IMG submission 185972) | Hydrothermal vent microbial communities from East Pacific Rise, Pacific Ocean - PIR-30 | ecosystem: Environmental > Aquatic > Marine > Hydrothermal vents | place: Pacific Ocean: East Pacific...
GTCGATGTCGACGATATCTTCGAGCGGTGTGACAACGAGATCTTCTCCACCATCGCCGCGGACAAAAAGGCCAACCGCATCAAAGCCCTGCGGGTCCCCAAAGGGGATGAGATCTTCTCCAAACGCCAGATGAAGGGCTTCGAGGAGTATGTCCGCAAATTCGGCGCGCAGGGGCTGGGATACTTCCAGATGAAAGAAGAGGGCCTCAAAGGCCCCCTGACGAAGTTCTTCACCGAAGAGGATCTGCAGGCGATCGTCGACCGCTGCGAGCTGGAGGTGGGGGATGCCGTCTTCTTCGGCGCCGGCCCCAAAAAGCTGGTCTGGGACTACATGGGGCGCTTCCGGATCTATCTGGCCGAGCAGATGGGGATCATCCCCGAGGACCGGTTCGCATTCCTCTGGGTGGTCGACTTCCCGATGTTCGAGGTGGAAGATGGCAAGATCAAAGCCCTCCACCACCCCTTCACCATGCCCAAGTCGCTCGAAAACGTCGACGACATCGAATCGATCGAGTCGATCGCCTACGACATCGTCCTCAACGGCACCGAGCTGGGGGGCGGATCGATCCGTATCCACCGCGAGGATATCCAGGAGCAGGTCTTCGGTCTGCTGGGGATCTCCGAAGAGGAGGCGCAGGAGAAGTTCGGCTTCCTCCTTGAGGCCCTCAAGTTCGGCGCGCCTCCGCACGGCGGCTTCGCGCTGGGGCTTGACCGGATGATCATGCTGATGTCGGGTGCCGAGAGCATCCGCGACGTGATTGCTTTCCCCAAGACCCAGCGGGCACAGTGTCTGCTGACCCAGGCCCCCTCCCCTGTCGATGCCGAGCAGCTCAAAGAGCTCAGTCTCCGCATCCGCCAAACTCCCACTGTATAAAGGATCGTACCCATGAAAAAACTCTTCCTCATCATCGGCGCGCCCGGATCGGGCAAAACGACCGACGCCGGCCTTATCGCCGAAAAACACCCCGACAAGCTTGTCCACTACTCCACCGGTGATATGCTGCGGGCCGAAGTGGCCAGCGGCAGTGAGCTGGGCAAAGAGATCGAGAGCTACATCTCCCGCGGCGCGCTGGTGCCGCTGAACATCATCGTCGACACCATCGTCTCAGCCATCGAGCACGCGCCGGTCCCCAATGTCCTCATCGACGGCTATCCCCGCAGCGTCGAGCAGATGGAGGCATTCGACGCGATCGTCTCCGACAACGACGCCATCGATCTGGCCTCGGTGATCGAAGTACGCGTCAGCGAGGATGTCGCCCGTGAGCGGATCCTCGGACGCGCCGCCGAAGCAGCCCCCGGTGAAGGGCGCAGCGACGACAACGAAGAGGTCTTCAACGATCGCATGAAGGTCTACACCGAGCCCTTGAAAGCTATTCAGGATTTCTACACCGACAAAGGCATCCTCCACGTTATTGACGGTGAACGCACCCTTGAAGAGGTCGTCGCCGACATGGACGACTTCGTCCTCAGCAAGATCTGATCCCTCCTCCCCTCCCGGATCCGGGTGCGGGAGCTTCTTCCCTGCTTCTTTTCGATATAATCTTTCCAACGCACATATTATAGAAAGGACTTGTATGGTCTTTCGAACCCTGATCTGGATCGTGATGCTTATCGGTGGTGTGATCGGCGGGTGTTGGCTCGACAGCCGATGGTTTCCGGGCATCCACGACTCGTGGATATTCCATCTGGTCAGTTTCACCATCGGCGCTCTGCTGCTCAAAGGGGTTTTTACTGTCAGTCGCAACACCGGTCGCGCATTGGCACGCAACGGACGCGAAGGGGAGCTCCCCCGACTGGAGACCAACGTGCTGGTAACCTCGGGACGCTATGCGCTCATGCGCCATCCGATGCATCTTGGGTTGCTGTTCTTTCCTCTGGCGATTGCTTTTCTGGTTGGATCGCCCTCTTTTATCCTTCTGATTGCACCACTTGAAATGTTCTTTATGATCGTGATGATCGCGACATTTGAGGAGCGTGAAGCGATCGAGAAGTTCGGCCAGGCATATCGCGAATATCAACGGAATGTTCCGATGTTCTGTCTTAAACCCCGGTGCATATCCGAACTTTTCAAGGAAGAGTAAAAATACAATAATTAAGTATATTTAATACTAAAGAATATTATAACAAGCTTTCTTTATAAGAGATCAAGCAATATAACAACACTCTAAAAGCATCTTTGCATAATTGGAGCTTATTTTAAGGTAATTTACTCCAAGAACTAAAAAATAGAGCAGGAGATCACCTCGGTGTAATAAATTGTAAACGTAAAGATACCAATATGACCATAAACATCATTATATAATTATTTACTGAGATAATTAAATACAGAGAATATAGGAATATTTTTCAGTTCGATACGGAAGGAAGCTCCTTCAGAAATATTATTACCAAAAAGATAAATATAAAAAAAGTATTTATGATGTTTTTACATAATGAATTAAATTGATTAAGGATAATATATTATTTCTAACATTTTCGCTCAAATGATAGAGTATAAAATTATTATGATTTGCTATACGATAAACACAAATCTATTTTTGGGTATTTTTCATTTTTTCAAGGGTGATGGCGACGTTTCTTCCCAGTGCGTTGACGTCATATCCCCCCTCGAGGAAGAAGACAAAAGGTATCTCGGCTGAGCGCAATATCAACTCGACGATCTGTCCTACTCCCTCATGGGTGACGTAGAGTTGTGCCAGCGGATCGCTCTCGTGCAGATCGTATCCGGCTGAGACGAGGATGATGTCGGGACGGAAGAACGCCACATGGCGTGGCAGGTCGTTCCGGTAGATCTCGACGACTTCCCTGTCACCGCTGTCGGGCATGATGAGATAGTTGGCTGTGTACCCTTCTCCCTTCCCGGCACCGCGATGGTTCTCCATCCCGGTCCCCGGATAGGCAAAAGCCTGATGGGAGGAGAAGTAGAAGACCGTATCGTCCTCCCAGAACGCATCCTGGGTACCGTTGCCGTGATGCACATCAAAGTCGACGATCATCACCCGTTCAAAACCCTGGCTCTGAGCATAACGGGCCGCGATCGCGATGTTGTTAAAAAGGCAAAACCCCATCGACTGTGATGGGGTGGCATGGTGTCCCGGAGGGCGCACCGCACAAAAAGCGCGATCGAACGTACCGGAGACGATCCCGTCGATCGCTGCCACCCCGGCACCCACTGCCATTCGGGCTGCCTCATACGAGTCGTGACTGCAGACGGTATCGCTGTCAATGGCCGAGGCCGAAGCGGCGCATGCGATCACCCGGTCGATCTGTTCGGGGGTATGGATCGTCTCGATCAGGGAGCGGGAAGCGGGAGAGATATCGGGCCGGATCAGTCCCGGTTTGAGTGGTGCGACGGCACGATCGATCGCGCGGAGCCGGTCGGCCGATTCGGGGTGGATCCCGGTGTCATGCCGAAGGAAGATCGGGTCGGTTAGGTAGGCTGTTTTCATAAAAATCATTATACCATACCTCAAAAAGCATGTAAGTGTAAAAAATGTTAACGTTAAAATGCAAAATAAATTCATATTACGATATTTCTGAGATTTTATGATACTAAGTCATAAAAGAAATATATATTTGTTCTAAGATTTGAGTCGTTTTTTTTCATAAAATCGTCCAGATCTATCGGAAATGATCGAGAAAAAATAGGGAGAAAAAAAGAAGATATTTATCCGGATTCGGAGCCGTAAATGCTCCGAGATCCTGGTCAAATCGTTGGGTTTATTTTCGGATATAGGTGGCGTAGGTGCCGTCCTCTTTTTGCTCGGTGTGGAGGGTCAGTCCCTGTTTGGCGAACTCCTCGATAAGCGGTTCAGGCTGGAAATCCGCCCGCAGCAAAAGCACCTCCCCCTCTTTGAGTTTGTTCAAGGCGATGCGCACTTCGGCGAGGGGATTCTTCTCGGCGTCGAGCAGTTCGTTGGCGTTGAGCTCGACGGCGGGGTTGGCTGTTTTTACCCACTCGGGTGTGGGTGTGGGCTCGGGAACGAAACATTCGGCGTTCTTGATCTCACAGTCTTCGCAGATGGGCTCCTGGCCGACCGCCTTGCGCAGCTGATCGACGAGGTCTTTGGGGTCCATATTGCCCACGATGGCCGCCTGCCGTACGCTGGCGATGCGTCCTAATGTGCGACGCAGGACGGGGTTGTTGAGTTTTTTGAATTTGGGGTTGATGGAGATGAGGATCTCTTTCATCCCATCATAGTCATTGAGCAGATCAGCGATCTTGGTGTCGAGTGTGATACCGGTATCCATGGTTGTTCTCACTTTTTTTCGGCCATTATAACGAGAGTTGGTAAAACTCCCCTGTAGCGTGCCCTACTCCAGATCGTCGGGCATCTCGGCGTATTCGTCCAGCGGCAGCTCTTCGTGGTGCCCTTTGGGGAGGATAAGATTGAGCACGATACCCAGGATCGCACCCAGGCCGATGCCGCTGAAGCCTACGCCGCCGAAGTTGAAGTTCATCCCGCCGATGGCGAAAACGAGGATCAGCGAGACGATGATCATATTGCGCGGGTTGCCCAGATCGGTCCTGGCGTGGATAAGCGTGCTCATCCCCACCGAAGCGATGATCCCAAAGAGCAGAAGCAGCACCCCGCCCATCACCGGCACCGGGATCGTCTGCAGGAACGCCCCCAGCTTCGAGAAGAACGCCAGCGCGATGGCGAAGATCGCCGCCCAGGTCATGATGGCGGGGTTGAACGCTTTGGTGATGGTCACCGCGCCGGTCACTTCCGAGTAGGTGGTGTTTGGCGGTCCGCCCAGCAGCGAGGCGGCACTCGTGGCCAGTCCGTCCCCCAGCAGCGTGTTCTCCAGCCCCGGGTCGGCCAGATAGTCCTCTCCGGTGACGCGGGAGATCGCCAGCATATCCCCGATGTGCTCTACTGCGGGTGCGATGGCGATGGGGACAATGAAAAGCACCGCCTCCCAGTTGAGCTCAGGGATGACAAAATGGGGCGTGGCCAGGACCGGAGCTTTTCCGATCGCGGAAAAATCAACGATACCGAACGCCATGGAGGCAAGATATCCGGCGATGATCCCGATGAGAATGGGGAGGAGCTTGATCATCCCCTTGCCCAGCAGCGTCGCGAAAATGGTCGCCAGCAGGGTGATCATGGAGATAGTGATGGCGGTGCCGAACGGTACCAGCTCGATCTTGCCGTCACCGGTGTGTCCGGTGGCCATCTGGACCGCTACCGGCGCGAGGATCAGCCCGATGGTCATGATGACCGGTCCGGTGACGATGGGGGGCAGCAGGCGGTGGATAAAGCCGCTCCCCTTGAGGCGGATCAACAGGCTCAGGACCACATAGAAGAGCCCCGCGGCCACCAGCCCGCTCATCGTTCCGGCGATCCCCCATTTGCCCACACCGTAGATGATGGGCGCGATAAAGGCGAAGGATGAGGCCAGAAAAATAGGCGGAACGTTCCGCCGGGTCGTTACCTGAAAGATCAGGGTCCCCATCCCCGCGGTGAAGAGTGCTACGTTGGGGTCCAGACCGGTCAGGATCGGTACCAGCACCAGTGCCCCGAAAGCCACGAACAGGAACTGCAACCCGATAATGGCATCTTTGAGTCGAAAACGGTATTGTGTCGCTTTCATCGATCTTCCTCCTTTTAATAGTACGATGATTGTAACACATTTGCACCCCAAACCAAAGAAAGAATGGCATTTTTTTAGTAAAAATCTGCCATAATCACCGTAACCTCAACACCAAAGGCTCCTTTTATGAATCTCCATGTTATCGACCACCCTCTTATCCGTCACAAGCTGGCCCTTCTGCGTGATGAGAAGCGTTCCATGCCCGAATTCAAGAAATTGCTGCACGAGATCGGCCTGCTGATGGCCTATGAGGTGACCCGGGAGCTGCGGACCGAACCGACCGTGGTCAAAACACCGGTCGCTGTCGCCCCGTCGGAAAAGCTGATCAAACATCCGGTACTGGTGACCATCCTGCGTGCCGGGATCGGGATGCTCAACCCCTTTATGGAGATCCTCCCCAACTCCCGTGTCGGTTTTCTGGGGATGAACCGGGATGAGGAGACCCTTCAGCCCCACAGCTACTACAACAAGATCCCCATGCAGGCACTCAACAACAAGGTCTTCCTGATCGATCCGATGCTCGCTACCGGCGGATCGGCGCTCAGTGCGCTCGATTTCCTGGCAGAAAAAGGGGTGCACGATGTGACGTTCATCTGTCTGGTGGCAGCGCCGGAGGGGGTGGCCGCGGTGCATGAGCACTATCCTGATGTAGCCATCTATACCGCCGCACTCGATGAGAAGCTCAACGAAAAGGGCTACATTGTTCCGGGGCTGGGTGATGCGGGCGATCGGATCTTCGGGACCGGAGATCATGAGAACCTATGAGAAAGCCGCCGCTGAAATGTTTTGAGGTGCCGATCATCGCCGGTACCTTCAAGGGCAAACGGATCTGCATTCCGCAGATCGATACCACCCGCAGCTCCAAATCGATCCTCCGGGAGTCGCTTTTCAACACCCTCCAGAACGATCTGTATGATACCCGCTTCGTCGAGGTGTTCGCCGGGAGCGGTTCGGTGGGGCTGGAAGCGCTCAGCCGCGGGGTGGATCATGTGTGGTTCCTGGAGCGAAACCGGGACGTGTACGCGCTGCTAAAGGAGAACATCGCCCGGCTTGATCCTACGAAGGCAACGGCGATATTGACGGACAGTTTTGAAGCGTTCCCTGCTCTGCAGGAGCAACTGGCTACCGAAGGTACGCCGACCGTTTTTTACTTTGACCCCCCCTTTTCGATCCGGGAGGGGATGGAAACGATCTACGATCGGACGCTGGCGCTGATAGAAGGAATCGACCCGCGGATCGTCCGCTATGTGATCATCGAGCACATGAGCACGCTCACCCTGCCTGAATCGATCGGGACGCTGGAGCGGATACGGCAGAAGCGTTTTGGGAAAAGTACGTTGAGTTATTTCAGCTCAACATGACTTTTTTTATCGGCCGGGAGGTCGGGATTGTTTTGGGCGGCGTGCATTCCGCGATAGGTCTGGATAAAGTTGAGCATCTCAAAAAATGGCAACGCTTTGGAATAGTAATACCCCTGCCCGTAGTCACACCCAAGATCCCGTAACGTATCATGCGCCGCCTGGGTATCGATGTAGGTGGCGCCCACGGTCACATCGAGCCCTTTGCCCATGGCGATGATCGCGGCGACGAGTTTACGTTTGTCGGGGATGTTCTCGATGCCACGGATAAGAGACTGGTCGATCTTGATGGTATCGAAGGGCAGCTCTTTGAGCAGACGCAGATGAGTGAACCCCTCGCCAAAGCTGTCCATGGCGATCTGTACACCGATCCGCTTGAGGATATCCATCTCTTTGCGCAGGAGATCGACCCCCTCCCCAAGCAGCCGTTCGGAGAGGTCGATGGTGATGGTCTTCGGGTTGATGGCGTGTTCATGGAGTTTCTCTTCGAGCCGCTGGGCGAAATTGGTAACGCGCAGTTCCGGCAGAGCGAAGTTGATGCTCAGACTGAAGTTCTTGACCCCAAGCGCGTCCCAGGAGGCTTTGTGGGAGAGGACATTCTCGATCAGATAATCGGTGATCTCGGTCAGGACATTGAGCTGGACCGCTTTGTCGAGGAACTCCGAAGCGTTGAGGAGGCCGTATTTGGGATGGTTCCACCGCATCAGGTACTCAGCACCAATGAGCTGATCGGTCCGAAGATCGAAGATCGGCTGATAGAAAGAGAAGAACTCTTTGCGCTGGATGGCGTTGGTGAAGTCGGTGCGGGTGAACCGGTGTTTTTGTTCAGTCGGCTGGAGCAGAAGGACTCCCGCCTCATCCAGCTCACGGGGAAAGGACTCCTCGGTGATCGTCCGGCCCAGCCGTTCCGAGTCCATCTGCATCTCATGGCAGCGGTCGACGATCGCATCGGGTGGTCGGCGGTCCTTATGCAGGTGAAGGATCGCCAAAGAGAAGTCGATATCGAACCCTCCATTGCCCAGAACCTCCCGAACCTCACTCAGCAGGGCACGGAGACGCTCTGTCTCCCGCTTGGGGTCGTGTGATTCGGTCAGAAAATAGGCAAAATCTCCCTGTCCGCGATAATAGAGTCTTTCATTCTCTTCCAGACGCTCTTTAAGCGCCTGTGCGGTCTTCTGGATCAGCTGATTGGTCTTTTCGTACCCCAGCAGCAGGCGGCGGGAGCTGAAGTGCTTGATCCCGAAAAAGGCCAGCATCATCGTAGTATCATGGATGTTGGAGCGGATATTGGCATCGATCAGATCACTGATGAGCTGCCCGTGGATCGGCAGGCCGGTCAGAAGATCATTATAAGAGTGGGTTTTTTGTATCTGTTTCTGGAGTCGGTAGTACTCACTCAGATCGTGGATCACCACGATACGCCAGAAGCCCGAAGGATCCTCCTCGTCACCATGAAAGACGCTGCTGGTGATCTTGACCGGGACCGGGCGTTGACGACCGGGAAGCTGAACATCGGTCAGGGTTCGAAAGCGTTCGACGATGTCCAGAAAATCGAAGGTCTTTCCTGGCGCATCGATCTGGGAGATCTTGAGATGCTGGAGGAAGTCTTTGGTGATCTCCTCCTCGTCTTTTCCAAAATAGTCCCCAAAGCCTTTGTTGACGAACAGAACATCGTTGTCTTTAGAGAGGATCAGGACCCCTTCATCGTAGGCGTTGATCGACTGGTTATAGATCCTGACCTTTTCACTGAGAGCCTTGATCTTTTTGCGTTCCTGATAGGAATCATAGTAGATCCGCACCAGTGTGGCGATTACCAAACCAAGTGCGACCATAAAAACATCATAGAGTGTAAACTGTTCCCAAAAGCCCATGATATCCATTCCCTTTCGTTAGGTCATCCGCATTTCTCACCAGAGAAAAATCGCTAAACCGATAAAGCCCCATAAAACTATTCTACCATAATTTTATAACTTTCAAGTATTTTTGACACGCTTTATGGTAAAATCCGCCACTTTTCTCCAAGGCTGTTTCGTGTTTACCCTCTCCCACTACCGCACCGACAACATCAAGAACGATATCCTCTCCGGTCTGGTAGTCGCCGTCGCGCTTGTGCCCGAAGCGATCGCTTTTTCGTTTATCGTGGGGGTCAGCCCCATTGTCGGGCTCTATGCGGCCTTTATCATCGGGCTGGTGACGGCCCTGTTGGGGGGCAAACCCGGGATGATCAGCGGCGCGACCGGCTCGGTGGCGGTGGTGCTGGTGGGGCTGGCGCTGGAAGCTTCGACACTGCTCAAGTCCGGCGGCCTCTCCGGGGACGCGCTGGCGATGGGGGTGCTTGACTACATCTTCCTGGCCACCATTCTGGCCGGGCTGATCCAGATCGCTTTCGGACTGGCGCGGCTGGGGAAATTCATCCGGCTGGTGCCGCTGCCGGCGATCTACGGCTTTGTCAACGGTCTGGCGATCGTGATCGCGCTGGCGCAGTTGAAGTTCTTCGACGGACAGGGGTGGCAGATGTACCTGCTGGTCGCCGCGACAATGGCGATCATGTTCCTGCTGCCGCGCCTGACCACGGCGATCCCCTCGGGACTGGTGGCGATCGTGGGGCTGACGCTGGTCGTGTACTTCACCCACATGGATACGATCCTTATCGGCGATCTGGCCGATCTGAGCGCGTTCAAGGGGCAGCTGCCCTCCTTCCACCTGCCGGCGACGCTGACCGATCCCTCCGCGTGGCTGATGGTGCTCCCCTACGCGGTGATCGCAGCACTCGTGGGTCTGATCGAGTCGCTGCTGACGCTGGCGGTGCTCGATGAGCTCAGCGGTACCCGCGGCAGCGGCAACCGTGAGTGCGTCGCACTGGGACTGGGCAACACCGCCAGCGGGTTCTTCGGCGGGATGGCCGGCTGCGCGATGATCGGCCAGTCGATCATCAACTACACCTCCGGCGGTCTGGGACGCCTCTCCTCCCTGACCGCGGCGGTGGGACTGATGGTGCTGGTGGCCTCCATGACCGACATCCTCAATGTCATCCCGGTGGCGGTGCTGGTGGGGATCATGTTCATGGTGAGCATCGGGACCTTTGAGTGGAGCAGCTTCTCCCACCTGCGTCGGATGCCCCGCAGCGACGCACTGGTGATGGTGGCGGTGACGATCATCACCATCTTCGCCGATCTTGCCGTCGCCGTCATCGCCGGGGTGATAATCTCGGCACTGGTCTTCGCGTGGAAACACGCCCGCGTCTACGCCCGCACCCGCCCACTGGGCCAGCATGGCAAACTCTACGAGCTCGACGGCCCCCTCTTCTTCGGCTCCGTGCAGGCGTTCGCCGATCTGTTCGACGTGGAGAACGACCCCAAAAACATCGTGATCGACTTCAAAAACGCCCGCGTCATGGACTCCAGCGGCGTCGAAGCCATAGAGAAACTGACCGAAAAATATGCCAAAGCGGGCAAACGCCTCACCCTGCGCCACCTCAGTGACGACTGCAAAGCGGTCCTGGCCAAAGCGAAAGCCAAAGCCAACATCACCGACGAGCCGGACGATCCGGAGTATAAGGTGGCGCGGGATTATTGAGAGAAATTGGAGTGGAAGAAGGTCATTCCTTCCCATACCCAGGCTTAGGCTCTGCCGCCATCAACTCCGGCTCAATTTCACGATTGATCACATACATCTTCGGCTGTTCCTCTTCACCATCTTTCGTCCACTCATCACTCAGTACTTCTGCTTGTTGCATGACCAGTTGCAGTGCTTCGGCTTGTTTGTCAGGTGGGTATTTGTAGCGTCTAAGGATAATGCGTATCATATTGCGCATCTTGGCTCGGACACTTTCGCGTTTTTGCCAGTCGACACTCACGCTCTTTCTTAGCTTTTCGGTAAGTTCCTGTGCTATTTTTTTGAGTGTCTCATCTCCCATCTCCCGCAAGGCAGACTCATTCTCCGCCAATGCATCGTAAAAAGCCAGTTCATCAAAGCTCAGCCCCAGCTCTTGGCCATGTTTGGCTGCCTGGGCAAACTCTTTTGCCATGGCGATGAGCTCTTCGATCACCTTTGCGGTCTCGATGGCACGGTTGTGATACTTTGCCAAAGTTGCCTGCAAACGGTCGCTAAACTTCTTCTCCTGAACGATGTTGGTTCGACTCTTGGCTTTGATCTCGTTTTTGAGCAGTCTCTCCAGCAGAGCGACTGCCAGGTTTTTCTGCTCCATCTGGGCAACATCTTCCAGAAACTCATCGGAGAGAATGCCAATGTTGGGTTTCTCCAGCCCTACCAGAGAGAAGACATCTTCCACCCCTTCTGAGACAACGGCATTGTCGATGATCTGCTTGATCGCCTGTGTGGTCTGCCGTTTTTTGTCTGATGGCGAAGTGGCTTTCTGAATGACGGCTTTGACTGCCTGAAAGAAAGCAATCTCCTCTTTGTAGGCTTTGGCTTCATCGAGTGTGCCACACAGACTGTAGGCTTTGCTCAAAGCCAACACTTCATCAAAGTAGCGTTTTTTGCCCTCTTCAAGTCCCAGTATGTGGTTGGCTGCCGGTGCAAGCAGTTGGTGGGCACGGGTTTTGTAGTCGGAGTAGTCAAAGCCATGGAACATATTTTGTACGATCTCCAGCCGTTTGAGCATCTCTGCAAGTGCTTCGGCTGTGTCGATGGTGCCCTTCCCCTTTCCTCCGGCTTGGGTATAGGTTTTGAGTGCCTGTTTGAGTTCGTTGGCAATGCCGATGTAGTCGACAACCAACCCACCCTTTTTGTCTCTAAAGACACGGTTAACCCGTGCGATCGCCTGCATCAGGTTATGACTTCGCATCGGCTTGTCGATGTACATTGTATGCAGACTTGGTGCATCAAACCCTGTTAGCCACATATCCCGCACAATGACAAGTTTGAGTTCATCGTCGGGATCTTTGAGCCGTTTTTCAAGCTCTTTCTTGACCTGCTTGGAGTAGATATGTTTTTGGAGTTTCTCATCGTCACTCGCCGAACCGGTCATAATGACTTTGATCGCCCCTCTCATAGGGTCGTCACTGTGCCACTGAGGACGCAGAGCGACAATGGCATCATAGAGCTCCACCGCAATGTGTCGGCTCATCGCTACGATCATCCCCTTCCCTTCTATCACAGCCGTACGCGATTCAAAGTGCTCTACAATATCCCGTGCGATCTGCTCGATACGGGCTTTGGCTCCCACCAGTTTCTCCAGAGTGCTCCACTTGCTTTTAACCCGCTCCCGTTCTGCCCTCTCCTCATCTTCTACCAATGCACCGATCTCTTTGTCGATCTCTTGCAACACTTCGCTGTCAAGGTCGAGCTTTGCCAAACGGCTCTCGTAGTAGATGGGGACTGTCGCACCGTCACGAACCGCATCTTCAATGTCATAAATAGAGATGTAATCTCCAAAGACCGCCTGGGTACTTTTGTCGTCACTCTCGATGGGGGTTCCGGTAAAGCCGATGAAGGTGGCATTGGGTACGGCATCTCTAAGGTGCTGGGCATACCCATACTTGAACTTACCGCTCTCGCTGTCGAGCATCGCATCAAACCCATACTGGCTTCGGTGTGCCTCGTCGGCGATCACCACAATGTTCTCCCGTTCGCTTAAAAGAGGAAAATGCTCTTCATCCGCTTTGAGTGCAAACTTCTGAATGGTGGTAAAGATGATACCCCCGGAGGGTTTGTCCTGAAGTATCTTACGCAAGTCATCAATGCTCTCTACCTGTACCGGCTCCTGCCCCAGCAGCATCTTGGCCGAGGCGAAGGTAGCGTAGAGTTGCCCGTCAAGATCATTTCGATCTGTCACAATGAGCAGCGTAGGATTTTTCATCTGTGGCTGTTTGGTGAGCTTTCCGGCAAAACAGACCATCGAGATCGATTTGCCGCTTCCTTGTGTATGCCACACTACCCCACCCCGTCGGCTGCCGGCACGGGAAGCCTCCATCACCGAAGCAACGGCTTCTCTTACAGCATGAAACTGATGGTACCCGGCTATCTTCTTGACGATCTGCTTGCCGTCATCTTCAAAAAGGATGAAGTTTTGCAGGTAGTCCAGCAGCAGCTCCCGGTCAAAAAATCCCCGTACCATCGTCTCGAGTTCATAGCTTAGCAGTGGTTTGTCCGCTTCATCTTTGATGGTACGCCACTGCATGAACCGCTCGGTATTGGCGGTGAGTGAACCGACTCTGGCACTGACACCATCACTGATGACAAGGGCTTCGTTATAGACAAAGAGGTCTTCTACCTCCTCTTTGTAGGTTTGCAGTTGGTTGTAGGCTTTGAAGATGTCGGCATTTTCATCGGCAGGGTTTTTCAGCTCAATGACAAAAAGAGGCAATCCGTTGATGTAGACGATGATGTCGGGGCGACGGTTGCCTTTGCTTCCTTTAATGGTGAGCTGATTGACGACAAGCCAGTCGTTTTTGGCGGTCTCTTGAAAGTCGATAAGCTTCACCCTGTCCCCACGGCTCCCCTCTTCTTCTTTTACCTCGACGGCAATGCCCTCAAGTAGCATCTTGTGAAAAGCACGGTTGTTCTCTATGAGGCTGGCATGTTGGGGCTTACGGAGTATGTGCACCGCCTCATCGATGGCAGCAGAGGGCAAGTCAGGGTTGAGCCTTCGCAGTGCCAACGCCAACCGCTCCTGCAACACCACATCGCCAAAGCTTTCTCTCTCGCTACTCTCTCCGGGAGCCAGGTCTACCCCGTAGGCGTAGTCATACCCCAGCTCTTTGAACCAGTCGATGGTGAGTTGTTCTACCTGGTCTTCACTTATCATCTATTACGCCACTGCTGCTATCTTCTCCAGATACTTTGCGATCTGCTCTTCCTCTTTATAGGGGTAGACATCTACAAAGTTCTGCTCCATCTTTTTGACATAAAAGCTCTCTTTGTCTACCTCTCCGGTCAAGTCAAGAAAGTCATAACGCTCATCAGGCTTTCGTACATCCGGGGTAGAAAATGCCATCTGCATCGCATCATGCTTCAGGCTACTTTTGCCCACATTGGAGTGGTGGACAATACCCGCTTTGACACTCTCGAACTCAAGGTCAAACTGCTGCCCTCTTCGTACACGCACATACCGCTTGAAACTATGCTCTACCAAACGCATACTCGTCTCAACGATGATCGTCTTTTGCTCTTTTTTCGCTTCGGTGTGTAGTTTAAACCCAATGTAGTCATCAAAGAGATCATTGACGATCTCATCGGCTCTCTTAGACGATGCCATCTGCCGCTCATCGGCAAAACGAAAGTTGTGAAAATAGTGCTCGGTCTCCAGCAATGCCCCCTTGGCTGCCAAGTCTCCAAGATGTGCAATGATGCCCAAGAACTTTTTGCGTTCACCAATGAGTGCCGGGCAGTGAATACGCGCCGCCTCTTCATCAGTCAAGATGCGTTGTTTGTTTTTTGCAGAGGTCAAAACCACCCCTACATTGATGAACTCATCGCTCAGCACATGAGGGAAATAGCGTATCACACGGTAGGTATGTATCTGTCTCATTTTCCCTCCTTTTACTCAAATATCTTTTTGTTCAGAGCCCGTGCTGTCAGTATCTGGGCGAGGTATGCCCGCTCTTCGTATGTCTCCCACTCAGGTGGGATGGACTCGATTATCTCATATATTATACCCTCTATTTCCTGCGGATCCAAAGTATCACGCACCAAATGGCTACGCAGAAGATACTCCGGTCGACGCACCACATTGCAGTTTTGAAAGTACATCATCCGGTTTGCGATCTCTCCACTTGCGATGTCTCTATATACCTCGGTGCTGTCCATAGCCAATCCCCAGTCGATGGCATAGTAGCGGCGTTGTGCCGTTTGGTCTTTCAAAATGTTGGGGTTGTCGATTGTTCGATCATCATTAAGAAGAATGTTGTCTATGGTACGAAGATGCTTGATGAACTGTTTGTTCTCTACTTCACCGTGGAGCTTTTCGCAGTTGTCGATGTAGGGTATGGCGATGTTCGTTCCCAGAGATTCACGCATAAACTTTAGACTCTCTGGTTCTATGTTTGCCTTTTGAGCCAACACCACTGCCACATCGTCTATCTCAATGAGCTCCAGCGTCATTGGTGCGATGTTCCACCCCAATCTCTCCAGTAACCTGTAGGCGATAAACTCACTGGTAATGCTCCTGTCTTTTCGAGCCATCCCGTCACTACGAAACTTCACCACATACACCTTGCCATCATCGGCTTTGACTTTGATGGGTTTGGTTTTGCCGTAGGGCATGGTTTCAAGGATCTTTTCGATTTGGAGCATTATTTCTTTCTCTTTTCTGCCAAATACTCTTTATGTATCTCTTTTGCTTTCTCTATAGTTAAGTCTAGTCCCTGCAAATATTCAAGAGCTAATTTACTATAAAGTTTTTGTGTTCCTTTATGCTGATAATATTCCTCTTTATCTTGAATACCATATTTCCATATAACTGCTGTCATATAGGTAGTGGAGCCTTTTTCTGATAATAATCCTAAAGCTTCGCCTAATTGCTTTGTAGTGTAAAAATCATCCTCCAAACTAAATTTTGGGATAATAGTATCAACACCTTCAACATTACCAACCAACTTTAATGCAGGGGCTCCTGCTTTCTCGACAAATCTACCCTCTTGAATAAATTTGATCTGTTTCAATAACTCTTTGTCTACAATAATTTTCGTATCTGTATCATTTGGAATTTCGCCCCGAAGAATATCCATCAGCATAATGTTTTGTGGACCAATTTCTGCTATTCTCTCTATATGCTCCATCCATTTTTTGCGTTCATTCTGTCTGTTTTCATCAAGAAGTCTCTGTAGTTCAGAAAACTTAATCCTTTCGCTCCGTCCACTATAGCGATAAAAAATATCACTCTCTCTTGCTACTTGTTTGATAGTCTCTTTTTTACAGACCACAGGTTTAAAGGGTGCTTCCTCTATTAGAATAACACCATAAGTTTTTCCATCAACTTCAAAATCAAACATCTCCCAAAGTATTTCTGGTGAATAATGTTCATTAAGATAGTGAGAAATTCTTTCAGCATCAACATCTAAAAAGTTACTATTTGTCATGCCTTCTGGTTTTCGTGGCTTATCTTGTACACCAAATACAATGACACCACCGCTTGTATTAGCAAAAGCTGCCATTGTTTTGGAATAGGTATTCATCGAACCAAAATTGAAGTTTGCTTTGAACTCCAATTTTTTCCCTTCACGATGCTTCATCCGACCATCATCTTTAATAGCAATAATCTCTAAAAATGATTCTTTTGTCATAGATTGATCTCCGACACATCCAACTCCCCAGAAAGCAACTTAGGCAAAAGGATATCACGAGTTTTTTGAAGGTTATTGATCTCTAAACGATTTAATATTTGCTTCTCCATTAATGGCTGGATTATTTTTT
>Ga0256835_1001161_pt1 | contig 16323 bp, 10 predicted proteins | sample PIR30metaG_FD_185972 | JGI IMG/M metagenome (GOLD analysis project Ga0256835, IMG submission 185972) | Hydrothermal vent microbial communities from East Pacific Rise, Pacific Ocean - PIR-30 | ecosystem: Environmental > Aquatic > Marine > Hydrothermal vents | place: Pacific Ocean: East Pacific...
CTTACGAAGATTACTGTCTCTGGTTACAAACATGAGATGGTATCCCTTCTCCTTCAGAAAGGGAGCGATTCGGAGAATCCTGTCGGGACCCTTATGCTTATGACGACGGGGGAACATGAGAATCCTCTTCCTCCACGGCTGGGAAGGCTGGAATCGGAACACTTCCAGATTTATCCCGGGATAAACCACCTTCTGCGACCCTGTCAGGGATGCCAGCCATCGGGAAGTGGCAATCTTCGGAATAGGAAAACTATAGGACAATCGAGCCATATGATGGAAGGGATGAAGCGGAGAATAGAAATCCGCCTCGTAGTCCTGAACAAAATAGACTCCCTTCACGTTGCGGAAGAAGGAGCGAAGATACGTGGTAAGGAAGAAGTTGTAAAGGACGGCATCCGGATGCCATTTCCTTATAGTTCGAATATAATCGAACAATGGGACCTCATGGACGGGAACTTTTATTCGGAAAGGGCTGCCAAATCTGCCTCGTGGAACGAAGAAAGCCACCTCGTGCCCCGCTTCGGACATGCGACTGGATATTTCAACCAGAAGCCTCACACCCCCCTGCGCCTTAAGGGATACGACGGGAATCGCTATCCTCAACGGAACAAATTTTATACCACCGTCCCTTTAAAATTCCCCATCGGGAGAGAATGGCAAGGATTCTCATCGTATCCACCTACTATCTGGACGACCATCCGGCGCCGGCTGTCCTCCGGGTTCGGGGAATAGAGAGATTCCTCAGGGAAAGGGGCCACGAAGTCAGGGTATTCCACTCGAAAAAGCCGATATCCTCTGCCTCCAGAAAGAGCCCCTCCATCCTGCGATGGATAGGATGGCCCGATTCCCACCTTCCCTTTGTCCTGAAAAATGTCAGGGAATACCGGAGAATCCTCGACCGGTTCGACCCCGACGTCGTGTATATTACCTCCCCTCCCTTCAGCACCCTCCTCTTCCTCCCCCTCACGGACAAACCCGCCTTCGTGGAATTCAGGGACGTGTGGAGCTACGACGGGATTCTGAAACTGTATAGGACCCCTGTTCAGAGATGGCTCACAGACAGATATGAGAATTACAGCCTGAAGAAAGCCCGCAGAATCATAACCCTGAACGAGAACCAGAAGAAGCACCTTATGAAAAAGCACGGCATTCCCGAAACCAGATTCACCGTCATTCCCCACTTCTACACCCCCACAGACCTCGAAGGATGCATCCCCACCCCATCCAGTACGATTCGCGTCTGCTATCTTGGAACTGCCGACTGGATGAAGGGACTGGAGAAAGTCCTGCCCGCAATGGTACGCCTCTCCATTTCACCCATCGTAAGGGGAACGGTAAAGGGTATAGACCTTAAGGGTACGAAAATCCTTCCTCCCCTTCCCCACAGGGAAGCAATCGAATGGGCATGTAAAAACTGCGATATCCTCTGGATAAGTCTGGACAGATTCGACGGGCATCACCTGATTACGAGCAGCAAATCCAAGAGCCTCCTCGCCCTCGAAAAACCCATACTGGCAACCATTCCCATGGACAATCCGATGGCGGAGCATTTTCGAAGAATAGGGGGAATTTACATGGCGGACATAGACGATGCCCGGCAGATTAAAAATACTCTTAAAACCATCCTCGAAGACTGGAAAAGGGGACGCCTGATGAAGCCGGAGAATCCAGAAATATTCCGATACGACAGGGTTCTCACGAATCTGGAAGAACTGCTGAAGGGGATTTAAGGGGGATTCACCCCCTACCGAACGATTATCTTTCCTCGCCTTCCATCTATCGAATAGATGTAGGTTCCGGCAGGAAGGTCTATGACAAGCCTTTCGGACTCCACCCTCCTCCTCATTAACCTCCTTCCGGAGACATTGTAAATCTCCAGAATTCCACCTTGGAAGGATGGGGAGAAGAAGAACTGCCTTCCGTCGAACCTCACCACATCCCGCGGAATCTCCCCTGCAGAGACCAGCCCCTCCAGACTGTAAGCCCATATCCCCCTTCCATGGGTTCCCGCATACAGGGTATCCCCGCTCACTACCAGATGGAACACGGGCGACATGGGAAGGTTATCCCCGAGCGGAACCCATGTGCTGTCCAGAAGAGCATAAACTCCGAAATCCGTCCCGGCAATGAGAACGCCCCTGTAATACTCCAGAGAGTTGACGGGAGCATCGGGCAGATTGTACCCCAGATCCACGAAGGTATTTCCTCCATCGTACGTGGCATACACATGATGGGAGCGCTCATCCCAGAAGTATCCGGAGAACGAGACATAGAACGTATCGCAGGAAGTATTGGAAAAACGGATGGCTGTAAGGTACCTTTCGGGCAGAGGTGGTTTCGTCAGCTCCGTCCAAGTATTGCCATCGTACTTCCACAGCCTCCCCTCCACCGTCCCCGCAAGAATCATGGACGTGTCAGCTCTACATATATCGAGATAGGATATGGTCCCACCGGAAGTAAGGTCTCCGCTTAAGGGAGTCCAGTTGTCCCCTGCATCGGCGGATTTCCAGACCCTGTACGTTCCCAGATACATGACCTTCTCGTTCAGGAGATTCAGGATATAGGGGGTGTTCCAGTTGGACCTATCGGAAGAGAAATCATAATCTATAGATTCGAACGTTCCCGGATTACCCCACTGGCGAGATCGCCCCAGACCCCCGTACTGGTATTCGGCAAAGACCACATTAGGACTATCTCTCCTGACCCTGACCCAGAAGCCATCGCCTCCGTAAATAATCTCCCAGTCCGGAATACCGCTGCGGTGGGTTCCATTGTCCTGTGTTCCACCGAAGAGTTTGCCCGTGTATGGATCATGCTCTATGCGATAATACTGGGTTGCAGGCAGTCCCTTCTGATGGGTGAAACTGCTCCCCCAGTCGTCGGACACATAAACCCCTCCATCGTTGCCCAGAACGATAAAACTGGAATCCTCCGGAGAAATCCATATGGCATGCTGGTCCACATGGACATTGAACCAGTCGCTCATGTAAGTTATACGGGACCAGGAATCCCCACCACTGGTTGTTCTCCACAGATCGAGTCCCAGAGCATAAACTATATCTGGATTATCCGGCTGCGCATAGATATTACCGAACCACCAGCAATAGAAACTGCTGAAATAGTAGGAACTGGGCGAAGAGGACAATTTACCCCATGAATCACCTCCATCTATGGATTTATAAACGCCATCGAGATAATATCCCGTGGAATCGCAATAGAGGGCATAGAGGGTGTCGGGCGTGGGTGCCGTAATTCCAATCCGTCCAGCCACATCTGGAAGACCGGAAGTCAGTTCCTCCCATGTATTGCCCCCATCCAGACTCCTATAAACGCCGCTGGTGGGACCTGCAAATCTCCTGTAACCCGGACCTCTCCGTCTCTCCCACATAGCAGCATATATTTTTACATCCAGGCCATACGGGACGACGGTCATGTCTATACAGGCAGTGGAATCGCTCACGAAGAGAATATGCTCCCACGTCTGCCCACCATCGGTACTTCTGAACACCCCTCTCATAGTATCGGTGGAATATAAGCCTCCGGTAACACAGGCATAGATAATATCGGGATCGAGAGGATGGACCACTATATCCGCTATATACTTCCCCTCTCGCAAACCAAGATATTCCCAAGTCTCTCCTCCATCCCTGCTGACATATATCCCATCCCCATGATACGAATCGCCGCTGGCATTCACCTCTCCAAGTCCAAGATATACGATGGAAGGATTATGGGGATCAACAGTCACATCGCCCACGGCAAGGGATGGAAGGTTATCGGTGAGGGACTCGAAGACATACGAAGTCCCATTCTTAACCATACGGAACAACCCCCCGTTGGCAGTCCCCACATAGATAAGCGAATCGCTCACGGCGTCTATGGAAGTGACCCTCCCTCCGATATTGAAGGGACCCTTTTCTATCCACGAACCGGATAGCACTCCCCGATACAGACTCCGCAGATAGAATGCCTGTTTCCTTGCCACATCCACCAGATGGGACGGAATGGAATCGAAGGGATAAGCCCTCTGGAGATAGAACCAGTCCTGTGCCACATCGGGAGACTCCACTTCCTCCTCATAATTATTAAAAACCTGTGATATGCCGAAGAATAAGATTCCGGACAATAAAAAACTGATAGCCAATCCACCACGCATTCTGGAATTTTACACTTGGGAATTACAAAACTCAAGATTCTATCTAAAAACACAATTACTTCGAGATTTTCGACCGGATCGGAATAATCCCGTTTTAAAATTTCTCCGGATTTCATGAGAACCAGCCGTAATCTGATACTCGTTCTGCTTGCAGGATTCGTAATAACATCTGGCATTACCGGCATGAGAACCCTGCGGGAACTCCATGCAGGACGTTCTATTTACCTCAAATCAGACAATCTCCGAATGGAGGACGTTCTCAAAACCATCGGCACAACACCGGATTCCAGGTTATATATCTACGGTTCCTACCTCCTGTACCAACATCGCCTTTTCTCTATCTCCAGGGACGGATTTCGAGTGAACTTCTGCGAAAGGCCCCTGCAATCCATAGTTTTCCTTCCCTTCATACCATCAGGAAAATACATGCCCATATTAACCATACTGGTTTTAACGATTCTATTTCCCCTCTCCCTTATTTTGCTTGCCCATACTTTATCACGAGGACGACTGGATAAACGAATTTCTCTGGCAGTTTTAATTGCAATCCTCTTCGGCAGTTTCTACGCAACACGACTTCTTCTCGATGGATGGGTAAGTATTCTCCTGGCCCTATGGATCGTGCTTACGATAAAGAGACGAACACTTCTCTCAACAGGCACAGCCTTTTTACTATCCGTCCTCCGGCCAGAATTCGTAATCCTCTTTATAATCCTTTTGATAATCAATGAAGGTAAATCCATCAGATTGATAACCGCCGGAGCAGCAATTATCAGCATTTCTGCCTATATATTCGTCAGTAAAGAATGCGGAGACCAGTCCCACTTCTTCGAATGGACTATACAGGCATACGGGCAGAATGTCGCTGGAGAATTCGACAGGTCCGGTTTCGAGGAAAAAGTAAAAAGGTGCATAATAGAAGGGAGAAAAGAGATTTCTGAGGACATTCATCCGAGGAAAATCGAACGGGACTGCTTCAGGGAAACTACCCTCGAAGTTCTGGAAAAGGAGAATCCGCTGAAATTATTTATAATTGCCACTGGCAACATTGTGAAAAATGCCTTCGATCTGGCCTTCAATTTCACCATCAACAATCGCCTGAACAGAAAAGCAACGTTTCCAATCGTATTTCTGTTGACAATAATCTACGATCTCATATTCATTTCCTCATCCATAAAACTCTGGAGAAGCAAAAAGTACAGGTTTCTCTTCGCACTCTGGATGATGTTACTGCTCATATACAGTGCCTACTATCCATTCGGGCTGGCCAATCCATCCCGCTGGAAAACTGTACTATTTCCTGTAGAAATATCCATCATTGCCCTTTCCACTGCTGTCGAACAGGAAAAGAAGGGGCCGTAAGCCCCTAAGAAAGTTCGGATGCAATCTTTATTATCTCGTTGAAGGAGTCAGCCTTGAGGCTTGCCCCACCCACCAGAACACCGTCCACGTCCTTCTGAGAAAGCAGCTCTCTTGCATTGGAGGGCTTGACGCTCCCGCCATAGAGGACAGGCACATTTACCAGTTTCTTTATGAATTCGTGCATCTCCTGAGCCTGCTGGGGTGTGGCATTCCTTCCGGTTCCAATTGCCCAGACAGGCTCGTAAGCAATCATAACATTGGACAGGTCATCCACACCCTCCAGCCCCTTCTTTACCTGTCTTTCCACCACTTCGAAAGCCCTACCGCTTTCCCTCTCCTCAAGGGTCTCACCCACGCACATGATTACCTTCAGGCCATGCTCAAGAGCCTTCTTCACCTTTCGATTGACGTCCTCATCAGTCTCACCGAATATATGCCTCCTCTCCGAGTGGCCCACCAGTGCGTACTTCATCCCCACGGAAACCGCCATGGGAGCAGAAACTTCTCCGGTATAGGCTCCAAAATCCTCGTAATATATATTCTGAACACCGGTCTCTATTCCCTTACAGGAGTGCTTCGTAACGGGAACAGCGAACAGGGCCGGAGGAAATACGATGATCTTTACATTATCAACGGGCCTTATGCTCTTAACCAGATCAACCGCCTCTGGCAAGGTTAGATTCATCTTCCAGTTTCCAGCGACGACTTTCATGCCATCAATTTTAAAGGAACTCACTGCGTAAAGCAGAAGACGTCATAATCATACTGCGAAGATAATTACCTGATTAATAAAATACTTACCTGAACGGAATGGAACCTCCGGAGCAGAAAACAGTTATTTTTCGAAAATGGCTTAAAATTATGAGCTTATGCTCGGTATCCTGCTGGCCCACATAAGTATCGTTAAGCCATACGATTCTCTATACAGTATTGACTTATCCGGTGATAATCAGATTGTCTATGTGGGCAACTCTCCAAGACCCCTGAGGGTCAGGGTATTCGAGACAATTACAGATTCAGCAGGAAATGAAATTAAAAAGCCCAAAGCGAGTCTTCCCCTTCGTGTTTATTTCATCACGCGGGACACCACCATAACGCAGGTGGTGATAACGGATTCACTGGGCTATGCCATTTATCAGCCTCCCGAACTGAAATCCGAAGGGAATTACAGGGTCATCTTCTCCGCGGATGGAACCCTGTCCGATTTCAAAGGGATGGTCCTGAACAGGCTGTTTATCCTCTTTGCTATTCTTCAAATGTTAGGCGGATTCGTTCTGTTCTTATATGGAATGGAGAAACTCAATCAGGGCATAAACCGATTTGCCGGTGCCACCATTAAAAAGATGCTTGCCAACCTCTCCAACAATCCGCTGGGGGCATTTCTTGTGGGAATAATCGCCACGGCTGCGATACAGTCCTCCACTGCCGTTACCGTCATGCTCGTTTCCTTCGTGGATTCGGGAATAGTGAACCTGCCTGCAGCCCTCGCAATCGCATTAGGTTCAGGGGTGGGATCCACTATCACCGCCCAGATAATTTCCTTCGGTTTATTTGACCTGGCATTCGTCCTGATAATCGTGGGCTATCTTCTCAAGCGCAGTTCCGGAATTTACAGGGCATACGGAAATGCCATCTTCGGAATAGGTCTCCTCTTCTTCTCCATCAAGGTGATGGCGGAAGCAGGGCGCTCCCTGAGCGAATTGCCCCAGTTCATGCAGTTGATGGAACGGGTCTCCTCCGACCCCATATTCGGTATAAGCCTCTCCACCATATTCACGGCGATGGTACATTCCAGCGCCGCGGTGGTAGGACTTGCCATATCCTTGGCATACGAGCATCTCATAGACCTGAAAGGAGGCCTGTATATCGTCTTCGGAGCCAACATTGGAACCTCCATTACCGCCCTGCTGGCATCTGCAAGGAGCGGGGCAAGTGGAAAGCGGATTGCCCTTGCCAATTTCACGTATAAATTCATCACCTTTCTGATTCTCTTCGCCCTGTTCCCCCTCTATTACATGGCAGTTCAGAAACTGGGCGGAAGTCTTCCCCGCCAGATAGCCAACGCCCACACCCTCTATAACCTCTTCGGTGCCATCCTGTTCCTGCCATTCGTGGGACCCATATCCCGCATATTCGAAAAACTCATCGGGAGGAATCCGGAGGAGAAGCCTTACATTTACGAAGACACCGACAACATAAGCATTTCCATGGCAATCGTCCAGAACCAGATAATCCAGATGGCTAATGTGGCAGAGAGGATGCTAAGCAAGGTTCCCGAATTGTTCGCCCGAAGGGACACTTCCCTGATATTCGAACTGGAGAAGGAGGACAACCTGATAGACCAGATGAGGAAGGACCTGATAATGTATCTGGTTCGTCTCCACAGGAACGAATCCATAGAAGAAGAGAGCGAAAAGATAAACGCCTTCTCCAAAATCATAGACCAGTTCGAGAGCATAGGCGACATAATCAGCAAGAATCTGGCAAGGGCGGCAGCGAAACTGCATTACGAGGGGCTTGCCTTCTCATCCGAAGGGCTTCAGGACATAAACGAACTGCACAGGGAAGTAATGTACACGTTCCAGCTCATGAAATCCGGACTCATCGCGGGGGACAAGGAGAACATAGAGGAATGCCTCGAGAGAAGGGAGAAGGTGGTAAATCTCATGGATGAATTGATACAAAAGCACTTTCAAAGACTGGAAAGGGAGGTGGAAGAGAGCATCTTGACGAGCGCCATTCACGTGGAGGTTCTCCAGAATCTCGAGAGAATCCACTTCCACCTGACCGAAATATGCAGGTATCTCAAGCAGGGGTAATCATTCGTTTTCGATGGCTTTAAACAGCCAGTCCATCGTCCGATAGATTTCATCAAAGGATATGGGAGGATTGCCCTTCCCGGTCAGGTAATCCACGAAAGCCCCTATAAGGTGCTCCACCCCCTTGTCCTGCTTCGCCTTTCTAAAGCGCTTTCCGTCCAACCATAACTCCCTGAAATCCACTATTTTCATCGTCCTGCCGCCAGCCGACACCTCTATGTATTCCTTTGGCTCCTTCGGACTTCCGGAATTGAAGTAATTTATCGTGGCAAGGGCATTCTCGAACCTGTAAACGACCGTCCAGTTCTCATTATCGTAAAACTGGGCGGATACGGATTGGGGTTCCTTCTCTGCAAGGAATAGAGCATAATCCACGAAATGCACCCCCTCACCGATATACCTCCCGCCCCCCACCTGCGGGTCGGTGAGCCAGTGGTCTTTCAATTTACCGGCATTCACCCTGTAAAGCAGATTGAAGAAGGGCGGATTCTGACGGATGAATTCCTTCAACGCTCTGGAGAAGGGGGCGAATCGGCGATTGAAACCCGTTGCGAATGGAACAGGGTTCTCCTGATATAGACGCGCCAGTTCCTCCAGTTCCTCCCTGCTCATGACGGGCGGTTTCTCCACATATACTGCTTTACCCTTCTCCATGGCGGCTTTCACGAATCGAAAATGGGTATTGTGGGGGGTGGCGATGACCACCAGATTGACATCCGGGTCGTTAAGGGCATCTTCGATGGAGGTGGAAGCATTCCTTATTCCGAATCTGCGGGCGACATTGACTGCATTCTCCGGTCTGGAAGTGATGACGTAAAGTCCGGACACCTCCTTTCTGGAAAGGAAGGCGGGAATCAGGAAGTTCTTCGCATAGGAGCCGGCACCGATAAAGGCAACATTGACCCTGCTCAATTTGACGGATGGAGAAACGAATACCGTCCTCTTGCGATCCGGTTGAGAATCGTACCTGAACACCACTCCCAGATAGGGCTCCTTCCTCTCCATCAGGAACTTATAAACCTCTTCCGCCTTTTCGAAGGGAAATTCGTGGGTAATCAGGTCGGACAGATTCAATCGGGGAAGGGCATCTATGAAAGCCTCCATATTTCTCTTTATCGTCCAGCGCACGTATCCGATGGGATAATCTATCCCCTCCACCTCGTATCTGGGGTCGTATCTTCCCGCCCCGTAGGCTCTGGATATGCGAAGTTCCAGTTCGCGGAAGTAATACGGCTTCCATGGAATGTCCATCTTCGACTGCCCCACCGCCACGACGCGGGCTCTGTCCCTCGCCATCTCCCCCGCCATCTCCACCACCTTTCCGCTCCTGTCGTTGGCGGCAATCAGAACCGCATCGGCACCGTATTTCGTTATATCCCTGACCTTCTGGACCAGATTCTCATCGCTCCCCAGCACATAATCAGCCCACCCCTCCGCAAATTTGAACTTCGATGAATCTATATCCACACCGATAACCTTCACCCCCGACAGTTTGAGGAGCCTGACGGCAATCTGTCCAATCAATCCAAGACCAAATACCACCACCCATTCCCCCATCTGGGGCGCAAGGCGCCTTATTCCCTGAAGGGCAATGGAACCGATGGTGGTAAATGCAGCTTCCCTCAAATGCTCCCGTGCTATGTCCGATGGTACCTTCGCAAATAGATTCAGCGGTAGAGCCACATATTCACTGTGATATGCGAATTCCCCACCCGCACCGGCCACGATATCCCCCACGCTTATTCCATCAACCCCGTTCCCCACCTCCACCACCTCACCTACCATACTGTATCCAAGAGGGACGTAGGCATCGAGGCGATTCATCACCCTCTCGTAGGTCTCCTTAAGGCCCACGTCCCGCAGGGATTTGAGCACCAGACGGACCTGGTCCTTCTTCTCCTTTGCCATTACGAAGATATTTCGGGCAGAGGATACGCGGGACAGTTCCGTCCCGACGCTTATGGCGGAATAGAGGGTCCTGACGATGATGAATTTATCCCTGAGACGGGGATATGGAACGTCAACCAGAAGGACTTTGCCGCTCTTATAGTGCTGAACCAGAGCCTTCACGGGGAAAATTTTATAGTGGGAAAACAGGCATTACAGGAAAGAGTTGCCAGCCCGTGCCTTTCAGCCATAAGGGATTCCCCGTCCGACAGTACTTCCTTACTTCCGCCTGCTTCCCCGCAGGGCTATCAGAGCCGCCCCATAGGCTCCCATGAACTGCGGATGGTCGGGCATTATCACCTTCTGGCCAGTCTCCTCCTCTATCATCTTCCTTATGGCGGGATTCTTTACCACTCCTCCGGAGAGCATAAGGGGAGGAACCAGTCCCACGCTCCTGACCATCGCCACCACCCTCTTGACCAAGGAGCGATGAAGTCCCTTCAGGATGGGTTCCACCCGAACGCCGTGGGCAATCATGGATATGATTTCGGATTCGGCGAAGACCGTGCACGTGCTGGATATGGGAACCTCCTCCTCGGAAGAGAGAGCCAGCTGTCCCATCTCATCCAGTTTCACCATCAGCCTGCCAGCAGTATTCTCTAAGAATCTCCCTGTCCCGGCAGCGCACTTGTCGTTCATGGCGAAATCCACCACCTCACCGGAGGGACCGATGATTATAACCTTGCTGTCCTGACCGCCTATGTCTATAAGAGTCCCCCCATGCCCCAGCTGACGGAATACACCGAGGGCATGACAGGTTATCTCCGTCACCTTCCTTGTAGCCTGATGCACCAGATTCCTGCCGTATCCCGTGGCGACGATGGGGATTCCGTCGATGGGTCCGTTCTCCTCTTCCAGTTTCTTCAGGAACCTGTCCACCTGGTCCTCCACTCTGGGATGGGCGGGCTCTATGTAGCTCCAGATAAATTCCCCCTTCTCATCCACCCCCACGATTTTGGCGGTGGTGGAGCCCACGTCTATTCCTATGGCTGCTATCTTTCCCATGGCGGACTCTCCTCAGTAGAGCATCTCTATGAAGGCATCGAGGCGGGCTCTCGCCTGCTCCTCTGCATACGCTCTCGGGTCGTTGTGGTCCGCCTCCAGAAGGAGGGCGGGAACTCCGTAGTCCCGAATGAGTCTGTTCCTCTGGTCCACCTGTCCTATGGAATAGGGCTTGCACGACCTGTCCGAATGCAGTATGGCACCATCCAGCTGAAATTCCTCTATCATCTTCTTCATCTTCTCCAATTTCTTTCCGGTTCCCACGTTCAGTATGGGCTGAATGTAGGTTCTTGCCATGGATTCGAAGGGCTTTTCCGGGTCTATCAGCGGAGCCAGCTCTCCCCAAGCCATCGTGTAGGTGGAAGCCACCACAGCCACACCCCTCTCGGCAAGGTACTCCGAAAGTTCCCTTAACTTGTACCAGATGGGCAGATTATCCCACAGCAGTCGCCTCTGCTCGTTCCTTACAGCCCCGATGCCCTTCTCTATCCTCTCATCCACCTCTTTGAGCATGGCGGCATAGAAATCCACGGTCTCGGGCTTACCCCTCATCTCCACGATGGGAGCCATGTGGATGAACTGGTCGAAAACGGATATGGGAGCGGGTCTATTCTTTCCTCTTTCCATCACCTGAAGCCATAAATCCGCCGCCATACGGCTGTATCTCATCACCTGCTTTAACTTCTTATAATCCAGTTTCTTTCCCGCCACCTCTTCGGCGATGGGAACGGCATTCTCCAGCTGCTTCTTTACGTACTCGATAGAATGCTCCTCCGGGCTGGTATAGACGAATGGGGTATCTATTACGATGAGGGGCACCTTGAAGTGCTCCGCCAGAACCCTGTACCAGAAGAGGACTGTCTGGCATATATTGGTACATGCAAATAGCAAATCGGGTTTGGGCAACTTCCCCACGGGGGTCTTCCCCGACAGCATGGCGCCGATATCCGTCCGGGCATAGGAGCATATATCCCGCGAATATCCGGCATTCTCCGCTTCGGATGCTATCTCCACCGATACCTTGCGGGCTCCGCACAGGGCTCCGTGGTTCTCCGGGTAGAGGACATAATAGCCCAAAGCCTGAAGTATCTCCACCGGCGCGCCCGAAGTTACCCATGCGACCGGCTTGTGGCCATTGGCATAACGTCCCTCGAGATAGTGTCTGGATATAAGTTCTTTAGTCCTCGCCCCGATTTTCAGGGGTGGAGCCAGTATGTCGGTCCTCCACTTGCGGGGAGGACCCTTCCGCTCCATCTTCCACCTCTGCCACCTAAGATAGGCATTCCCCAGCACCTTAACGTTCCAGTAATACCTGAGACTTGCTCTCCAGTCCCTCTTCATACCAGAACCTCCAGAAATGCCCCGATTCTCGTAATGGTCTGGTGGGACAGGGGGTCGTTTATATCCACCTCCACATGGACGGATGGGATTCCGGCTTCCTTCAATCTCCTGCGCATGTCGGGAAGGTCGAACAATTCGGGTTCACAGAATTTAACGGTATAGAAGATTATTCCAGCAGCACCGGATTTCTTCACTTTCTCCATCAGGTGTTCGAATCGCTCCTCTATCAGGTCTCCCCTCGTGACATCCGGGGGTCCGTAGAGAATCCTCTCTGCCATCCTTATGAATGGGTCATCGCTCTTACCTGCAGGATATACCCTCCTTCCGCAGCATGCGAAATCGTCATCCACCACCAGCCCTCCCAGATTCTGTATCTCATCCAGAACGTCCATCGGCTCCGGAACGATGCCGCTCATTATAACGGGAACCCCATCAGGCGGGTCTCCGGCGTATTCATCCATCACCCTCTCCACGAAGGACACGAATTCCTCCGCAGGAAGGTACTGCCGCGTCCTGAGAACCCTGTAAAAATCTCTGACGGAAAGGGACATCTCTGTTCTGAAATCGTAGAAGCGGGCAAGGGTTTCATCCGCCTTCTCCTCCCGCAGGATACTCTCCATGAGCTGGTCCTTCGACGGCTTCTTACCTGTCAGACTGGACAGCCAGTCGTAAAGTTTCCTGAATTCACTGGCAAAGAATTCCACATCTTCCGGACGCTTTCCTCTGGGCATATACAGGGGGAATACGGGATGGGGTGGCTTCACGAAATCTACCAGTAGGCTCCCCAATCCCTGAAGGGAATCGCATGCATGAGGAACGATTATGTAATCCGCGCAATCCAGCCCTCCCGTCTTCAGGAAAGCCAGCATGTTGTGGACCATTGAGCATACGTAGGGCTGAAGGTGGGCTGCACTGTAACTTATATCCATTCCGGGAGGTCCCCACACTTCTATGGGTAGAACCCCGAAAGCTCGAATGAGCTCCCGGGGATAATGTATGGGCATTACCGCCGCAACCCTGCCTCCCCCTTCCTTGAATTCGTTGCAAACGGATTTTCTTCCGGGCACATCAAGCATCTTTCTTCTGCCTCTTCTTGATTTCCTCTTCCCTCAGTACCCTGCGCAGAATCTTCCCTATTGCGCTCTTGGGAAGTTCTTTTCGGAATTCCACTTCGGAGGGAACCTTGTACTTGACCAGATGCTGGCGGAAGTATTCTATAAATTCCTCCTCCGTCGCAGTCTCCCCCTCCTTCAAAACGATGAAGACCTTTATCCGCTCTCCGAGAAAGTCATCGGGAACACCGACGGTTATCCCTTCCTTCACCTTGGGGTGCTTATAGATGAGTTCGTCTATTTCCCTCGGGAAGACGTTGAATCCGCCGACGATTATGAGGTCCTTCTTCCTGTCGGTAATGTAGAAGTAGCCATCCTCGTCCATGTATCCAATGTCTCCCGTGTAGAGCCATCCATCCCTTATGGTCTCCGCAGTCTTATCGGGCATCTTGTGATAACCCAACATGACGGTCGGGGTCTTGAGGACTATTTCTCCCTTCTCACCCGGCGGCAGGTCTTCTCCCGTCTCTATGGAAACTATTTTGGCATCCACATCCGGAAACGGAAGTCCTATGCTTCCCACTTTGTGCATTCCCCTGTAGGGATTTGCCATGATAGCTGTCACCGCTTCGGTAAGTCCGTATCCCTCGATGGCTCTGCCTCCGGTCTTCTTTTCGAAGTTCTCCTTGATGGCTTTGGTCAGGGGAGCAGCCCCCACCCACACGGCTTTCAGACTGCTGAAATCGTATTTGTCAATGTCATCCATGCTGGAGAGTGCCACCAACATGGTGGGAACGGCTGCCGTCACCGTGGGCCTGTACTTATGGATGGTCTTCGCGGTCTGGTGGGCACTGAATCTGGGAAGCATGATGATGGGCATTCCAGCCAGAATGGGAGCATTCATCGTGACGTTCATGCCATAGCCGTGGAAGAAGGGAAGAACTGCCATCATCCTCTCCTCCGGGTTCAGGTCCCCCCACGTGCGTATCATGTGGGCATTGGCCACGATGGCGTAGTGGGAGAGCATTATTCCCTTGGCAATCCCCGTTGTTCCTCCGGAATAAATCATTATTGCCATGTCACGCGGATTCACTTTGACGGGCTGGAAATCGGATGGGGCGGGATTCCTGAGCATGTCCGCCATATTGTAGAAATCAGCCTTAGAAGACCTCCTGGCTTTCATTACGGAAGGAAATTCCTTCATCTTCTGGACAAGATTGAGGGGAAAGGGAAGGAAGTCAGCAATGTAGGAATAGACGATTTTTCTCAGGGGTGTCTTCTCCGGCAGGGAAGCCACTTTGTCGAGGAACATGGGGATGGTTATGAGGACTTCTGCTTCCGAATCCGAAAGGTGATATTCCAGTTCGCGGGTGGTGTAAAGGGGGTTGAGGGGAACAGCGGATGCCCCCGTCTTCAGGATGCCATAGTAGGAAATGACGAATGCAGGACTGTTGGGAAGGAGCATCGCCACCTTCTTTCCCGGACCGATTCCAAGGGACATGAGACTGTGAGCAAATCTATCAGTGAGTTCCTTCATCCTTCCATAAGTGATTTCCTTTCCGAAGAAGATGGATAGGGTCCTGTCGGGATGCCTGCGGGCGGATTCGTCCAGAAGTTCATAAACGGGAATCTCTGGATAATCCAGACTTTTCGGCACATGCTTATCGTAAAACCTGTGCCAGGGCCTATTCATTTATACACCTCCTTTGAAATTCTGGAAAGTAAGACGGAGGCGAATTCAGAAATTCTGACAAAAATGGTGTGTTTTAATTCACCATGTAAGACCTTATCTGTCGAAGGATATGCGACATCCACCTGCAAAGTATAAAGTAAAACCCTCCGAACAGAATGCGCAAAAACGGGAACCCATGTAGGGTTTTGAGAATCAAAGCCATCAGGTCAGAATCGGTTCATTTATCGGATTTTTCCTCTTCCCGCAATTGCGAAAAGAGTTCAAAGAGGGCTTTCATCAATTCATCGAGCCCCACGCCCAGAAGGGCGGAGACTTTTATGGTCCTGATGCCATCTATTTCGTCAGGCAATTCCCCATCGTATGCGTCTATCTTGTTGATGACGATGATGCGCTTCTTGTTCAAGATATCGGGGTCGAACCTCTCCATCTCCTCCAGCAATTTATAGTACTGTTCCTTTACATCTCCCCGGGTAGGGTCCAGAACGAAGACGAGGGCTTTTGCCCTCTGAACGTGCCTGAGGAATTCGTGTCCCAGTCCCCTGCCCTCGCTCGCCCCCTCTATGAGCCCCGGAATATCCACCAGAACCAGATGATGCAATCCGAATTCATCCTTCAATACTCCCAGATAGGGGTTCAGGGTGGTAAATTCGTAATCAGCCACTTTGGATTTAGCTCCTGTCAATGTATTCAGGAGGGTGGACTTGCCAGCATTGGGAAAGCCGACGATTCCAATATCGGCTATGGTTTTGAGTTCCAGTTTGATTCTGCGGAATTCCCCCTCCTCACCCGGCTCTGCAATCTGGGGAGCCCTGTTGGTGGGACTCTTGAAATGCACGTTTCCCCTTCCCCCCTTGCCTCCCCGCGCAACCAGAATCTTCTGCCCGTGCCTGAGAACCTCCCCTATCTTCTCACCGGTATCGGCATCGTAAACGACCGTCCCAAGGGGCACTT
>Ga0256835_1001162_pt1 | contig 16318 bp, 15 predicted proteins | sample PIR30metaG_FD_185972 | JGI IMG/M metagenome (GOLD analysis project Ga0256835, IMG submission 185972) | Hydrothermal vent microbial communities from East Pacific Rise, Pacific Ocean - PIR-30 | ecosystem: Environmental > Aquatic > Marine > Hydrothermal vents | place: Pacific Ocean: East Pacific...
AAAATAAAATGAAAGTAACATAAAAGAAAATAAGATAAAAGTCCTTTTTTTTTGCTTTAATATCCTTTTTGAATTCCCTAATTAAAGCTAACAATAATATGGAAAATATAAGAGTCGTGAATGTTTTATCATTTTTACCGAATATTTCCATACCGACATTAGTATATCTTAAAATCATAACTAAGAAAATATAAATAGCGTTTATCATGTGTTTTCCTTATGATTTTAATAATATAAAAATAATATTAATAATAATTTAAAATTATATCTTGTGTCAAATTATTTTAATAATCAAATGATTTGATAATGTCAATTTGAAATATGTTTTTTTATGATAGAAATTGGTTGATTTTGAAAAAATGTGATATAATTCTGTTAAAAATTAAATAAAATAAGAAATTTGTTGACATATTAATTTTTTTATCATATAATTAATATATGGGTAAAGTTAATAAATTAACGAAAAAGGCGACTCTGAATTTAAAACATGTGGTAGAGCAATTAAATCTTAAACCAATGACAAAGATAAATGATTATCCTGACATAATAAACGGTTATGTTTCGGACCTTCTTTCTGATGTTATTGCCAATGCTGATGAAGGTTTTGTTTGGATAACCATTCAAAAACACGTAAATATTATAGCGGTTGCAAAGTTAAAAAAGATTTCGGCGATTATAATTACAAATGGATCAAAGCCGGAAAAAGAAGTGATGGAAAAAGCAGAAGAAGAGAATGTTATTTTGTTAACAACAAATGATAATTCATTTGTAATTTCAGGCAAACTATATTGTTTGTTAAATAATAATACGAGCAAGGAGGAATAAATGGAGAATACAAATTTTCATATTCCGGATAATGAAGAATACAAGGAATTGAAAAAATTTATTGAGTTAAACAGAAAAACTCCGGGACCTTTGATTCAGGTTTTACACAAAGCACAGAGCATTTTTGGCTATCTTCCTCCCGAAGTTCAAAAATTCATTTCCATGGAATTAAAGGTTCCGATGTCAGAGATTTTCGGAGTTGTTACCTTTTATAACTTTTTCAGAACAGAACCCATTGGCGAGCATGTTATTAATGTTTGTACTGGTACTGCCTGTCATGTTAAGGGAGCAAATGATTTGATAAATGTTTTGAAAAAGGAATTGGGAGTTGATGTTGGCGGTACAACCAAAGACAGAATGTTTACTCTTTCGACAGCAAGATGTTTCGGTGCTTGCGGACTTGCTCCTGTTATGGTTATTGACGAAGAGGTTTACGGAAGATTAAGTCCTCAAAAAGCACTTAACATCTTAAAAGAATTTAAAAAATCAAAGGAGAATTAAAGGAGGTTTATGATGAAATTATCGGATTTAAAGAAAATCAGAGAAAAGTACGAGAAGGATATGCAGTTAAGAGAAGGGGATGCTAAGATAAAAATCGTTGTCGGTATGGGAACAAGCGGTATTGCATCAGGTGCGAGAGAAACATTAAAAACCCTTCTTGATGAAATTGAAAAAAGAGAATTAAAGGGAATCTTGGTAACTCAAACAGGTGAAAGGGGATTATCCTCTCATGAACCCATTGTTACTGTTTTTGAAAAGGATAAACCCGGGATAGTTTACGGTGATGTAACATCGGAGGTTGCAAAAAAAATAATTGCCGAACATATTGTTAACGGCAATCCGGTATCAGATTATATATTGGAAGTTAGAGACCAACAGGAGGGTTAAATGGCTAAAAGACTTGATGTTCTCGTATGCGGAGGCGGAGCCTGTATTTCCTCTCATAGCCATGAATTAAAGGAAAAGTTAATTGAAGTTATAGATAAAAAGGGATTAACCGATGAAATAAATATTGTTGAAACAGGTTGTATGGGACCCTGCGAGTTAGGTCCTGTAATGGTTGTGTATCCTGATGGCTCTTTTTACATACAATTAAAGGATGAATATGTAGAAGAAATTGTTGAAGAGCATTTTTTAAAGGGAAGACCTGTTAAAAAACATTTATGGGAAGCTCCTGAAGCAAGAAAGATAATTGAGGAAAAAAAGCAAGTTCCGTTCTTTGAAAAACAAAAAAAGATAGTTTTGTCAAATTGCGGTAAGATAGATCCCGAAGATATAAACGAATACATTGCAAAGAGAGGTTATGAGGCTCTTGGCAAGGTGTTAACGGAAATGACTCCCGAGGATGTTATTGATGAAATGATTGAATCCGGATTAAGAGGAAGAGGAGGAGCGGGATTTCCTACGGGTTTGAAATGGAAGTTTACTTATCAGGCAGAAGGGGATCAGAAGTATGTTGTTTGTAATGCTGATGAAGGTGATCCCGGTGCGTTTATGGATAGAGCGGTACTTGAAGGTGATCCTCATGCAGTACTCGAAGGTATGGCAATTGCAGGTTATGCAATCGGTGCTAATAAGGGTTATATTTATGTTAGGGCTGAATATCCTCTTGCGATTAATAGATTAGAGATTGCAATAAAACAGGCAAAGGAATTGGGTTTGCTTGGTGAAAATATCTTTGAAACCGATTTTTCATTTGATATAGAGTTAAGAATGGGTGCAGGTGCTTTTGTATGCGGTGAGGAAACCGCATTAATAGCATCAATTGAGGGAAAGAGAGGTCAGCCGAGACCAAAACCACCGTTTCCTGCTCAAAAGGGATTGTGGGGTAAACCTACTGTAATTAATAATGTTGAAACTCTTGCAAACATTAGACATATATTATTAAACGGAGCAAAGTGGTTTGCTTCGATAGGAACTGAGAAGAGCAAAGGAACAAAGGTTTTTGCTTTATCCGGTAATGTGAGAAATACCGGTTTGGTTGAAGTTCCCATGGGAATTACTCTCGGTGAACTGGTTTACGATATAGGAGGAGGAATTCCCGGTGATAAGAAGTTTAAGGCGGTTCAAACAGGAGGTCCTTCAGGCGGATGTATTCCTGCTAAGTACTTGAATTCTTCCATTGATTACGAATCATTAAAAGCACTTGGTTCGATTATGGGTTCTGGCGGATTAATTGTTCTTGATGAGGATTCCTGTATGGTTAATATGGCAAAGTTCTTTTTGGAATTTTCAATAGAAGAGTCATGCGGTCAATGTACACCGTGCAGAGTCGGTTTGAAGCAGATGTATGAAATTCTTGACAGAATCACAAAGGGTGAAGGTAAATTGGAAGACCTTGACAAATTGGAAGAATTGGGAAATACAATTAAAGCAACTTCTCTTTGCGGTCTCGGACAATCGGCTCCGAATCCAGTTCTTTCAACTTTAAAGTATTTCAGACACGAATATATTAAACATATAGTTGATAAGGAATGTGAAGCAGGTGTATGTGCTTCTCTTTTCTATGCTCCTTGTGAGAATAATTGTCCTGCGAATGTTGATGCAGCAAGGTATATTTCGCATATGGGTGATGGCAAGCTTGAAGAGGCTTATTTGACCCATATGAAAAACAATCCTTTTCCGTCGGTTTGTGCAAGGGTATGTCCTGCATTTTGTGAAAAGAGATGCGAGAGAGGTAAGTTTGATCAACCCATTGCAATAAGAGAGGTTAAGAGATTGTTTGCTGATTGGGCTTTGAATGAGGGTTATGAATTCAAACCGCCTGAAAGCCCTAAACCAAAGAGAGTCGCAATTGTCGGTGCCGGACCGGCAGGATTGGCATGTGGTTTTTATCTTACGAGAATGGGATACAAACCTGTTGTATACGAAGCATTGCCAATTCCGGGTGGTATGATGACAGTAGGAATTCCGGAATACAGAATGCCCAAGGAAGTTACTTTAAAAGAAATTAAAGTAATTGAAAAAGCAGGAGTTGAAATAAAACTTAACACAAGGGTAGAATCACTTGATAAATTAAAACAGGAAGGATTTGATGCAATCTTTATCGGTACGGGTGCTCATACATCAAGAAAAATGGGAATTCAGAGTGAGGATGCAAAAGGTGTTATCAGTGGAATTGACTTTTTAAGAAAGGTTAATCTCGGAGAAGAGGTTGAAGTCGGAGAAAATGTTGTAGTAATTGGTGGTGGTTCTACTGCTACAGATGCTGCAAGAACAGCATTAAGGCTCGGAGCAAAGAATGTTAAGATTGTATATAGAAGAACAAAGGCTGAAATGCCGGCTTTACCCGAAGAAATAATTGAAAGTGAAGAAGAAGGAATTGAATTAGAATTCCTAACGAATCCATTGGAAATCATAACTGAAAACAATAAGGTAAAAGCGATTAAATTTATCAGAACCGAACTCGGAGATTTTGATGATAGCGGAAGAAGAAGACCTGTTCCGGTTAAAGGCACTGAATTTACGGTAAAAGCGGATCTCGTTATTCCGTGTATAGGACAAAAACTTACAATGAGTAAATTGCATGCCGGATTGGAATTGTTGCCAAACGGCCATATTAAGATTGATCCGGAGACAATGATGACTTCAAAGGATGGAATTTTTGCAGGTGGTGATGCCATTTATCCTTCAACGGTTATTGAGTCTGTAGCACAGGGAAGAAAGGCTGCAATTGCAATAGATAAATACTTCGGTTATGAAGGTAAGTTGTTTGATGAGGAAAGAACCGAATATGAAACAGGATACAATGAGGATGCTTACTTAAAGACAATTGAAAGAAAATCTCCTCAATATGCTGAGATTAGAGAGAGAATAAGAGATATGGCAATGGAAGTTAATAAGGGAATGAGTCTTAAGAATGCAATTGAAGAAGCGAGAAGGTGCTTGCATTGTGATAGAGGCAAGTCTCAATTAATGAAAAAGGTTGAGGTTAAGAAGCATTTATCATTAGAAGAGATGTTGTGAGGTGAAACATGGAAACAAATGAAATTTTAAAAAATTATGAAAAGAGAGAAGATAATTTGCTCTCAATTCTCCATGAAATACAGAACTCAAAGCAGACTCATCATCTTTCAAAAGAGGATTTAAAGGCGGTTTCGGAATATTTGGATATTCCTTTGAGTTTTGTTCATGGTGTTGCGAGCTTTTATACAATGTATAGTATGAAACCGAGAGGAAAGTATATTGTAAGGGTATGTCAGTCCCCTCCGTGTCATTTAATGGGTTCGACTTCAATATCAAAGGAGTTGATGAACATACTCGGAATAAAATTCGGAGAAACAACAGAAGACGGAATATTTACTCTTGAAATGACATCCTGTCTCGGTGTTTGCGGTGTTGCTCCTGCGATTATGATAAATGATACTGTATACGGAAATCTTACTCCCGAACGATTGAAGTCAATCATAGAAGAAAAGAGGAGGGAAAAATGAGTGTTCAGAGAATGCACATATTGATTCCAATGGATGTGGAATCAATAGAAAACGGAGCAATAGAGGTAAAAAAGAGATTAAATTCTGAAATCTATAAAAACAAATTGGAAAATGAGGTTAAGGTTTTGGAAACAGGTCCGATTGGAGTTGCAGGAAGAGGAGTAGTAATTGTCGTATACCCCGACAGGGTGTTTTATTACAATGTAAAACCCGAAGATATTAAACCTCTTGTTGAAGAACATATTATTAAAGGCAGAATTTATGATAAATTGGATTATTCTATTAATGATCAGAAAGGTGGTAAAAGGGTTGATTATGAAAACTACGGATTGGCAAAGAAACAACCGAGAGTTGTTCTTGATAAATGTTGTTTGGTTAATACTTTTGATATTGAAGAAGTAATTGCAAGAGGTGGTTATAAGGCAATTGAAAAGATTCTTGATGAAAAGATAAGCCCTGAGGATGTTATTAGGATAATAAAGGATTCAGGTTTAAGAGGAAGAGGAGGAGCGGGGTTTCCTACGGGATTGAAGTGGGAATTTACGAGAAAATCCGTTGGTGATGAAAAGTATGTTATTTGTAATGCTGATGAAGGAGAGCCCGGAACCTTTAAGGACAGATTAATTCTTGAAGGTGATCCTCATAAATTGATTGAAGCAATGATAATTGCAGGTTATGCTGTTGGTGCTGAAAAGGGCTATATCTATATAAGAGGTGAGTATGAGTTATCAATTGAAAGAACACAGAGAGCGATTGATGATGCTAAAAAGTACAACTTGTTGGGAAAGAATATATTAGAACAGGGAGTAAATTTTGATATAGAGATTAAAAAAGGAGCAGGTGCTTATGTATGTGGTGAGGAAACCGCATTAATTGAATCTCTTGAGGGTAAGAGAGGTAATCCGAGGATCAAACCTCCTTATCCTGTTAGTCATGGTTTGTGGAACAAACCCACTGTTGTAAATAATGTTGAAACACTGGCAAATGTTCCTGAAATAATATTCAGAGGTGCTGACTGGTATAAGAAATTGGGTACTGAAAAATCTCCCGGAACCAAGGTTTATACGATTCTCGGACACATAGAATATCCCGGATTGATTGAAGTTGAAATGGGAACTCCATTAAGAGAAATAATAAATGCATTCGGCGGAGGTGTTAAGCATGGAAAGAAGTTTAAAGCGGCATTGGTTGGTGGTGCTGCGGGAGTATTTCTTTCCGACGAACTTCTTGATGTTAAAATGGATTTTGAAAGTTTAAGAGAACACAAAGCGGTTCTCGGTTCGGGTGCGATTCTTGTTATGGATGAGGATACGTCAATAGTTGATATGTTGTTCTCTATTTTAAAATTCTTTGCTCATGAGTCATGCGGACAGTGTTCGCCATGCAGAATAGGTACGAGGCATTTATTGGAGTTGATATATAAGCTTAAAAACGGTGAAGGAGAAAAAGGCGATCTTGATAGAATGATTAAAATATCCGAGACAATGTTTAATACGTCTTTGTGTCCTTTGGGACAGTCCCTGGTAATGCCTGTTAAGAGTGCAATTAACAATTTCAGGCAGGAATTTGAAGAAAAATTAAATATGAATAATTAAGGAGGTTATAATGTCAGATAAAGTAAAATTATACATTGACGGTAAAGAGGTTGAGGTAAGTAAGGATAGTACAATCCTTGATGCTGCAAAAAAGGTGGGAGCAAATATTCCGACGCTTTGTTATCATCCTGATTTAAAACCAACAGGAGCATGCGGACTCTGTGTTGTTGAAATAGAGGGTTCTCCCGTGCCAAAGAGGTCATGTTGTACTCCTGTTGGTGAGGGAATGAAAATTACGACTAATACAATGAAATTAAGAGAAATGAGAAAAAATATAATAGAGATGATTTTATCGGACCATGATGTTGAATGCCCTAGTTGTGTTGCAAACGGTAAGTGTGAGTTGCAAGACCTTGCAAATAACATGGGTGTTGATATGGATTCATTACCTCAGATTTATGAGCCGGCTCCGATTGATGATACCAGTTTTTCAATTGTAAGAGAGCCGAACAAATGTATATCTTGCGGAAGATGTATTGTTGTTTGTAGTGAGATACAAACCGTACACGCAATATCATTTGTTGACAGAGGTTTTGAAGTAAATGTTAATACATTCTTTAAAGAGGGAATTGGTAATAGTGTATGTGTTAATTGCGGACAGTGTACTGTGTTCTGTCCTACGGGGGCATTGAGAGAAAAATCGGAAATAGATTATGTATGGGAAGCATTACTTGATCCCGAAAAAGTTGTCGTTATTCAGGAAGCTCCGGCAATAAGGGTTACGCTGGCAGAAGAATTCGGAATGGAACCCGGAACCGTTACCGTTGGTAAGATGTATGCGGCATTAAAGAAATTAGGCTTTGATTATGTTTTTGATACTAACTTTTCAGCGGATTTAACCATTATGGAAGAGGGAACAGAATTGGTTGAAAGAATAAAAAGCGGAGGACCATTACCGTTAATTACTTCCTGTTCTCCGGGCTGGATTAAGTTTATGGAAACATATTTCCCGGATTTTGCCGAGAATACTTCAACTTGTAAATCTCCTCAGCAGATGTTCGGAGCATTAGCAAAGACTTACTTTGCAAAAGAGTATGATATAGATCCTGCAAAGATAGTCAGTGTTTCGATAATGCCCTGTACTGCAAAGAAGTTTGAAGCAAGAAGACCTGAGATGAGAGATTCTGGATTTCAGGATGTTGACTATGTTTTAACAACAAGAGAGTTTGTGAGAATGATTAAGGAAGCAGGAATTGATTTTAAAAGCTTACCTGATGAAAAAGCTGATGATTTAATGGGTGCTTATACAGGTGCTGCAACGATTTTCGGTGCAACCGGCGGTGTTATGGAAGCAGCTGTTAGAAGTGCTTACTTCTTGGTAACCGGAGAAAATTTAACTGACCTTGATGTTAAAGGTGTTAGAGGAATGGAGTGGATAAAAGAGGCTGTAATAGATATAAAAGGAACAAAGTTAAAGGTTGCTGTTGCTCATGGATTGGGAAATGCAAGAGAATTGTTAACCAAGGTTAAAAAACAAATAGAGGAAACAGGTAAAACAGAGTATGCATTTATTGAGATCATGGCATGTCCCGGAGGGTGTGTCGGAGGAGGAGGTCAGCCTTACGGAAGTGATTTTGCAATGAGGGCAAGAAGAGGTGAAGGTCTTTATAAGGAAGATAAGGAATTGCCTATCAGGTGTTCTCATGAAAATCCGGCTGTACAAAAGGTATACAAAGATTTTCTCGGAAAACCGGGTTCTCATATGTCTCATAAATTATTGCATACATGTTATTTTGAAAGGGATATTGAAAAAGGAACATGTATAAAAGAAATTACACATAAACATTAAAAATGATAGGTACTATAACTATTATAATGAATGACAATAAAAAGTCTGATACCATAAATGAGCTGCTCCATTCTTTTTCGGATAATATCCTCGGAAGAATGGGGCTTCCTCATGTTGAAGGAAAATTTATTTTAACCTTTGTTTTTAAGGGTAAGGAGGATGATTACGACAATATAATAACAGGATTAAAAAAAATTGATGGTATAAAACTTGGCAATTTGAAGATTTGATATTATATAAATATTGAATCTAAGGGAAGGGCTTTTAAGCCTGACCTAAGGAGGTAAAAAATGAGTGAAAAAAGAGTCGGTATTGTCGGCATATTTGTCAATGATACTGAAAAATTTAAACAAATCAATGATATTCTTTTTGAATATTCACATCTGATCAAGGGGAGATTAGGATTACCTTTTAAAAATCACAATTTAAGGGTTATTTCTCTCGTTTTTGAGGGAACAACCGATGAATTAGGTTCGTTTACAGGAAAAATCGGTCAATTTAAGGGGGTTGAAGTGAAAACCCTGTTATCAAAGGAGGTGAAGTATGACTGAAAATTTAAATTCATGGATTAAAAACAGGATTAAGGAAGAGGAAATCACCAAATATATGGATAGTGATAAGGATTTTATTAATGATGATGAAATCCGGGAAAAGATTAATAATAATCAGAATCCTGATTCCAAAAGAATAAGGGAAATTTTTGATAAGGCTTTAAGAATTGAAACATTAAGCCCTGATGAAACCGCAATGTTGATTAATCTAAAAGATACTGATTTGATTGAAGAAATGAAAGAGATTGCATTAAAGGTAAAATTAAAGGTTTATGATAACAGAATCGTTACATTTGCTCCTCTTTACATGGGTGATTATTGTGTTAATAATTGTCTTTATTGCGGATTTAGAACAGATAATAAGGTAATAAAGAGAAGGATTTTAACAGAGGATGAGATAAGAAAAGAGACTGAGGTTCTTGCCGGAAAAATAGGACATAAGAGGTTGATTGTCGTATATGGTGAGCATCCTCTGACCGATGTGAATTACATAGAAAATAGTTTGAAAACAATTTATGATGTTAAGGTTAAAGTTAGAAGCGGTTTCGGTCAGATAAGAAGGGCAAATGTAAATGCAGCACCTCTTCAAATAGAAGAATTAAAGAGATTAAGAGATGTCGGAATAGGAACTTATCAGGTATTTCAGGAAACCTATCATCATGAGACATACAATCAGGTTCATCCGAAAGATACTTTAAAAGGACATTACAAATGGCGTCTTTATTGTATGCATCGTTCGCTTGAAGCAGGTGTTGATGATGTAGGTATAGGAGTATTGTTCGGATTGTACGATTGGAGGTTTGAGGTTCTTGCAATGCTCTATCATGCTATTGAATTGGAGAAAAAATTCGGAATTGGTCCTCATACGGTTTCTTTTCCGAGATTGGAACCTGCTGCAAACACACCTTATATTAATCAGACAAAGTATGCAGTTAGTGATGAGGATTTTGAAAGAATAATCCTTGTTTTAAGATTGGCAATTCCTTATACAGGTATGATTCTAACTGCAAGAGAGCCAAAACATATCAGAGATAAGGTTATGCCTTATGGAATTACTCAAACAGATGCTTCGACAAGAATAGGAATAGGTGCTTATAGTGACAGATATACCGAGCAGGAACTTGAGAGGCAACAATTTTTAATCGGAGATCCGAGAACCCTTGACGAATTGATAAGAGACCTTGCTAAAATGGGGAACATAACATCATTCTGTACTGCAGGTTACAGATGCGGAAGAACCGGTAAGATGATTATGGACTTGTTAAGAACAGGAAAAGAGGGTAATTATTGTAAACTTAATGCAATTACAACATTTAAGGAGTGGTTATTGGATTTTGCATCCGAAGAGACTGCAAAAATAGGAAATGAGTTAATTGAAAGGGAATTAAATGAAGTAAAAGAGAAATTACCCAAGGCATATCCTGTTTTAAAAGAATACCTTGATAGGATTGGAAATGGAGAAAGGGATTTATACTTCTAAACTAAAGGAAGATTGCGGAAAATATCTTGAAAAATTAAGGGATAAGTATAAAACAGGTGGTATATGGATATGTGAAAGATTGGGAAGAAGAATATCCTTTGTTTGCGGTAAAGAACCTGATGATATAAAACCTTATGATAAAATTGATATTGATGAAAATTTCATTCTCTTTGTTGAAAATAAAAGCGATTTGATAAATGATATTGATGTGATATTATTAAAATTAAAGGAGATATTGTATGAGGATTGAAAAAGATTTGATTGGTGAATTGGAAATTGATGATAATAAATATTTCGGTATTCATACAAAAAGAGCATTAAGTAATTTTAAAATTTCAGATTACAAAATAGATAAGGAATTCTTAAAATCATTTGCTCAGGTTAAACTTGCAGCAGCAATAACTAATGAAGAACTTGGCTTTTTTAAAAAGGATATATCAAAACCAATAATCTTTGCATGTAATGAAATTATTAAAGGAAAATATCTTGATCAATTTCCGCTTGACCCGTTTCAGGGTGGTGCAGGTACTTCTCTGAACATGAATTTTAATGAGGTCATATCAAACATTGCTCTTGAATACATAGGAAAGAATAAGGGTGATTATAAAGTAATAAATCCACTTGATCATGTGAATTTACACCAATCAACCAATGATGTCTATCCAACTGCTTTAAAGATTACTATTTTAAGATTATTAAAAACTCTTGAAAACGAGGTATCTCTTCTTCAGGAGGTTTTTCAGAATAAGGAAAAGGAGTTTTCGGATATTATAAAACTCGGACGAACCGAATTACAGGATGCAGTGCCAATGACTCTCGGAATGGAGTTTAGTGCTTATGCAGAGGCAATTTCAAGGGATAGGTGGAGGATATTTAAGGCAAGAGAGAGGATAAAGGTTGTAAATCTCGGAGGAACTGCAATAGGAACAGGACTTGGTGCTTCAAGGGATTACATATTAAGGGTTGTTGAAAATTTAAGAAAAATAACAGGATTAAACATTGCAAGGGCAGAAAACTTTGTTGATGCAACTCAAAACCTTGATTCGATTGTTGAAGTTTTTGCAATAATCAAAACCTATGCGATAAACCTTATAAAAATATCAAATGATTTAAGACTTCTCTCATCAGGACCAAAAGGAGGATTGGGTGAGATAATCTTACCCTCGGTTCAATCAGGTTCTTCGATAATGCCTGGAAAGGTTAATCCCGTAATTCTTGAAGCTGTTATTCAGACAGGTTTAAGGGTTGTTTCGAATGAGAGTGCGATTTCAACGGCAATATCAATGGGAAACCTTGAATTAAATCACCTTTTACCCTTTATTGCCTTTGCTTCGATTGAAAGTTTGAATATATTAATAAACATAACAAAAATTTTAAGAGAAAAATGTATAAGCAAAATTAAGGCAAATGAAAAGAATTGTAAAAAACATGTTGAAAATAGCAATACCATTGCAACGGTTTTGGTGCCTATTCTCGGATATAAAAGGGTTGAGGAATTATTAAAGATAGGCAAAGAGAAAAACAAAACAATAAAAGAAGTCCTTGTTGAAGAGAATGTATTTTCTTTAAAAGAGGTTGAGGATTTGTTAAATCCCAAGAGAATGAGAAAACTCGGATATACAGATGATGAAATTAAAAGAAATACTTGATTATTTAAGAGGTAATGATAAGGAAAATCTCTTTAAAGAATCGGCAAAAGTAAGGGATAAGGTATTCGGAAAAGAGATATATTTGAGAGGAATTGTTGAGTTTTCCAATATTTGCAAGGAGAAATGTCTATATTGCGGATTGAGGTGTTTTAACAATGATGTTAAAAGATACAGGCTTGATGATGAGGATATATTGGAAGCTGTTGAACTCGTAAGAATGAGTAAAATAGGAACCGTTGTTCTTCAATCCGGAAATGATCCCTATTATGATGCTGATTTTGTTGAAAGAATAATTAAAAAGATAAGGGATAAATTCGGAAATGATATGGCAATCACTCTTTCACTTGGTGAGAGGAGTTTTGACGAGTTGAAGAGATGGCGTGATGCTGGAGCTGATAGGTATTTGTTAAAGGTTGAAACCTTTGATAAGGATTTGTATGAAAAGATGAGACCGGGAAGGGATATAAGAGAGAGACTTGAAATGATTGATAATTTGAAGAAATTGGATTATGAGGTTGGTTCCGGAATAATCATAGATTTACCCTATATGAGTGATGAGATTCTTGCAAATGATATTTTAAGGTTAAGTGAGTTGGAACTTCAAATGATTGCATCAGGACCTTTCATACCTCACAACAAAACACCGCTTTATGATTTTAAAACAGGGGATCTTGAAAAATCATTGATAACAATATCTTTGTTAAGAATTTTAAATCCTTATTCAAACATTCCCTCAACAAGTGCAATGGCAACATTATCAAGGGATGCAAGAGCTGATGGTTTAAGAGTCGGAGCAAATGTTATTATGCCTTCTTTAACACCAATGAAGGTAAGAAAACTTTACAATATCTATCCGGGAAAGAATGAAAACTCACAAAGCGTTCTTGATGATGTTGAAAAAATCAAGGATTTGATAAGAAATGCGGGTTTTATACCTTCTGATAAAAGAGGAGATTTTAAAAAGGAGTGAAAAAAAATGGCAAAAGCACCGAGAGGAGAAAGATTAATAATCTCAATCGTAGGTAAGAGAAATGCCGGAAAATCATCATTAATCAATGCAATTACTTCTCAAAACATTGCAATTGTTTCGGATATAGCGGGAACAACAACCGATCCTGTTGCAAAGCATTACGAATTATTACCATTGGGACCAGTAACATTTTACGATACAGCGGGAATTGATGATACCGGAGAACTCGGAGAAAAGAGGATTAAAGCAACAAAGAGGGTTTTGTGGAAATCCGATATTTCCATAGTTGTAATTGATGAAAACGGTATTGATGATAAGACAAAAAAGATAATAAATGACATAGTAAATCTTAAAATTCCTTTTATTATTGTTTTTAATAAGATAGATATTAGAAAACCAAAAGAACAGGATATTGATTATTGTAAAAAGAATGGATTTGATTTTATTGAGGTTTCTGCAAAAGATAATATTAACATAAGGGATTTAAAGGAAAAAATAATTGAAATATCTCCTGTGTATTTGAAAGAGGAAAGGGTGTTGGTAGGGGATTTGATTAAGGGAGGAGACCTTGTTGTTCTTGTTGTTCCGATTGACCTTGCCGCACCAAAGGGAAGATTGATTTTACCACAGGTTCAAACAATAAGAGAAATACTTGATAATGATGCAACTGCAATTGTTGTAAAGGAGAGAGAATTGGAAGATACTTTAAACTCTTTTAAAAGAAAACCCTCTATTGTAATTACAGATTCTCAGGCAATATTAAAGGTATCTGCCGATGTTCCGGAAGATATTAAACTAACAACTTTTTCAATCCTCTTTTCAAGGTATAAGGGAGATTTGAGAACCTTTGTTAAGGGAGTTAAAAAGATTGACGAGTTAAAGGATAAGGATAAGGTATTGATTGCTGAGGCTTGCTCTCATCATGTTCAGTCTGATGATATAGGAAGGGTTAAGATTCCGAGGTGGTTATTGCAATATACTGGTAAGGATTTGGATATTGAGGTTGTATCAGGAAGCAATTATCCTGAAAATCTTGAAGAATATTCACTTGTAATTCATTGCGGAGCTTGTATGTTAAACAGAATGGAGATGAGGAGAAGGATGAATGAGAGTGTAAGAAGAAATGTTCCCATAACAAATTATGGATTAACAATTTCAAAAGTCCAGGGAGTATTGGATAGAGTCCTCCAACCTTTTGAAAATTAGTTTGAATAATTGCCGGAGGAGGGAATCGAACCCTCACGGGCGTAATGCCCCCGGGATTTTAAGTCCCGTGCGTCTGCCAATTCCGCCACCCCGGCAGAAAGTAAATAATAGCATTTTTTTTTAAAAAATTCAATACTTTTAATTCCTGGCATCACCCCGTTTTTTTTAGTAATTTTCATTTTATACCTCAAAACCCGATATATAGGAAGTAAAAAAACAAAGTTGTGTATGAGAACAGCCGTATCGAACTAAGAGATTTTTGATTACATGAACTTGTAAAATAGAAAGAATATGTTACTTTTTTACATTAATAGTTTGTTATTCGGCTTGAAGCTGAAAACTGATAGTTTTTTTGATTAGCAGTACTTTTGGAGTAAAAGATTTATTATAAGATGAATGATACGGTTGATACTTTTTCTTTTTATAATAATTTTCAAAAATTTGTTTACAATTGATATTTTATATATTAAAATATTTTTTAAACTTATTGAACAGGAGGAAAAATGAAAAAAGGGATTGTGATTTTATTGGTTGTAATCGCATTGTTTGTTGTAATTGGAATGGTTTTAGCAGGTTATTACAATACAATGGTAACAATGGAAGAGAATGTAAAAGAAAAGTGGAGTCAGGTAGAGAATGTTTATCAGAGAAGATTGGATTTGATTCCGAATCTTGTTAATACTGTAAAAGGCTATGCTGAGCATGAAAAAGAAACTTTTAAGGCAGTAACGGAAGCAAGAGCAAAAGCCGGTGGGGTTTTTAATATAAGCAAGGATGTGTTGAATAATCCTGCTGCTTTTCAACAATTTCAACAGGCTCAGGCAACATTAGGTGGCGCTTTATCAAGATTAATGGTTGTTTTGGAAAAATATCCCGAATTAAAAGCAAATGAAAACTTTCTACGTCTTCAGGATGAGTTAGCGGGAACAGAGAATAGGATTGCTGTTGAGAGAAAGAGATTTAATGAAGCGGCAAAAGAGTTTAATACATACATAAGAAAATTTCCGAAAAATATTATAGCAAATATGTTCGGATTTAAAACGAAACCTTATTTTAAAGCTCAGAAAGAGGCTTCAAAAGCACCAAAGGTTGATTTTGCAAAATAAAAGATAATAAAAATAATATTTGATTTATTATATTAAAAAAACAGGAGATAAGTATGTCAAAATTTAAGATTGATAAGGACAAGTTAAAAAAGATATCAGAAGCGGTTAAGGATGCTGAAAAAAAAACATCAGGTGAGATTGCAACTGCATTTATAAAAAGAAGTGATGATTACTATTTATATAGATTTCTGTTCTCAGTTATCATAGGGTTTATATATTATGAGATAATCCTTTTGTTAATTGATGATATTGAATCTTTTATGAGGTCTGCGTTCTGGGATTTTGATTATACTTATATTTTAAATTTCGTTGTATTTTCATTATTATTGGTAATTATCTTTGTTTTCTTTATCTCAAAGATAAATCCTATTTTAAGGTTTATTGTATTTAAGAAGGTGAAAAACAAAAGGGTTCATCAAAGGGCTTTAAGGCATTTTGTCGAAGCTGGTGTTTATGATACAAGGGATAAGACTGGAATTTTGATATTTATTTCTGAAATGGAGAAAAGGGTTGAATTAATTGCTGACAGAGGAATTAATGAGAAAATCGAACAGAATCAATGGAATGAAATTGTTAATAATATTGTTAGGGGAATAAAAGAGGAAAAATGGGAAGAACGTTTGGTAGAGTCAATAAAGATGTGCGGAGAACTTCTTGAAAAGCATTTTCCCATAAAGCCTGATGATACTAATGAATTAAAGAATGAAATAGATA
>Ga0256835_1001163_pt1 | contig 16306 bp, 12 predicted proteins | sample PIR30metaG_FD_185972 | JGI IMG/M metagenome (GOLD analysis project Ga0256835, IMG submission 185972) | Hydrothermal vent microbial communities from East Pacific Rise, Pacific Ocean - PIR-30 | ecosystem: Environmental > Aquatic > Marine > Hydrothermal vents | place: Pacific Ocean: East Pacific...
GAGCACGATTTCTACCTGGACATGGGAGAGTACTGGCAGAAACACATTGCTCCCCTCAACTACAGCTTCGACCACAAAGGGGTCCACTTCGTGGTCCTGAACAGCATCCTCACCTACCGGAGCTGGATCGACCAGTTCAAGGACCCGATGGAGCGGATGCTTGGCATGGCAAGGCTCGACAATCCCAAGGGCTCGCCCTTCATCGTGGGGGAGGAGGGCCGGAAGTGGCTCAAAAAGGACCTCTCCAAGGTGAGCCCTGACACCCCGGTGATCGTCTTCACCCACTCTCCGCTCTACAAGATCTTCAAACCCTGGAACTTCTGGACGGATGACGCCGAGAAGGTGCAGGCCATCCTGTCCCGCTTCAAGAAGGTCACCGTGATGCACGGCCACGTCCATCAAATTATCTACAACCAGATCGGAAACATCACTTTTTACGCCTTCCTGTCAACGGCCTGGCCCTGGCCTTATCCGCCCACTTACACCCAGAAGCCCAACAATTTCCCGAAGATCACCGTCATGATGAACCGCGCTGACCCCTTCCACGAGCGAGATGGAACGGGCTGGTCCTGGGCCGAGGTGGCAGACGGCCGGGTCACGCACCATTACGAGCTCTGGGAGAACACCCCGCGGACCGTCTACTACGACGAAAAACTCGGCCACCCGGTAGACAAAGACTACCAGGATCCGGCCAAAAGGATTCCGCCACAATTCCACTATTAAGGAGGAGCATCATGAAGAGATATTTTGCCCTGCTTTTGATGTTAGCATTCTTCGCGGGAGGCAAGGCCCTGGCAGACGAATTCACCAAGGAGGATCTCAAAAAGTGGCACGAGGCCTTCATGAAGGTGGTGGAAGAGGGGGAAAAGCTCTTCCATTCTCCAACTCTGGGCAAGAACAAGGTCTCCTGTGATATGTGCCACCCCAACGCCGCCAACACCCATCCGGAGACTTACCCCAAGTTCCAGAAACAGCTCGGAAAGGTGGTCGGCCTGCGCGACATGATCAACTGGTGTATCCAGAACCCGCTTGAAGGTGAGCCCTTACCGCTGGATGACCCCCGGCTCATCGCCCTTGAGGCCTATATTACCTGGGAGAGAAGAGGGGTTCCCTTGGCCCCTGGCAAGCACTAGGAATTAGAGGGCGGGCCTTTCGAAGCCCGCCCTTACCATCTCATCAGGGCGCTGGCCCAGGTAAAACCGCCTCCAAAGGCCACCATGAGGACCAGGTCTCCGGGTTTAAGTCTTCCTTCCTGAACGGCCTCGGTAAGGGCAATGGGGATGCTCGCCGCAGAGGTGTTCCCGTATTTGTGAAGATTGATAAAGACTTTTTCCTCCGGGAGGCCAAGCCTTTCTCGCAAATACTCGATGATGCGAATGTTGGCCTGGTGTGGTACCACGAGGTCGATATCTGCGGGAGAAAGCCCGTTTTCTTCGAGGGCTTCGAGGGCCACGGCTTCCATGGCCCGCACGGCGTTTTTGAACACTTCTCTTCCCTGCATGCGAATGTAGTATTCTTCAAGCGGAAGTTCGTCTCCACAGGGAGGGTAAAGGGAGCCGCAGCCCTTTAAGGTGAGGAGATGCCAGAGGCTTCCGTCGGCGTGCAGATGGGCCGAAAGCAAGCCCCGCTCTTCGCTCGTGGCGCCGGTAACCACCGCTGCCCCTGCACCATCCCCGAAGAGCACGCAGGTGGTACGATCCTTCCAGTTCACCTTGCTTGAAAGGACCTCGCTCCCGATGACCAGTATTTTGCGTTTCCGGTCCACCCTTACGAACTGGTCTGCCACCGCCAGGCCGTAGATGAAGCCGGAGCAGGTGGCGGAAAGATCAAAGGCCCCGGCCCTGGTAGCGCCGAGTTCTTTCTGCACCAGGACCGCCACCGAGGGCATGAGGTAATCCGGGGTGAGGGTGCCCACGATGATGAGATCAAGCTCCTCCGGGGAGACCCCCGCCTGCTCCAGGGCAAGGCGGGCTGCTCTCACCGCCAGCTTGCTGTTTGATTCCCCCGGGCCTACGATGCGTCTTTCTTTGATCCCGGTGCGCTGGGTGATCCATTCGTCGGTGGTGTCCACCAGTTTTTCGAGATCCTGGTTGGTAAGACGGCGTGAGGGAAGGGCTGCTCCTAGACCAGCTATGAAAGCTCCGGTTTTCATCTCTCTTCGCCTGCTAAAGCGGTGGGCAAGTTTTCGAGGGCTTCAGCCAGGTTTTCGAGCACGTTTTCCTTCACAAAGCCAAGCGCTGTCCCCAGGGCGTTCTTGATGGCCCGGGCGTCGGAACGCCCGTGGCTTATGATCACCACTCCTTTGACACCCAGCAGGGGGGCGCCTCCTCGTTCCCGCCAATCAATGCGGGTTTTGAACTGTCTCAAGGCCTTTTTGGCAAAGGAGAAGCCAAGTTGAGCCAGGCGGTATTTCTGGATCTCCTGGGCCATCATGGACATCAGGGCCTCTGCCAGGCCCTCGGAGAGTTTGAGGCAGATGTTGCCCACAAAGCCGTCACAGACGATGACGTCCACGTCTCCCCGGTAGATGTCGCGCCCTTCGACGTTCCCTACGTAATTCAATCTGCTTTGGGAAAGGAGCTGGTGGGCCCTTTTGACGAGCGTGTTCCCCTTGCCCCCTTCCTCTCCGATGGAAAGAAGCCCCACTTTTGGAAGAGAAACACCCAGGATTTCGCGACAAAAGACCATCCCCATGTGGGCAAACTGGAGGAGATGGTGGGGCTTGCAATCCACATTGGCCCCGGAGTCGATCATCACGGCGTTGCCCTTCATGGTGGGCAGCACCGTGGCAATGGCCGGTCGCGAAACACCTTTCACCCGCCCGAGGACGAAAAGGGCCGTGGCCAAGACGGCTCCGGAGTTTCCCGCGCTCACCAAAGCATGGGCCTGCCCCTCTTTTACCAGGTCGAAGGCCTTGCGGATGGAAGAATCGTGCTTGCTGCGCAAAGCCCCGATAGGAGATTCGTCCATGGCGACGACCTGGCTGGCCGGGACGATTTCCAGACGCTTATATTTCTTGCGCTTCAGGAGAGGGATCAGGGCTTCGGGTTGCCCAACAAGATATATTCCAAGATCGGAAAATTCTTTTAAGGCTAAAAGAGCCCCTTCGATCGTGGCCTGGGGGGCAAAGTCACCCCCCATGGCGTCTAAGGCCACCCAGGTTGCCACGTTTTAAAGCTCCTCTTCCTCCGTAGTCAAAAAGACCTTCCCGCGGTAAGTCCCGCAAGAGGGACAGACGCGGTGCGGAAGTTTGGGAGATTTACACTTGGGGCAAACACTGATAGCAGGGGCGGTAAGGTGCTTGTGTGCCCTTCGCATCCCCCGGCGAGAACGAGAACCCTTTCTCTTGGGAACAGCCATTTTTGCGCCCTCCTTTCGCTCAAAACTAACCGGAAGAAACTACCAGTTTCTTGAGAATTGCAAAGGGGGAATCTTTAAGAGCCGGTTTGCACCCGCAACTCTTTTCGTTGAGATTCTGCCCGCAAACCGGGCAAAGCCCCTTGCAGGCCTCGTCGCAGAGTTTCCTCATGGGAACCGCCAGCAGTATTTCCTCTCTTACCACTTCATCGACCTCTACTGTGACACCGTCAAAAAAGATGACGTCCAGATCATCCTTCGTGAGGCGAACTTCTTCTTTCAGGCGCGAAAGAACCGCCCGCGGCTCCAGAAGGACGTTTATTCTTTCTGTTACCTTGAAGGGAAATTCTTTGAGGCATCTGTCGCAGGAAAGTACGATCTCAGTCTTTACCTCACCGGTAACTTTTACATCTATTCCCCAGCGCTGAAGGTGTACCCTGGCCTGGATGGGGTGGGAGATGGGATAACAATCCCGGATGAGGTCCCCCTTTTCGTCGGCAAATTCTAGGGAAAGCCCTTCAGGTGGAATGTCTTCAAATTTGATTTTGAGTTCTTCTCTGTTCATGGCTTTTACTCGGTCTTGTTTTTGTCAGAGAGCAGGTTTTGGACCTGCTTTAAATGTACTGTAAACGTTCCCTAAGGGGAAGGTGTCGAGGGAGAAACTCTGGTTCGTCGGGAACTGGGCCTTGTCCGACGGGGGTTTACCTGGCTCGCCAGTATTGTAATGGCATATCTTAAGAATGAAAAGACCTGCCGGGCACCCCTGTCTCAAGGGGCGAGACAGGGGTGCTTCCGGTGGGGGATGATTAGAACTGGTAACCTACGCCGATGATGAAGGCTTCGTCCACGCGGTCGTTACCCGGAGCCGGTGTATTGTCCCAATCCCAGTTGTACTGGACGGTGGCAGTGAACCCGTGCCGAAGGGGCATGCGAAAACCGGTGCGGCTGCGAATGGTGATGTCTTCCGTACTCTCAAGACCAATGGTCCCTTCATGGAAGTGAAAGAACTGGAGGAAGTCGTCCCACACGAAACGGTCGTAGTTCACGGCCCAACGGAAAGCCGCATAACTGTCGTCGGAACCCTTTTCATAATCCTCATTCACATAGGATAAACCTGCTTCCAGAGACAGGTTGGTCTTGGGAGACTCCCATACCTGGTAGCCTAGCCCGATCCCGACGGAGGATCTGAGATTCAAGTCGGCCATGGTGTCTCTCTTGAAAACGGTGTTCACATAACCGTAAAGCTTTTTGCTGAAGAAATGATCATATTTGGCGTAGGCCAACCAGTTGTTGACCGTGGTCTCATCGTCGTCTTCTTCGCGGTTATACTCTCCCCCCACGGTGTAGCGGCTTTTTTCGGCGCGGGCCTGAATCTCTCCGTCTACTCTGTAAGTAGAGGTGTCCGTGTTGCCGGATCTTAGCGCAATCGCGACGTTTGTCCGTCCATTCAGCTTCATCTCTCCCGGAAGGAGCTCGGGGTTTATAGCGGTGACCTCAGCGAGATCCATCTCCGGGGCTCCCAGGGAAGAAGCCGTTTCAATGATGACCTTGTTTCCTTTTGTGGGCTTCAAGGAACCTTTGATGACCATACCGTTTTTGAGGATTAGCGTGGCTGGTGCGTCTGTTTTGACGGATTTTATGCTGTGCCAGTCGATAGAGATGTTGCCGGCATAGCTGGTATTGAAAATGAGCTTTCCTTTTTCCATGGAAACTACTTTCCCCGTCAGTTTGTCACCATTTTTGAGAACGATTTCGTCAGCAAGGATTGTGTTGGCCATGCCTAATAGCATCACACATGCTACCAAGATGCACGTCATTAAGATTCTCTGGAGATTTTTCCTCATGTTTCCCTCCTTAGTTTGGTGCGATTTTGTGGAACGCTTGGAGATGCTATTTGCCCCTCGTTCTCGACAGGATTGAGATACTATATTGTCTTTGAGTGCGTCAAGTAAAATGAAACTTCTAATGCCATCGTTCTGGATCAGCGTGCAGAATATGCTGTCATTCGTTAGGGAAGATGATTGTCTGGAAATATGGCTAGAAATCTAGCCTGAAATAGCAAATGTGAGAATTTTTGTGTAATATCTGCTGTTCATATTTGCCATGCTTTACTGGCATTTATGCAAACCTTTCCGATTTCTTAAGATTTAGTCTTCGCAGGATTTTTCCGATTATTGAAGTATTGGGTCAATAATAATGTTGACTGTTTAGGATTTACATATTTATATGCCCAGAAGCTCGAGTAAGAAAACAAGCTTCAAGGCAAGCAAATAGCGGGAGGGTGCTATGCTGGAAGCTGATGCAGGAGTGGTCGGCCTTGGATACATGGGGTTGGTAACGGCGGTTGGAATGGCTCTTAAAGGGTACAGGGTAGTAGGGTACGAAAAAGATCCCCGGAAGCGAGAATTGATTTCCCAAGGGAAGGTACCTTTTTTCGAGCCTGGCCTGGAGGAAGCTCTGGCAAAAGTTAAGGGACGTTTTACGGTGGTATCTTCGGCGGAGGAATTGGTAGGCCAGACAGACGCATTTTTCTTCTGTGTGGGCACCCCGGCCGACACCAATGGGGGGCTGAATCTTGATTTTCTTGTCGCGGCGGTGCGCGAAATTGCGGAAGAAATTGCCAAAAGCAAGAAGAAGAATTTTGTGATCGTGGTCAGAAGTACGGTGGTTCCGGGAACAGGAGATAAAATTATTCAGCTGGTGGAAGATATTACGGGATATCGCCGTGAACGAGATTTTGGTTATGCGAGTTTTCCCGAATTCCTGAGAGAAGGTTCGGCTTTGGAAGATTTTTTGGAGCCCCACAAGATCATTTTGGGAGCCGCTGATTCCAGGACCAAAGAAATCCTCATGAAATTCCTGGCGGGTTTTTCGGCCCCGTTGTTTGTCCTCTCCATAAGAGAAGCAGAAAGTTCAAAGTATCTGGACAATATCTGGCACGCCCTCAAAGTGGCCTTTGCCAATGAAGTTTTAAGGGCCTCGCGTGTGTTCGAGGTGGACGCATACAGGATCATGCGCGTTTTTTGTGAGGATACCAAGCTCAATATATCACCGGCATATCTCAGGCCGGGTTTTGCTTTCGGAGGTTCCTGCCTTCCCAAAGATCTCAAAGCTTTTGTGGCCGCCGCCAAGGAAGGTCCCGCTCCCCCAGCTCTTCCGGTGCTGGAAGCGGTACTTCCCTCAAACGATATTCACCTGCACGAAATAAAAGAATGGGTGCTTGAGGTCTTCAACGCCTCAAAGATAAAGAAGGTTCTGGTTGCCGGTCTTTCCTTCAAGGCGAGAACGGACGATTGTCGGGAATCTCCCGCGGTGAAATTGGCCGAAGATTTGCTGGCCGAGGGCCTTGAGATTCGAGTTTATGATCCGTTGATTGATTTTTCGAAAGCAAAGTCCTGTTTTCCGGAGTTGTCATTTTTGAGGCCCGAACACTGGTCCCCTTCTCTTGAGGAAGCACTTTCCGAGGCCGAAGCGGTTATTCTTTCGGGTTCTTTTTTGGACAGGCGGTTATTTCATTCTGAAAAGCTGCTTCTTGATCTCAACAAAATCGTTCCTCCTGAATTTGAAGAGAGGGTTCTGTGCCCGTTTGAGAAGCCATGAGCAATATCATTTTCCTGAGCATGTTTTTCTTTTTTCTTCTTTGTCTCCCTTCAAGGGCGCCGGCCACCTTCCAGTGTGAGCGTTTGATCGAGGCCCACCATGATATCCAAGATGCCATTTCCAGGGCTCATCCCGGTGATTGCGTGATAATTTATCCCGGAGAGTACTTTGAGGACCTGAGGACTGTCAGAAGCGGCCTTCCGGGCAAGCCCATAGTCATTCTCGGTCTTCCAGGAGCGGTGATCCACGGGGCCCCCTCACGTGGAGGGCGCGTGATTCACATTGCCCACAGTCATATTCTGCTTGAGGGCTTGGAAATAGATGGTCATTTCTCTCGAGCCGAAAGCCCCGGGTCTTATAAAGACAAGCTGATTTATGTGGAAGGAAATCCCTGGATCAGAGGGGTTAGGATTGTCAGGAATATCTTGCGCAACGCTTTGGGAGAATGTTTGCGGGTGAAAAGGGCAGAGAAGGTAGAAATCGAGGGGAATCACATTTCTTTTTGCGGCCTGAGAGACTTTCGCTTTGACAGGGGGCGGAAGAACGGAGAAGCCATATATATCGGTACCGCCCCAGAGCAAACCACCCTGCCGGATAATACACGTGAGGTGGAGATCGTAAGGAATATACTCCTTCCTCACGGTTCGGAATGTGTGGATGTAAAGGAAGGTAGCTCAGAGATTATTATCAGGGACAATACGTGTGCCTACACCGTGGATCCTCTGAGTGGTGGAATTTCGGTCCGGGGCAACAGGGTTACCATCGAAGGCAACTTCTTCTACCATCTGGCGGGGGCTGGAGTACGTCTGGGTGGTGATGGTCCCAAGGATGGGATCATGAATCGGGTCCTCGGAAATTTTTTTCTGGAGAAGGTTAGAATTTCCCTTAAGATAATGCGTGGACCTCAGGAAGAAATTTGTGGTAACTGGGCCCGTACTCCGCGTCTTTATGTTGGGCCGGATGTAGCTTCTCGTTTCGAGGAAGCCTTTAAGCCATGCAAATAATTTCGATATTCCTCTATAGCCTCATTCTGGCTATCTGGTTTTGCTATCTTCCGCGGGAGAGCTGGGATCCCAGGAGCTATCACTATCTTTTCCTTCTTGGTGCGGTGGGGATATGGCGCTATGGATGGCTGTTTTGCAACGTGGCCCGGGGTATCTTTTACCGTCGGGTATATTATCCCGGGTTGAAAAAGACGGCCCTTCGCCACCAGGATCCCCGTTTTCCAGAAGAGATATTCCTTTTGATCACCACTTATCGTATCCCGACCTCAATCTCCGCGGAGGTATACAGAGAAGCTTTCAAGGAAGCTGAGGCTTGTGGACGCAAAGTTACGGTTGTGGCCTCCGTGGTAACCCGTGACGAAGAATTTCTGGTGAAGGAGATCTTCTGCGGCCTGGATCTGTCTTCCAACGTGAGATTGGTGGTGGTCCGGTTTGTGGGGACCGGAAAGCGAGACGGTTTGGCTGTGGCCATGAGAGCCATGTTGAGAATTAGGCCGGATCTGAGAAGGTGTATGGTTATTCTGATGGACGGCGATTCGGTCCTCACGAAAGGGGTAATAAATAGATGCGCTGAGATGCTTGGTCTTTCAGAGAAGATAGGGGCGGTGACCACCAACGAAGAGGCCATTCTTGAAGCCCGCACCTTCACGGAACGTCTCTACAAGGAGTGGTACCACCTGCGTTTTGCCCTACGGCACCTCTACATGTCATCCCACTCCCTCTCTCACCGGGTCCTTACTCTTACGGGGCGTATGTCCGCTTTTCGAGGCGAGTTTTTTATGGACAAAGAATTTGTGGACACCGTGCAGCACGACCACTTCGAACACTGGCGCTTGGGCTGGATCAGATTTCTTACGGGTGATGACAAATCCACCTGGTTCTACCTGATAAGCAAGGGCTATGAAATGCTTTATCTGCCAGACGTCATGGTTTACACCCGGGAAAGTCCGCCTTCGCGCTCCTTTCTGGTGGGAGCCACTCAGCTCATGCTTCGCTGGTCCGGGAACTCTCTGAGGGCCACGTACAGGGCCATGAAAATTCCCCGTCGCACCATGGGCACTTTCCTCTGGTGGGTAATCAGAGACCAGCGCATCTCTTTCTGGACCTCTCTTTACGGGCTGGTGGGGAGTGTCCTGGCCAGTTTCGTGTGGGGAATCAAGGTGTTCTGGGTCTATCTGTGGTGGGTGGCCTTCACCAGATTGCTGGTATCTCTTTACCTGGGTGTTACGAGGGGGCTCTTTTTCATCTCCTGGCCGTCTCTCCTTTACTTTATTCAGATATACGGATCTCTCGTAAAAATCTATATCATCAACCACCTTTACCGTCAGAAGTGGACCAGGCAGGCCACGGTTCTTCGATACACTGGCAAGACCTGGACCAATCTTTACCGCTGGCTGGGTTCACACCTTTCCATGGGCTTTCAGTTCCTGCTTTACATCATCTTTATGGGGTTTCTGGTAGGCCTTTGGGGGGCAGAGGACCTTAGACGGTGGGGATGGTGGCTGTTGGGAGGTTAAAACAATGGGAAAGCAAATCGTTCATGCTGCGGAAGCTACCAGGCAATATCCTCGTTATCGGATACCAGCCTGGATCGAAATCGAAGGCAAACGCTACCGTTTGCGAGATTGGTCTTTAGGGGGATGCGCTATTGAAGATCCTTCTGAGGAGCTTTTCTCCCGCACGCATGCCCAGGGCCATTTCATATGCCCTTTTGAAGAGTTTGAAGTGGTCATAAAGGACCTCAATCTTCAGTTTTTGGAGAAAAGGGGGAACATCCTCGCGGCCAGGTTTGAAAATCTTCGTCCCGAACAAATTTCTCTCTTCCAAGAGATCATAAACGCCTATCTCGAAGGAGCCATCGAGGTCTTGCCAGAACAGTTCATCAATGCCATCAGGCGGGAGGATCTCCGGGCCGCAGTGGAAGCCCGTCGCCCCTCTCCTCCTCCACAGACAAAACTCAAAATTCTCCGCCAAATCTTCATCTTCCTGCTTTTGTTGCTGGCGGTGGGGGTCCTGCTCTCTTTTTTGGGGGTGGCTCTAAAAGAGAGGGTGTTTACGGTGCGGGCTACGTCGGCACACGTTTTTGCCAATTTACAGGTCCTTCGGGCCCCGATTACCGGGCACTTCAACCCCGCCATTTCCCTAAAACCCGGGACAGAAATAAAAAAAGGAACCGTCGTGGGCTATCTTCGTTCTCCAGTCCTGGGTTCGATCGTGTTGCAGTCCCCTCTTGAAGGCAAGATAATTCGTCTCAGCCCCAGTCTGCCCGTAGTGAAGGAAGGGGACCCGATCCTGTTTGTTCTTCCTCCGAAGGAGAAACCTTACATCAGGGCCTTTGTTCCCCATCAAAAAAGCGAAAAGCTGCGAACGGGCCAAAAAGTCTTCATTTCCGATGCCCACGGAAACACGTTTTCGGGGGTCATTCGTCAAATTCTGGCTGGCCCCGGGGAAGGAGTTCCTGAAATAGGAGCGACCTATTCCCTTCCCTCTCGTTTGATAGACTACGACACTTTGATCATCTCTCCTCAGAGCGAGCTCGATGAATCCCGGATCGGAGAAGCTGTTCAGGTCCGGGCGACGGTCTTCTCTCAGTTTTTGAGGCGCTTTTTTAAAAGATGATGAAATCCGTTCTTTTATTCCTTCTGACGCTCTTTTTCTTTCCCTTCGCAAGCGGGGATTGCCTTTCATCCTCTTTGTGGGAAAATCTGGCCCGGCGACACTTGCAACCTCCTCTCAAAAGGGTCTCACCGGTTGTTCCTCGCGAGATAAAGGCTCCGAAGAAGGACTACGAAAAGGAATTTGAGGAGAAACTCCGGGAAGCGGAGTCCTATTTCGATTCCAAGGAAGAGTCGCCTTCAGGGCGTCTTTACCGTGCTTCCCTGGAGGAGCTCTACTTTCTGCCCTTCAAAGATCACCATCTGGCGTGGAAGAATTCAGGGCTTCGTCCCACGATCTTTGTGGTTCTTGGGGGAGAGGTGGAGCCAGATGACCTGGTGAAGAACTCGGCAGCAGAGGAAGTCCCGTTTGAGAGCCTTTCTTCGCGAGTGAGAAGGGCCCTTTCCGAAAGGAATATCCGGCGGGCTTATCTCCTTAAATCGCCCCTTTTTATAGGCCCTTCAGGAAGTCTCAGGCTTGAGAAGGTAGCCCTTTTCCTGTCTGTGAAGACCTGTCCGGTGATACTCGTTAATGGCAGGTTGCAGGTCCGGGGAAGCGTCGTCGCGGCCTTTGATCCGGAGAAGCGGGACTTCTCTTCCCGTCGCCCGATATCTCATCGAGAAGCCGATCTTTATGGTGTTCAGGAGCCCCGTCCGTACATTCTGGCCCTCGATGGAGGGAGCCTGCTCGTATCACAGTCTTACATCAAGGGGCTGGGATACCGCACTCTTTTTGGGGGATTTGGCCTGGGAAGCAAACACTGGATACATTTTGGTCTGCGATATAGTCCTCTCAAGCTGCTCCTGCGTCCGGGGTCTTCCACCGTGGTGCTCTACAAAAATCTGATCGAAGGTTGTTTTAACGGTTTTTACGGTATCCACCTGCTGAACGGACTGCTCCTCAAAAATCGCTTCGCAGGAAACTGGAAATATGGTGTGAACATCCATGACTGGAGCAACATATATGTTGCCGGAAACACGATAGAGGGAACCCGGCTGGCCCACGGTATCATCTTTTCCCGAGGAGTTTCCGGGATTGTTTACGGAAATATCTCCCTCGGGAACAAGGGGGCCGGAATAATGCTTGACCGAGCCCCAAAGGGGCAGGTAGTTCGAAACCTCCTGGCAGGGAATCGACTGGGAGGGATCTCTCTCATCGAAGGAGCCCGGGGGTCTCCCATAATCATCGAAAGAAATCTCCTTCTCCGCAACTATCCTTATGGCCTCTTCATCAGGAACTCTTCCAAAATTTTGGTCAGGCGCAATCTCTTTGTCCACAATTTGGGGCCGGGGGTCAAAGTAATCACGGCGGATCTCTCCCACCAGGTATACCGGGATCTCGCTCTTGATCCCTATCGGGAGATGGCATGGGCCTGGCTGGAAGAAAATGTTTTCCGGGAAAACCTGGAAGGTGATCTCAAGACTCTGAGAGGAGGGGCGGTAGGTCTCAAAAACAACCAGTTTGCGCCTCAAATGCTTATTCTCACCGGAGAAGCCCGGAAATACAATCACCTGGTACTTCAAAAACCACTTCTTATTCTCAAGGGATACGGGGATCCGCGCTGGCACGAAGCGCCTCTGTTTTATGAGAAGGCTTTTGATTCGACTCTCTCCCTCCTGACGTACTTTGTGAAGGAAGGACATCCGGAAGCCCGTACCGTCAAAGGTCTAATCCTGAGCCTTCCCCCTGCCATCATCACTTCAACTATTCCCCGAAAAGTTCTCATGATGGAAGCAAATCCTCCATGTGCCCGAAGGTGGTTCCTCTCGGCGGCCCTGAGAGGAGAGCCCAATGCCATGGTCTTTCTGGGGGGTCTTGAACTGAAGTATGCCCTCGCTCCGCCACGTACAGCCCTGAAGTGGCTTGTCCTTGGGGCCCTTTACGGTGGAAAGGATGGTTTTCTTATGTTGCGCTGGGCAGCTCCCTGGTGGGGGCTTACCGGGGAGGAAGTCTTCCAGGCCCTGGAAGAAATATTGTCTGAGACGGATTGTTCCGGAACCAATTTGCCTTCCTGGCCCGAATTAATGGAGAGATGCAGGCCAGATCCCCAGTGGGCCGAAGTGCTGCGGGCCCGCTTGAGAAAGGTTCTTCACGAAAGCGGGTACTGTACGGAAGGAGCAGCCGTAGAGAAGGTGTGGGAATATCTCGAAGATGAAGGGCTTGCCGAAAGCAAGACCCTCCTTGAGAGACAACTGCAAAATATCAGGGCTCTGATTGAGAAAAAGAATGCCGGACGTCTGGCCTCCTACAAAAAGCTCGAAGAGATCTCCGGGGATCTCCGACGGGCTCTCGCAGAGAGCGATCCCATGGTGATGCGGGTGATAGCCCGGGAAGAGGAGAAGAGGAAGTGGCAAGAATTCTTTCAACAGAAAACCTTTGCGGAAGATTTGAAGCTGATTCGAGAATTTGAGAGCGCTCTTCCGGCTCCAAAACCACCGAAAATGGATTCTTATCTGCAATGAGATTTTTCGTCTTACTGTTGAGCTTAGTTTTTCTTTCGGCAAAAGGGTGGGGCAGGGATCAATGTCAATGGTTCCCTTGCCCACCTGTGAAAGAGAGCTCTCCTGGAGAGATCCGCGATACCCCTACACCGGTACCCCCAGGTGTGGAACTACTCCCCCCCGCTGTACGTAAGCCCTCTTCAATTCCCTGGCGCGAGTGGGCCACCAGCCCCGAAATCTGGACCATTTTGGGTGTGAGGAGCTATCTTGCCACCGGACTCGAGCGTCCCCGGGCCTGCCGTCTCCGCGGGGGAGAAGGTGTATTTGAAACTGGCCTCCGGTTTCGTAAGCCTAACTTTTTGGGCTCTCAATGGACTTTCGAAGGTTATGCCCTTTTCAAAGGAGGGGTCTACGATTTCCTTCACGATGATTACCGGACTCTCTTCCTGGATCTCCGAGAGCTGAAAATCACTTCGGGAGATCCTCTTCTGCGCCTTCCCTCGCGATGGACCTTTACGCTGGGCCGCCAGTACATGGCCGAGGAATCGGGTCTTTGGTATCGCAACTACCTGGATGCGATTAGGGCGGACTACCGCAAGGGCCGCTGGGGCTTTTACCTCATAGGGGCTACCCGTTTTGAAGATTCTCGGGTCAGCAACTCAGAGGAGAGCATCGATCTCGAAAATCATCTTTATGCTCTGGGAAGATTTTATTTCAGGGATTGGTTCAGGGCCCTTTCTTTGGAACTCCTTTACGAGAACGTTGATCCAGATAGAAAGCACAAATACCAGTTTTTTGAGGCCATAGTACCCCAGAACAGTCTTTTGTGGCTCAACCTCGAAGGTGGCAAGAGGTGGGCCTCCGGTTTTCGGGTCTGGTTCAGATTTTCCAAGATATTTGGCAGAAGTGAGCGCATGGAAACCCTTTTTAAGGATTCCTGTTCTGGAAAGAGATTTCTGGTAGATAAAGAAAAGTTTTGGGCTGGTGGAAAGATGTGGGAAACCGGCCTGGCCTATTTCGATGAGGTTAAAGGGCTGGGGTTTCTACTGGCTCGAGGCGATGGCCAAAATCCTTATCTTCAGCCTCGTTTAGCCAACAATCGCCGCCGCATTTTTGGTTGGGAGAGGTTCAGGGTTTTCGGTGATCTGCTCAATCCCCGCCTGGAGAACCTTTTCCTTTGGGAAATCATGGGAGGGGTTCGGCTGCCAGAGATTTGGCAGGGAGAGTCCTGGCTGGAGTGTCTCTTCCTGGGGTATAGGAGGTTAGAGCCGGAAAAACCTCTCAGAATTTCCAGACACATCGCCGGGGCCCTTCGTCCCGAAGGAAAAGATCTGGGTAAAGAACTCGATATCCTCTTCGAATGGAGGAGGAAGGGGTCACACCGGAATCTTACCCTCCGCCTGGTGGGGGCCTATTTCTGGCCTGAAGGGGCCTTCTATTCTGACAAACCGGCTTACAAAGTCTATTTATGGGTGAGATGGCTTTTCAAACATTAACCCTGAAAGTCTTTAGTTTAGTTTTCCTTACTTTTTTGCTGCTGGTTCCAGAAAGCCGGGCAGAAAGTGATCCGGCACAGGCCATCAGGTCTTATCTCGCTATACGAGAGCGGGAAGGGCAGCTTGCAGCTGGAACCCCCGGGATAGCCCATCGTCTGGCGACAAGATGGCTTCGAGAGGCTGATCTCCCCCGAACTTCCCCTCTTGTGGCGTTTCTTCCTCCTCCGGAACAACTTCGTGAAGAAGCCTACGATCTTCTTCACGAACTAACAGAGGCTGGCTATCTTTCTGCAGGTCGCACCCTGTTTTTCCATCTTTATTCTCGAGATCCCGGGAGGGCAAAGACGTTTCTTTATCGTCTCTGCGAGCTCGATAAGGGCAACATCTATGGTTTCTGTCTTCTTTCAAAATCCCTGGAATCTTCCTCTTTACCTCCTCTTCCAAAATTGAGCTCCAGCCCGCAGGCCCTCCTCACTATGGGAAGGGCCTTCGAGACGGGGGTTTTGCCCCGCTCGTTTGAAAAGGCCAGAAAATTCTTTCTGGCTTCCTATCAGGCCGGGCTTGAAGAGGGTGCCAGCGCTTTAGCGAGGCTCCATGAAAAGGAAGCCCGCAGAAGTTCCTTTGTATGCACCCTTCCTGAAAGCCGGAATTATGAAGAATTTGTTGGCCTGAAGCGAAAGAAACGGAATTTTTACCTGAAAGAGGCTATCAAGTGGTATCAGGCAACCACCCGAACGTATGAAAAGATCTATCGGGTGATCCGTTTGGAAGCGTTGCTTCGAGAAACACAACTCCTCGAGGCGGAGAAAATATTTTTTGCCTCGCAAGGTGTTACTCTGGCGTGGAGGGATTTGGTGCCACCGGGGGAAAGGGGGCCATCAGTCAAGCCCCGACGCATTTCTCTAACCAGAGAAGCTCTCGCGTGTTTGAAAAATGCAAGATGTTCCGAGGAGGAGGCTCTCCGTCTTTTGCGTAAGGCCTGCTTGCAGGGGGAAAGAACAGCAGAGGTGGTTCTGGCGGATTTCCTGCCTGACCCGAAATTTAAATTTCTCGTGTATCGCTACCATGCCGAGCGAGGCAGTGAAGCCGCATTTCAGAGGATAGTGAGATGGCTCATAGAGAGCAAGCATTTTCAGGAAGCTGAACAATGGCTGAGATTTGGGAGAAAGAGCGGGTTTCAGGAAGATTTGCTCCTTTTTTTGCACGCAGAACTGAGTCTGGCTCAGGGAAAAGAGGCTAAGGCCCTGTCACTGTTGAAGACCCTCGCCGACAGGGGGGACTGTGCGGCTCTTCTCAAACTCCTGAAGCTTTCTCCGGAAGAAGGGCTTTCTTCGGCGGGGATGAAGGTGTGCAGTTTGCCTCCCGAAGTTCTCGGACAAGCCTATTACCGTAGTGGCAATCTTCAAAAGGCCCTCACATATTACCTTGAGTCAACCAAACAAAACCAGGATCCCGAGGTTTTGAGAAGGATAGGAAGCATCTACCTAGAGCTCGGGAATGAAACACCAGCAAAGATATGGTTGTTAAAGGCTTTCCAGAGTGGAGCCAAGCTAAACAGAAAAGAGACCAGATTTCTGGCGAAAGATCTGGCTCGCCGGGGAGTCAAAAATGGAACGGTTTATTTGGCCCTGGCCCAGGAAAAGAGCGGTTTCAAAGCTCTTTGTTGCGCCTTCCTGGCTGCCAAGGAAAGAGAACCCAAGGCCCTCTTTTATTTGCTGAAACTGATATGGCGTGATGGCATGAAACATCCTCT
>Ga0256835_1001164_pt1 | contig 16295 bp, 33 predicted proteins | sample PIR30metaG_FD_185972 | JGI IMG/M metagenome (GOLD analysis project Ga0256835, IMG submission 185972) | Hydrothermal vent microbial communities from East Pacific Rise, Pacific Ocean - PIR-30 | ecosystem: Environmental > Aquatic > Marine > Hydrothermal vents | place: Pacific Ocean: East Pacific...
TTCGTGGTTCATCAGGAGGGTGTGCAGGTTCTGCCCCATTGACTGCCTCGTGGATTTCATCACAGCTGTGGCTAAGGAGCTGAGGGAAGAGGGCTGGGAATGCATATGGACACTTGGGCTACCTAGCCACAGCAACGCGCTGTATCGAAGAGCTGGCTTCGAAGAGGTTGGCAAGAGTCCAAGAACTGGGCACCCCATCTTCGTGAAGTGGCTTAGGTAGCTATCTGAGCCTCAACCGTTTTTTCAACCTGTTCTAGACCAGCGTGAACAAATTGGTTAGAAGAGAAAGGTTGTTTTCGGTGCCCCACCCATGCCCAGCCACGACATCCCTAGACCAAGTCCCGTGTCTAGCGCTTCGCAACAGGGATTAAAAGCACGGAGGAGCCGAAGAAGCCTAGACTCGTTCGAGAGCTACGAGGAGCTCAGGGACTACGTTCTGAATCACTACAGGATAGACGATAAGTGGAGATGGAAGATCGTGGAGGGGAAGGCTAGAATCGTGGTTAATGGAGACGGCGTTTGGATATGCGGTAGCTCCGAGTGCTACAGGCTCATTAGGAAGATCGAGGGCCTCAACCACGATGTCTACAGGCTGCTCAGAGCCCTTCTCGATGGGCCTAAGACGGTGCATCAGCTGCTGGCCGAGACGATGATTCCCTACTACCGCCTCAAGCGCTACCTATATTATTATAAACAAGCCCTCCTCCTGCTTGAGACCCCTCTGGGCTACGTCCTTAACGAAGATCATCCGCAGTTCAATTCTTTAAAGAACATAATAATAAGCTCTCTATTCTTTAAAGGAACAGATTCTAACAGATTGTTACAGATTCTAACAGATTCTCACAGATTGTCTTCAAGCGAATCAGTAAATAAGGAAACTAACAAGGAAACCAGTTCTTTAGAAGACAAACTTGTGGAGGAGGCTAGGAAGCTGGCTAGAATTGACGAGACTGAGGAGCGGGTCCTGAGGGCGATCATACGGGTCATTCTCCCGAGGGTCGAGGTTGGGTTCAAGCCATGGTTCTACTTCGATACCTGGGAAGAGCTGCGGGAGCGGCTTAATATTGATAATATTAGTACTGACGAGCTTAGGTACATCATCAAGAGGCTCGAGAACTCTGGAATCCTATACACGGCGTACGACAAGAAGAAGAATAGATTTGGAGTGAGGATCCACGTAGTGCTGGCCAAGAGAGCGGGTCTGGAGAAATGAGCTTATTGATATTATTACTAGTGGAAGCTGGGTGAAAGTTTTGGGTGGGGGTTATAGGGTTGTTGGTAAGCGCCTGTATAGGGATGGGTCTGAGGAGCTCGTGACTGTTCCCACAGCTGGGGACACGATGTTTATCAAGGCGGAGAGCGGATCAGAGGCAAAGCTCCTAGACCTTCTCTCGAGGGGGGTTAGAAGCGGTGAGGAGATCGAGCGCCTTGGCTACAAAATAGCTGTGGCATGTTTAATGAAGAGGATCTTCGTGAGGAGGGGGTACTGCAGAGACTGCTTCTTCAAGCCGCACTGCGCCCTGTGGAGGAATCCAAAGTGGTTCATGTCTAAGAAGAACCTGGCGCAGAGAGCGAGGGAAGTGGCTAGCCTGAACCACGAGCTTAGGAAGATCCTAGAATCCCTCTAACAACCCTATCAATCCGTAGTCTATCACCGTTTCTCTCCAGCTTAATCACTTCTACGTATATTCTCGTTCCGCATCTTGGGCATCTAAAAACTGTTTCTATCGTTACGCTTTCTCCTCTCCAAGTGGATATGGTCATCTCTGCTCTCGTGTTGCAGCGTGGGCACAGCAAGGTTCTTCACCGAGGATAGTTTGTGGGGGCTGCGCACATAAGGCGTTTCGTTTCGAATACGTTTCTCGGTGGTGCTATGCGCGCTAGGTACGGAACCATCACACATACAATCCTAGCGATGGTGAAGTCAAGGGGATGCGTCTCCATAAACGACATAGCGGAGGAGCTCCTTAAGAAGTACGGATACGATAAGCGAACCATTCTACGCAACATCATCTGGAGCCTCATCCGAAGAGGAAAGCTGGTGAGGGCCGAAAGAGGCGTTTACTGCGACCCAGACTACGCAAAGAACCGATAAACATTTATACCCCAGCTGTACCAACTATGTATCGGGCGAGCCCCCTCACATGGAATTGAGATAAGCGCGCTCCATGATGTGCTAATATCGAGAAGAAGAATCCGAGGGGGCGATGAACCCACTAAACAAAACGAATCCTTATGGAACTTCTCAGCAACCTTCTTCAGCAGCTGAACATGGCGTACGTACTTCTTTCTTTATTTCATTTGTCATGACCACAGCTGTGGTGATGTACACACCGCGCACAAAAAACCGCAGACCATCCAGCTACGTACCTAGGGAAGCAACATGTCCAGCGAGATAGACGAGTTCGTAGAGTACATCAAGCTAAAGGCGGAGTGCTACAAGGCGCTTCTAAGCGCATATGCCATAGCAGAGCTAGGATCAGCAATCCTAGAAACAATGCTAGAAGCAATAAAGAAGATTGAGGAGGAAACTAAGAAACAGAAAAGAGAAAAAGAAGGCTAGTCACGACACGAATCATTAAAGTAGTGAATAGCGAACACCGCTGGAGGCTCCACATGTTGCTTGCTCGTACATTATTAAAAAATGAAACGATTTATGTGTTACATATTTCGCGGAATGATGATTACGCGAACGGGAGTACCAGGTTTCAATACATCCCTGTACTGAGGCGGTATTCTCACGAACACTGTGGTGCCCTTTCTCTTCCTTCTTCCGTCAGTATAGTCACGTTTGTCGATTACGGTGTCGAATTCAATCCTGTCTTTTGGTACTGGTATGTACACAATATCATTTGATGGTGATAGAACTACTTGTTGGGAACCCATTTCCTGTCACCCCACTACTATTATTTTTGCACTGGTTTTTAAATCCTTTGTGGTTTCCATTGTGTGTCACAGCGAAACCCTTTTTACCCCCGCCAGCCAGAGACACTACACGGGACACGCGCTGGGGGTGAGAAGATGGTGAGGCGCATCGTACTACTACCACCTATCCCTCTGAATGCATTCCCATATGGGCACTTCAGTATGGAGATCAGGAGGATAACCCTAGACGAGCTAAGGACTCTGGTAAAAGCCGCCGAGATGATGTGTATTCCAGTAGTGAACTACGTGAGGCACGAGAGTACCGTGAAACTGCTATCGTTAAAACTGGGACTACCGCTAGAGCCAAACTCATCGCTGTATAAGTACGAGCACGGAGATATGATCGTGATAATAGGGTTGAAGAACCCAGCCAGAGGCAAGGAGGTCGAGGTAACAGCCGAGGACCTAGACATCGCGATAGCTAAGCTCACTCCACTTCCCTAACCTTTTCACCAATCCTATCGGTATCGAAAACGCTTTTTTACCCCCTCTGCGTTACACAATATGGGACACGCGCTGGTACCCCCAGACCGCGGGTGCGCAAAGCACCCGCGGGGGGAAGGTGATGCGTATGGCTACCCAGACCCAAAGTATACAGACTCTAGTTACGCAGATCGTGGTTAAGAATAAGGTAGTTCAGATCGAGATATTCATAGAGGATCCTACAACTAAGCTTTGCGAGTTCGACAAGTATCTAGTTGAGGAGGTAGCTAGGATCTTAACACGTCCAAAAGATGAGAAGGAGGAGAAGCAGCTGCTAGAACATAGAGGGCCAGTGATTTACAGGCTAACGTACTACAAGGTGTATGCACAGACTGATTCCATACCATTCGATGATGTGTTGACAGCAATTCCGACACCAGATGACTATATTGAGCAGATTGAGATCACAGACGAAGGAGGCGACGTAGCTGCATGGGGGCTAATAATAACACGATTAGGAGATAATGTTATCGAGGCGTTCGATATAGTCCTGCAGACTAGAAACCACGAAATAGTGGTTATGCAACTCAGATGATTCTCGCTGTTGTCTTAATCTAGCTATTTTCTTTGTTTAGTATATGATTCCATATTTTATATTTTATCAATGGTTATTTCGTGGTTACCTATTCTGAATATCCATCTGATCTCTGTGCTATTGTTTATACTGTTAGCTTCGGCTCTTACCTCTATGTAGTCCTGCAAGTTCTCAATCCTCGTTAGATATCCTTTGATCTCTGCCTTCCTGAATTTCTTGATGATATTACGCAGTCTGTTTTTCACAAACTCCGCTGGATTGAGGTTATCAACGTCGCCGTTCTCTATGCACACCGATTCCTCTATCTGGTCAACTATCTTTTCGAAGATTTTGCTAGCCTTATCCTTAAACTCCTTGGAGCTGATATCTCCAGTAATCAACCTATTGATGAGTCTATCGAGCTCGCAGTCAATGCCGTCGTTGATAGCTGTGACGCATAGAAAATATGATTCGTAGCTTGCTAGAATAGACCTAACCTCAATACCTTCACCCTCTCTAACCTTTAGAACCGATAGAAGCATTGCTGGATCACCAAGGCTCGGTCAGTATGAATACTTTCAGTACTTTTTCGAATTTTTCGAACTCGTGTATCTTGATCGTTCCATCAGAGTAGGTCGTCATAGTTCGTCTATCGGGAGCTTCCTTCACAAGCTTCTCTGCTTCCTCAACCGAAGATACCTGCGCTACTACGTTCATCCTGGCATACAGTACTGTAATGCCGTGTTTTGGTGCTAATTCTGCTAGTCTCGCTATGAAGCTCATTGGCAATACTGGAACTATTATCTTAGCATTGAATTTCCTAGCGAGCTCAATTACGTACTCCGCATTTGGCACGGGTCCTGATACCTGTACAACCTTGATTCTACCGAGCTTCTCCTTCAAGTCCATTATTTGTTTAGCTAGAGGCCTGTGCCTACTAACCCATAGCACGGTAACCTGGGGATCTGGATCCATGTACACAGCCTGTATTTCGATTTGGGGTTTGGATTGGGTCTCCATGTTTCTCAGCCGATACATAACTAGTAATCATCTAGCATAAAATCACTGAGACCCATAAAGAGTTACATAGATCCAGAACGAGAATACGGCGCCTCATAACCTGGTCAGCGGGTTCCTATACAGTCATCGAGGAGCAAAGAACGTAGCCCCCTCCACTAGCGGCCTACTCATCATAAACCGCACGTTCAAACCTTCTAGCCATAGGCATATGCCGAATATGTGTGCATATGCGGTGCGCTACGAAATCACTTCGCTTAGACTCTTCGCCCTGCTGTACATGTCCTTGGTTATGATGTACCTAACTCCTTTCTCCCATTGTTGCTCTTCCAATGAATCAATTGGAAAGATGTACCACCGCTTCTCGTCAGCAACCTTAACAGCTACATATGCTTCTCCACCTGCTCTTCTTGCGAAGTCCTTCAATAGCCATACCTTTGGTCCTGTAAGGAATATGTATTCCTTTGTTTTGCGTAGCTTCACCTCGAAGACAAGGACTTTGTATCTCTTTCCATCGAATCTAACAGCGAAGATATCGGGGTAGAAAACGCGTCTAGCCTTCGCACCGCTTGCGGGTGCACGCATTACTGCGTATCCAGCCCTCATCAATTTGCGCATAAGTTCGTACTCGGCTCTCTTGCCCTTTAGGTACGTCTCTCGCGTCATTTTCTATCACTCCTCTTAATTGTCATCTTCTTCTTTTAGTTCTTCCTCTATCGTGACTAGCAATCGGTTGAGGTAGAGTATTAGACCTCCGCTCACGGCTGCCTTTATCGCGTTCACAGCTACATCAATCAGGTTGCTGGACATTATCACAGCTATGGCTGAGGCAATCATGGCTACCACGCATACAATGTATAGGAATAGAGCTATCAATCCAATGATAGAAAGAATCGCTTTGTAGAGATCCACTCTCTAGCCACCCTCAACTCTTTTAACGAGTTCAAGGAGATTCGCGTATTTCCTAGCGGCGTCCTTTCTTTTAAAGGCTCTGAACACAATGACTTTGTCTCTTGCTGCCACTATGCCTATGCCCCTATTAATCGCTTCCTTGATGAGCTCTGGCTTAGTACGAACGTAGTCCAGAACCGTGTATACATGTGCATCTATCGCAACGTATGCGTAGTCACACGAACCGCTGTCTAGATACCCAATCGCTTGCTTGATAGCCTTCTCCATGTTAGCTTCCTTAAGCTCGATGCATATCCTTCTCCCTCTACAGCTAACAACAACATCAATCTCTCGCCTATCGAGCGTAGTTACATGCATGTCTATCCTTGGCTTAACCCTCTCAACGTCCCAAAGAGCCTCCAGACAGTGCTCCATTAGAATAGCTAGGAACCAGTCTCGAAACAGCAGAAAGTCTTCGCGGAACCTGAGCTCGCAGACCAAATACCATCACCAATTACCACAGCTGTGACCATATTCGAGCATCTAAACCACCTTGATCTCCTCCAACAGTCTTTCTATCGGTACGTATAGCAGCGCTATCAACGGCTTCGCGTTGTCTACTGGCTTAAGCATCGCTGTTAGGTGAATTGCGTAGACCTCGATACCTGGTGACGCCTCCACCATGCTGGCCTTCGGCTCTGATATCCACTCTGCATGGTACGCTACGAACTTCCTCATCTCCTCCACGCTGGAGAACTCGATAGCCTTGTCTATCCCTTCTACATTTACGATGCCGTACTGAGCAACGTAGTCTCTAAACTCCTTCAGCGCCTGATGAATGAGATCCGTTAGGTTGTTGTAGCACCTACTGCACAGCATAACAACGTCTATCGTTCCTATACCCCTAGCCCTACGCAGATGAACGATCTCGTACTTTCCGAAATCCATGCATTCGTAGGTGGTGGTCTGTCCAGATCCGTCGCGCAGCTTTGCAACGGCCTTGGCACAGACCTTCAGCGGAGCCCCACACGCATCGCACTTGATCGCTGCCTCGAGCTCGACGCTCAGATCTATATTACCACAGCTGCGGCAACGATCCCTCGCACCCACAACCATCACCTCTCCATGAACTTCTTCATGTTCTTCTCTATCTCCTGTCTAAGCTCCTGAAGCTCCCTAACCATCTGGTCTATCAGCTCTATCCTTTCTCCGTGAGCCACGAGCTGACCATTCAACATTACGTAGATAGATGTTTTGCCCTCCTCGATGTTTACATCTATGCAGAACCTTGTTCCGCACGACTTGATCTTGATGTAGGTGGAGACCATGTCTCTGCACCGCTTTCACATCTGGTTTGATGTGGGTTTGTATGCGCGGCACCGCCTTCAAAAACCGTGTTAGATAAGCAGTTGAATGGGGTGAACCTCGAATGCCTTGGCAAAGCATGGAGCCGCCCCTCGTCCCAGGTCTGGACGTTGAGGAGCCGTTCAACGCTAAGAGGTTCTTCACCACGCCCCTGCTATCGCTCGTCAGCGACGTGTTTGGCTACGTAAAGCGATTCATGAAGCAGCGAGGCATTGATAGCCCAGAGAAGGCGATTAGGTTCGTCATCGAGGAGATTGACTATCCACTAAACATCCTTGGGATGGACGACGACAGCCACTACCTCGTAGCCTTCGGAGGAAAGTTCATCGCAGCTGTGACAAGGGACTACTGGTCAGCAGACTACGAAACGCTGAATACGTTCACGATCAACTCTAGGATAGGTAGACACGGCTTAGGCGATTGCGAAGATACTTCACTTCTTCTGTGCAGCATGCTACAAGAATTGGGAATAGAGTGCTACACCATCTTCGGATTGGTGTACGAATACGGTGTGCTGCTGGGTGGCCACGCATACGTCATAGCCAACCTACCAAACTACGGCTGGGCACTGATCGAGACAACGCTGGACAAAGCACCTCCGTATCCAAATGGATGGCCTAAGGTAGACCCAAACCTGAACTGCTACACCGTTGGCGCCCTCACCTACACCGCGCTTCTTAGATTCAATAGAAGGGTCTACGAGGAGTGGGTAGATATGAAGCAGACCAACGTCTCGAAGCACGGAGGGTTCAACGCGTATAGACATGCTAGGAGCGATAGGTTCGACGAGAAGATCAAGCTACAAGCAATCGAGAGATCGTGGGGCATCCCAACAAAGCTAAGGAGATACGAAAAGGAGGAGAAGTGAGGCACCGCGCACAAAACCCCTTCGCAAACCAAACACGTTTTTACTGGGGAGACCCCCCACCATCCGTATACGGATAGAATGCCCCCAAACCTCGCTGGGGGCAGGCAACGCTAGCGACATACCACCTACCTCCACAGATCTTGCCGCACGCCCCTAGCGGGGGATGTGGGGGCGCGGCATTGTTTGGACTCGCGTGATGACTCAGAGCACCGCTGAGCCATGATGTAGCTTATCCCATCTGATTCATGGGGGAAGAACATGAAGGTCTACGTAGTGAACAACTGCTCAGTCAATACCTGCGTAACCATAGCGGTCTTCACCAGCGAGGAAAAAGCAGTTGAGCTAGCGAAGAAGCTACACGAATCGCTTGCTAGGCTAGTGAGAGCGAGGATAAGGAGATTCGTAGAAACACCGCCTTTCAAAGTAGATGACTGTAGCACGCCAACCAATAGAAGGCTATGCATAGACCTAGAGATAGCTAGAATGGAGAACCACGAAATCACCGTTAGATGGATAGAGATATACGAAATCGAGCTAGACAAACCACCAATCAAGCTCTAACGATCAACCAACGGCTTCACGAAAAACACGTTCTTCAACATCCTACCATGCAACACAATCCTCTTCTCGGCAAGCACCTTCATGAAGTGAGCCACGAACATCTCTGGAGGTATCCCTTTATACTCCTTAACGTTGTCCCTGTAGGCCCACGAGGGGATGCTCAGCGTAGTCACGTCGCACGCATCTATGTACCTGACGTACTTAGCGAACCTTGGCTTGAGTCCCATTAACCATGTTCTGAATCCATACTTCTTAGCGATATCCAAGAACCAATCCATATCGAAGTCCCGCAGCTCTGGCCTGTTTGGAAATCCCAGGTAGTACTCCGCAGCTTCTCTATCGAATCTATTGAGAATCCATTCCAGCTCCCGCCTGTAGTGCATTGGATATACCCATATCACTCGATCCATTATTGGTTTTAGTATCGCTAGGCATTTGTCGTAGCAGTAGTCTGGAAACACCGCAATGATGGTTATCCCCATCGCAACGTTGCGCATTAGCTCCTGTGCATATCTGCTCCATTCCTTGTTTATCAAATACTTCTTGGCGTCGAAGAACTCTGGATAGATAAACGTGTTTGGATGGTCTAGATACGTCCTAAGCGCCTCTAGCAGCTTTGGTGGACCTGAACCAAATGCCACTATCATTGTATGCACACCTTGCTCAGGTGCTCAACCAACTCCTTCATTGAGTGGAAAGCTAGCTGTCCATACTTCCTAAGCTCGATCTCGATACCTGTAGCCCTAGCTGCGCGCTCGATGATGTCAGCGTGTTTGGATGGTAGCCACGCAATGATCTTGCCGTGAAACTCTCTGATCTTCCTAAGCTCGTGAGCCACTATCCCTATCAACACGCTCTTCAGCGCACCTAGAGCGGTAGGCGGAAACTCGTAGTTCGCAGCAGGGTAGCACTCCTCAACTTCTATCGGTACCAATCCCAGAAGATCGCTCAATGTATAGACCTGTACACAGCTCCACAGGTTGTACCTGCTCATAAGCGAGTATAGCTGTCTACGAATCCTGCTCCTGCTGTAAGGCTTAACATGCGAGCATGGTAGAATCAGTGCTACTCGCTTCTTTGGCGGTACATACCTATAGAGAAACCACTTAACGAAGGCGTGTCTATGCGGATGGTGCCAGTCCGTAATCACTATTGTCCCAGCTGCGGGCACAGAATCAATCCCTAGAAACCTGTGGAGATCGGTGCATGCATCTCTATCCATTTGTCAGCACCTCGATGATTTTCCTAGCCTTCTTCTCTATGTCTTCACCTGGCTTCTTCCTCTCCAACCATCTCTCTATTGCTTTGGCAAATGCTTCCCATGGTACGTCCCTCAACCTCTCTACGATTCTACGTTGCTTCTCCAGCGATCGAAGAGGACAGAAGACGCAGTTCAGCGAATCACCGTATTTAGCGTAGTGCTCCAGCACCTTTGGGTAGTTCCTTCTTAGAATAGCATGTATATCTGCATCCGAGAAATCGTATATCGGCGATAGAGCAACGTCCGTGCCGCTGCTGGTCTCGAACGTTATCACTCCTTCGGAGTCAAGCCACCGAAGATCTAGGTGGCTTGACTCCGAAGCCCTGACGCCGCAAACAAGATGTCTATTCCTTCCCTTGGTAAGTGGCAGCTCGCTCCACCAATGAGCCTTGAACTCGTGGTGGCACCAACGCCTGTATCCATACGGAATCCCATAGCGTTCCAGCGCAGCTACGTAGTCGTCTCCATGGCTAGATCCGTAGGCACGTATATGGATCATGCACGGTAGGTCGTTTCGAGCAAGCGCATTCTCTATCGTTGCACGTATCCAGTACCTGAAGCTGCTACGCTTCCTAGCATCAACAACGTACACGTTCATACCATTTTCGTGCGCGAACCTCCTGGCGAGCTCAACGTTGAGCTGATGCGTATTGCCAACAACCTCGGTGTAGATCACGATAACGTTCCTAGCAGCCCTCAGCGCAGCCAATGTTGATACAGTAGAATCCTTGCCGCCGCTGAACAGGGCGTAGATGAACCGCGGCCTATGCCCCTCTACGAACCTCTTCACCCTCTCAATCGCTTTATCGATCAGGTCGCGGTTCGAGAATTCGAGTAGGGAGCGCTGCATACAGGTATCACCCCCTCAACGCGTATTCAACAACCCTAGTGATGTACCTGATGGCCTCATCAACCTCGTCCCGAGCCACAATCCTGCTATCGCTGTACACCCCATCCTCCTCAACCTGAATCTCGATATCATCATCCGTGATATGGATACGAATCACAATTATTCTATCCCTAGCCATACAATCACCTCCGAAGAACCATCCTAACCCTGTATCTATTCACGTGGTACTCCACGTATCTAACGAATGGATAGCTATTGTCGTACCTGTACCGCTTCACTAGCAACCCCTCGTTCGCTAGCTTGCGTAGATACCTTGCAACTGTTTCGAATCGCATCTTGTACCCCTTTAGCCATAGCCACACGAAGAACTCTTCCTTCGTAAACCAAAGCTTTCGCTTACGCTCCTGGAACTCTAGCAGAAGCCTAAGCAACTCCTCCTTGGTCATGATAACCACCTCACATTAGCTTTTGCCTGACTTCGTTCCACCTGATGTTGGATAGGCATATTCTATCCTTGGATATAGTTATTTTCATTGCTGCGGTGTTGAACGTTATTTGTTCTAGTAACATCGCTAGATCCTCCATGAACGCTAGGCATCTTTCATCGTTGCAGTCGTAGATGCATATCTCTACGGTATCTCGTCTCGGCATGAACGATACCATAGGTATGTTTCTAGGCACGTTGTGCTGCATCATAAGCATCGAGATAGCGAAGCCTACGTACGTTCTCCACTCTTCATTGCTAACTTCATCCAAGCACTCCATAAGCATTTTAGGATTATTCATGTAGTCCCTGACGCATAGCAATGTTTCGTGCACGACTTTAGTTAGGTGGATCCTCCCCATAGATATTCACCTCTTCAACTTCTCGGCAATTCTTCGAAGAACTATTGCCGAGTCTCTAAGATCCTCAGCGATTTTCTTTGGGTCGTACACTCCACTATTTATGAACTCAACCATAGCTGCTCGTAACATTAGTTCATCTGCTATGATCTCTAGCGCCTTAGCTACGTACCTCAGGTCAGCCATTCATCATCACCCCTCATCACTTGATAGACACTTAGCTACGCAGTCGTGCAACTCTCTCCACGTTGTTTCCGCGTCATACGGTGGGTGCCGCAGCATTTCGAAGCAGTCCGCTATGCACCTGCGCTCCCTGCAATCCTTCTTCATACACTCGTAAGTGGCTACGAGTGCCCCTACAGCGAAGCCAATCGTTCCAGACAGGATTATCGCGAGAACATCCATTAATTCATCACCTGCGCTCGCTCGTCTTTGTCTTCATGAACCTTGTTAGAGGGATGTTCAGCCTTGTATCGTGTCTATTTCTAAAGTCCCTGACCTCTAGCCTGAAGCACAGAATGCTTATTCTGTGCACATCTGTCAGTATCTCGATCACGTAGTAGTTCTCTCTCTTATCAATGAATAGATAGCATCTATCGCTCGTATCTAGGATTAGATGCCTTCCATACTTCGACACATTCATAGAACCGTCACCTCTTGGACATCTTCAGCTCTCTAAGGATGTTCACAACGTCGTTAAGCACGAAGTCCTTTTCTCCGAACGTTACGATTGCTAGGTACTCGCAGTTGTTCATAATCATCTGCACGTAGGTTGGGCCTAGCAAGAGCTCTAGCTCCGCCATGATCCTAGCGAGGGATATGATGTCCTCGGTGGCGAAGTGCTCGAAGTGCGGAACCTCGATGACTATCGTGGCCTCGTTAGGCGCTCTACACGAGCCAATGAAAACGTTGATCTCTTCGCTGTGGTCAGGCAGAAGCTGCCGAATCATGTCCCTGACGATCCTAAGCGTTGGTAGCAGCGTCAAGATCTGGAACCTCTGCTCCCTATCAACTCTTTCCAGAAGCTCCACGAGCTCATCAATTGACATCTTAGCGTATTCACAGTCCCTAGCCACGACCTCGTAGCAATTACACTTACCAACCACTATATCTCCGATCTTCAGCTCGGCCATCTACTTCACCAGCTTCTCAAGCTCTTCGAGAAGCCTCTTAGCCTCATTTACATCCAGATGTATTTCGGCTAGTCCGTAGCCAGTCGCAATGATTATCCTGATTACGTATCTCGGCTTGTTAGTATCCATAACGAACTTCTTGCCAACTCTGATTATTGGGTCGTGACCTAGGTCGAATCTGATATGCATATCATTTGCGTGTATACGGATCTCAACCAAGATCCCACCTCATTCAAGAGTTTCAAACTCGGGATCAACGCGAACAAGGGTTCTAAGAGCATCCACGAACCTGCGAGTGATGCAGAAAACAGCCCTTGGACGCTCCTTGACGCGCTTCAGATACCCATCCTCTACGAGTCTTCGTATGACTCGCTCGATCGTGGTTCTAGCAATGCTTCTATAATCCTCCTCGTACCTAGCCCAGTTGAATATCCCTTCGTAGCTGAAGCACAGCGATCTGTTGCCGTACTTCTCGCGCCTAAACTTCAGGAAGCGATAGATCATAACGATGTAGGAGATGGGGTACACCATCTCGCGCCTCATAGGTCTTCACCCCGTGTAGCCCCGCACATATGTCACATAATCGGTATATGCCCAGGGGAGCTGTGTCTATTCCTCACCTTTCTTTCACCTCTACGTAGTGGTAGAACCTTTGCAGAGCCATCGCTATCCTATGTGCGAATAGCTGGGGGTTTTGGGGCCTGCACTCGATGTAGCCATAGCTGTAGCTACAGTCGTTGTTCCTTAGCAGCTCTCGCAGCTCGCTGCTGGACGCCACTGCCTTATGCATCTTGCCGCTCGTGAATATCGCAACGCTGTCATCCTTCACAACTACCTCGGCCTTCGATCCGTCAGCAACCTCGTTATTCACCAAGATCCAAGAGAACGGCTCGCTGACATCCTCCTCGTCCTTGGATCTCGGTCTTCCGCTCATCTTGCTGACGAGCTTCTGAAGCACGTCAAGATCTATTCCAAGCTCGTTCTTGTGGCGCTCGATGAGCATCATAACGGCCTCTCTGATCGCTTCGCTCCTCGAGCTGTACAGCCCCATGCTGATCAACCTGTTGAGGACGTAGACCATCGTCCTCGGCATCTTGGCGCAGACGGTCTCGAGATCCGTGACCTTCATCACAGCATCACCTCGATGTCTAGCTTGTCGCACATCTCCCTGTATCTATTCCTAACCATAACTTGGCTCGCACCAACTTTCTTCTCTATGATGCGCTGAGCAACCCTGCTATTCGTTATAGCAGCCGCTATGTACAGCGCGGACGCTGCTAGACCTAGCGGATTCCTTCCTTCGATGATGCCAGCCTCCTTGGCCTTGACCAGTATTGCCTTTGCTATTGCCACAGCTGCGGGATTGACATTGAGAGCGCTCGCCAACCTATCAACAATCGCCCTAGGATCAATAGGTCTAGACCTAACCAACCCGAGCTTCTTCAGCGACATAACGAACTTGAGAAGCCTCTGCGGCTTGATGTTGAGCGCCTTAGCGATCTCGGTCTTTGTAATTGGAATCCCCTCGATCTCCACAGCTGTGGCCACGCACGCTGCCGCAATCATAACGGGATCCTTCGTCCTCACGTCCACAGCCTCCATGAACTTCCTACAAACAATCGAGGCTGTCTCGGCAACGGTGTTAGGAAGCTCGAGCTTGGAGACAATCTCATTGATCTTCGTCAGAATCGAGATGAGCTTCCTAGACACCTTCTCCGTCCTAACGCGTTCATTCAGCGCAGCGAGCCTTCGCCTAGCTGCTATCATCTTCATCTTCACTTCGGTTGCCGAGCTCCACGTCTTGGCCTTGGAACCGATATACGTGTGAAGACCGTGATCGTGTACCTTGAACGTTATGCTTCCGCTAGCCCTAGACCGCGTCAGGTACTCCTCGTACGAATACTGGCGCCACTCCCTTCCCATGGCAATGGGGTGATCTTCTATCACTTCACCTGTCTCGGGATCAACAATCTCGCCAGTTACTGGATCAACAACGTAGCGCTTCTCCACGTCCTCCATCGTCATCTAGCGATCACCTCAGCCTTCCTGTTGTTTAGAATCATTGACCTCGCCTTCTCGATCACGGCATAGATAGCATCATCAACGTAATCGCTGTGGATACGCTCAACGTGAGCCTCGCGGTCATCGAGAACGAAGCTGTCTCCGCATAATCTACATCTATAGCTACCGTCACCATCCCTGTATATCACTGGCCTTAGCCTCAGAACGAGCGGAGCTATAGCCATCACAATGGCTCTCGATCTAGCGAAGCTACCGCACTTCTCCATAATTCTCTGCACGTATCCACGTATCTGATGCTTCGACATACCGTAGCGCTTAGCAAGGCTACTAGGACTCTCAATCTTTTCGAAATAGTCCAGAATCGCCATAACGATACTGGTCTTTCCTGCTAGTTGCTTGACAACTAAGTATCTAGTAACGGATACGATAGGTGGAATCATCTATAACCACCCCTTGGCTTGATCCTAACTTTATCAATTGTTACATTTGTTTCGAGCTTCTTGAAGCAGTTGGGACAAACCCCCTTATACAATGCCGCTACTTCCTGAGGTTCGAGAATGCCTCTGTAGTCCTCTTTGTCCTTGCGGAATTCATATAGAACGTATCCACACTTGGAGCATATGTATCTTAGAACCATGACTCACACCCAGCAAGGTTTTTGAGAAGTGCGTGATCGAGGGGTAGCGCGCTCAAAACGTAGTTCTTGCCAAAACCCGTTTTGTGGATAGGGATACACCTAGACCGATCTAGGTACGTGGCCCCCACGCGAACCACCCCCACAACATTTGTATCCCACACAAATTTATTCACGCATCAAGACCTCGAATTGATACCAGACACGTATCAGCTACAAACCAAGCTCCTCGATTACCTGCTTAGCCTTCTCGGTCGCCACATACACCACAATATTCCCCTTCCTGTAGATCGCTGTTACAATACCTAGCGCTTCTAGTGCGTGTAGCATTCCCAAGACCTCGTACTTCGGAAGCTTCAGCTCGTTAGCTAGCTGCGAAGGAGTGTATGCTTTACCCATAAGCGCCTTAAGGAGCCTGAGAAGCCTTTGCTTGGATTCGGCCATGCTAACCCTTGGCTAGTGCTTCACTCGGTGTACCTATTAATGCACGCAGCTCGTTTACATCTCGAACAAATCACCTATTGGGTTGCTTGTTTTACCTGGTCGTTTTTGGTTGGTGGTGGTCTGTATCTGGTTGGTGGTGTCTAGTCTTGTTCTCTGGTCTGTTTTTCTCTTCCTGTTTTTGTGGTGCACCTCCCACGCTCTTTTCATCGCTTTTATGTGGTGCACCCCCTACTCTCTCCCCTCGCTCTTGACCTACACTACCTGTCTCTCGCCTACAGCTACAGCGCTGTGGGTAGCTGTCTCCTCGCTGGGTCTCTCCGCTTCTTGGCCTGTCCGAAACTGTTTCTCTCGCACTTAGATAGGATCGAGGCGGGCGAAAGTGAAGCGCTGCTATCTATTTCTGTTCTGAGTGGTTTTTCCTGGGGGTGGGGGCTTGGTTGATGATGCGTTTATTGATTTCCTGAGGACTACTGGGCGTCTGGGG
>Ga0256835_1001165_pt1 | contig 16280 bp, 8 predicted proteins | sample PIR30metaG_FD_185972 | JGI IMG/M metagenome (GOLD analysis project Ga0256835, IMG submission 185972) | Hydrothermal vent microbial communities from East Pacific Rise, Pacific Ocean - PIR-30 | ecosystem: Environmental > Aquatic > Marine > Hydrothermal vents | place: Pacific Ocean: East Pacific...
GACTTTTACCATGGCCAACGTAATCCAGCGTCTGGGGAGACCGGTACTGATTATATCCCACAACAAAACTCTTGCAGCACAGCTTTATCAGGAGTTTAAACGATTTTTCCCTCAAAATGCGGTGGAATATTTCGTAAGCTATTACGATTATTATCAGCCTGAGGCGTATATACCACAAACGGATACCTATATAGCCAAAGAGGCCACGATAAATGAAGAGCTGGATAGATTCAGACTTCGAGCAACGCAGTCTCTTCACGAAAGAAGGGATGTTATAGTTGTGGCTTCTGTCTCCTGTATATATGGAATGGGGGATCCTGATGTGTATTTTGGAATGGTTCTTAATGTCAGGACAGGAGAGAGAATTTCAAGGGAGGAAATACTTAAAAAATTGGTTGAAATACAGTATCTGAGAAGTGAAGAGCCTGTCCCGGGCAGATTCCGGGTGCGAGGGGACCAGATAGAGATATTTCCTTCCTATGAGGAATCGGGGTACAGAATAGAGCTTTTTGGAGATGAAATAGATGCAATATTTGAAATAGACCCACTCAGCGGAAAAATAATATCCCAGAGAAAATGGATTAGAATCTATCCGGTGAGCTATTTTGTAACCCCTAAGAGCAGACTGGAAAGGGCCATAGAAGGAATAGAACGCGAGTTGAAGGAAAGGGTGGAAGAACTTATATCCATGGGAAAAATATTCGAAGCAGAAAGGCTCGAGAGACGAACAAGGTATGACATTCTTCTTTTGAGAGAAACAGGCCATTGTCCTGGTATAGAAAACTATTCCCGGCATCTCAGTGGAAGATTGCCAGGGCAACCTCCCTTTACTTTAATGGATTACATTCCCGACGATACACTGATAATCATCGACGAAAGCCACATGACCATTCCTCAGCTGAAGGCCATGTATGAGGGTGACCGATCGAGGAAATTAAAACTTGTTGAACATGGATTCCGGCTTCCGTCAGCCCTTGATAATCGACCTTTGAAATTCGAGGAGTGGGAGGAAAGGGTGGGGCAGGTTCTTTTTGTTTCAGCCACTCCGGGTCCATATGAGCTTCAAAAGGCAGGGGATGCAGTGGTGGAACAGCTTATAAGGCCCACCGGTCTTATTGATCCGGAAGTGGAAATAAGGCCAACCCGGGGCCAGATAGAGGATTTTGTGGAGGAAGTCAAAAAAAGGGTGGAGATGGGGGATAGGGTTCTTGTTACCACCCTCACCAAACGCCTTGCTGAGGAGCTAACCTCTTTTCTGCTTTCGCTTGGCATAAAGGCTAAATATCTTCATTCCGACATAGACACTCTGGATCGTATGAAAATTATCAAAGCTCTGAGGAGTGGAGAAATAGACGTTATTGTGGGAATTAACCTGTTGAGGGAGGGTCTGGACCTTCCTGAAGTCTCCCTTGTAGTTATATTTGATGCGGATAGAGAGGGATTCCTTCGTTCTACAACTGCCCTTATTCAAACCTTTGGTAGGGCTGCGAGAAATGTCAGGGGTAAAGTTATTATGTACGCTGACCGCGTAACAGCTGCTATGAAGGAAGCCATGGATGAGACAAACAGAAGAAGGCGTATACAGATGGAATATAATAGAAAGATGGGAATTACCCCCACAACGATAAAAAAGGATATTGCTTATGAAATGTCCGCTTCAGATTACCTCGAAGTGGAAAGAGTGGCTGAAGGAGGCGAGGATTATATTACAGCAGAGGATAGAAGGAGAATGATTCAGGAACTGGAGCAGAAGATGAAAGAAGCTGCTTCCAGGATGGATTTTGAACTGGCTGCTCGTTACAGGGATAAGATTAAGAGACTGAAGCAGATAGAGGTGATCATGGGGTAGTTGTTGGTTTTGCATTAACGCTGGTGTTACTTTCTCCTTTTTTGTTTCCCTATTCACCCTGGAACCTTATGTTCCGGATTCTTTCCTTCCTTTTCCTTGCAGGATCATTTGTTTTTGCTTATCGTGAGAAAAGGATAGTAATAACTTTAAGTCGGGTTTTGCTCCTCTCTATATTGTTAACGGTATACTCGGGTTTTTCCATGAGAAACCTTGAGTTTAGTGGGGATGAGCCCCATTATTTACTTTTAACTAAATCCATAATTTACGATGGGGACCTTGATGTAAGCAATCAATTTCTGGAAAAGCAGTGGAAGGAGTTTTATGTAAAGGAGGATGTTAAACTTCTTCCCCATGCCCATGCGGTAAAAGGTGGATGGTATTCAATTCATCTGCCAGGCCTGTCCTATATGCTAATTCCCTTTTATCTGGCTTCGAAACCCTTTCCCGCAGAAATAAAGAAAATAATTATAAGGCTGGGTTTTTCTATATATGGCCTATTGTTTTTGTTTGTGCTTTTTCATTTTCTAAAGGGGGAATTCGAAGAGGAAGTTGCGCTGAAGGCACTGGCTATAATAGCTTTGACCGTACCTGCCTTTCCCTTTTTCTTCCATCTCTTTCCCGAAATCCCCGCTGCCCTTTTGACCATATCATCCCTTTACATAGTTTTATACAAGAAAAAATGGTGGTTCATGATTGCAGGAGTGTTATCCGGAGCGCTTATCTGGTTCGGAATAAAATATTTTATATTTACCCTTATGCTTGTCCTTGTGAGTCTGGTAATAAAACGGAGGGAAACTATTTTCCTGATTATTGCTCAGGCTTTTCCTGTCGTTCCGTTCTTTGCTTATTTGAAAGCTCATTATGGAACTTATTCAATGCTTTCAGTTTATTACGGTTTTCTTACCCCGGAAAGGAAAGCAGAGCTTATAAGGTTAATAATCTATAAGATTCCTCTTGAGCTCAGAATAGGTTCCTTCCTGGATTATTTTCTTGATCAGAGGGATGGATTACTTCCCTATGCTCCTGTAGCTATTTTTGCCTTTGCCGCTCTCCTGCGTTTCTGGAAAAAACGACCTGCCCTCATATCCCTGGCCTTCTTTCTTCCTTTTGTTTTTAACTATGGATGGCAGACACACAGAGGCGGCTATTGTCCCCCTGCAAGACCGCTTGCTTCCCTTGTCTGGGTTATCGCAGTGGGGTATGCTTTGTTTATAGAGAAGGCAAAAAACAAAAATTTAAGATTTCTTTTCTGGAGTATGTTTTCCCTTTCCCTGCTTTTATCTGTGCTGCTTTCTTCCATCCCATATGCCTATTATGGACCTACCACACACGAAGTTGCCAATCGTGCAGGATTGCTATTCCACAAACTTTCGACACCATTGTTTTACCTTCCCAATTACCTGCCATCGTTTTTGAAGCATCCTTCAGCACCTATAACAAAGTGGATGCCAAACTATGTCTGGACAGTGCTTTTATTTTTATTTATGGCTTTTATCATTAAATTCATGGTTAAGGAGGGGAAAAGGGATAATAGAAAGCTTATCGCTGGTATTATGCTATTTCTTCTTTTGCCCTTTTTCCTTCTCCCTGAAATTCCCCTTTCCAGGGGAAGGTTGATAATGGGAAGGAATGGCAGAGTTCTCGTATATAACTGGAAACAGATAGAGGGTAGGTGTGTAAAGTTATTGCAGGATCAGGCTGTAGTTTTTATAACCAGTTATACTCTGGAGGTTAAGGGAAACGGAGTAATCGTGTTACAAGATTACATAAAGAAGAAGGTGGAGGGGAAAGTTTTCATAGACCCTGAAAAGATACCTCATTTCAGAATTAATGGAGGAATTCTCGTCCATGTGAAACTTACCGAAGGAGATAGTATCTTAGTGTGTCCGTAGATATTTTTTCTTTTAAGACGTTAAACTTCATGGATTACCTCCGGTAATAAGCCAGTTTATTTTTTGGAAGATTTAAATTTTATACAACTTTTTTGACGTTAAAATTTCCACATTTATGTGAATATTTTTTTGTTGTATTTAAAAAATTTCCGCGATTTTGCACATGTTTAATGCATTTTGATAAAGCCGAAAAATTTGTAAATGGGCTTCAAGTGGTTAAAATTTTACCATGGATGCTTCGAATAAACTCGTTGAAAGACCACGTGCTTTTCCCTTCGTGCTTTTGATTGGGGCAGTATCCATATCAATGGCCAGCATATTGATAAAGCTGTGTGCAGATGTGCCTTCCCTTGTAATTGCCTTCTTTCGGACAGGAATTGTTTCCTTAATTTTACTTCCCATATTCGTTGTCCAGAGGAAACCATATCCGGTCAAACTCCTCCTTTTATCTTTCCTTTCGGGCATAGGTCTTGCCCTTCATTTTGGATTCTGGATATCTTCTCTGAAGTATACATCTGTTGCCTCGTCTCTGTTCGTGTTGTCCATTTATCCCTTTCTTGTAGCCATAGCTTCCCATTTCTTTTTAAAGGAAAAACTTACCCTGAAATTTGCCTTAGGGGCGTTATTCACTTTGATCGGAATAGGAATTATATTCTCCTTTGACCTGTTTTCCATTTCTTTTACCCTGGGCAATTTTCTTTCCTTTCTTGGAGCCCTTTCCCTTGTTTTGTACTTTGTTCCCGGAAGAGAGGTGAGAAAGGAAATCCCAATTATCCAGTTCCTTTTTGTGGTGTATTCTACTGCGACCGTTTTTTTGTTGATAGGTGTCCGGGCAGGTGGTTACGGTTTTACAGGATACAAGACTACCAGCTATGTTTATTTACTTTTACTGGCAATTGTATCCCAGGGTCTGGGTCATTCTTCCTTTAACTGGGCATTGAAATATGTAAAGGCGGGTCTGGTTAGTATAACAACCCTTGTAGAACCCATAGGGGCTACCATTCTGGCATGGCTTTTTCTGGGTGAAGTTCCAGGTGTGGCCAGGATTACAGGTGGATTACTTGTAATTGTCGGTATAATTGTGGCCTGGTTTGATGAAAAATAGCTTAAAGATCCAGGCTGGATCTAATTCTATCGAGAACAGTTACTATCTTCTCCTCTAAATTGGACAAAAAAGGAAGGGGTGCATCGATAGTTGTTCTCTGTTGTTTTTTTTCTCCTTCCTTTTCCATTCGGATTATATTTCCTATCTTTTTATATTTTTCCTGTACGAATTCCCGGGCTTTTTCCGTGGAAAGCGGTGGAACTATAGGACTGAACCATTCTGGTTTTTCCTCGATATTAATTATCAGAGTATCTGAGAGGATTGCTTCTTTGGAAAGTTTTTCCTTATCCTGAATTTCCAGTAATGAGGCGGCGGTTAGTACAGCTGGCTTTGTGGCAGGCTTTAGTTTGGATGAACCGAGATTGAATATTAAACCTATTTTCAGATTTCTTGCACTCGCCACAATAGAGTAGGTAGTATGGGTGGCAGTTCTGACCTTAAGTTTTCCGGAAATTTTGCTTGCCCAGAGAAAGAGATAATCTTCTGGTAATGCGGATTTTAACGACAAAAACCTGTCATTACCCATCCACGTAATTATGAGTAGATAGTCTTCCAGAATTTCTTCGAAGAAAGTGAAAATTTTAGGAGTCCATTTTTTTTGCATACTTATAAACTTTCCCACCCTTTTGGGTATTATGCAAAAATTATGCCAGAAAGTCCATTTCAGGAAAGCTTTTGTAATCAGCTTAAGCAGGAAAGGGAAGAATTCTATGAATTTACCTCTGGTTTCATTTTGAGACTATCGGGTGTGTATCAGTCTAAAATAAGCGACAAAAGCCAGTGCCTTGGGTCTCAAATTGAGACGAGCTTAATATCAATTTGAGATGGGAGGGGAAATCCCCTCCCGGTATATCATTTTTTCGGAAATCCGCTTGATTTTTTGGAATAAGGAGGGGGTGGAGTAAGTTTTACAGGGTGTTCCTTCAACTGCTTTAAAGCCTCTTTTATAGCTCTTTCCAGCTGTGTGTCTTTTCCCATGAGCAGATCAATGGGGTCCTGATCCTGGTAAATATCAGGATCCTCTCCATGATTTTCCACAATCCATTTTCTTGTTTTTGCGTTATAAAATCCCACATTCGACTGGTATATTATTCCGTTATCTATGGTTCTTATCGGATTTATTATCCCTACCAGCCCTCCCCAGGTTGGTACGCCTATTACCACCCCGAGTTTTCTCGATTTGAAGTGGGCAGTAAAGACTTCCCCATCTGAACCACAGTTTTCGTTTACAAGAAGAATTTTGGGGCCTGGATGGACGGAACCGGGATAGAGCATTGGTTCAAAATGTCTGACCCTGGAAAAAGCAAACAATTTTCTTTCCAGTTTGTCTATAATCATATATTCATCATATCCACCGCCATTATATCTTGCATCGATAATAAGAGCTTTTTTGTATCTGTATGCCCGGAAATATCTTTCGAAGTCTGCCAGTCCTCTTGTCATCATATCCCTTATGTGCATGTATCCAACCTTTCCACCTGTTTTCTGCTCGACGTATCTTGCATTTCCGTCAACCCAGTTGTCATATCTCAGTACCTTATCTGAGAATACTGGCTTAATAATATAAGTTTTTGAGCCTTTATAGGAGGGGAGGGAGTTTACAGTTATTTCCACCTTTTCTCCTGGCAGGACCTGGAGGTATTTGAGAGGGTTTTTGTTTTTGAGGTCCATCCCGTTTATAGCCAGAAGATAATCTCCTTCCTTAACCTTTATATCGGGTCTCATTAGCGGTGATTGATGTCCCTTTTCCCAGCTGCGTCCCGGGTATATTTTCCTGAAAACCGGATAACCATTTTTAAAAGTAAAATCTACACCCAGTGAAGCAGGTCTTCTTACCTTTCTGTCGACCTTTACTTCCATTTTCGTGTCTCCTCCAAAAATGTAGGAATGGGACACACAAAGGCTACCTGCCATGTTGATGAGGATCCAGTTTAGCTGGTTTCTTGAAGTCACATAGGGAATAATCTCTTCTGTGAGTTTTCTGACCTTATTCCAGTCCATACCGTGCATTTCGGGGTCATAGAAGAAATCCCTATAGAGTCTCCATGCTTCCTGGAAAATCTGTTCCCATTCTGCTCTGTAGTCTATTCTGTAGGATAGATTGGCAAGGTTTACCCTTCCGGAAAGTTTACCCGAACTGAAGAGTTTATCTACAGAGCTGGAATACACTTTTTCCCCTGCCATTATGGCGATGTTTTGACCATTAAAGGAGAGACGATAGAAGGCCATCTTTCCCAGTTGTCGAGATTTTCTGGATTTTATATCGAATACATTGAGATTGTAATGGGGAAACATGGGCAGCACAAAGAAATAATCGTAATCGTTCATGGTTACAAAGGGAAGGGAAAGATAAATTAATTTTCCCTTTGCTGCCTTCAGGTAAAAGTAATTGCCTGGTTTTACAGGCACTTCAAAGATTCTATTTTCAATCCCTGCGAGGTCTATTCGAACCAGGGGCTTTTCTTTAGCCCTTTTAGCTGAAGCTGGCTTTGTATCTACCTTATTTTTACCATACAATTCCTCCCTCAGGGTTTCTTTATAAAAGGGTGGTTTTTCTCCCGATCTCAGCTGAACCACCATGATCTTTGTGGGATTGTTTATAACATGATTATCCTCCAGATAATCTACCAGAATGTCCATGTAATTACGGTTTGAAAGGAAATAAAGATATTTTCCATCAGGGCTGAATGTGGGGTTATAGTTGTCAAAAAAGTCGGTAGTTATGGCTTTTTTCAGCCCGGTTTCCAGGCTGTAAAGGTAAATAACATTGTTTCTGTTAAATGCAGTTTTTGAAAAGGCAAGCCATTTAGAATCTGGAGACCAGGCATAATCACTCATTTCCCATGAGAATTCGTCGTTCTTCAAATAACGATTTTTGTCGATCAGGCGAAGTTTGCCAGTTTTTACATTAACAATATAGATCTCAAGGTCCTTGGTGGAGAAGACCATCCATTCTCCGCTGGGAGACCATTCAGGATGGTATGGATAGGTATGGAGTCCTCTGGTGATTCTGCGTTGCCTTCCTGTCGTGATATCCAGCTCGTATAATTCGTATTCCCCTGTGCGGTCCGAAAAAAAGGCGATCTTTTTACCATCAGGCGAAAAAACAGGATACATTTCCCTTATACCCGGGGTTTTTGTAAGGTTTATTGCTTCCCCTGTCCTGGGGGAAATCAGAAAGATATCTCCTCGAGCTTCAAGAAGAAATTTCTTCCCGTTATTGTCGATATCCACATAATGTATATATTTCTTGGGGTTGATGGTTTTAGGAATAAGTCTCCAGTAATCGTTGGAAACCTTCACCACTATCTTTTTGAGGCTGTCGGTTAGTGGGTTGAATACCCATATTTCTCCCTTTTCTGTAAAGACGATCTTTCCATCTCCACAGGAAAGATATGCTATATCTCTTTTGAAGGAAGTGTGCCTTTTTATATCCCGGGGATTGTCCGGATCTATCGAGAACAGGTTCCTTACTCCTTCCCAGCGGTCAGACATGAAGTAAATTCTTTTGCCAATCCATATAGGATAGGCATTCTTCCCAATATATCTGGTTATTAGTTTATAGCTTCTTTCAGCAGGATTTGCCACCCATATCCTCGTATATTGTCCTCCTTTATATCTATGCCAGTAGTATTCCGGTCTTCCTCTATCATTGTAAGCAATCCTTTTTCCGTCGGGAGAAAAGGAAAGATATACCGCCCTTGGAAGAGGGAGTGGTTGAGGATATCCTCCTTCAAGGCTTACCGTATAAGCCTTTCTTTCCCATGCAGAAAAAAGTTCAAAATCGGAGACAATGATCACGTTTTTGCTATCAGGCGTCCATCCTATAACAGTTGTCCTGCCTCCGTCGAAGGTTAAGCGTTTCGGCATTCCCCCCTCTACTGGAATAACATACACAGCATTTACACCGTCGTAGTTACCGTTGAATGCAATCCATTTTCCATCGGGGGATATCCTGGCATTGGATTCTACACCTGGATAGGAAGTCAATCTTATAGCTGTTCCCCCGTTTTCGCCGGTAATCCAGAGGTCTTCATCATAAGTAAATACAATTTTTCCATGCCCTATATCGGGATAGCTCATATACCTGGCTATTCCGGCGAATCCCATGAAAACCAGAGTAAAGGAGAGAAATAAAAATCGAATTGGATTTTTCATCACGCCTCCTAATTTTTTCCTTAAAAAGCATTATATTATTCAATAGAAAAAGACTCAAAAATTTGTCATTTCCCTCTGCCGTGCTAAAATTTAACTGTGGTTTTTAGATAAGGAGAAAAGTTCAACATTTTTTCTGAACTTAGAAAAGCACGAAAACAAGATGTAAGATGAAGAAAAAGGCCATTATTTTTATTTTCCTGGCTGTTTTTATTAGCAGTTTTGCCATATTTATTTTCATGGGGGCGAATTCTGAGTTGATTCTATCCAGAATGATAGAATCCTATGAAAAAAACACTCTGAGTTCTCTGGAAGAACGAATTAAAATATTCCACAAAATTCTGCTCATCTTCGAGAAGGATATGGTTAAGAAATCAAGGATAGCCATAAAAAATATAGCCAGAGAGCTTGGAAAAACAGATCCCACATCATTTACCCCGGCTCAATTGAAGACCCTTGCACTTGAAAATGGGGTGGACGAGATTTATCTTATAGGAAAGGATGGAAAAATTTTTAACTCATCCTTTACCCCTGATATTGGCCTTAACCTTTTCGCTCTGAGCGATGATTTTAGAGAATTTCTGAAGACAGTATTTGGAAGGGGAAGGGTATTCACCGGGCGTATAGATATTTCTACCAAGACAGGTGCGTTAAACCTTTATACCTATTATAGTCCTTCCGGGAAAGATTACATAGTGGAAACTTCCATATATGTGAAGGAATACGTAAGTAGAAACTACACTTCAGCCTACTATAAGTATTTTTTCGATGATTTTTTCAAGTCATTACCTGGAAAGGGTGATTATCTAAGATACGTAAATATTTATCATGTTTCGGATTTTAGGGCTATGTGCATTAACAATCCCGGGGTTGTTAGTGATAAGAGTAAGATTTTTTTCGAGAGGCTCAGGAAAGGAGAGGTAATAAAAGAGAAAAAAGGCAGGTTATTGGTTGTTTATAAAAGGGTTGATATTGGGGAGGAAGGTTTTGACTGGGTAACGGGAAAATACATTGAGGCTGGATTTGACTTTGGATTTCTTAATGCTTACCGCATTAAAATTTTAATTTATTCAATGCTTATATTCCTTTTGATTGTTCTTTCCTTTTCTTTGATCTTTTCCCGTTTGATGGATAAACATTTTATTAACAGGTTTTTGATTATAAACAACGCCATAAATCTTATAGCAAAGGGAGATTTTGATAAAAGGCTTGATGTGGAAGGAGATGATGAACTTGCCCAGATGGCGGGTAATATAAATAAGATGGCGGAGGCCATAAAAGCTTCCCATGAACTTCTCGAGGAGAAGGTGAGGGAAAGAACACTGGACCTGGAAAAGAAAAATAAAGAACTGGAAATTGCCAGAAAGAAACTCGAAACTCTTTCGCGAATTGATCCCTTAACCGGCTTGCTGAACAGAAGAGCGATGCTCGAAAAAATAGAACAGGAAAAGGTGCGGTTTCAGAGAAATAATAGACCCTTTGTTTTACTTATGATGGATATAGATGATTTTAAGTATTTCAATGATACATTCGGTCATGAGTGTGGGGATACTGTTTTAAGAGAGGTGTCAAAGCTTACCAGGGGCCTTGTTAGAGCTCAGGATTCTATAAGCAGGTGGGGTGGGGATGAATTCCTGCTGTTGTTACCTGAGACTGACCTTAAAGGAGGGAGAGTGGTGGCTGAGACAATAAAGAGGGAACTTCTGAAGATGAAATTTAAGTACAGAGGTAGAGAATGCCAGGTTAGAGCTACTTTTGGGGTGAGTGTTTACGACAATGTAAACAAAACAATAGAGGAATGTTTGAGGGAGGCTGACCAGGCTCTTTATGCAGGAAAACAGAGGGGGAAGAATAGAGTGGAAATTTTTGTTAAGGGGAAAACAATTTGAGATTGAAATGGAAAAAAGAAATGGTATAATTACCTCCAGAAAACTTTTATGTTTTTAAATACTTAAAGAATAAAGGAGTTTTTTAAGGTATGTTTTTTGCAAATTATTTCTTAAGTAAGGGAAAAAGAAGGTTAAGTTATGAAGCAAAATTTTTCGGTAGCGCTTTTCTTTTGTTTATTTTTTTGGGTGGTTTCTTCGAACCTTTTGGCCTTTGGAATTCAGTTTCAATCGGTGGATCATGAGAAGTTAACCAGGTTAGTTTTTCTTGCTGACGGGCCATTTGAGTACGAAGTTGTAGCAGAAGATGATAGGACCATCACTCTTTTCGTCGATAGAGAAATCCATAAGTTTGAGTTCCTGGATCCTGTTCAGCAGTCCCGGTTTATAGAGAATATCAGTTATGAGGCGAAAAAGGGCAGAAGTCGCATTTTTATCCGCTTAAAATCCCCATTCAGTCTTGTTAGACACTTCTATCTTAAAGTTCCCTTTAGGGTGGTAATTGACCTGAATCGTTACGGCGATCAGCTCAAGAAGCCCCGGGTTTCCACTCCTGCTCTTACGGAAAAACAGGAAGATCTAAATAACCTCCTCAAAAAGTATCGGTACTTAATGGAGGAAACCTTTAAAGATGAAGGAAAACTGAATGCAGCTCAAGCACTTCTTAATGTTGAGTCACCCATGCCTTCGAAGACCGATATGGAGAATATACTTTCTTCCAGGGAAGCACATTTGCTTAAGAATGATATTGGATTGAAGTTGATAGGCGATTACGCGTATAACTCCAGTCTTGGTATTACAGACGTAGACGAAGGGCCATACAAATGGAGAACACGTGTGGGTGTGGATTGGGATTTACTTCGCGATGGACTATTAAAACGAAAAAGACAGAAAAAGCTTCTTAAAAAGCAAATGGAAGTAGAAGACCTTCAGAGCATAATGGATAAGAGAAGAGAGAACTATTATTATCTCAGGAACCTGATAATTTACCTTTTCAGTCAGGATAAAATTCGAAATTTAGAAAAGAGAAAAAAGATTTTGAGAGAACTCCTGGTACTTTCCAGAAGAAAATATTTTCAGAATAGGATATTTCTTGAGGAAACCATTAAGCTGGAACGTGATCTTGCCAGGGTAGAAAATCTTCTCGATAACTACCTTAAATACAGAAAAGAGTTCGTAACATATTCAGACCTTAATGCCATTTCCATTACTTCCAGTGACCTTCCTGTGGTTAGTATAGACATAGATGCCCTATTGAAAGAGCTTGATATGCCACCTGGATTATCGGAGATTCTTCGTTTAAATCAGGAGCAGGTAAACTTAAAATACAGTTTCTGGAAGGATGTAAGGCTGAAATTATGGCTATATTATTACTATTACAACCGTGTGGTTACCACAAATAACTTCTTCTCCATGGGAGTCCAGATAAATATTCCATTTCCATTCTCGCTTCAGAGTAGAAGGGAAATAAAAAAGGCAGAAAGCGAGCTTTTCAGGACGAAATTTGAACGAATGGTACATGCAAATGTCCTTGAAGCCATGAATTCCTATGATGAATACAAATATAAAATGGATGATCTGATAAATTTCCTTAATAAAAGGAGAATTTTACAGGTAAGGTTGAAGAGAGCTCAAATCGAACACGAATTTGGAGCAAGAAGAATTTCATATTGGGATGTTTTGAATATAGTGAAGCAGCTGCTTGAAGTGGATTATGAGATATACCATATTCGTCAAGAAATGTACCTGAGGATGATAAAAATGTTCAGGAACTATGGCGGGAAAAATATCGGGAAGTTTTTGAGGAAGGCCAATCTTGGGGAATTTCAGCGAATAGATATTTACAGGGGTAAAAGATATTTATATGTCTGGTCCCGTAGTTTTAATGACCTGGACAATGAATTTTTCATTCAATTTCTAAAGGTCAGAGAAATAGACAATGTGCTCATTTCTGTAGGTAAAGCAACAAATATGTCGAAATTAAAAGCTTTCCTTGAAAGGGCTGCTCAGAAACATATAGCCGTTTATGCATTGTTTTCTTCCAATCAATGGATAAATCCATCCCATTTTCATGAGATAAAAACGCGTCTATCCATTACTAACAGGTTGAAATTCAGGGGAGTTCACATTGACATTGAACCCCACACTCTTCCTGACTGGAATAGACATATGAAGAAATACATGAGTAATTATCAGAAAATGCTGGAGATTGTAAAATCCCATTTGCAACCCGAACAGGAACTTTCTGTGGCTATACCATTTTCCAGTTATAATGCTTATTCCAGGATTGTTTTCCCTCTGGTAGACAGAGTTTTTGTTATGGTTTACGGTTCCTCTAATTTTGATGTTAAGAAAATAAAGAGAAAGATGGGTACATATATTAAAGATTACAGAGACAGGATAGTTATAACCCTTCGTCCTGCAGATTTTAAAGATGAACTGGAGATGGAGGATTTCATAGATAGGTTATTTGAATCCGGTTATTTTGGTGCCTTTGCTTTTCATGATATAGAAAAACTTTTAAGAGTGGGAGGTTGATATGCGTTTAAGGAAAAGAACCCAACATGTCTCAGGTGTTGGTGAGGATTCCGGCGCAAAAAGGAAGATCAATATAGGAAGATATTTGTATTTTCTGATTTTTGCGTTAATTATGGTCTTTCTTGTTGTAAAGTGGGGAAAGGGATTTGTTTACGTGAAGGGATATGGACAGATAAAGATTTCCAGACTTAATGTTCAGGAGATAACCGATATAAGAGTACTGAAAATGATGGTAGAAGAAGGTCAAAAGATAAAGAAGGGGGAAATTTTATTTTCCTTTACAAGGCGTCCCGAGTTTTTCCAGAAACTTCAGGTTTTTGACCTTCAGAATTTAAAAGGCTCCGGTGAATATATGAAATTTGAGGAACAATTGAGCAAGATGACCAAAGAATTAAATAAGAAGTTAAAGGAGAGAAGATTTCTTACTGAAGAGATCAGGAGAGCTCATGATGGTTACAGAAAACTCAAGAGGCTTGTGCTTTTAAAAATTGAGACAGAAGACAATCTGGAAAAGGCAAAGGAAAAATACATGAAATTGTTGCATCAGAGGACTCTGGTAAACGAAGAGATCCATTATCTTTCTTCAAGGGTAAATCACCTGAGGCAGTTACTTCATGTAAGTGCTCAGACCCTGGACATGAAGCTGAACTGGAAGGATTTTTCCAGGTATACAGAGGTGGTGCTTTCAGGGTCAAGAATATTTAAATTTGAACTTTATAAAACCGATGGGAAACTGGAATTTCTCTTGAAGGATAGAATCTCCAATTACACTTACGAGGGTGGAAAAGAAACATTCATAAAAGCAACCAATTTCGATATCAGGAAAAACAAAGTGGATGTTTTTCTGAAGGGGAACTTTAAAGTAAAATCCTGCGCTACTTATCTTTATCCTTACAGAATAATTGTACACCTTATGAGAGAATCAGGAGAGGCAGCTTCCGGAAGGGTTAGAATTAACTGTACACCTGTTATGGGTGAGGTGTTCAGGTCTCCCTTCACCGGAATGGTGACGAGAATATACTTTGACAATTATGAAGTTGCACTTAAGGGTGAAAAAATAATGGCCATATTCCAGCCAGGGGAGATCCATATAAAGGGCTTTTTCGAACAGAAGGATCTCAAATATCTTAAAACAGGCGATAGTGTAACCATAGAATTTCCAGATTCTTCAAAATACGAAGGAAAAATTGCCAGACTCTATTATGCTTCCCTGCCTTTACCACCTGAATTTCAGAAAAAATATGAACCCGTTCATCGAAGTATAGTGGCAGACATTATTCCTGACAATTTCAACCTGATCAAGAACAAAGAAATTGAAAAGCTGAGCGTTACCCTATGGGTAAAAAAGAAAATATTTTAAGGGGGAGAAAATGATTGCATTAATTACAGGTAGAGATGATTTAAAGGTTAACATAGAGGGTATTGAACTTGTAAAGATAGAATCGCCTGGAGAAGTTCCTTACAGTTTTCTTGAAAAATACAGGGGAGTTATTGTGGATGCTCGAGATGTCAAATATGCTCTGTCTTTTCTTACCAGAGTGCGTTCAGGAACCACAATAGACGTTTTTCTCAAACCGGTGTTTGTTTATTCTGATTCCACAATTAATGATAAGTATCTTATGGAAATTTCCGATGGTCTTCTGGACTCCAGGAACATAATGGATGTTTTTCCTTTGACGGAGAAAATACTGGAGAAGGTCAGCAAGTTCCACGATTTTCAGGGATATAAACCGGAGCACTTCATTGCCCTGAAGGCTATGCAATATATGGTATCAAGGGAGGTGGACCTGAATCCGGTAATAATGCCCAAATCAAAATTTGGATATGTGTATCCACTCATAACCGTAAACTTTCCAGAGAGGGACGATGCAAGAATGTTTGACATAGTGGAGTTCATCGACAATGAAAACCTTGCGGATTCCAGATTCGTTGACAGAATTCATCTCTGTCCCAGCTGCTCTTCGTCATTTTTGAACTTCAGAGAAATCTGTCCTAAATGCGGTTCGGCAAATCTTGCAATGGATGATTTAATCCACCATTTTTCGTGTGGTTATGTGGGACCTGAAGCGAAATTTAAAAAAGATGATAAATTAATCTGCCCCAAGTGCGGAAAGATTTTAAGACATATTGGAATGGATTATGATAAACCATCGGTGATTTATACATGTAATGAATGTAATTATAGTTTTCAAGAACCTGAAGTGACCGGGTTGTGCATGTATTGTGGGGAAGTTAACGCCGTGGAAAACTTGCTGGTAAGGGATATAAAAAGCTTCCAGGTTTCTCAGGTGACGGTCAACTGCGCAATAAATGGGATAATCCTCTCACTGAGAGACATTCTTTCTGAGACCATGAAGGTTCACACCAATTTTGCGTTCAGAACCATTCTGGAATATGAATTCAAAAAACAAAAACGATACAACGCTCAGAGCGTTCTTGTTTACCTACAGTTTAATTTCAATGGAAACAATCCGGTATTCAGGGAGAACCGGCAGGCTATTTTTGTTGAGATAGCTCATGTAATGAGGGATGTACTCAGGGAATCCGATGTTATTACGGCTTTAAGCGATAATACCTTCGCCATATTGCTGCTGGAAGTTTCACATGAAGAGGCAAAGGAAGTTATGGAGAGGTTGAAGGAAAGAATTAAAAACTTTGTTGAAGATAATTTTCCTGGAGGGCGGCTGGATATATTGGTGGAATACTCCAATATAGAAGAAGCCCTGAGAGGAAGCTATTTCAATATGTATTCAGGAAGCAATGAATGAAATAATAAGATATTTTTCCGAGTTTTCGGATATTTTCCTGTTCTGGAAGACAGTAGGTTTTGCTAAATTTGCTCGCTTTTTCTGGTT
>Ga0256835_1001166_pt1 | contig 16275 bp, 16 predicted proteins | sample PIR30metaG_FD_185972 | JGI IMG/M metagenome (GOLD analysis project Ga0256835, IMG submission 185972) | Hydrothermal vent microbial communities from East Pacific Rise, Pacific Ocean - PIR-30 | ecosystem: Environmental > Aquatic > Marine > Hydrothermal vents | place: Pacific Ocean: East Pacific...
ATCTCCACTGAAAAGAGCTCATCTTCCAACACCTTGTCTATCTCAGCAACTATTTCCGGGCTTATCTTTTCCAGATTTGCAATGCGCATCATGACATCAGGCTGCATGCGTTCAGGGAGTTCCTCCAGCACTTGGGCAGAAAGCTCCGGCTCTAGATGAGCAAGTATTACGGCAATGGTCTGGGGATGTTCATTTCTTAAAAAATTGACTATGACTTTAGGCTCAAGGCTGGATAACTTTTGAAAAGTGGAAGGATGAAGCTGACGCAATATATCCTCATAGATCTTTTGTGCCTGTTCTTCAGGCATAGATGTAAATAGAACTTTTTTCAAAAAATCCTCAACAGGAACTGCCATTTCTCCCTGAACCAAAGTCATCTTTTCCTTGACTTCGTCCAGGACTTTTTGGACCCCTTCACCAGGTATATGCTGTATGGAGGCCATGAGCCTGGAAAGCTGTCTAACCTCTTCCTCTTTCAAGTGCTGAAAGACTTCTGCAGTAAACTTCTCTCCCATGGCCAGAAGAAAAATAGCCGCCTTGTAAGGGCCTTTGGGCTCCTTCAGATCAACATTTTCAAGAACTGGCAGGTTCGGCATTACCCTCTCCTTCCACTTTTTCTCTGAGCCAGATCTTTACCAGGGCTGCGGCCCGTTCAGGATAATCGGTAGCCAACTCCCTGAGTTCTTCTTTGGGATTAGGCAAAGGCTCCAGCGCAGGAAGCCCTTTAGCGTCCTCACCTTCTAGACCTTCCAAGGCCTCTCCCGGCAATCCTTCTTGTGCCATCTCACCCTCTTCTTGAGGAGATGTGAAGACATATTTATTTAACAAGGGACGCAACACTAATAATATGAATAAAAGACCAATAATCAGATTTGTGAGAGGTCTAAGAAGCTTTGGAGCTAGGTCTGCAACTTTACTTATCGTAGATACTTTTGGAGTTGGATCAGTAAAGGGGACATTCACTACACTTACTTCATCGCCCCTTTCTTCATCAAAACCCATGGCCGCCTTTACGATACGCTCCAAGTTGGCCAACTCTTCCTCTGTTCTGGGAACGTACACCTCCTTTTTATTCTCTTTTTTGTAAGTCCCATCTACAAGAACAGCCACAGACAACTTTTTAAGTGTTCCCTGGGCTGCCCGCACCTGACGCTGTTTTCTGCTTATTTCATAATTAGTAGTCTGTTTTTCTTTTGTCTTTTTTAAATTATTTGGTCGTGTCGTCGTGTTCCCTTGAAGTTTATTAGCCAAACCACCTTTTACGCCTGGAATGCCGCCTGCTTGCATTTCTGTGGCAGTCTCCAACAACTTTTGCTCACTCCGGACGGCTACCATATCTGGATCAAAATTTTCTTCTGTAATTTCTACTTGGTCAAAATCGAGTTCAGCAGACACCCGTGCCACAGCCTTATTCGGCCCAAGCACCTTCTCTAGCATGGACTGAATCTTATTTTTGTAATAGTCCTCCAGCCGCCTGTGATAAACGAGTTGTGCATTAGTGAGGGATGCTAGACTGGTTGTAGGTTCTGTGGGGTCATACAACACAGCTCCTGTAGTATCTACTATACTTATATGATCCTTATCGAGCCTGGGCACTGCACTGGCAACTAAATGCACGATGCCTTTTACCTGGCTCCTGGTCAGTTCCTGGCCGTTTTTGAGGCCCAAAACCACTGATGCTGAAGGTTCCCTTTGCTGAGTAACAAAAAGTGACTCTTTTGGTGTGGCCAAATGGACCCGTACAGTCTTGACTTGTGGAAATGCAGCTATGGTCCTTTCAAGTTCCCCTTGCAAGGCCCTTTGGAAATTGATGTGTTGCACAAAATCGGTGGTGCCAAGCCCTGTGCGGTCAAATATCTCAAACCCAACACCGCTGCCACCAGGCAAACCTGCACTGGCAAGGGCCAACCGTATGTCATATACTTGATCCTCCGGCACTAGCACGGTTGCCCCGCCTTGTTTCAACCTGTACGGAATCTTCTCGTTCTTCAACCAGGCCACTATTTGTGACGCATCTTCAGGCTTAAGGTCACTATACAGCACCTTGTAGGTGACCTGATTTGTAAAGAGCAACAAGGCACCAAAGGCGGCAATCACACCTGCCAAGACCAGGCCGGTTATTATTTTCTGTCTTAAAGTAAGGTCCCCGGCAAGAGTGCGAAGTTGTGCTATCAGCTCTGAAATATTAGGCATGGCGTTATTTTCCAGCTAAATAGTCTATTGGAGCTGCTATAATTGCATGCGCATAACCTCTTCGTATGCGCTTAATGCCTTATTTCGTACCTGTAAAACTAGCTTGAAGGAAAGATCAGCTTTGGCTATGTCTATCATTGTTTGAGTAATGTCGACCTCTTTTCCTGCTGCCATTTTGGCTGCATCATGGGATGCCTGAACCAGTTGATTATTTACACCTTGTACAGCTTTTCCTAGCATATCATAAAAAGATGAACTCGAAGCCGTTATCTGATCCTTGGCTTGAATGACAGATCTTCCATTTAGCAACTGGCTGTTTGAGTTAATAAGAGAAGTTTTCACCTCTATCCCTCCTTTTAACGGGCAATCTCCAAAGCCTTTAGCACCATATCCTTGGCAGTATCCATTGCCGTCACCCCAGCCTCATAGGCACGGGCAGCTGTCATAAGATCCATCATCTGTTCCATGACATTAACATTGGGCAGCTTTACTATGCCCCGTTCATCTGCATCAGGATGACTGGGATCAAAAACTTCTTTGAATGGACCAGGATCTTCCACTATATCCACCACCTTCACTACCTGAAGATCATTTTTCATCGCTTCAGATAGATGTGCGCCAAAGTCATCTTCCAGTGGAGTAGACTCAAAAACCACAGACCTTGCCCTGTATGGACCACCATCAATGGTGCGGGTTACATGGACATTTGCCAAGTTCATTGAAGCAACATTTAGCCTGGTGCGCTCAGCCTTCAGCCCAGAAGAAGATATATGAATAGAAGTCAAGAGGTTCATGACCTGCCTCCTTCAGTTACTGCAGATTTCAATATCTCGATCTCTTTTATCAGCGCCTGCACAGCTGCCTGGTATTGGAGATTATTTTCAGCAAGCTTGCCCATTTCTTCATCAATATCTACGCTGTTAGGAGTTCCTCTTTCCTGTGACGTCAAAATTGACACCTCTTTTCCTTTATTTACAAGGGCTTCGTCAAAAAAATGACGGGGATCGGTGGTCGTTAAGATTACACGGTCCTGCCCGATCCCCATCTGCGAGGAGGAGGAGAAGGAGGAGAGATTCCCCATGTCGTTCATATAGTTTTCCATGAGCCTTTTAAAAGGCACATCTTTTGGCTTGTAGCCTGGCGTATCTACATTGGCGATGTTAGAGGCCAGCACACTGTTCCTCTTAACCCTGAGGCCGATTGCCTGCTCAATAACTTGGAATGTTTTTCCAAATATCCCTCTCACAGCACCATCCCTAACTTTCTATATTCAGCCAGCTTGTTTCTGAGAGTGCGTACGCTGATGCCAAGCAGCTTGGCAGCGTGGGTCCTGTTGCCGTAGGTCTTTTCAAGAGCCTTTTTGACCATTTCCCGTTCAATCTCGCTGAGGTTAAAAAGCTCTGTTCCAATGGCGGAAATATCTGCATCCTTTGGGGCAGCTTGTGCCTGCTTATTTTCTTCAAGCAACAGATGTTCAAGCTCGATTTCATTTCCCTCAGCAAGAAGCACTCCCCTTTCAATCAAATTTTTAAGTTCCCTGACATTGCCTTTCCAAGGCATTCTTGATAAGGCGTTTAATACTCCTTCTGCAAAGCGCATTCCACTTTTTCCATAAAGGGTGGAAAAATGGTTTAAAAATTCATTTGCCAATATTGGAATATCTTCTGGCCTCTCTTTTAACGGCGGTATTTTTAATGGTATGACATTTAGTCTAAAATAGAGATCTTCTCTGAACAGGCCTTCCTCTACAGCCTTCTGAGGCTCCCTGTTAGTAGTGGCAATAATTCTTACATCTATAGGAACGGGACTGGTGGAACCCAATCTATCCACCTCCCCTTCCTGGAGCACTCTGAGCAGTTTGGCCTGTAAAGAAATGGCCATTTCTGTAACCTCATCCAAAAGGAGAGTACCTTTGTGGGCAAGCTCAAATTTTCCTGGTTTGTTGGTGACTGCTCCAGAAAATGCCCCCTTTTCATATCCAAAGAGTTCGCTTTCAAGCAGGGTTTCTGGCAAAGCAGCGCAATTTAGGGCCACAAAAGGGCCCCTTGAACGATCACTGTTTTCATGGATAAACCTGGCCAAAAGCTCCTTACCTGTACCGCTTTCACCTCTTATAAATACTGCTGCTTTTGATGGAGCCACCCTCTTTGCCTGCTCCAGCACTTTGCGGAATTGCGGATTATTAGTAATTATTGTCCCAAGTTTATTGGTGTCATATTCTCTCTTTGAAGATTTTTCTTCTGTGACAACTCTTGGCTCTGATTTAGATACTGTAGGGCGCAGTGCCTTCATGATTGCCAAAATTATGGCATCATGATTCCAGGGCCTTATCAAAAAGTCCTCTGCACCCAATTCCATGGCCTCCTGTGCATCTTCAATAATAGGCTTTTCAACCAGCAGTATAACCTTACACGCCAGTCCAGATTCCTTGATGCGCCTTAAAAGTTTGATGCCATTTTCACTGTTTGATCCATGATAAAGTATTGCAATAGAGTGGCTGCCTTTTGAAAGGATATTCCATGCTGTATCATGGTCTGGACAAGCAGTTACATCCAGGCCCTGCTCTTCTAAAATCTTCTGCAGCCCTACCCGCTCACCTGTGTCAGGCAAAGAAAGCAATATCTTTAAAGGATCTTCAGTCTTGGGAGAAAGGCGACTCACATCTGCCCTCCAACCGCCTTTTTGAATTGTCTAGCAGGGCCTTGCCAAAATTTTTGGTTCTCCAAAAGCTGGGAAGCTGCCTTTTTAAGCAAAGGATCATCTGCCTGGGTTAAGGCTTGCAGCTGAAGCTGGCTGATATCACGTCTGCCTGTGTCTAATGCACTTAAGGCAAGACGCATTGAGGCCATTTCATCGTCTGGATCAATGGAAAAAAGATTGTTATAAGCTTCATAGGCTACATCTTTATATCCAAGTCTAAAGGCCTCATCTCCCAGTCTTCTAAATAAAGTTGCCAGTTCCTCTTTTGTAAGCTGCTCCTCCCATTGGAAAAGTAAATCCTGTGCCTGTTGCCAATTTCCAAGCTTTAGTGCGCTATCAAAATATAGTTTCATGAACTTTCTTTTAAGCCCGTTATTGCTAACAGGAAGATAAAGTCCTTTTTTTGCCTGCTCAAAAGATGATTCATATTTACCTTTCCCAAAACTTAAACGGGCTTTTAGATAAAGGCCTTCTTCCCTTTCAAGGCTCTTTTCAGGAAGTAAAGAAAGAGCGCCTTGAGCTCCCTTGATTTCATCTACTTTTAGAGCAGCGCTGGCAAGTTTAAAGAGGATCTTTTCCTTAAGATCCTTTTTGGGATTCAAAGCCAGACCGTGGTAATAGGCCCTCTGAGCAGCTTCCGGACAATATAAGCTCTCCCACGCCCTTCCAATATAGAGATAATGTTCGGGATTCTCTAAATAGCGGACAATTGATTCCTGGTGATCATAATGAAAGTTGAGCAGCTCTAGATGAGTTCCTGCATTTAAAGACCTTCTATCCAGGCTCAACAAACTAGCCCTGCCAAGTTCCAAAAGTTTTGGCATATGGATACTAGTTGCAAATTCCTTTGCAAATCTCCAGAGTTCCATCAAAGATTTCTCATGTTCTCCCTTTGCAGCCAGACGTCTAATATATCTCATCCATAATTCCTCTCTAGCTTCACGACACAAATTGCGCAATTCAGAATTCTGGATCGATTGTTCAGTCTGCGACAGACCTTTAATTATCTCCTCCAAACCCTTCAATGTGTAATTGCTGGAGAATAATGCCTGTTTGGTCAATTTAGCCAGCTTCAAAACTCTTTCTGCAAAAGGTGCATCATGCATACGATTTAAAAACTTTGAACATTGTTGTAATACTTCAATATACTTTCCCTGCCGAAACCTGTGATAAATTGCTTCATATTCCACTTCTTGGGTAAGTGGATGCGTAGGGTATTTTTTGATGATTTCATCCAGAAAAATGCGGTCTGAGTCGTCTCTCTCTTTATCGGCATAATGTACAGTCTTTAACGAGCGGAACTTTTGATCCATTTGATATAGTCTAAATCTTGCAAACAAAGCTTCAGGCAGATTCCGATAATCCAGCTTTACAATGGAATAATATTTTCTGGCTTTTTGAAACATGCGTTCCCGTCTAAAGCTTTCAGCAATGCGGAACAGTGCCCCTGCTTTTTCTTCTCTACTATGGGTAAGATTAAGGTACTGAAGCCAGTTTTCACGCGCTTTTGCCTCTTGTCCCATTGCCGATAGAAGCCTGGCCTTTAAATCTAGAAACCTTGGAACCGTTACATGTATTTCAGGATCAGAACTTTCCAATTGTTTTACATACTTTGCAACCAATGCCTGATGGCCGCGGGAAAGGGCATCTATAGCCAAGGAGACCCAGGCTGCCTTGGCAGCTGAACTGTCTGGATACTGTTTTATAATTTCTTTGTAGAATCCCCTTAATCTTCCACTCTCTCCTTTCTTTTCCAACTCGAGCACTATAGAAGTGAGGGCCTGTGAGGCCCAAGGAGTGTCTGGAAAATCACGCGTAACAATCTTCCAATGGGCAATAGCCTCAGGAAAATATGAAACTGCTGCATAGGCTTCGCCTAAAATATAGTAGGCTTCTGCCACATGAGAAGATTCAGGATAAGAGTGTATAAAATCTTTTAATAATGCAATAATTTCCCAGGCATCTTGTTTGGCTTGATGGGGAGCATCCTGACTCTCTTTCCAGAAAAGTTCTATGGTAGGACGCAATGAGGCCCAAGCAAGATCATCGGGTAAGGGCTTGGCAGCTATTGCCATATGATATGAAAAAAAGAGATATAATACTAAACAAATAGATAAAAGGCCCTGCTTTGCTGTCTTAAGTGACATGATTACCATCCGCTTCATAGCTTTATGGAAGTGCAGAGGTAAAAAGCAAAGGCAATGCCAACAATTTTAGATATGGCAATTTATGCCTTAACTAACTGAAGCAACTACAAAAAGATACCTCCAAAAACAAATAGATAAAAGACAGAAGAAGTCAAAAAACCAAAAAAGATTCAGTTTTTTTGACGGTTAGGCTACTTTTTGTGCCCTGGCAGCTCAAAAGTAGTGCAGGAGCCTGTACTGCAAGTATGACTTTGAACTGAGGGAGTGCTGTTACCTGAGGATGAGGCTGCTCCAGAACCCACTGAAACATTTGCTGCACTCATGAGCTTTTCTAACTCAGGGCTCATACATTTTGGACAGCGCAGCTCAGATATCTCATCTTTATTCATGATCAACATCTCAAATATGTGGTTGCAACTGCTGCATTTAAATTCATGAATAGGCATGTACCCAAGCCTCCTTTTTTAAAATTTTAAAAATTAAAGGGGGGCTTTAGCCCCCCAGATAATAACTTATTTTATGCCTTTTACTAGAAGTAAACCTCAAAGGTAAGATAGAAGTTGTCCATACGGTCAACAGGATCAAACTGCTGGGCATTCAGAGGATCATCCAGATCATCCATATCCACAGGCTTGCCCATCCAGCCGCCGCTGCCAGTATAATCTATCCAATAATACTGATATCCAGCACGTATAAATGCCTTGCCATACTTGGAAAGGGGTGTATCTGGTATATCCCAAATCCAGTAAACTTCTGCCACATGGCCTCTGGTTGCCAGCTTTGAAAGATAGAGGTCATCAGCTGCAGGTGTAAAGTTTATCCAATATTTATTCCCATAGTTGTATTCAAGTCCCAGCTTGCTGTTAATAGAATCAAAGGGAATCCTCAAGCCAACATATGCGGCAAGGCCCCAGTGATTTTCATCCTCACCTGGAGCATTAAGCAGTCCAGGATAGAGACCTGTTTTATCCACGAAATTATTGTCTGTACGGCTTACGCCAGCACTCACAAAGTAATCTATCCCGCGGAAGCGATTCATATATACACCACTCAAGTGATAGATATCGCCAACATGGTAACCTCTATACATGTCACCATATTCAGTGTGATCCTTTGGATCAAAAAGTGCAGGAAATTCAACTGGACGGAATTCCATATAATTGGTTACATCGGCTGCCTTGAAAATCTGGATATTGGCAAACTGATGGCTATCAGAATCATTAATCACATCCCAGCTGATTCCGTAGAGATCAACATCATCAAACTTGTCATTGCCTGGAATATCTTTAAAGCCAGACTCGTAACCGCGACCGTAGCAGATACGGATCTTTCCTGGCCATGGATTTTCATACATATATCCAAGAGTAAGGCCGTCAAATGTCCAGTCAACTCCTAATGCCACAGGAGTGGCATAACGCTTGTCATAATTGTATTTGAGCTGCATCGGAGGACCATCAACGGTTGGCCTGCGCCCGATGGAGAACCAAATCGGAAGATCAGCAATATTAGTCCAGTTTACATAGGCCATTTCCACACGGAGGGTGTTGTCGTTAGGCCTACGGCTGATATTTGGATCCCAGATAAAGCCATTCATGCCAAATGGCACTGCTGTAGCATGAGCGGATTCCATTCCCCAAATTTTATACATGGTAAGACGGCTCTTAAAGGTAACATTCTCAGTTGCCCGGGCCTTCAAGTTGAGCCTTAACCTGTTGGTATAGAGAAGGTCATTATCAATATCAGCAGATTTCTTCTTGGAAGCGCCCAGAGACTTTAACATAGCAATTCTCTGTTCCTTGGTAAGGCCATCCATCATGCCGCTGATGGCTGCTGTCCTCTGCTGTACAGACATATTGTCCCACATGCCCATCAGTTGGCCCATCTGCTGCTGCAACGGAGCAGGAAACATTGGCATCATTGGCTGTAAGTTCCGACCCAAAGTAGCAGCATCCCAGCCGGACATTTTGGACATAGCAGTCATTATATCACTTCCAGACCAAAAGCTTGGCATACTTGCGCGGGTTGAATCAAGACGGAAGCGGAAATCTCCAGAAAGGTCCAGACGGCCTATTCCATTGGTCACAAACTCATCCAACGTATCTGTCACCTCTTCCAGAGTCTCCTCTGTCTCAGCCTGTTTTGCCTTCAATGCCTTCAATTCATCTGAAGGCACCGCCACTGGCACGGCCTTTTGCTGTTTGACCTGCTCAAGCTCCTGTTTTACCTGGTTCAGTTCCCTGGTGAGCTGATCAATACGTCTCAGCAGGTCTTCAGCAGTAGGAGCTTGATACCCTCCTGCCAATGCCATTGCCGGAAACGCGATCAAAAGCGCAGCGACAATGCCAAACATTTTTTTAATCATGGAAAAACCTCCTTGTTTTGTATTTTCCACGTGAAACTTATAGCAATTTTTTAGTCACATTTTATTGGGGTGTCAAGCAACTATTTAGCATTCTTACAATCTTCATCTCTGTATTATACCACTTGTCACAATCTTTCTTATAGCAAAATTTGCTTTGATTATGAACATATTTTTTTCAAGACATATCCCATATTTTTCCCCAAATTTTGCATGGTCTTAACGCCTTCCTCATCTTTTTTAACTTCTCCAGGGTCTTTGCCAATACCAAGATTCCAATAAGAAGACCCTACCACTACCATCTGGCCAATCAAGAAAAAGGCATTCAGGGAACTAAATACATGATAAGCACCTGCTCGCCTTACTGCCACAACACCTGCTCCAACCTTCATACGGTACATATCACCATTGGCCCTAGCCACCATGCCGCACCGCTCAATCAGGGCCTTCATATTGGCTGATATATCTGCAAAGTAAGTAGGAGAGCCTAAAATAATCCCTTGGGCCTCTTCCATCTTCGCTATAAATTCATTTATTTCGTCCTTAGGACCGCTACATCTGCGGTCTTTGTTTTTAAAACATTTGTAGCAAGCAATGCATCCAGAAAGGTTGCGGCCAGCCAAGCTTATCAACTCCGTTGAAATACCCTGGCTTTCCAGTTCATCTAATACGATCTTCAGCAAGGTCTCGGTATTTCCTCCCATTCGTGCACTGCCATTAAAGGCTAAAACTTTCATAACAAAACCCTCCCTCAACATAGCGTTTCAAAACACTATACAACCCTCTATTTCATGAAGTAAACTTAAATAAAAAGGAGTTCAAAACCATGGCCCAAAAACTAAATGTAGCAGCCTTCCTGGATCAGTTAAAACAGTCCCCTGGTATGGAAAAAGCGGGCATGATCCTGATCCACAATGGTATAGTCCGCTCTTTCAGCAGAGATGGAACCCCAGTTTCAGCAGTTGAAGTCTCAGCAGACACAGAAAAATTGGATGCAATCCTAAGTGAAGCCAGGAAGAGGCCTGGTATTGTTGCAGCGGAGGCAATTATTCAACAAGGGCGTCTTAAAGTTGGAGATGACTTGATGCTGCTTGGCATTGCCGGTGATATAAGAGAAAATGTGTTAAAAACCTTGGAAAATACCCTTAACCGGATAAAGGCTGAGGTTACACAAAAAAAGGAAATTCCTTAAAAAGGCATCTATGGAAAATTTTCATATAGATTCGTTTGCCGAGACCACCTTTCCCAAAATCAAAAGGGTTTGCAAGGCACTATATCAAAAGGGGATGCTTGCCGGGGCAGATGGAAATGTGAGCTTAAAATTGCCCTTTGAAAAAGGTGTACTTATAACCGCAAGCGGGGTGCACAAAGGTTTTCTACATCTGGATGATTTAGTTGCTACAGACTGGAACGGAAAGGTCATTTATGGAAAAGGACGCCCATCCTCTGAACTTATGCTCCATTTGGCTATATATAAAAAAGAGGATACCATAGGAGCTATTATCCATACTCATGCCCCATGGGCTACCTCTTTGACCTTATCTGGATTGCCCTTTGACACTACCCAGCTTGTAGAGGCAGAGGCAATTCTAAAGGAGGTAGTGGTAGTGCCTTATCATCCTCCAGGAACACAAGAATTAGCTCGAGAAACTGCTTCTAAATTGGGCTCCGGGCCTGCTTTGATCCTGGAAAGGCATGGAGCAATCACCTTTGGCAGAAACCTGGAAAAGGCCTTTATTTTCATGGAATGTCTGGAACACAATGCCAAAATCCTAGCTATATCACATATGCTGGCTTCTAGGTGAGGTATAAAATTCCACTACTGCCGTCTATTTTATGTTCTGCTCCTAATAAAAGAGGGGCGTTCATAGGGCCATGCCCTGCTGGAATCTCCCATATAACTGGCACGCCCAATGACCTGAACCTGTTCAGCAGCAACTTTTCCAACAATTTTGATTCATTGCCCAAGGAGAGGAATTGGCCAATCACAATGCCAGCTACTTTTTCCAAACGGCCAGACAACAAAAGCTGGGTCAGCATTCGGTCTAATCTGTACAATGATTCCTGGTAATCTTCTAAAAACAGCAAGGCTCCTTCCCATAGAGGCTCCAGCCTTGTGCCCAGGCAAGAGACTATAGTAGAAAGGTTTCCCCCTATAAGATGCCCTTTTGCAACGCCTGCAACCAGGGATTTCCCCTGCCATTCCCGCCTGCTTGGTGCACCTTTCATCATTTCAAAAAGCTGACGACGCCAATAGGGGAAAGTGTCTTTCAAGGTATTTATCATGGGGCCGTGGATGGCAAGCCCTCCTCTGGCAACTATACTATTCAATATGGATGTAGCATCGCTAAAACCGATAGGAACAGGATAAGGAGGCTTTGGCCACTCAACCTGGCCTAGCCACCTGATTGAGCCATACCCTCCCCTGACAAACCAGATATAGTCAAGCTCTTTATCAGATATTAATTTTGAAAAATAAGATGCCTGGACCCTGTCTTCCCGTGCTAGATATGGCAGTGCAGGGGTTTCAGGTGGGTCCTCCGGTATAAAATCTGCATCTTGTAAATATTGCTTTGCAGCATTCAATCCATAGTCAGCTATTTTGACGCTTGTACCAGGGCTTGAAGGTGAAAATATTGCTATTTTTAATCGTGCTGTCATTCACAATCTCGCTATTCCACGTAACTGAGGCTATTGACTTACTAAAGAGTGTCGTTACCTTTAAGAGAGAATTGTGTCAATAACTTTACACTATTGTTCAAAATATACTCAAAAAAAATCAGGAAAAATAACGGATAGGTAAAATATTATGGGAAACGGCAAAGACTATTACAAAATACTTGGTGTTTCCAAGAACGCTACAGAGGTTGAAATTAAAAAGGCCTTTAGAAAGCTGGCTGTAAAATATCATCCAGACAAAAATAAAGGAGATAAGGCCGCTGAGGAGAAATTTAAAGAGATAAACGAGGCATATGCGGTCCTTAGTGATCCTGAAAAACGCAAACAGTATGATACCTTTGGCTCAACCGAGTTTCACAAACATTACTCTCAGGAAGATATATTCAAAAACTTTGACTTCGGCAATATCTTCCAGGATCTTGGCCTGGGAGGCGATATATTCAGCAGGGTATTTTTCGGCGGAAGACGCAGTGCTGGGGTTGGCTTTGAAGACATACTAGGCCAGATGTTCCAGACTGGAAGTGGCGGTTTTGGTACAAGCGATACATACCATTTTGAAGGTACAGGAGCTAAAGGGCAGGATCTTTTAATGGAACTGCAGCTTACTCCACATGAAATGATCCACGGTGCCAGAAAAACCATATCAATCAACACTTCATCTGGACCTGAGAGAATAACAATACGCGTTCCAAAAGGAGTGGCACCTGGTAAGAAGATCAGGATTACTGGCAAAGGAAAACATGGACCTGGAGGTAGAGGCGATCTCTATTTACTGATAAAACCATTGATAGAGCCACGATTCCGGATAAAAGGAAACGATGTAGAAATAGATCATTATCTGAAATTTTCTGAGGCCTGCTTTGGTGCCAAAGTTGAAGTACCGACCGTAGAAGGCTCTAAAGTGAGATTGACCATCCCAGCAGGAGCACGGTGCGGACAGAAATTGCGCTTACGGAACAAAGGGCTGCCATCTGGTTCCGGGGCAAGGGGAGATCAATATGTAAGACTGCTGATCGATGTCCCTAAGCACATGTCTCCAAAGCAGACTAAGGTTGTGGAAGAGCTTAGAAAAGTTGGGCTTTAATGGCATGGCTACCCTTTATTTTTGAGGCTTGAGGGGCTGTTTTTATGAGAAAAGACATTAATGCATTCATGATGATGGTGGTGGTGTTATTAATTACTTTGTCCTTTGCTCATAAGGGTTTTGCAGGCCAATATCAAGTCACCTTTAAAACAACAGAGTGCAATGGTGACAGCGGCTATGCCACAGTAGAAATTGACAAAATTCATAAGATCGAAACTATTACTTGCGACGAGCCAGATTCAGTCTTTAAAAAATTGAATCTGGTTATTGTTAAATCTGCCATTTTGCCAAACAGCTTTGATATTTTCACTATTACTGGAAAAGAGGCAAAAAGAATTAAACATGAAATAGAAAGCTACATGAAAGCTAAAAAGAGCTTACTGAAAAGAGGAAAACCACTTATCCTCCTTGAGGAGGATTAAACAAAATTTTACTTCAAAGCAACAAAAAGCCCGGCTGAATGCCGGGCCTTTTGCTTTGGGCTTCAAGTTCAAAACATTTTTATTCATCCAATTGGATTGAACCCTTTGTCTTCGCCTTCCTGCGCTGTTCTGCTGCATCAAATTCAGCAAGACAATTGCCTTTTTTGACTAATGCACAATCAAGGTAATCTACTATATGCGTTACACAGGCGCGAACCGCTTTTCCTGCTGGAGTTCTTGAAAATTTACCAAACTTTCCGCCAAAACCCCATTTATTAAGCCCCAACCTGAGCCCCCCGCTGCCAGCCTTTGCCTCAATAGTACGGGCTGCAACGATCTCTCCTGTTGTTGAATCAACCACTCTCAAATCAACGGCAATATAGGCATTCTTTTTCTTGCCTCCTATGGAAATGCCTTTGAAAGAAAAGCCTGCATCGGTTCCTTCTGTTGATTCTTCATAAGAGGTGACAGTTCCCATTACCAAATATTTTGCACCAGTAAGGCGCCCCATCTTTGCAGCAGTGCTGCGCCTTACACGGCCACTGGCTGCAAGGTCCTGTTCCCTTAAAACGTGCTGAAGTTTCTTGCGCTCCACAACCCTGAAGTCTCCAGTACTGGCCAATTCATTTGAAACCATGCCTGCTATTTCCCAGCCCATTCCGCCTCTCCACCAGCCAGCACCAGATTGGTTCTGAAATTCAGCTACAGCAATAGTAGGCTTATCTTTGGCCTGTACAGGTGACAGCAGAAGAGTTGAAGCAAGCACAAAGGTTAATACAATAAAGAATTGTTTGATCATAAAGTGTCCTCCTGTCTCTTTTGGCCTTCCCTAATAAAACTCAAATTTTGGGAAGCTCTCTTTTTTAAATGTTTTCTCAAGCTATTACAATACCAGAAACTACCTAAACCTTTAAATCAAGGCATGTTTCGCCACATATTCCTTAACCGCTTCAACGTCAGCCGGCAAAACCTTACATCTGCTAGGCCTTTCTTCCAAGCCTTTTAGCCTTTCGGGCCTTTCAGGCACTCTGCCTATTGCTCTTTTAACTGCATCTGGAAATTTAGCAGGATGTGCCGTTGCCAGGCACACGATCTCACCATTTTTCAGACTGGCACTAAGCCTTTCAGCAGCAGCACAGCCAACTGCCGTGTGGGGATCTACTATATAATCGGTCTGTTTATATATTTCCTTGATGGTTTCAATAGTTGTCTGTTGATCAATGGATGCCGTAGCAAAGTCTTTTCTGGCCTGAGCCAATTGCTCTTGCGATACCAAGATTTCTCCCGTTTTGTTGAATTGTTCCATAGCCTTTTTGACCTTGCCAGGATCTTCACCAAAGAGATAATAGAGATAACGCTCAAAATTGCTGGCAATTTGAATATCCATGGAAGGGCTTATGGTTTGCACCACCGTTCCTTTGGAATATTTGCCTTCAAGAATGAATCTGGACAATATATTATTTTCATTTGTGGCAATAATAAGTCTTCCAATCAAGCCATCCATTATTCGTTTTGCAACATATCCTGCAAAAATGTCGCCAAAGTTGCCTGTTGGAACAGAAAAATGGACTATTTCAGCCCTTTTATTTCTTGCAAGCCTTAATGCTGCATAAACGTAATAGACAACCTGGGCCAGCACCCTGGCCCAATTGATGGAGTTTACCGAACCGAGACGATACCTTGCCTTGAAATCAAGATCATTGAATATCGATTTTACAATGGCCTGACAGTCATCAAAGGTTCCTTCTATAGCAATATTAAATACGTTGAGATCAGGAACTGTGGTCATCTGTAGTTCCTGCACAGGACTGACCCGGTTCTTAGGATGAAGAATAAAGATGTTGATATTATCCTTGCCCTTAACTCCATAAATGGCCGCACTACCCGTATCCCCTGAAGTAGCACCAAGCACATTCATGGTAGCCCCTTGTTGGTGTAAAAGATACGAAAACAAATTACCTAGAAGCTGGAGTGCTATGTCCTTAAAGGCTAAAGTAGGCCCGTGGAACAGTTCTAGGATATAATAGCGGCCAGTATAAACCAAAGGTGTTATTTCTTTGTGGTCAAAGGTCTCATAGGCATTGTTTATAAGGCCTTTGAGATCCTCCCTGGAAATGTCATCCACAAATAGGGATAGCACTTCCAAAGCCAGCTCTGGATAACTCAGTTCCTGCCACTTTAACAGATTATCCTTACCTACAACTGGGAAATGTTCAGGTAAAATCAGGCCTCCATCTGTTGCAAGGCCCATCATTACTGTCTCTTTGAATGGAATAGGGGAAATTCCCCCTCTAGTGCTGATGTATTTCATTGTATCCTACTCTTAGTGCAATTTTTAAGGACAATAAATTACAAAAAAAATGGAGGGAGCGCACTCATTATGGAGACAAAAACAAAAATAGACAATGTTTTTTAAAAACACTGTCTATAAAATTTATATAATAAGGGGCGAGATAAATTTCCGCCCCTTATTATTAATTAGTCATTATTTCAACGCCAGCCGTGTTAAATCTTTGACCCCCTATACATTAAAAGAGAGTACCATTCTTTAATGAAATGATGACCCCAAGGCCAGCTACTACGACAAACCAAACCACCATAAGGCTCAAGGCAAGCCTGCCCAATTCTGGTGAAATGGTAACGACCTCTCCTTTTTCCGCTCTGCCAGCCTTAAATGCAGCCAAACCAGTA
>Ga0256835_1001167_pt1 | contig 16266 bp, 13 predicted proteins | sample PIR30metaG_FD_185972 | JGI IMG/M metagenome (GOLD analysis project Ga0256835, IMG submission 185972) | Hydrothermal vent microbial communities from East Pacific Rise, Pacific Ocean - PIR-30 | ecosystem: Environmental > Aquatic > Marine > Hydrothermal vents | place: Pacific Ocean: East Pacific...
ATCATTGATCCTTGAAATTACATCTCCAGAATCAAAAGACTTTAACTTGGAAAACTCAACACCCATGATGTGGGAGAGCACAGTTGTTTGCGTGTTCCGGGTGAAAATACTTTCGAACACCGTAAAGTAGTAGTGCATCCCTATATTGAACACTTGAACAAGAATCTTAAGAGCTACGATCATTCCGACTATTGGAATGATAATGCTCATCGAGTCACTGGATAGACCTGTATCAATGAAATTCTTAATCTGTATTGGAATAGCGAAAGTGATGCCATAAAGAGCAATAGTGAATAGAACACCCAAAAGATACATCCGCTTATATGGCTTTGCCAGCTCGTAAAGTCTAGCAATTTCCATGGATTTGATTTTCATAGAATAGCAACTACTTATCTGTTGTCTGTCGCAACTGTTCTTCGTATACTTTTTTTGCTATATGGGGAGCTATGCAATAGTGTTCATTCGGTGAGAACAGATTGCCAGTCGAGTTATAGTGGTCCCCCATACAATAAGCACAAAACTCCTTACTGTCACATTCGAAGCAAATAGATTTTGCTTCACTGGTGCTGACTCTATTTCTATATTCTCGTATGCCTTTCCCGTTATTCCAAATCTCCTGCAATGGGTTTTCATAAAAATTACCTAGTTTTAATCGCAGAATTGTACAAGCAAATACATCTCCATTCGCAGAAAGAACTGCCATATTATACCCTGCGTTGCATCTAAGACACTTGGTGGGATCGGTGTAATCATGCTTTGGAATCCTGTCTTTACCAAGATGCTGATAAAATCTATAAAGTTGATCCTGACTAGGAATGAGTTGTTCATTCCGGCCATCCACTGATGGTGAAATACGCCCCCATATTACAGGGACTTCATATCTACTCCAGTACTCTTCGAAGTCCGGAGCCTGATCAATGTTGAGATTATTTACCACAAATGTAACAGCAATACTCATGCCAGCGTCCTTAATTTGTTTCACATTATCCATTGCTTTACGCAGGAATTTACCATTAATTCCCATTACTTGGGCATATACATCTTTATCGAGAGCGTTCAAGCTTATAACAGTATTTAGATATGTACTTCTCAGACGTGCTATTAGAGATTTTGTGAATAGTATTCCATTGGAAACTGTTTTCACAGATAAGTCGTTGTCCCTGAATACCTCAACTATCTCAGGAAAGTCTGGATGATGAAGAGGTTCCCCCCCGGTAAGTTTAACGTGAAATGCACCAAGATCCTTGAGCTCACGAGCGAGTCTTTGCAGCACGCTAACTGATAACATAGAAGATATCACAGGTTCATTCTCACGTCTGTAGCAGAAAACACATTTTGCGTTGCATGAATCAATTATCTCAATAAGAGGTGTGAATAACAGCCTGTTTTCTATTGCTTTGCGTTCAAACTCACTCAACAATCTCATCGCTTCACCCATTAAATTCTCCATTCACTCGTGGTATAGTTTTTGATTGCATGTCATGATGAGAGAATACCCTCAGAAACAAGCTTGCTAAAAATGCGGTTGATATCTATTTCTATTTGTTTTCTCGCGGATTCGTCGTACTTTTCACATAACTCATTCACAACCTGATCTACTGAGTCCCTTTTCCTTAGCAAAGTAAATACTTCTGCCATTGTGCCACTATATTTATAGTACTTTCTAGAATGTGGCCTCAGATCAAGAAGTAAATATTCACCATTGATCTCTCTGTATACTATCCACTTATTGACTTTCATAGTAAACCTTCTTCAACAGTGAAACCATGTCACGGTCAGAGCTGAAGAGCCCCTGCACATTCTCCAATTCAAGCGCAATGTGCCGCCTGATCATCCGACATCCTTTCCGAATTATAGTGGTTTGACAAGGAGTTCAGGGATTAGGACGCCCCCTTCTTTCCGCTACGTAACCCTCAGCGAAGTGCACACAATATCGAACATTAGTCCCGAAGCCCCAGGTGTCGCACGAAAACCGGCGATTGTGTAGCATATAAAATCGACGGTGACATGATATGAGGTTGGACAGGCCGTTTCGAAAAAATTCCCTGGACGTATTGAAAATCAGGGATCCCATTGTTTTGATGTTCCGGGAGAGCGTTTATCATCCATGAAAGTTGTACCTGAAACTTAATTTTTCTTTTTCTCCTTTTTTTCTTCATTCTCGTCATCTTTCATGAGCTTATATCTGAATGCATCCGTTAATGCCATCCATGATGCTTCTATAATATTATCGGAAACACCTACCGTTCCCCATTTACTTATACCATCGGTGGAACGAATCAAAACTCTGGTTGTCGATTTTGTTCCAGCTTCCTCATTTAATATTCTGACTTTGTAATCCACCAATTTTACCTCTTTAAGAGAAGGGTAAAACTTTTCGAGAACTTTTCTCAAAGCTTTATCAAGCGCTTCAACAGGTCCCGCTCCGTCGGCGGAAGTATGATTAAGAGTATCTTTAATTCCCAATTCCTCCGAAACTTCATCGGGAACAACCCCTTTTATGGTTGCTTCCGATTTAGGGATAGCTTTTTCCGAATCTTTCCATACGAAGACTCTGAAACCTTCGAGATCAAAATATTCTTTCACTTTTCCGATCAATGATTTGAAAAGAAGTTCGAAAGAAGCTTCGGCTCCTTCAAAATAGTATCCCCTTGATTCCATTTCTTTAACCCTGCTAAGAATATTCTTAACGGCGGGGGAATTTTTGTCCACTCTTATCCCCAATTCCTCGGCCTTCTCAAGCATATTGCTTCTGCCTGAAAGTTCGGAAACTAAAATCGTCCTTTTGTTACCGACGGATTCGGGGGGTATGTGTTCATATGTTTTTGTTTCCCTTCTAACAGCCGACACATGAATTCCTCCTTTATGAGCGAAAGCATTTTCTCCTACGAAAGGAAGATTTGTGACGGGGGCTCTGTTAGAAAGTTCTGATACGAGCCTTGATACGAAAGTCAATCTTTTCATGTTTTCCCGTGGAATTGATTCTATTCCCATCTTAAAGTAAAGGTTCGGAATAATGCTGCAGAGGTTTGCATTTCCGCATCTTTCCCCGATCCCGTTTATTGTTCCCTGAACTTGAGCGGCTCCCTCTTCTACTGCAATTAAAGAATTAACAACAGCCATGTCAGAATCATTATGCGCATGTATTCCGAAGGGGGTGTTTAGTTTCGTTTTGGTTTCGGAGATAATCTTCTTTAAAGAATTCCAGGGAGTTCCTCCGTTTGTATCCGCAAGAACGATAATATCAGCTCCACCGTTTTCCGCCGCTTTCAGAGTTTTCAAGGCATATTCCGGATTCTCTCTGTATCCGTCGAAAAAATGTTCCGCATCGTAAATAACCTCTTCCGAGTATTTTTTAAGGTAAGCAATAGTTTCGTATATCATATCAAGATTCTCTTCAAGCGGGACTTTCAGAGCTTTTTCGACATGTAAATCCCATGATTTACCGAATATTGTAAAAACAGGAGTTTCGGAAGATATAAGTGTACGAATATTTTCATCATTCTTAATCTTGATATAAGCTCGTTTAGTCGAACTGAAAGAGGCTACTTTAGCTTTCCTCAACTTTATTTTCTTTATTTCGTTGAAAAAAGAGATATCCTTGGGATTGGATCCCGGCCATCCACCCTCAATATAATCTACGCCAAGTTCATCAAGTGTTTTTGCGATTTTGAGTTTATCATCAAGGGAAAAAGAAATTCCCATACCTTGGGAACCATCCCTTAAAGTTGTATCAAAAATTTTAACTCTTCTACTATTCACAATCGCCTCCGATAAAAGATTAAAGTTTATCAAAAACAGCGCCCCTGTCAGCCGAGCATACAAAATGAGAATATCTTTTCAGAAGTTGATTATTCTCTTTCGATTTAAAATTCTCTAATTTTTCTAATCTCCTATTTATCTCATTTTCATCAAGAAGGAGATTTATTTTTCTATTATTGAAATCAATCTCAACGATGTCTCCATTTTCCACTACTGCTATCACACCTTTTTCAGCAGCTTCCGGAGAGACATGTCCTATAACGGCACCCTTTGAACCACCGGAAAATCTTCCGTCCGTTATCAAGGCCACCCTATCAATGAGTCCCATTCCTACAAGTGCGGCTGTGGGGGATAACATCTCCCTCATGCCGGGACTGCCCTTAGGTCCTTCATATCTTATGATTACAATGGCTCCCTCTTTAATGTCTCCTGCAAGAATTCTTTCCGAGGCTGATTCTCCGTCTTCAAAAACAATAGCTTTTCCTTTATGATAAAGCATTTTCTCGGGCACTCCGGAAAGTTTTGCAATCGCTCCATTTTTTGCGATATTCCCATATAAAACAGCAAGTCCTCCATTTTCATGGTATGGATTCTCAAGAGACCTTATCACATCATCACCATAAATTATGGTGTTGTTAATCAGTTCTTTTATAGGTTTCTGGTAAATAGTCCTGGCATTACCCTTGATTAGATTTTTCTCCTCAAGTCTTTTGAGCACGCCATAAACTCCTCCCGCTTCATCAAGATCCTGTATGTGGTGATTTCCGACGGGGGAGAGGTTACAAATATGGGGAACTTTTCGGCCTAATTCATCAAAAATATCTATATTAAAATCAATGTTGAAGGCATCTGCGATAGCTTTAAGATGAAGAACCGTATTTGTGGAGCCGCCAAGAGCGAGATCAACCGCCACCGCATTTACGAATGAATCCTTACTAACTATGCTGGTCGGCTTAATGTTTTCTTCAACAAGACTCACGACCAATCTTCCCGCTTCTTTCCCTATCCTTATCCTCTCCGAATAAACGGCGGGAACAGTCCCGTTTCCACGGGGAGAAAGTCCCAGAGCTTCACTGAGGGCATTCATTGAATTTGCCGTAAAAAGTCCCGAGCAAGAGCCTGCTCCCGGGCAGGCTAAATTTTCTATATCATTTAATTCCTTATCTGAAATTTCACCTAAGTTATAACTGCCTACAGCCTCGAAAGCCGTTACAAGGTCGATGGGTTTTCCTTTATACGAGCCTGCGAGCATCGGGCCCCCGCTGACAAATACCGAAGGGATATTTAATCTTCCCATGGCCATAAGCATACCGGGGGTAATTTTATCGCAGTTGGAGACTAAGACCAATCCGTCAAAAGGGGTTGCATTTGCAACAAGCTCAACCGAGTCAGATATGAGTTCTCTCGAAGGGAGTGAAAATTTCATCCCTCGGTGATCCATGGCTATACCATCGCAAATGCCTATGGTTGAAAATTCCATAGGGGTTCCGCCGGCCATCCTGATTCCAGCCTTTACAGCTTCCGTCAAGCTTTTAAGATGAATATGGCCTGGTATTATCTCGTTTGAAGAATTTGCGATTCCTATTATAGGTCTTGAAATTTCATCATCAGTGAAGCCCAAGGCTTTAAAAAGCGAACGATGGGGAGTCCTTTCAACTCCTTTTTTCATCAAGTCACTTCTCATGTCGTTCCTCTTCCTATTCCGATTTAATGTCGGATTTGACCCAAGGCATCATTTTCCTCAATTCTTTTCCCACTTTTTCAAGTTCATGTGATTTTTCCATTTTTCTCATACTATTCAAGAAAGGGGCTCCCGCTTTATTCTCCAATATCCATTCTTTTGCAAATTTGCCCGTTTGAATCTCGGTTAGAATTTTCCTCATTTTCTTCTTTATTTCATCTGTAATAAGTCTATCCTGGGTTATGTAATCGCCATATTCCGCAGTATTACTTATGGAATATCTCATTGTCGAAAAGCCGCCTTCATATATTAAATCAATAATTAGTTTCATTTCGTTTATACATTCGAAATAAGCCATCTCGGGTTGGTAACCGGCTTCAACAAGGACTTCGAATCCCGCTTTCATCAAGGATGTTACTCCTCCGCAAAGGATAGCTTGCTCTCCGAACAGATCCGTTTCAGTTTCTTCTTTAAAGGTCGTCTCTATTACCCCGGCTCTTGTCGCCCCTATTCCTTTTGCATATGCAAGTGCAAGTTCTTTTGCCGTACCCGTGGGATTTTGATAAACGGCGAGAAGGGCCGGAACCCCTCTTCCCGATTCATACTCTCTTCTGACAAGATGCCCGGGGCCTTTAGGAGCGATCATCGAAACATCAATATCTTTTGGGGGAATGATTTGAAAAAAACGGATGGAAAATCCGTGAGCAAACATCAACATCTTTCCTTTGGAAAGATGTGGGGCGATCTCTTTTGCATAAACTTCAGATTGAACTTCATCGGGGAGTAGAACCATAATAATATCGGACTTTTCCACAACCTCGGGAATGGTTTTAACGGTTAACCCGAATTTTTCAGCCTTTTCCCGGCTGTTGCTTTCCTGCCTTAACCCGACGATAACTCTAACTCCGCTATCTCTTAGATTTAAAGAATGGGCATGTCCCTGGCTGCCGAAACCCAGAATTCCCACGGTTTTCTTTTTAAGAAGAGAAAGTTCCGAATCTTTTTCGTAGAAGATATTTGCCATTTTCGTACCTCCGTTTTTACGAGATATTCACATCGATGGTTTCAATAACTTTATAAAGTTGTTTTGAAGATTTGCTTATATTATTATCTTCACCAGAAATTACAATATTATATTTACTTATACCAGGTTTATCTGTTTCGATGAGGTTAATATTTTCAATTCTGAATCCTCGCTTTTCAAAAAAAGAGATAAGTTTTATAAGGACATTGGGTCTGTCGTAAACGAGAACATTAACGGTTCTTTTTGTTCCGTTCATTTCAATCCCCCCTCTATTTCAATAAGATTTCATTTAATGAAGCACCTGCAGGTACCATGGGAAAAACATTTTCATCGGGGTCGATCAATGCATGAATAAGCATAGGTTCTTCTGAAAGAGCAAGCTCTTTAATGATTTCTTCAGCTTTATTCCAATCCTTCAATGTTTTAGCTTTAATCCCTATAACTTCGGCAATTGCCCTGAAATCAGGATTGTCGGTAAAAGGTGTTGCAGAATATCTTTTGTTATAGAAAAGCTCCTGCCATTGTTTTACCATCCCTAAATAAGCATTATCCAGGATCAAAATTTTTACATTGAGATCATATCTTTTTATTGTCATAAGCTCCTGAATATTCATCTGAAAGCCGCCGTCACCGGATATTACCAGAACCTGTTTGTCAGGGTTTCCCACTTTCGCTCCCATAGAGGCGGGAAGACCGAATCCCATTGTTCCGAGTCCTCCGCTCGTTAGAAATGTTCGAGGTTTTGTAAATTTATAAAATTGAGCTGTCCACATTTGATTTTGACCGACATCCGAGACAACAATGGTTTCCTCGGGAAAATATTTGTTTGCAAGCTCGATAAGATATTGAGGTTTAAGTTTGTTGCCCTTATCGTACGAAAGAGGGAACTTTTTTTTCTGTCGGTTCAGCTCTTTAATCCAATCGGAGAAATCGGTTTTTAATTCGGGGAAAGAGAGAAATTTTTTAAGAACCTCCTTGACATCTCCTTGTATACCTATTGTAGGTCTGACATTTTTTTCTATTTCGGATTTATCAATATCAACATGAACAATTTTTGCAAATGGTGCGAATTTTTCAACATCCCCTAAGATCCTATCACTGAATCTGACGCCGAGCGCAAGAATCAGATCACTGTTTTGTACGGCATAATTTCCATAGTACGTACCATGCATCCCCAAGCCATCAAAATAAAGCTCATCTTTCGAAGGATAAATCCCCTTGCCCATAAGAGTTGTAATAACGGGAATGTTATTTTTTTCCATGAATTTTTTCAAAATATCCGTTGTTTCAGATGTAATTATCCCTCCACCTGAAACAATCAAAGGTTTTTTTGATTCGGATAGCATTTTAAAAACTTCATCGATCTTTTCATCATTTATATCATGGTTTAATGAGTAATTTTTTATATCTCCCTCTACGATTTCGTTTTCATCCATACAAGCTTTCTGGATATCGGAGGGAATATCTACTAGAACAGGTCCAGGTCTTCCCGACTTGGCAATATGAAAGGCGAGATCAAGTGATGGGGAAAGTTCCTCTATGTTTTTGATAAGAAAATTCGCCTTTGTGATAGGAAGTGTGATTGCAGTTGTATCAACCTCCTGAAAAGCATCGGAACCCATCATCGATACAGGAACTTGTCCGGTAATGATAACAAGAGGAACGGAATCGATATAAGCCGTAGCTATACCCGTTACGGTATTAGTTGCTCCTGGGCCTGAGGTAACAACCACAACTCCCGTTTTTCCCGTTGACCGGGCATAACCGTCGGCAGCATGAGTACCTCCCTGTTCATGCCTCGGTTGGATAAGTTTTATCCTATTCTTAAAATTGTAGAGTTCGTCAAAGAGGGGTATTACAGAGCCTCCCGGATAGCCGAATATATACTCCACTCCTTCCTCGAGTAATTTTTTTACAATAATTGATGTACCAGTAACTTTCATTTTATACCCCCATAACATAAATCAAATACTCTTATTAGACAGGATAAAGGTTATCATTTCGAGGAAAAAAGATACAATAGACCTACCCTTAAAGAGATGCATTCGCCTGAAGAGATTCTTAGTTAAAGATCAGCAGGATGCTCGTAAAGCCCGCTGAGGACTACGACTACGAACAGAATCTCTTTTCGGCTTATCGGATAGTATAATTTTGTTTTGTATATACACGGAAGGCAGAATATCTATATGAATTATATCTAAAATAATATCTAGATTAAATTCTACATGACTTTTTGTTAGGCTGATAAAATTTTTGTTAAGCATTTTTCGTTCCTCCTAAAAAAAATCAGTTAAACCATAATCAAAAAAAATAGGTTGTCAATGGATTCTAGAAGAACAGGTTTTAGCGTATATGTGTCTCCGGGCGGCAAGCGGATGGTTCGTATTCAGCACAGGTCATGTGGTATTGGGATTTTCTCGGCCCCATAAAGTTGATGCCGGCACCGGTTTTCTTATCCCTGCTTTGTTCGAACTTGTGGTAGAGAATTTGTATTGCCGGCACCTCGAGGCCGACAATCTTTCAAACGAAAACGCGATGTCATTATGGCCGGGGGGACTGTAACCCGAGCTTATCCCGAATCGGCGGCAGCGGGAAGAATGAGGATATTAAGCAGCTTGCCGGTTTTGTTTTCGCGAACGTATGTGGAATGTTTCCCTAATAGGTTGCTCATTACGAGGCTGTATAAATTTTCAGCGATCCTGATTGGGGAAAACCGGTACGCTCCGGTTGCCGGGTTTCCGATAAACCGTTTGGAGCAATGTGTACTGCAGACGGTATGGTTGTTTTCATATGAAAATATCGGATGATATTCAATTGGATATGCTGTTTTGGAGAAATTCCCGAAATGTATTGAAATAAGGATTCCTATTGTTTATGATTTCCATACCGGACCAAGAGTGAAGAATCATTCATGATGCTGATATTGTCCCTTATTTTGAAACTGGAGGTACTATTGGTTCAAACATGGATTTAATATTTGTTATAAACAAAACGTGAGTGTTATGGATTGCTCTGAAAAATCCGGGATACTTGGTTCATAGAACTCATGAAGAAAGTAGAGGTGTTCCCTGGTTTAGTCGTATTCATCAAAATCCGGGCGGTAACACGCCTGATTTGATTCGGATCCGGGCAAAGGGAATCGGATGGTGCGAAAGCCGGTTTTGAAATCTTCACGCAATGGATTATCCCGAAGAATTTACATTTTTGAATCTATGCGGGAGCTGAAATCGGTGGTCGATTAACGAAGATGCCATTTCAGGAATGAATTATTCGCCGGATGATACCGTTGAATACGGTGGGAAAAAGCGATGAGAGAAACATTTAAGTAACTTCAGAACGGTAGTTTTGCCCGTAGTGGAGAATTTGTTGAAAAAGTAAATGACGAAGGTAAAAAATGGCGAATTTCTCTAGAAGATAAACATACGATTGAAAAAGTCGGTAAGAAATCGTATAATAATCTTAAGTCAAGCCGAGGGAAAATAGACAATAAAAAATTAAGGAAATGAAATGTCATACAAAATAGCACTTCTACCTGGTGACGGAATTGGACCGGAAGTAACCTCCGCAGCAGTAAAAATAATTGATCTGGTAGCGGAAAAAATAAATATGGAAGTTACTTACGAAACATTTGCAATAGGTGGAAGCTGTTATGAAGAACACGGAACTCCGATAATAGAAGATACATTGCAAGGATGTTATAATTCCGATGCTGTGTTTTTGGGAGCGGTAGGTGGTCCCGAATGGGAAAATTTACCCCATCATTTAAAACCGGAAGCGGCATTGTTGAAATTAAGAGAAAAGTTGGGACTCTTCGCCAATATACGTCCGGCGAAAATATTCAGGCCGATGTTGAATAGTTCGTCCTTAAAAAGCGAAATTTTAGATGGGACCGATTTTGTTGTTTTGAGAGAATTAACCGGAGGAATTTATTTTGGAAAACCAAGGGGAATCGCCGACGAAAAAGCTTGGAATACCATGGTTTATTCAAAAAACGAGGTTAAAAGAATCGCACATAAATCTTTTGAAATGGCAATGCGCAGGAATAGAATTCTTACCTCGGTTGATAAAGCCAATGTATTGGAAGTGTCTCAATTTTGGCGAGAAATTGTTATCGAAATAAGTAAAGAATATCCTGAAGTCAAACTTAATCACATGTATGTAGATAACGCCGCTATGCAAATAGTCAGAAATCCGAAACAATTTGATGTTATTCTGACTTCAAATATTTTCGGTGATATTATCAGTGATATTTCCGGTATGATAACAGGGAGTTTGGGGATGTTGCCTTCGGCAAGTATCGGAGAGAAATATTCATTGTATGAACCGATACACGGAAGTGCTCCGGATATTGCCGGACAAAACAAAGCAAATCCGATAGCTGCGATACTTTCGGCAGCAATGATGTTTGAAAATTCTTTCGGTATGTCTAAGATTTCTCAGGTTATTGAAAAAGGCATTGCTGATACCTTGGAACAAGGCTGGAGAACTCCTGACATAGCGAATGAGAATGATAAAGAGATTACTTCGGAAGAGATGACCGATAATATAATTAAAAGTATTGAACAATTAATCTCTAAGGGAGTTTCTTGATACCTTGCTGCTAAGAAAACGGATAAATATAGGTTCCAAAATCGAAGAGGCTGAGAAATGAAAGAAAAAATAAAAATATTCGATACAACATTAAGAGACGGGGAACAATCTCCCGGGGCATCGCTAAATATTCATGAAAAATTGGAAATTGCTCATCAGTTGGCAAAATTGAATGTTGATGTTATTGAAGCCGGTTTCCCGGTTTCATCTCCCGCGCAATTTGATGCAGTTTATAGGATCGCTTCGGAAGTGGATAAAACGATTGCAGGATTATGCCGTGCCAACGAAAAAGATATTGATGCGGCTTACAAAGCTCTTAAGCCTGCTAAGAGCAAAAGGATCCATACATTCACAAGTACTTCGGATTATCACATAATCGGGAAATTCGGACATGAAAAATACGGTGTGTCATTACAGGATAAAAGAAAAACTATTCTGAGGATGACTTATGATGCCGTAAAATATGCAAAAACATTTTGTGATGATGTCGAGTATTCTGCTGAGGATGCCGGAAGAACCGATATCGGATATTTGATAGAAATCATTGAAACGGCAATCGAAGCCGGGGCAAGTGTTGTAAATATTCCGGATACGACCGGCTATACTATGCCCGGTGAATTCGGGAAAATAATTGCGACTCTTAAAGAAAAAGTTTCAAATATTGATAAAGCGGTTATCAGTGTTCATTGTCATAACGATCTTGGTTTGGCTGTTGCCAATTCGATTAGTGCAATAGAAAATGGGGCAAGACAAATCGAATGTACGATTAATGGAATTGGTGAACGTGCCGGAAATGCTTCTCTTGAAGAAATAGTTATGGCTCTTAAAGTTCGTGGAGACTTGTTTCCTTACGAAACGGATATTAATACAAAAGAAATCTATAATACGAGTAAGCTTGTTTCCGGCTTTACCGGAATACTTGTTCAGCGCAATAAGGCGATTGTTGGTGAAAATGCTTTTGCACACGAATCCGGAATTCATCAAGACGGAATGTTAAAGAGTCGTGATACTTATGAAATAATGACCCCTGAATTAGTCGGATATCCTAAAACCAAAATAGTGCTTGGTCGTCATTCCGGCAGACACGGATTGAAAGTGCGCTTGCAAGAGCTTGGATACGATGTCACTCAAGAAGAATTAATAAAAATATATGACTTATTCATAAAACTGGCCGACAAGAAGAAAGAAGTGTTTGATGATGATCTGAGAATGATTATGGGAGACTCAATCTCCAGGAAAGACGATTACTACGTTTTGGAAAATCTTCAGGTGAGTGCAGGTTCAAAATCGATACCGTCGGCTGTAGTCGCCATTAAGGCTAATGGTAAAATACTTCAAGAGTCCGCGGTTGGAGACGGGCCTATCGATGCCGTATTTAATGCAATAGAAAGAGCACTGGATATTACGCCCGAGGTGGAATCTTATAATGTTCGTTCCGTTACATCCGGCAGACAAGCAATGGGAGAAGTACTTGTGCGTATCAGAACAAAAGATGATCGTTTTTTCACCGGACGTGGTGTCTCCACCGATATTATTGAAGCCAGTGCCCTCGCTTATTTGAGTGCACAGAATAAAAAGATAGCGAATCAAAATCTTAATGACGAAATTCAAGAAGATCTAAAATGATTTGATAAAGGAACCTAATATGGGAATGACAATTACGGAAAAAATAATGGCAAAATCATCCGGCAGAAAAACGGTTACGCCTGGTGAGAGTATTTGGTTAAATGTAGATACTTTAATGACGCACGATGTTTGTGGTCCTCCTGTTATCGGTATTTGGAAAAAAGAATTTAAAGAAAAGTCGAAAATTTGGGATAAAAGTAAATTGGTTATTTTTCCTGACCACTATATTTTTACGGAAAATAAGCATGCTAAGAGAAACATAGATATACTTAGACGATTTGCTGACGAATATAAAGTTGATAATTACTACGATGTTGATACTGATAGGTATAAAGGTGTTTGTCACGTTGCGCTTGCCGAAGAAGGATATAATGTGCCGGGTAATGTTTTGATCGGAACTGATTCACATACATGTACCTCCGGTGCATTTGGAATGTTTTCCACCGGTGTAGGTAACACCGATGGCGCTTTTATTTTGGGGACCGGTAAAATTTGGGAAAAGGTGCCCGAGACAATGAAATTTACTTTTAACGGGATAATGCCCGAATACCTAACCGCAAAAGATTTAATACTTACAATACTTGGTGATATTACAACCAATGGAGCTACGTACCGGGCTTTGGAATTTGACGGCGAAGGAGTTTCTTCGTTAAACATGGATGAACGAATGACATTGACAAATATGGCTATTGAAGCCGGTGCTATGAACGGAATTATTGCCGCCGATAGCGTTACTGAAAAATATCTTGAAGCAAGATGCGTGAATGATTATATGATATTTCGAAGTGATCCTGATGCAAGATATCATAGCGGATATACTTACGATGTTTCGGTGATCGAGCCGGTCGTTGCTGAACCACATAGTCCGGATAATAGAAATACTGTCAGGAATGTTCAAGGTAGAAAATTAACAAAATGTTATATCGGTTCTTGTACCGGCGGAAAGTTGACTGATTTTATCAATGCGGCAAAAATTTTATTCGGGAAAAAGGTTAAAATTCCTACATTTATAGTTCCTGCATCAACACAAGTGGCCGCACAATTGGACGAAGAACGAGTAAACGGAAAGACCATAACTCAAATATTCCGGGAAGCCGGTTGCGTTATTGCAGAGTCTTCTTGTGCGGCTTGTCTTGGCGGTCCTGCGGATACCATCGGCAGAAGTGTTGATAATGATGTTGTGATATCGACTACCAATAGAAATTTCCCGGGAAGAATGGGAAGCAAAAAATCGGAAGTTTATCTTGCTTCGCCATTGACGGTTGCAGCCTCGGCGGTAAATGGAGCCATAACCGATCCGAGAGATTTTCTATAGTTTCTGATGGAGAAGACATGGAAAAAATAATTAAAGGTAGAGCCTTTGTTTTGGGTGATAATATAGATACTGATCAAATTATTCCAGCGGAACATCTTGTATATAGTTTAACGGATGAAGAGGAATCAAAAAAATATGGGCATTATGCTCTTTCGAGTGTGCCGATTGAACAGTCGGGGCTTCCTGAAGGTGGGATTCCGTTTGTCAAGGGGGAGGATTATTTATCCGAATTTAGCATAATAATTGGAGGTTCTAATTTCGGATGTGGCTCATCGAGGGAACATGCTCCTTTTGCGTTGAAAAAAGCCGGTGTAAAAGCGATAGTGGCGGAATCCTATGCTCGGATTTTTTACAGGAATTCGGTTGATGGCGGATTTCTTGTTCCTTTGGAAAGTGACGAAAAAATAAACAGGGAAATAAAAACCGGTGATGAAGTGGAAATAGATTTGGGAAAATTGACTCTTAAAAATATTACTCAGGGGAAAGAATATCCGCTAAAATCACTTGGTAGTGTTTTACCGATAGTGGAAGCCGGTGGAATTTTTGAATATGCTCGCAAAAATGATATGATATAAATTCTTAATAACAAAGACATAAAACTCTCAATGACAAAGATCATCATTTCGATTTAGGCGTGCTTCGGTGAAAGAGAAAATTATTCGATACGACAACATTAAGATGCGGGACAGAGTTGTTATTGAAAGAGGTCGGTCCGAAAAATAACCCTTGATACCTGCTGAGCCAGGGAAGGTAAATTACTGTCCCATGCCTGAAGTAGAACACCTCAGATATCAGGATTGAAGAGAGCTGCGTCGGCCCTGTCTTTCAAAGATGTTTCTTGAAGAAGGCATACCGGCGGAGGAACAAGTGTAGAAATATATATTCCCGGAAGCACGGCGGCTTCAATGTATATCTCGGTAGTTTTATCAGATAGGAGATAAAAAAATGAATGAATCCAATATCTTGGAAATCTTGAAACAAGAAAAGGTGAATTATTTAAGGCTACAATTTACTGACATTATGGGGATAAACAAGAATGTTGAAGTTCCGCCTTCTCAATTTGAAAAAGCGGTGAAAGGTAAAATATTATTCGATGGCTCTTCAATTGAAGGATTTTCAAGAATTGAAGAATCCGACATGATTCTAAAGCCTGATTTAGATACCTTATTGATCTTCCCCTGGAATGATAATGAAAGAAAAATAGCAAGATTAATATGCGATATATACAATCCTGATGAAACTCCTTTTGAGGGTTGCCCAAGAGGTGTTTTAAAGAGGATGACTGAAAAAGCAAAGAAGATGGGGTATATAATAAATGCAGGTTTAGAAGCGGAGTTTTTCTTATTTGAAAGGGATGAAAAGGGAAAGATTACAACAAATACTCATGATGCGGGTGGATACTTCGATTTAACTCCTATTGATAAGGGTGAGGATGCAAGACAATCCATGGTTGATGCCTTGTGTAAAATAGGATTTGAGGTTGAAGCGGCACATCATGAGGTCGCACCGGGACAGCATGAAATTGATTTCAAGTATGCTGATGCTTTAAGAGCCGCTGATAATATTGCAACTTTTAGATTTGTTGTAAGAAAAATAGCAACAAATTTTAATCTTCACGCGACGTTTATGCCTAAACCGATTTACGGAATTAATGGCAGTGGTATGCATACCCATCAAAGTCTTTTTAAGGGAAGTCGAAACGCTTTTTACGATAAGAATTCTGATAATGGGTTGAGTAAAATTGCTTTGAATTACATAGCAGGAACAATTGAACATGCAAGGGGAATTACCGCTATTACAAATCCTCTTGTAAACTCTTACAAGAGGCTTGTTCCCGGTTACGAAGCTCCGACAATGATAAGTTGGTCGGAGAGAAATAGATCTCCGTTGATTAGAGTGCCGGCGAAAAGGCGAGATGGCACAAGAATCGAGTTAAGGTCTCCCGATCCCTCCGCTAATCCTTATCTTGCATTAGCGGTAATGTTGGCCGCTGGTCTTGATGGTGTTGAAAGAAACTTAACCGCTCCCCCTCCGATTGACAAGAATCTTTATGAAATGACTGAGAAAGAGAAAAAGAAATTTAAAATAAAATCATTGCCGGAAAATTTGTACGAAGCATTAATCTTGATGGAAAAAGACAAATTAATAAAAGAAACCCTTGGCGAACATATTTACAACAATTTTCTAAAAGCAAAGAAGATAGAATGGAGTCTGTATATCCGACAGGTCCATAAGTGGGAGCAGGACAGATACTTATCTTTGTACTAG
>Ga0256835_1001168_pt1 | contig 16229 bp, 13 predicted proteins | sample PIR30metaG_FD_185972 | JGI IMG/M metagenome (GOLD analysis project Ga0256835, IMG submission 185972) | Hydrothermal vent microbial communities from East Pacific Rise, Pacific Ocean - PIR-30 | ecosystem: Environmental > Aquatic > Marine > Hydrothermal vents | place: Pacific Ocean: East Pacific...
CATCATCTACTATTATTATTTTAAGAGGCGATTGCTTATTTTTTAATCTCTTGTTTTTTTTATTATAAATATTTTTTTTATTCACTATTACTCCTTTAGGACATTTGCTCTAATAATTTTTGTTTTAAAAAAGAGAATTCTCTATCTGTGATTAATCCTTGTTGTTTAAGCATTCCCAATCTTTCGATTTCTGTTAATGCAAATTTAGCATTAATTTTAGGCGGCAAAAAATAATTGGGAATATCTGTTAAGTATGAAAAAAGTTCTACAGGGATATTTAGATTATCTTTAGATATATGTTTTTTGGTTAAAGATTTTTCATCTTTCTTATAAGCTTCTCTCAATTGTTTTATTAAAAGTCTATTTTCTTTCATTAAATAGATACGTTCACAGGCATTATCCACACTTATTTTTAACTCTTCTAATTTAAAGGGTTTTCGTAAATAATCGTATGCTCCTTCTTTAACAGCTTGTATAGCTGTTTCTAAAGAAGCATAACCTGTTATAATAATGATTAATATTTGAGGATATAGGCGTTTAGCTATATGTAGAACTTTCATCCCATCTATTTTAGGCATCATAAGATCTGTAATTAACAGATCAAAAGGCTTTTTTTTAAGTATTTCTATGGCTTGCTGTCCATCATGTACAATAGAGATGTTTCTGTCATCTTGGGATAGAAGTTCTACTAATAAGTCTGCAATTTCTTGTTCATCTTCAGCAATTAATATGTTTAATTTATCTCTATTCTTTAGATAGTAATCATCAATCATTTTTAACCTCTAAATTGATTATTATCCCCCCTTGTAAATCTTTAAAAGAGTACTTAATGTTAATCTTTACCTATTATGTTTTAATATTAACCTAAACCTATATCGGGTCATCTACTATGAAACTTGATTTAGTAACATAATTAATCGTAACGCTTACTGAATATAATTATAACTTATTGATTTGTTTATTAAGTTGATCTTTTTAACTGAATATAAGACTTAATATTAGGAGTTTATTATGAGAGATTTAGAACTCTGGCAACAGCTATCACAAAATCCTGAGGCATTATTAAAAAAACCAGCACAAGAAGCTGAGGAAATATTTAATAAATTGAACCTGGAACAACAAGCAAGCCTAATACTGCTTTGTCCTTGGGAGAAAAGGCAAGAACTTATTCTACTTTCTAAAAAAGCTGAAGAGTTAGTGCAAGCAATGCCTACACAAGAATTATTTTGGACGATTAAGGCTATAGGCATTCAGGATTGCCTTGAGCTCTTACGTATGGCAAGTGCTGAACAACTCCAGTTTATGTTCGATTTAGACTGGTGGTATAAAGATAAGATAGTACCAGAAAAAATAGTTGCTTGGTTACTTTTGTTATTTGAAGCAAGTGAAAGTGTTGTGGCTAGATGGCTTGAGTGGATAGTAAAAAAAGATGAATCTCTTTTACCTACAATAATGCGTCCTTTTTTATCTATATACAAGCGTCCAGATGAAATGGATATCCAAGAGGCAAAAGATGTGCTTCCTGGTTTTACGTTAGATGATACATATTTTATTGAGTTTAAGAATAAAAAACTACAGCCATTATGGGCAAGAATTATTGAGATATTAATAGATTTTTTCCCCCCAGCTTACAGAGATTTAATGGAGTCGATGGTTTTTGATATACCTACAGAGACCTTTGAGTTTGCATATAGATGGAGAAATAATAGACTAGCAGATTGGGGTATACCTGAATATTTTGAGGCAATAGATATATATGCTCCTATTGATAAAAATAATCTGAGACGTATAGAGCTTCCTGATGTAGATATAACCCAAGAACTTACAATGCCTGCTTTTGTGCCAACTCTTTATATAGATGATCTACCTTATTTAAGAAATGCTCTTGATTCTTTGGTAGGTAAACCTGTGATGGGTAGGATTATAAAAGAGTGGGTTTGGGTTGCAAATAAGCTTTTAATGGCTGATCTTGTTGATTTAGATGATCCTTTACAACTTAGACAAGTTATTTTTAGGGCTGCAGGCCTTATAAACATAGCTCTTGAACAATTACATAAAGATTTTGGGGAAAGTCCTGAACAGCTTTTAACTCAAATACCAATTGAGGATTTAATTAGGCTAGCTAATAGTTCTATAAGGGCATTAAAATCTAAAGCATTGGCTTTAGTTAATTCTGATTTAGTACATTCAGAAGGTTGGTATTTAGAAGAAGATGTCCAAAATAGATTTCTAGGACTTTTAACAAGACAAATACTTTATTGGGATCCTTTAATTCAAGAATACAGAGGCTTTCGTTCTGTTGATGAGATATTGGAAATAGATAATTTACTTAAAGAGTTAGAGGAGTGGTCTAAGGTAGTAAAATATTTGATTGAACCTCATTGGTCTAATTGGCATAAAGGTGTTTTTACTCATACTAATATTGGGACTTCTCGTGAGCTTACATGGACTATGGCACTTGCTACTGTATTAGCTCAGTTATGTATTAATAACACAAAAGAATTAAAACCTCTTAGCTTAAAAGAACTTAAGGAATTAAAAAAGCTATTATTTGTTGGTGATGGTAGTTTAAGCAAGGATGTAGTAAATAAATTAGTAGATTCTTTGTATAATAAAGAGCTAGAGCTTGATAAGAATAGATTTTATGAGATAATATACTCTACATTAAAGCCATTAGAAGAGATCTTTTCATCATTAAATGATAATGAAATAGACCCTCGTTTTATTGAACATATATGGACTATTGTGGATGATGATCTTTATTTTAAGTATACTTAAAAATAAAAAGATAAGAAATTAAGATAAGGAATAAAAATGGAGTATAGATTAGGCAAATTGTACGCTATAGGAGTAGGCCCAGGAGATCCTGAATTATTAACTATTAAGGCTATAAAAATATTAAAAAATGTATCAAATATCTTTAGCGTTACCTCTAGTTCTGAGTCAAAAAGTACAGCTTTTGATATCGTTTCCTCTTATATAAATAGTAACTGTAAATGCACACAGCTTTACTTTCCTATGACAAAAGATGAAACGCTTTTAAAAAAGGCATGGAATAAAAATGCACTTGAAGTATATAAAGCTTTAAGAATAGGGAGAGATGCTGCTTTTATTACCTTAGGTGACCCAAGTATTTATTCTACTTATTCATACTTATGGCAGTATCTATATACAATAGATAAACATATAGAAGTAGAGGTAATTCCTGGTATCACTTCATTTCAAGCAGCTTCAGCACGTTTAAATATACCCTTAGTTACAGGGGATGAGTCTTTGACAATATTAACCGGAGTCAATGGGAGTAAAAGATTGGAAGAGATTTTTCCTATATCTGATAATATTGTCATTATGAAGGTTTATAAGCATTGGAAAGAAATATTTGATTTTTTGAGTAAACAAAATAATATAAAAATTGCTTCTCTGATAAGTAGATGCGGACTTAAGGGAGAGAAGATTTGGGAGGATATAAGAAATATCAATTTAGAACAACCCCCCTCTTATTTTACCCTTTCTATAGTAAAGAAGACATTAGATGAGAAATAGGTATATGACTAGATTTATAAAAATTAACAGAATATTTTTAACTTTTTTGGTATTTATCATTTTTTTCTTTCAAGGTGGGTGTAGGCTTACTCCTAAAAAAGCAAGTGCTAAAAGGTTTAAAGCTTATGTAAGTTATGTAATAGACGGTGATACAATCGTATTAAGAAATGGGGAAAAAGTTAGATATTTAGGTATAAATGCTCCAGAAATAGCACATGATGGTCATCCTGCTCAGCCTTTTGGTATAAAAGCTAAAAAATTTAATAGGTTTCTTGTTTTTCATAAGCTAGTTGTTGTGGATACAAAAGGATTTGGAAGAGATCAGTATGGTAGGTTACTTGGTTTGATTTTTTTAAGGGATGGAAGATGTGTAAATTTGATTTTAATAAAAAGGGGTTTAGCCTATTGTGATCTTACAAATGATATGCCTTTTAAAAGGAGTTTCATCAGAGCCCAACGCCTTGCCATGAAAAAAAGAGTAGGGATTTGGTCTTTACCTATAAAGGATACAGAGCCTTACTATATAGGTAATAGACGTTCTATGAGATTTCATCGTCCTTGCTGTCCTTTAGGTAGACAAACCTCAAAAAAGAATCGTATAATTTTTAGAAATAAATGGGATGCTTATTGGTATGGATATTTTCCTTGTAAGAAATGTAATCCATAATAAAAAGGGAATAAATTATGGAAAATTGTAGTCCTAAAAATATAGTGGTTATTTCTGATCCATTGTTTTTAAAGCATAATCCTGGGCCAACGCACATTGAGTCTCCTAGACGATTAGAAGTAATATATGAGAGAATAGAAAAACCAGATATAAAAGATCTATATGTAAATATTGCTCCAAGACCTGCTAATATTGAAGAACTTTTATGGAATCACAGTCAAGACTATATAGAGACAATAGCCCAAAGTAAAGGAAAGGATATTGTACAATTTGATCCAGATACTTATGCAGGAGCATATTCTTGGGATGCAGCAATAAATGCAGTAGGAGCGTGTTTTAACTGTTTAGATAAACTTATTACTAACCAATTTCGTGCAGGGTTTGCATTAGTGAGGCCTCCCGGACATCATGCTGAATATTCTAAGGCAAGGGGTTTTTGTCTTTTTAATAATATTGCCTTAGCAGCTCATTACGCGATTAATAAGTTAGGTGCTCAAAGAATTCTCATTGTAGATTTTGATCTTCATCATGGTAATGGCACTCAATGGAGTTTTTACAATAGCTCTAATGTGCTTTATTTCTCTACTCATCAATTTCCATATTATCCAGGAACAGGAAGTCTTGACGAGATAGGTGAGGGGGAAGGGGAAGGATTCACAGTAAATATTCCTCTTTTTAGAGGTGTAAGAGATGAAGATATGGCAAATATTTATGAGCAAATTCTTATGCCAATAGCTTATTCTTACAACCCAGATTTTATATTGGTTTCAGCTGGGTTTGACATTTATGTTGATGATCCTTTAGGAGGATTTCAGATATCTCTTAATGGTTTTTCTATTATTGCTAATTACTTATTTGATATCTCCAAGCATACGTGTCCAGGTAGATTATTTTTTGTTTTAGAAGGAGGCTATAATTTATATGGATTAAGTGAAGGAGTAGCTACAATTATAAAAGAGATCGGATTGGGACAAAGAGACAAGATATTTGATGCTGAACTTTCTTTATCTCCTTCTGTATCTATTCTTGATACAATCTCTGAAGTAAAAAAAATATATAGTAATTACTGGAAGTTTTAGATGCTAGATTTCTAGTATAAATAGTCTTTATTTTTTAAGACATCCTATCCCATAGTCTTATCCCAAAATTAATGTTTTTCTACTGCGTTCGATTCTTAAAATATAAATAGATTCTTGACTAAACTAAAATATCTTGATAATTCGTTTAAATCTTAATCTTTAGCAAATTATTAATAACTTAAATTCTTATTAGGAGGGTATATTATAATGAAGCGCCTTTATGTAAGCTATTTTGTAGCATTGTGTTTATGTTTTATTTTAATTTTTTCTTCTTCTAAAGGTTTTAGTGCAGGATTTCAGCTTTTTAATGAGCTTTCTGCAAGAGGGATGGGAAATGGTGCCACTATGAGTGCTCGTACAGATACTGCTGAAAGTGCATGGTTTAATCCTGCAGCTATTGCTCTTATGAACCACAAAGAGGCTATAGGCGGTATGGCAGTTGTTATGCCATCTTTATCTTTACAAATGGGTGACCATGAATATCACATGAAAAAAATGGGTTACATGCTCCCTTATGCATATATTGCTTATCCACTTCCAAAGGGGTTTGGAATAGGTGTATCAGCAAATGTTCCTTACGGACTTACTACAGAGTGGGATCCTGATTGGCCTGGCCGTTACTATGCTATAAAGACTCATCTTCAGTGTGTATTTGTAACACCTTCTTTATCTTATTCTCCTTATAAATGGGTTTCATTTGGTGCAGGGGTACAACTTGTTCGTGCAGATGCTGAAATGACAAGAGCAGTAACACCATCAATTCCTACCCTTCGTACTAGATTAACAGGTAGTGATGAGGCATGGGGTTATGTAGTTTCATGTATTTTAAAACCTAAATCCAATATTTCTTTCGGCCTTGTTTATAGATCTGGGATAAAGATAGTATTAGATGGCGTTGCAACATATAGTGAGTCAATCCCTGGTTTTTATCGTTCAGATGCAAGTGTAAAACTAAGACTTCCTCCTACTGTCTCAATTGGTTTAAATATTGTACCTAAGAAGTTTTGGCGGGTAGGATTAGAATATTTATGGACAGGTTGGTCTTGTTACAAGGCACTTACATTTAAGTATGATACTCCACCTCCAGGATCTCCTTCTAATATTGATGCAACGAGAAAGTGGCATGATACTTATGCCCTTCGTATATCTTTATCTCACAATATATCTAAGGCAATGGTCGTAAGAACTGCTTATGTATACGATAAGAGTCCTATAAATGATAAATATAGAGACCCTAGTCTTCCTACAAATGATAGACATCTTTTCTGTGTTGGACTCGGTTATGTACATGGACGGTTAAGTATAGATGGGGCATATACATTTTTAAGAATGGAACATTCTCATCCATCTCCTGCAACTCCTTTACTATATGGTACATATAAAGGTTATGCTAATATAATAGATGTAGATTTGCGCTGGAGGTTTTAGTGGCAAATTTAACTACTAACATGAAGAAATGGAATATAAGAGAACATAGAGGGATATTTACTATCCCTGAGATGTTAAAGAATTCAGCCTCTGACTTTGGGCCTCGTCCTGTTATGACTCAAAGGCTTAAAGAAGGTGATAAGACTATTACGTTTAAAGAGCTTTATGAAAATGTTATGAAGCTTGCCCAAGGGCTTTTAGCCCTTGGGCTTAAGCCAGGTGATCACTGTGCAGTTCTAGGGCATAACTCTCCAGAGTGGGCAATGGCATATCTTGCCATAATAAGTGCAGGTTGTATTTGTGTGCCACTAGATTCTCTTTTAGGCAAAAACGAGATAAGAAGGATTATTGCAGATGCAAAGATAACTACAGCATTTGTAACTCCTAAGTTTTTAGATGTTGTTTCTGAAACATATAGAGGCTTTCCTGGTCCTAAAAATATTATTGTAATGTCTAATGGAGATGGTATTCCTGATGAGTATTTAACAATTGATAAATTACAAGGTAAGGCCTCAAAGGCTAATAAGCGTCTTCCAAAGCTTAAATTAGATGATGTTTGTGTAATAATATATACCTCTGGCACAACAGGACTTCCTAAGGGAGTGATGTTGACTCACAGAAACATTGTTTCTGATGCAGCAGCTTGTTATCAGGCTGTTCATTTTGATGTAGAAAGATTTTTATCTGTTTTACCAATGCATCACACCTTTGAGTGTACCGCAGGTTTTATCCTTCCTGTTTACTCTGGTTGCCATATTACCTTTGCAAGAAGCCTAAAATCTAGGGATATATTAGAAGATTTAAAAGCCTCTAAGGCTACTGTTATGTTAGGTGTACCTCTTTTATTTCAGAAGATGTTAGAGGGGATGTATAGAGCTATTAGTAAAGCACCTTTTACCAAAAGAATGGCTTTTAAGCTAATGATGAATTTAGTAAAGGCTGCTGAAAAAAGAGGGAATTATGATCTTGGGAAAAAACTTTTTGCAGATTTACGTAAAAAGGCAGGCCTTGGTTATATAAGATTTTTTGTAGTAGGTGGTGCCCCTTTAAGGCCAGATATACCAAGAGAGTTTAGACGGTTAGGTATAAAGATGCTTCAAGGATATGGGCTTACAGAGGCAAGCCCTGTTTTAACCTTAAATCCAGAAGATGAGCCTGTTTTAGAGAGTATTGGAATACCTCTTCCCGGAGTAGATGTAAAAATTATAGATCCTGATGATGATGGTGTAGGAGAGCTTGCTTTTAAAGGTCCTATGATAATGAAGGGTTATTATAAAAATAAAAAGGCTACATCAGAAGTTTTAGATAAAAATGGTTGGTTAAAGACAGGGGATTTAGGTTTTCAGGATAAAAGGGGTTATCTATATGTTTGTGGCCGTGCTAAAAATTTGATTGTTACCTCTGCTGGTAAAAATGTATATCCAGAAGAAGTTGAGGCAGAACTTAATAAGAGTCCATTTATTTTAGAATCTATGGTTTATGGTAAAAGAGTATCAAGTGGTGGGGAAGAGGTTCATGCTGTTATTGTTCCTGATTATGAGACAATAGGGGCAGAATTCCCCAATAAGACTTTTTCCGATGAAGAGATATACAAGCTTATTTCTAAGGAAGTTAAGAATGCTATGAAACAAATAGCTCCATATAAAAGGGTAAAAGGTTTTTCTATTAGGGATGAAGAATTCCCTAAAACATCTACAAGAAAGATTAAAAGATATCTCTTTAATAAAATAGACTAAAACTTAATTAATAGCTTAAGTACTTTAAGTTAAATAGTTAGTAACTTTTTCCCATTGAATATTTCCCTACTTATAGATAACTTAATTAAATATAATAAAAAAACTTAAATAATGATGGATAAAAGCTATGAATAAGAAAAAAATGATTGAGATTTATGATACTACTTTAAGAGATGGTACTCAGGCAGAAGACTTTAACCTCTCTGTTGAAGATAAACTTAGAATTGCACAAAAGTTAGACGAACTTGGGGTGGATTATATTGAAGGAGGTTGGCCAGGTTCAAATCCAAAAGATGCCCAATTTTTTGCCCAAGTAAAGACTTATGAATTTAAGCATGCAAAGATTACTGCTTTTGGTAGTACTCATTTAGCTAAGTTTTCTCCTGATGATGATCCAAATCTTAAGGCCTTAGTGGCATCAGGTGCTCCTATAGTTACAATTTTTGGAAAAAGTTGGGATGTACATGTAAAAGATGCCCTAAGAATCAGTCTTGATAGAAATCTAGAGCTTATTGGTGGATCAATAAGGTGGTTGAGAGATAGGGTAGAAGATGTTTTTTACGATGCAGAGCACTTCTTTGATGGATTTAAAGCACATAAAGAGTATGCATTAAAGACCATAAAAGAGGCAGTAGATGCAGGAGCCTCTAGAATTATACTTTGTGACACAAATGGTGGAACACTACCTCATGAGATATACGACATTGTAACAGAGGTTAGAAAATATTTAGGCAAAAAAGTTCTTCTTGGCATTCATGCTCACAATGATGCAGAGGTAGCTGTTGCTAATTCTCTTATGGCTGTAAGGGCAGGTGTTGTACAGGTCCAAGGCACTATGAATGGATTTGGTGAAAGATGTGGTAATGCCAACTTATGTTCAATCATTCCAGCAATTATTTTAAAAATGGGACTTAGCTGTAATGTAGAAGAAAATCTTAATAAACTTACTAGTACTTCACGTTTTGTAAGTGAGATAGCAAATCTCCCTCACAATAAATATTTACCTTATGTAGGAGCAAGTGCCTTTGCCCATAAAGGTGGTGTACATGTAAGTGCTGTTCAAAGAAATCCTGAAACCTATGAGCACATCCGTCCTGAATTAGTAGGGAATGTACAAAGGATATTGGTTTCTGATCTTGCAGGTAAAAGTAATGTCCTTGCTAAAGCAAAGCAGTTTGGTTTAGACCTAGATAGCCATGATCCTGTTGTTTTAGATATTGTAGCAAAGCTTAAAGAACTTGAGGCTCAAGGATTTCAGTTTGAAGGAGCTGAAGCATCTTTTGAACTTCTTATGCGTAAGGCTACAGGCATGAGTCGCAAGTATTTTGAGTTATTAGGTTTTAGAGTATATGATCATAAAGAAAAAGAAGATAGCCCGCCCCAGGCTGAAGCTACGGTTAAGGTAAGGGTTGGTGGACAAATAGAACATACTGCTGCTGAAGGTGATGGACCTGTGAATGCTTTAGATAATGCGATAAGAAAGGCGTTAGAGAAATTTTATCCCCAACTTAAGGAGATGAGACTTTCTGATTATAAAGTTAGGGTGTTACCGGGAGTCCCTGGCACAGGAGCTAAAGTTAGAGTTCTGATTGAATCTAGAGACAAACACGATAAATGGGGTACAGTGGGGGTTTCTCATGATATTTTAGAGGCTAGCTGGCAGGCACTTTTAGATGGTATATGTTATAAGTTGCTTAAGTCAGAATTAAAAAAACATAAAGAATAAGAAGAATAGTTATTTGATGTTTTTTGATAGAATTTATATACGTCATATCGTTTGTTGGTTAGTTGTAGTATTAATTACTATACTTAGCTTTTATTTAAGGGGACATTTAATTTCTAGTAGTTTGGTAAGGTTTATATATAAACAAGATATAAAAGAGATAAAAGGATATAATCCACTATTATTTTTTAAACGTGTTGATATAAATCATACAACACTTGATCAGTTAGTTGAAATTCCTGGAGTTGGTACAAAAGAAGCTATAAGAATTTTAGATTTTGTTCATAGGCAGGGTTTTTTATTTAGTATTTCTGAATTAGAATTTCCTGAAGGCCCACTTAGTGTAAAAGAATTTCAGAGGATAAAAGTATACATTTGTGTGAGGTAATGTAAATGGCTTCTTATAATACAAAAATAATAGCAATGGCAGGTAAAGGAGGTACAGGGAAAACCACTTTTACTGCACTCCTTATAAGATATTTAATAAATAAAGCCCTTACACCAGTTCTTGCAGTAGATGCGGATGCAAATGCTAATTTAAATGAACTCTTAGGACTAGAAGTAGATGTTACCTTAGGAGAAATTAGGGATCAGATGAAAACCCAGACTCCTGTAGGTATGACAAAAAATGAATATATGGAACTTAGAATAAATCAAGCAATTATTGAGGCAAAAGGATTTGATTTAGTAGTTATGGGGCAACCTGAAGGCCCAGGCTGTTATTGTATGGCCAATGCTATACTTGCTCAAGTTATGGATAGACTTAAAAGCAACTATAGATATATGCTTGTAGATAATGAAGCAGGGATGGAACATCTTAGTAGACTAAATTTACGGGATATTCATACCCTATTTGTTGTTTCTGATGCATCTATTAGAGGGATTACTGCAGCTGTTAGGATATCTAATCTTACGAGTGCATTATCTGTAGATGTATTCCAAAAGGTATTAGTAGTAAATAAATCGCCTAAAGATATTCCTGATGCATTAAGAAGTTTTATTGATAAAAGTATCAGAGAAAGTGATTTAAAATTTGGCGGATTTATGCCATTAAGTGATAAGTTATTTGAGTGTGAGATAAATCAGATCCCTATAATAGGACTTAGCGATGATGTAGATGCGGTATCTAGTGCTAATAAGATTTTTGATAAGTATTTAACTAATTGATTTTATATTCTTTTCTTATTTAGTTTTTATTTAACCATCCTTCTTTTTCCCTTTCTTAATTGAAGAAAAACCCTCCCTAGCCGATAAGAAAAAAGACAACGATATTTTAGAATTTTTGGAATCATTTAACTCTTTGTGATAGCAGATGAATTGAATGTTTTAAAGATGGAGCTAACTAAGATGTATACCGGCAGTATAAGGACTGCCCATATGCCCGGGCATAAAGGGGTGTTGGTATGAAAGTCTTAGTCGTAGACGACTCCCAAGCTATGAGAAATATAATAAAGGCAGGACTAAAAAAGATGGGAGTCTTCGACGAAATTGTAGAAGCTGAAAATGGTAAGGTAGCCTTAGAAAAGTTAAAAGAACAAGGTCCTTTTGATTTGGTTCTCTTAGATTGGTATATGCCAGAGATGGAGGGTTACGATTGTTTAGTTAAGATTAGAGAGAATGCAAATTGGAATGATGTAAAGGTAATGATGGTTACAACCGAGAATCAACAAGAGAACATAATTAGGGCTGTGATGGCAGGAGCAAATGAATATTTAATGAAGCCATTCACCCCTGAGATGTTACAAGAAAAGATTAGTATGTTATTAGGCCTATGATAAAAGTTTTAATAGTAGACGATTCAGTAGTTTTTAGAAAGATTCTTCAAGATGCCCTATCTAAGACCGCAGGTATTCGTGTTGTTGGTACTGCCAATAATGGTAAAAAGGGCATAGAAAAAATAAAAGAGCTGAAGCCCGATCTTGTAATTTTAGATGTAGAAATGCCAGAGATGGATGGGCTTCAAACGTTAGATGAGATACGTCGTCAGCATCTAAATGTTGGCGTTATAATGTTTTCTTCTCTAACTTCAAAGGGCGCCCAGACTACTCTTGAAGCGCTTTCAAAAGGTGCCTTTGATTTTGTCCCAAAGCCAACAGGTACAGGGGCATTTTCAGAAAGTGTTAAAAGGATAAAAGAAGAATTAATTCCTAAAATAAAAGCATTTGCTATAAGTAGACGTCAAAGAAGAAGGCCTATAATAAGAAAACCAGTTACCCCTGTAAGGCCTTTAATTAACAGAACAGTTAAGACTAAAACTTCTTCAACTCATATTGATACAGATTCAAAGAGTAGTAAGACTTTAAAGTCATTAACTCAGAAAAAGTCAGTTCCTCGTCTACTTTTAAGGCCAGAAGTTGTTGCAATTGGAGTATCAACAGGCGGACCAAATGCACTTAATGAAGTCATTCCTAAATTTCCTAAGAATTTTCCTGTACCTATATTATTAGTACAACACATGCCTCCTGTTTTTACAGCACAACTTGCAAAAAGGCTCAATGACAAATCTCAACTAAACGTTATTGAGGCTAAAGCTGGTGATATAATAAAGGCAGGTACGGTATATATTGCTCCTGGAGACTACCATATGGAGGTGGCTAGCTCTGGGAGTTCAAAGATTATAAAGCTTAATCAAAAGCCTCCTGTAAATAGTTGTCGTCCTGCTGTCGATGTAATGTTCAAATCTGTTGCCAATGTATATGGAGGTAGGGTTGTTGCAGTAATTATGACAGGTATGGGACAAGATGGTTTTGAAGGTTGTAAGGTACTTAAACAAAAGGGTGCAGTAATTATAGCTCAAGATAGAGAGACAAGTGTAGTGTGGGGGATGCCTAAGTTTGTAACAGAGGCTGGACTTGCGGATAAAGTCTGTCCACTTGATAGGATAGCTTTAACGGTACAAGAATTTTGTAGTTTTTCTGCAATGAGAAAAGCTGCTGGAACTAATTAAGCCAGTTATTTCTATTTGGAGATGTTTATAAATTAGGGAGTTAAGAAATGCCCAAGATTACAGCGGAGGAATTTAAATTTTTCTCCGATCTGGTCAAACAATCAAGTGGGATAGCCCTTAATAAGGGGAAAGAATATCTACTTGAGAGTAGATTATCAGAGCTGGTTAAGGTCTTAGGGTTAAGAAGTATTGATGAACTATACAGAAAGGCCCGTTTTAATATGACGCCTCAATTAAAAAAAGAAATCATTGAGGCGATGACTACAAATGAAACCTATTTTTTTAGAGATCAACATCCATTTAACGCGCTTCATAAACATATTATACCCGAACTTATAGAAAAAAATAAAGATAAAAGAACAATGAGATTTTGGAGTGCTGCCTGTTCAACCGGACAAGAGCCTTATAGTATTGCCCTTTTAATACTTGAACATTTTCCTCAACTTGCAAGTTGGAAAGTAGAAATTCTTGCCACAGATATTTCATATAAAGCTGTAAAGAAAGGACAAGATGGCCGATATACTCAAGTAGAAGCTAATAGAGGACTGCCTATAACGCTTTTAATTAAATATTTTAAGCAACAGGGTGCATTTTGGATGATTAATGAAAAGGTAAAGCGTTTAGTAAGATTTAAAACTATGAATTTACTTGGTCCATTTACTGGTGTTGGAACTTTTGACGTTATTTTCTGTAGATATGTTTTGATATATTTTGATCTTGAGACTAAAAAGAAAATTTTAGAGAAGCTTGTTAAGGTATTAAATCCTGGAGGTTATCTATTTTTAGGAGCAACCGAGACACCTGTAGGACTTCCTCCTAATATGAAAAGAGTAATGTTTGGTAGAGCAGTTTGCTGGAAAAAGCAAAGCTAGTTTTTCCCAAGTTATTTGAGTTAATAAAGGGGGTTTATTATGGCTGGGATGGAAGACGATATCCTTAAAGATTTTTTGGCAGAGGCAAAAGAAAATCTAGAGGAGCTAGATCAGGCATTTGTTGAGCTTGAACAAGAGCCAGATAATCCAGAGCTTATAAAGAGTATATTTAGAACTATTCATACTATTAAAGGTACTGCAGGATTTTTTGGTTACACTACTTTAGAGGGAATTGCTCATTTTGCAGAAGATATCTTATCTAAGTTAAGAGATGGTGTTGTTCAGGTAAATGAAGAAATTATTGATATGCTTTTACAAGCAGTTGATAACATAAAGGCAATTCTTGCTAGCCTTGAGCAAGAGGGAAAAGAACCAGATGATATTGCATATCTTGATTTTATAGTAGATCTAAGAAATTTTGCAGAAAAGATAACTAAAGGTTCTTCTTCATCCGCTTCAGATACAAAGGCTAAAGAAGAGCAGCCCTCTAAAGAAGAAGCTAAAGAGGAAGAAAAGAAAGAAGAGGAAGCTAAAAAAGAAGAGCAGCCTTCAGATAAAGAAGAAAAAGAAGAGAAGGCAAAAGATGAGAAGAAAGAAGAGTCAAAAGTTGAAGATAAAAAGGCTAAAGCTGTTCAGAAAAAGAGCACACCTAAAAAGCCTAGACCTATTTCTACTGCACAACTTACAGAAACCCATGTGAGAGTAGATGTACAACTTCTAGATAAGTTGATGAATTTGGCAGGGGAATTGGTTCTTTCTAGAAATAGACTTGCCCAGATTGCAAGCCAATTGAATGAACCAGAGCTTCTTACTGCAAATCAAAGAATGAGTTTGGTTGTTACAGAGCTGCAAGAGCAGATTATGAAGACTAGGATGCAGCCTGTAGGAAATGTTTTTAACAAATTCCCTCGTATAGTAAGAGATCTCTCCCATCAAGCTAATAAACAAGTTCAACTTAGAATAGAAGGTGCAGATACAGAATTAGACCGTTCTATTATAGAAGTTATAAAAGATCCTCTAACACACATGGTCAGAAACTCTATAGACCATGGGATAGAGCCACCGGATATAAGAGTCCAGAAAGGAAAGCCTCCTGTTGGTACCCTTGTGATGAGGGCATATCATGAGGGTGGTCAGGTTATTATAGAAATTCAAGACGATGGTGCAGGAATTGATCCTCAAAAGGTAAAAAAGAAGGCTATTGAAAAGGGGATTCTTACTCCTGAGCAGGCGGAGAATCTCTCTGATAGAGATGCTTTAATGCTCATTTTCCAGCCAGGCTTTTCTACCGCAGAAAAGGTGACCAATATATCTGGCCGCGGTGTTGGAATGGATGTTGTTAAAACCAATATAGAAAAGCTTGGTGGTGCAGTTGATCTACAAAGTGAGGTAGGAAAGGGCACAACTGTACGTATAAAAATACCTTTAACCTTGGCAATTATTCCTGCACTTATTGTACATACTGCAGGTCAACGATATGCAATCCCACAAGTAAATTTGGTTGAACTTGTAAGACTTTCTCCTGAAGCAAAGAAGAGAGACGTACAGATAATAGGGGACTCAGAATTTTATAGATTAAGAGGACAAATACTTCCTCTTGTACGACTAAGACAAATACTTGGGTATGGACGTGCCCAAGATTCAGAAGAAGAGGGCATGAATATAGTAGTTTTAGATACAGGAGAAAGACCATTTGGTCTAGTTGTAGATGGTATTAGTGATTCCGAAGAGATAGTTGTAAAGCCTTTAGGTAGCCATCTTAAACATATTCCTTGCTATGCTGGTACAACTTTAATGGGGGATGGGCGAGTTGCTCTTATATTAGATGTAGTAGGAATCACCTCTATGGTCAATCTAACACGTTCAGAAGAATCCATAGGCCCTGGCCAGATGATGAAAGATAAGAAGAGACTTGAGGAAGAAAGACAATTTTTGCTTTTATTTACTGTTGGCCCAGAGGAACACTTTGCACTTCCTTTAGCCTTGGTAAACAGACTAGATAAGATATCTGTAGATAAAATAGAAGTAATTGGCAATAAAGAGGTTGTCCAATATAGAGGGCATTCAATGCCAATTATACGTTTAGAGAATTATCTTCCTGTATCACCTTTGCCAGAGCAAGATTATTATCATTTGATAGTCTTTCATATGAATGACAAAGACATTGCATTTTTGGTCTCTGAGATAGATGATAGTCTTGATATGGCAATAGAGGTTGAGGACAAGACCTTTAA
>Ga0256835_1001169_pt1 | contig 16219 bp, 15 predicted proteins | sample PIR30metaG_FD_185972 | JGI IMG/M metagenome (GOLD analysis project Ga0256835, IMG submission 185972) | Hydrothermal vent microbial communities from East Pacific Rise, Pacific Ocean - PIR-30 | ecosystem: Environmental > Aquatic > Marine > Hydrothermal vents | place: Pacific Ocean: East Pacific...
CTCTATAAATAGTTAAGGCTCACCTTAACTAACTACTAAATAGGAAATAACCCAATAAATAAAAAATATGATAAAGTGGTTTATACATATATTAAAATATAAAAATATCTTAATAGCATATATGTTCTACATATTTTTCTTCTAATCTTTATCTATTATTAAAAGGATAAGTAATCAAATTGGTGTATGTATAGTAAGATATAGGTTATATTAGAGTTATTAGCAGGATATAGTAAAGATTGTTACGAGTTGTAATATAAAAGTAAAAGTGTTTGATAATAAAATATCTATATGATTAAGGGGAGAGACTATACCCCCTGCTTATCATTAAAGATTCTAATATGGGTTCTATCACTATAGAAAAATCTACTATCCATAGCTTTTTTAAAGATGAATTCACTATTGTATTCCAGCTCCTCTTTGTTATGCCCCATCGGCATAAGATATATATTATTTACATACACAGGTATATCATATAATATTTTTTTAATCTCTTTGTAATCCTCTTCCCAGTTATCTCTACTCACGACAAATTTCAGGTATGATTGAGGAGAGTGTTCTAGAATATTAGATATATTATCGATATTGATTCTCCTATTTTCAGCCTCTCCTGAGCTTGACAGTTTTACACTTATAGAAAATAGAATATCATTTTGATATCTCTTAGTAAACTCAATAGGTATAGATCCATTAGTCTCTATGGTTATTTTGTGGTCCCTTGTAATATAGTGCATAATCACTCGTTGTAGAATATCACTATTCCAGTAAATCGTTGGCTCACCTCCAGTTATAACTATATCGGGTTTCAATAGATTAAATTTAGAACCATCTGGGATATTACTATCTATATCATCAACCAGATCTTGATAATTACAATACTTACTCCAAGACTTACTAAAACTAGGATCAACACTGAAGTAACTATCACATCCTCTCTTTTTCTTACCATCAATCTCATATTCACACCCAAATCCCTCACACTTTAGATTACATAGTGCTGTGCGGACAAAAATGGAAGGTATGCCTGTACGTACACCTTCACCCTGTATAGAGTAAAAAATTTCTGATATATCTACTGTACTATATGCCATATCAATCCTTATCTTTTTTATAAATTATATCGAAATATTTCTTATTAAAAGCTTTATCGAACAGAATTTCATCAAATTTTATACCACTTAAACTTTTTATACTATCTCTATCAACACACTTATAATATAGATTTGTGATAAATGATACACAGTTATATCTCTCTTTACTATCATTGATATCAAAATATTGGAAATATATCTTATTTTTAATAACTCTATCTTCTATACTCTCTATCATCTCTTTCATACATCTCAACATATCACTATCTAAATTCCTATATCTCATAATAAGAATATTACTATAATTTATGTCATCAAAATTATTAATATCTAATACTGTCTTATCTCCTATAAAATCAAGTGATATACTACGGAGTTCTCTATCAAAATATATATAAGAGTGACTATATCTCCCATTTAATTGGTAGATCAAATTATCAAACATGAGTGAATCTATACTACTATCCTTATAAAAAACAATATCCCCGTCCTTTAATGATATACCATATAGATTTACTATTACGAGCAGGTATAGTATATATCTCATAGTATTATCTCAGATCTGCTTATATTGAATTCATGCTGTTTATAATATTTAAGTCTCTGTAGATAATGCTTTTGATTAATATCCCACTCTATATTCTTTTTGAATATATCAACAAAATCATATATATCTATACTTCTCTTATTATGAAATTTTCTAACACCTCTACCTATTGTTTGCATCAATTTGATGAAATCTCTACCAATTGGTTGTCCAAATACTATTGAGTCTATATTTTTAATAGATATACCAGTACTTGCTAGTTTATATGTAGATATGATAACATTTTTCTTATTACTTTCAATATATTTTTTGATATCTAAGAATTTATCTTTTTTAGTCTCTTTATTAATTAGAAAGACATTGCAATCAACATGTTGTTCTATTATCTTTTTAAATGTTGTGTTACTACCATATTTTATATCGTTGACATATAAAATAGTATTATGATTTTTCCTCATCAGTGATGATATAAGATTATAGATAATTTTATATCTATCATCACATCTATATATATACTGTTTCTCCATCTCTCTATCATATATATTCACACAACTATGATAGAGAAATATTGATTTGATATTAACTGGTGTGGCCAGATCTTTTGTTATCAGTTCTTTTATATCTATTACTCTATTTATTTTACCAATTCTTGAGATTATTTTCATTCTCTTATATCTATCCTTTGGAATAGTCCCTGTAAAACCATATCTATACTCAATATTGGTTAGATTATCTAGTGTACTAAGAAATGGTTTAGACTGGGTTGTATGACAGTTATGTACTACTACACCATTGCATATATAGTTATTGTTTTTTTCCACATGGAGATTATATAGCTCTATATCTCTATCTATCTTTTTGATATTGATAATTTTTCTCATTATCCCGCTTATTTTTTAATTCTATTATACCAGAAATATGTTTAAAAAATTATAAATATCCTATAATTAATAAGAAAAGAAGGTATATGTTAAAAGAGATTAATAGAGATTATCTAATCTATCTTAGAGACCTAACAAGCAGAAGACCTTATTATGTATTTGAATGTTGTGGTGAAAAAAGAGTGATCCATGATATACAATTTTTTATAAATACACTACTTCAAAAAAATATTAGATATATAAAATTCAAAGATGATTATATATATCTAATATCATTAGATAAGGTATATCTATATAGTTATGGTTACTATTTTAAAGGAATGGAGAAATGGTAAAAAGAGTATTGTTATCCACAATTTTGTCATCAATAATTATAACAAGTGGGTATAGTATGGTTGTCAGTGATCCAGGTAACTATGCAAGATGGGGGAAATATTTAAAAGAGTTCCAAAAACAGATGCAAGAATTAAAAAACCAGACAAAGGGATTGCTCAATATTGAGAAAAAACTCGGAATAAGCAGTAGTGGAACGAACCTAAGTTTGGGTGCAGAGACAAAAAAACAGGCTCTTCTTGATTATATCAACAAAAATGTTGGTCCAGGAAATAGTGAGATAAAAAATAGTGTAACAGATGTAATAGATGGGTGTTTACAAGATTTGGCGGGTGGATTAGGGTTAGATTTTAAATTACCACAAGTTGAACTATGTGGTGTTAATCTAACTGAGAAGTTATATAATGCAGTTTTGAATGCATATAAAAAACAGTATAGTAACAAAACAACACTCAAGACTGATAGTAACATAAAACCCCCGGGTAAAAGCGGTAAGAAATGTGAGAAGAAATGTGTAAAAAAAGAGAACAGTGGGGTTAAGGAGAAGGTGGTGAAAGAGGGTGAGAGAGAGAGTGGTTTTGATTATGGGGGAGGAAGTGGTGTAGATAATCCAGATAGTAATATTATAGAGAGTGGAGTATATAATGGGATTGGTACACTTTATAATAATACCAAACAGCAATCAGCTGTAGTTGCTGGAACACCATATAGCCCTGATCAACAGCAATTTTCTAATAGTCTTTTCAATAAGAAGTATAAGCAGGAGTTGATAAGAGAGATAGATCTTAAAAAGATAGATACAAACAGTAAAGCTGCGGAAGACCTCAATGATGAGGATCTAAAAGAGGAGACAAGTGAGGAAAAACATCCTGTTACACAGGCTATACCTATTATTATTCCACAACTAGAGAGATATAAGACAAAAAACTCAGGGGAGTACCTTCTATCTGCAAGAGATGATGGTTATGTTTATAGTACACAGGTGATATTTGGTAACGGTGATGAGTTTACACCACAAAATAGTGAATTAAAGGGTAAACTAAAGAAATTTTATAGAGATTATAACAAGATGGTTGGATCTTCTGTATTGAAATTCAAAGAGAGTAAAACTCCTTATAACTACGCTATTATGTCACAACAGATCACACAGTCTGTGTTAGGGGCTATGAGTACTATAAAACCAGATAGTGATGGGGGTAGGCAGACAATTGAGATTGAACTGTTAAAGGGTATATTGTTAGAGCTACATCTTTTGAATACACAGATATATACTTATAATATGTTAAATAATAGAAATAACAATAGAAAGTTTGTTAGAATAGATAATAAACTAGAGAGTATAGATACCAATATAGAGTTACTATTAGAGCAGAATAAACAGTATATGAAAAACTTATTGAATAGGGTGGGTGGTTGAAACTTATAATTGTAAAATAAAAGGAGATCCTATTGGATGGTAGAGGATCTATCGTATATATAGATGATATATATAAGTTATCAAACTCGCTCGGTATAGATGTAGTAGAAAACTATGAGATCTACATAGATGATTTCAATAAATTGAATATATTAAATGACATTCTATTTAAAAACTGTAGATACTATATAAGTGATATATATGAGGTATTGAAAATACCCCATAATATAGTTGGAAGAGTATCTATATTACTGTTTAATGATGGTGTGGTGAATGATATAAAGAGTTTCTCATATTATAAGAGATTAAAACAACTAAAAAAACTACAGAAAAAGGTATATACTCGCAATATTGAGAAGATATTTACTCCCAAAAAGACTATAATAATGAATAAAGATGTGGTATATGAAGATATATCACTTCAAAAGTTATTTGAACCCGATATTATTATAGATCAACCTATAATTGAGATAGTCGATAAGAGTGTAAAGGTTATAGATTCTTTTAAGTTTAAAATTGAGGTAGTTAATGATAGATAAAATTAAAAAGAGTATTAAAGAAGATAATATAATAGTGGATAGAGGTGTTAAAAAATCTATTGTTGATTGTATTGATGAGAAGAAGAAAATATTGAAAATATTACTATTATCTATATTTACTATATTAGTGCTAATTGTTGGTTTTATAATGTCATTTCAACTAACCCAGTACTATGTTGTAGATAATTTAGGAAGAGTTAATAAACTTCAAAAGGTTGATGGTAATTTTGATTATACAGAAGCATCACTCTTCTCATTTGCCGAAGATAGTGTTATTTTAACATTTGGATTAAATTATAAAACTTATAAAGATCAACTACTGAGAGTGAAAGATAGATATGATGATGAGGCTTACGAAAAACTTATAAGAGAGTTTAAAAGAAGTAATTACTTGAGGATTCTCGAGAAATATCATAGAATTATCAATATTATTCCTACTAACAGTGTTTATAAGATCGTCCCTATACAAAATAGAATATATGATGTATATAGAAGTTATATGGTAGAGAGTATAGGAGATGATGGGATTAATAGAGAAGAGGTAATATTTGTTGTGAGACTGGGTCTTGTTGATAGAACACCCAGATATTACCATGGACTTAAAATACTATCTATACATCAGATGAGTATGGGTGATTTTAAAAAATTAGAAAATAGTTTAAAGGATTAATCATGGATTTAACAGCTTATGAACTCTATAAAATAAAGAAAGAAGTTGAGAAGATAAAAGATAGTTCATATGAGACTAGATACCTATATGAAACGACTGAGAATATACTACTTAAATATCTAACTAAAAATGATATAGATATTGAGGATATCATCTTTAAATATAATGAAGATATGAAGAGTGAGAGTGTTGAACATACTAAAGATAGTGATGAGACACATCTTCCTGAAAAAGTAGGTGACATTGTAGATGAAAAGAGTGAGAAAGATGAGATGGTTGAGAGTGATGAAGACGATTTTTTCACATTTGATGAGATAGAGGATGAGGATAAAGATGAAAGTATTAATGAGAAAAAAGAGTCTATATTTAAGAAGATATTTAAAAAGAGAGAAAAATCTAATGATAGATCATCTAAAAAAGCAGATATTAAAACTATCTCTATATATTTACTACTACTAATTATAGTTGGAGTAACCAGTTATTTTATCTATAAAAACAATATATTAGATTTTGTGTTGAAACAGTTAAAGGCTCTATTTTAATATCTGGGGTGTGGTATGATAGATCTAAAAAATTATGTACTACTGAGTGAATTTTGTAAGATATCTGGGTTATCACTATCTTATGTATATAACTCACCAACTCTTTTTAAGAAAATATATTTTTTAAAGTTAAATGGGACAATCTTTTATGATAAGAGATATATAGATGATAGATTTAAACACTATATCCCAAAATGTACTGATCTTAATAAAAAAATACCTTTAAAGTACTTTCTAACTACAGTAGGTTTAAGTGGTTCTTTTTTAAATAGCTATCTATATGGTGGTAATTCAGATATCGATATAAAACTCATGAAGATAAATCGTAATATGTTTATAGAGTTAAGTGATGATATGTTTAGACTATTTAAATATAAAACAGCGTATAAGGTAGAGTGTATAGATGATGAGCAGTATGCAGATGAGTTGATTACAATTGGTAAGACCAAGATAGGCTTTTACTAACTATTATAATTTAATTTAAAAGGTAATATATGAAAACATATATAACTATGGGTATAGCCTCTTTTATTCTCTTAACTGGGTGTACCTCTTATGTTAACAACAATCTCCCAACATGTGGTATAGATAAGAGTAGTAATGTATATCTTTTCAAAGGATTCCCTCTATCTAATACAACTCTTAAAACTATGCTGAAAAATCTCTCTAGATATGAGGGTGTGACATATATATATAAAGGAAAAGATATACTGCTACCAGATAGTTCAAATTTCTATATTCTATCTATTGAAGATCTACAAGACTATGTAAAGATGACAACAAACTATATATTAGATATAAAAAAGACAAATAAACCGGGTATAGTATATGTTGATCTACACTATAAACACGATAATCCTTTTTTACAGAGATTTAATATAAAAATACATGGAAAAGGTACTCTATATGATGTATTTAATAAAATAGCTCAACAGGTTGGCTATAAACTGATGTATTCCAATGATGTTGATGATTTATTTAATGATAAAGTATCATCAATTAATTTCAGTGGAAAGAGATTGATAGATTTTATAGAATATATCCAGTATAGTAAAAATATATTTGTTGACATAGATACAGATAAGAAGATATTGAGAATATATAGATATAAAAATATCAATTTTGAGTTACCTCTATTTAGTGATAAGTATTTTAATAATGTGAACAGAAATGATAGTGGATTTAGTTATGGGAGTTATAATATAGTAGATATTGTGAGTGATATGTCAAATGATTTGAGAGTACTAACTGATAACAGATTTAATATCAGCGGTAGTATGAATAGATTGATAATAAAGAGCGATTATATACACTTTGAGGATATAAGTGGGTATGTAAATGACTATATAGATGATATGAATAGGGAGATAGAGTTAGATTTCAAGATATATAAAACAACTGTGGATAGCAAGTATATCGATAGTATAGAGAAGATAATCAATGAGAGAAGTAACTGGTTAGTTGAAGACAATTTTGAACGATTTGAGAAGTTACTATGTCAAAAGGGTTCTATTATTAAAAAAGAGGAGTTCCACAGTCGAGCTATTCCATATTTACCTATTACATATAGTACAGAGAGTGGTCTGTTGATAAATATAACACCAAAACTTTTGAAAAAGAGAGATGCAGTAACTCTTACTATTAAAACACCATTCAAGATAGATAGTAATAATATTATTGTTAAAAATGGATATAGTAGAATTTTAATGACTTTTAAAGAGGGTAGATATAACTACTTTATTGTTGTGAAAAACAGAATTAAATATAATGATATCTAATTTCATTATAATTATTTGATGAGAGGGGAGATTGGATAGATGTTTGACGATATCTCCTTTTTAGATTTATTACCAAAACCATCCAACCTCACCGTAAGGGCTTCCAAACTACTCCCCTCTCACACCTCTCTAAATATATAATAAATCTAGCAAAGAATACTTAGAAAAATATTAAAACACCTAAAAAATGTGAAACTTGATGATAAAGAGAAGAGAGATATAACATTCCTATCTACAATTTTTGAAGAGAAAGAGTAAGTATAAAATATATTAACTGGGATATAGTGTTTAAATCTATCCAAACATATATCTAAATAGTATAAAAGGAATATAATGTATAGACCAAAATCTAAAGAAGAGTTAATAGAGTTAATAATATATTGCTATAAAGGTAAACTATATCTAAAAGATATAGATGTATCTAGAATTAGTGATATGTCAAATTTGTTCCATTTCTCTTTTTATAAAAATATATATGGTATTGATATTAATACATTATGGGATAATCCTAATAACGATATATCTAATTGGGATATATCTAATGTTGACTCTATGTGTGCTATGTTTTATGAGAGTAAATTCAATCAGGATATATCTATGTGGGATACATCCAATATAACTAATATGAAATCTATGTTTGCTTATAGTAAATTCAATGGTGATATATCTAAGTGGGACGTGAGTGGCGTGACTGATATGAGTTGGATGTTTGCAAGGAGTGATTTTCTTCAAGATATATCGAAGTGGGATACCAAAAGTGTTAAAACTATGCGCTCTATGTTTACCTATAGTGAGTTTAACCAGGACATCTCCAAATGGAATGTATCAAACGTTACTAATATGAGTTATATGTTTTCTTATAGTGAATTCAATAAAGATATATCGAAGTGGGATACATCAAACGTAACTGATATGGAAGGTATGTTTATGCGGGGTAAATTTAATAAACCAATTGGGGATTGGGACGTGAGTAACGTTACTAATATAGCTTATATGTTTAGTGGGTGTAAATTTAACCAAGATATATCTAAATGGGATGTGAGTAGTGTTGTTATCATGAGTTATATGTTTTCTCACAGTGAATTCAATGGTGACTTATCTAAGTGGATATTATCACTAAACCCAAACGTCAATATGTATGGGCTCAACAGTAATATAAATAGCTATGATGATTTTATTAAATCAGTCAACTGGAATATTATTAAACCATATATAAAAGAGATTATGAAAAATGGTAGTAATATAGAGAGATATGAAATATTAAAAAAACTGAATAGTTTTAGACAATTTAGTGATATAGAGTTAGATATATCTAAATAAGTTATAAAGGATAAAGGAATTAGATGTATAGGCCAAAAGATAGAGATGAGTTAGAAAAACTAATTATGGATTGTTATAGAGATAAACTATATCTTTTAGATATAGATACCTCTTTAGTCACTGACATGAGTGATATATTTAACTACCATTATTATAAAAAAAGATATAAAATAAATATCAATGATATATGGGAAAACCCAAATAACGATATATCACAGTGGAATATATCCGTTGTGACTGATATAAATTATATGTTCGTAAATAGTAAATTCAATGGAGATATATCTAACTGGAATACAAGCAATATAACAAATATGATGGGTATGTTTTGGGGTAGTGAATTTAACCGAGATATATCCCCGTGGGATGTTAGTAACGTCACTTATATGAATTATATGTTTAATAGTAGCAAATTTAATCACGATCTGTCCCCGTGGATACTATCACTCGATTCTAATGTAAGTATGGTAGGATTTAATATAGGAAGTAAACATGAAAAAATATATGGTGAAATAAACGGCTATGGGGGTTTTATAAAAACTGTTAAATGGGATAGCATTAAACAACATATAAAAGAGATACTGAAAAATAGTAGTAATAAAGAGAGATATGAAATATTAAAAAAACTGAATAGTTTTAGACAATTTAGTGATATAGAGTTAGATATATCCAATATCAACATTGTAAAACTATATGAACCACCATTTTAAATAACGTAAGCAAATTTTCTTATTATAAATAAATAATAAAAATAGAAGGATTTAAATTAAAGATGGGACAAAACAAAAAAGTATTATATGCACGCGAATACTCGTTCATATATGAAACACGTTTCGATAAGTTTAGAAGAAAACTAAAAGAGTTTAGCAGTCATATATTTATACTGTTTTCTGTATTAACCTTTATAATGACAGAATTTTCACCAATATTAACCATGTTTCTCTCCTCTTTATACTTCTCAATACTCTTTATAAACAGTATAACTTTTATAGATAAGAGAGAAGATACACCAATTATTGGAATACATGGTAAAAAAGATGTTCCATACTTCTTTCAACTAGGGACAGCTGTAACATCGATAGAGGACGTTCCCGATCCAGCTGATGTGGCAAGAAATCCTAAAAAGTATGAAGATAAAGTATTATATCCAATTCTTGTTGACGAGAAGATGCCTCTAACACATATGTTTGTTGTTGGTACAACAGGTGCGGGTAAGACAACATTTTTAATCAATATACTACAGCAGATTATTACAATTGGCTCGGGAGCCCTTGCTGTAGACGGAAAAGGTGATAAAGATGTATATGAGGCCTTTTACAATACAGCAGTAGATTGTGGGAGAGAAGACGATTTTCTTGTTATAAATTTCAATAAACCCGAGGAATCAAATACGTTTAACCCGCTTTTAAAGGGTACCGCTGATGAGATATCTGATATTATAGGTAATATGTTAGATACAAGTGGAGAGAATGGATTTTGGGCAGGTAGGGCATTAACTATGATGAAAGCCCTTCTTTCTATTTTAGTTCCATTAAGAGATATGGATCTACTATTTGATCCAAAAGGAAATCATCAACCAATCCTTACACTGAGCCTGCTGGTAAAATGGATAGATCTAACAAACTTGAAAAATCTTTACTGGATAATTAGAGAGAGCAATGAGTTGGGTTATTTAGATATAGACACATTCAATCAAAATGAGAAAGAGAGATACACCCCAATTGATTATGAGAGATTGGAGTCATATCTAACATCAGTTTATGTAGATATACATAATAAAAACGCTAAGATATCAGAGTCAAGTTCTAAACAACATGGTAACTCATTTTTAATGTGGAACGAAGCATTGGATATGTTGGCTGGGCGTTTTGGTGACATATTCAATACAGACAGTCCAACTATAGATATGGAAGATGTTGTTACCAATGGTAGAATAGTATATGTATTACTACCAGCACTTAAAGTTGACCCTAGATCACTATCAACAATAGGAAAAATTATTCTATCTCTACTGAAAAACGCTATAGCCACACTACTTGGTGAGAAAATATCGGGAACCGTTGAGGTGAGATATAGGGCATCGGCAATAAGACCAAGAGTCCCTTTTTGGTCTGTTATGGATGAGTATGGGGCTTATGCTGTTGAGGGTTTTGACAACGTACTAGCCCAAGCAAGATCACTTAGAGTATCTGTCGCTATTTTGGTTCAGGAGATAGCATCTCTTAAAAAGACATCAGAAATAGAAGCACAGCGACTACTGGGTAACACGGGCTTGAAGGTAGCACTGAAGGTAGAAGAACAGAAAACAGCAGAGGAGTTAGTTGAATTTTTGGGTAAAAAAGAGATAGCTACTATAAAAGTAAGAAGTGAGAATCAAGAGAGTAACGAAAGAGACATAGAGGTCCAAGAAAAAGAGCAAGTTACTGTCAATCAACTAAAAAGTATGACAGCCGGACATGGAATGATCACGTGGGCTGGAACACTCTCACCTATGCTAGTGAGATATTATGATCCACCAATTGCACCTGAAATTCCAGAATTTAGTGAGTTTAATAAGATGATATCCCCAAACTATAAAACTAAAGAGTTTATACAAGATATAGGGGGTGATAGTGATATGTATGATACTGTAGAAGATGAAGTAGATGCTGCATCTCTGCTTAATAAAGAGTTTGGTGCAAATATTCTTGTGATAAACGATAAGATAAAAGGATTAGACCCAGTTGAGGTGGATAAGATCCAGAGTGAACTCAATAATATATACAGAGAGATTATTGAAACAAAAAAAGTTGCGTGATTGTTGACTTTTTAAAAAATTTTTACTATAATAATTGATGTGATCAAATCAACTCCTGTTCACATTGGCTCCTTTGGTGGTTATAAGTAGAAGTGGGATAACTAAAAATAAATTATATATTTTTATTCCACTTCTACCTCCTTTTCTAAATGAAAAATCTATATAATCTTATTATAAATATGTAATAATTATTTAATAAAGGTATCTATACAATGAGAAAAGGTTTTACATTAATAGAACTTATCATAGTTATATCTGTTATATCTATAATATTGATAACAATAGGTTACTCTTATAGAATGTATATAGATACAGAGTATAAGAGTGTGAATTATCAGAATTTTCTACATATAGCAAAACGCGCTGAACAAAATATTCTTAAACCCACAAATGTAATAAAAGCAAATCTATGGCCCAGGGGAGTATTTGGGTTAGATCAAAAAATAAATAGAGATAACTGGAAAAATAATTTATGGTTATCAAATATGATGTCTATAAGCAAGATAGATTTTGAGTATGGATGCCAAAATAATAAGATATATGGTGATAGTGTTGGGGAATACCTATTAATAAATGATGAGTGTAATAACATTAGGGATTTGCAAGAGAAATTTACAGGAATAACGGGTGATGAGGCTAATAATAGAGGGAATAAGATAATATTTTTAGTTCAAAATGGGTATAAATATACCCCAAGTGGTGTGTATATACCTTATAAAACATACACTGTTGTCCACACAGGTAGATTTCTCTTTAATAAGTTTAAGACTTTAGTAAAAAAACATCATATACTTGGTAAAGCTTTTTTACATTTTATACTTCAAGAGGGTAAACAGGGATATAGTGTTAGAAAATTACCAAATGATCTAAGTGAGATTTTTGATTTCTATATAGATGGACAGAGACATTACATTACTCATGAAAGAATGTTAAAAACTATATTTGGTACCACTAATATAGATTATGCACTTAAGATGTGGGATAGAGAAAAATATAATATATATGCATATAGTTTCAGTGATATGAATATTATAGAGAACTATATTGAAGAGACTATTAAAAATATGAGAAATATAGCCAAATCAATTGAAGATTGGGGCTCACTTGAGGCAAAAATCGCAGCATACGATAGTGTTCTTGGAGATAACTTGAATAAAGACTACTTCATCACATGCGAGGGTGAGGGATGTAAGGGGAGGGGTTATTACAAATATAGTAGTGGTATAGTTGATGACTATTATGATTTTGATATCGATATAACAAGAACATTTACTAGTAGTATCGATGAGAATCGCAAAGGAATAATGGCACCAGGAAGTGGTGGTATTAATGAAGATAGTATAGAATATGGGTTTTTTGCGTGTGAGTGTGATGATGATGAGTGTACAAAATGTGTGTATGGGGATGGAGAGGATAATAAAAAATATCCACATGTGATAGATGTATATAAATTCTTGACATTCAATGATAATATGGGAGTGGAAGAATTTTCTGATATTGATGATGTGACAATTGGGGTATATGGTGCTGTTCCAATTAGTGGGGGCACTCTTCGTGATGATTATAATAGAAAGTGGAAAATAAACAATGCCGCACGTGAGTTGATGATGAACAGTGGGTTATCTATCAATAGTTTCAATCTTCCTATATTTTTTACAAATGGCCCATCTATTATGTCTTTTACACCTTTTTATGGTACACACATATATCCTGTAACATTTAATAGTGTTCCTATAAAAGATAAAGTTGTAAATCCACCTTATACAGCAAAAATATATACCATATTCCCATTTTTTGTTGGTGGGATTTTAAAAGATGATGAGAGTTTAATGAATATAGATGAGAGTAACTGGTTAACCCCTGATAATAAGATATATGGCACATATGATATAACACTACTTGCACATATTAAATAGGAATAGTTAATGAAAAGAGGATTTACAATAATTGAGTTATTGATACTTCTACTGGTGGTAACAGCAATACTACTGCCTGTTAGTTACGCTTATAAATTCTATAGTGATTATGAATATAAGAGTAAAACACAGCTGAAATTCAATAAGTTAGTTGAAAAAATGGAGAAATCTGTATATTACAATGATAAATTGATAGGTGTTAATCTATCGTGGTGGGGTATTTTATATCCAGGAGATACTCTTGAGTATGATAATCTCCTATATAAAAATAGACTACTTGAAGTTAGTAAGATAGATGATGAGGATTATGGAACACTTGATGATTTTTTACTAACTTCTGAAAAGAGTGAGACAAAAAAGAGAAAACAGATGGATTTTTGGAATATATCTGAGGATGATAGTGATATATATGGTAGCAAGCCACTGGTAATAATATCGTATGGTGAGAAGATAAGTAAAGATGGTGTTAAATTCCCTTATAAAATAATTACTGTTTTAGATCTAGGTAGAAAATTATATAGAGGATTTAGAAATCTGTTTAATAGTGAAGATGGGATTATACAATCAAAAATGTTTTTATCACTTTTATTGAAGAAAAATAGTGGAGGGTATACACTAAATAGATTTTTTGATGATATGGATAAAGTTGTAGAGCATAAGATCGATAACAGTGTACATCTATCTACTATTAAAGATATAATCAAGAGTGTTTTGGGGCAAAATGAAGAGCAAGCCATCAAGATATGGGACAAAGAGAAATATAATATCAATATATATAATATATCTACAATGAAATTAATGGAGCAAAGAGTTGATAACAGTGTAGATAATATCAAAAATATTATTAAAACCATAGAGAATCTAATGTTAATAGAGTCACGAAAAAAAGTTAATGATCTTGAAAATCTTGAGAATGGTGATATAGACTACTTTATCACATGTAGTGAGAAAGACAATCACTGTGGGATAAGTGGACTACCATGTATTAAACTTGATACCAATGATAATCAGATAAAACCTTTTAATAGTTGTAGTGGTAAGATAGATAAATCTAAGACATATGTCCCACAGCTCAATGATGATCTTACCGCGCGTGAGATAGAGGATAGTATAGGTTATGGTTTTATAGTATGCAAGAGTGACGGTGAGAGATGTTCAAATAACTCTATACCAACCCTTACAAGTGGGGATGTATTTGATTGTGTGGATAACAACTTCGTGAGTGTGGGATGTTCAAGTGGGGATCTATTCTATCAGGTAGAGGGTGCAGTTCCAATTGATAATATGTCGAGTAGTGAGCATACGTTGGGTAGAGCGATTAAGAATGTTATTATTAGATCAAATAGCTCTAAAAATGGTTTTGGGGGTAATATATATTTCTCAAATGGTTCAGGTATTAGGATAGAGAATATTGAGGGTGGTGGGTTGTATAGTGATTATACAAATGATACATCACTAGGTATAAATCCTATTAAAATATATAATAATGTACCTCTTCTTGAGGATATGAATAAGCCACCCTTTATTGCAAGAATATTTACAGTTTTTCCTTTTTTTGTTGGGGGAACTTATGATAAAGATAGTAATAAGATGACACTAAAGGAGAAGTGGGGTGTTTATGATACACCTATTTTTGTTAACTTTTTCTAAATTTATAAGCTCCGTTTAATTATAATTATCATATAATATATACAAAAAAGAGCAGGAGTTTAAAAAATGTCAAAAAAAATATCTATTGCGATACTATTACTGGTCGCGATAATAAATGTGATAATAATATCACTATACTATCTCAGTAATTCTCAATCAAAAAAGAGTATATATCCACTTTCAACTAAAAAACATGTTGTGAAAAAACCACACAAAATATCTCTTCATAAAAATGTTAATAAAGTAAAAAGAGATATTGAAAGATTTAAACCACCAAAACATATTATAAAACCAAAATCTGTTTCAAACCACAGAGATATAAGAGATAACACAGTAGTATTTCCTATAGATAAGAGAGCTAATATATCTGTAGATAGTATCAAATTAAAAAGTAGTGAAACTGTAAAAATTCATACTAAAAATAATAAAAATACCTCAAATAGTGTGTGTAAAGACTGGGTAAAAGGTGATAGTGTCGTTATTAAAGATGAGTGTAATGTTAGAGATAAACCAACTATAAAAGGTAAAGTGGTAGATAGGCTATTTGAAGGTGATATATTGGCAACCAAAAGAGTTGATAGCAGATGGTATAAGATAGAGAGTGTAAATGGCGTTGATATTAAAGATGATAGATATATCCATAAAGATATGGTAAGAAAACTATATAGACCTAAAAATTTAAATAATATATATAGTGTAATGAATAAAACATCTCTATACAGAAATAGTGATCTAACT
>Ga0256835_1001170_pt1 | contig 16215 bp, 17 predicted proteins | sample PIR30metaG_FD_185972 | JGI IMG/M metagenome (GOLD analysis project Ga0256835, IMG submission 185972) | Hydrothermal vent microbial communities from East Pacific Rise, Pacific Ocean - PIR-30 | ecosystem: Environmental > Aquatic > Marine > Hydrothermal vents | place: Pacific Ocean: East Pacific...
CATTGCCCCCGGGAAGAGGTCATTGAAAAGAAAAAGATCGTCTCCTGGGAAAGGGTAAGTCCCAAAGACAGTCGCTGGTACAACGTGGTGAATTGCCCCATCACCCTGCCGGACGGTCGTCTGGGGATGTTTTCCCTGGCTATTGATGTTCACGAAAAGAAGATGGCCCAGGAAGTGGCCGAAAGGCATCGTCGCTTCTTGGAAGCCATCTGGAACCGGGCTCCCTTCCTCCTTATTGGAATAAACCCACTCTCTGGGGAGATCGTTTTCGTGAACAAGGCTTTCGAAGAGACCCTCAAGTACCGTCAAGAAGAGGTCATCGGGCGCCGCATCGTAGATCTCTTCCCTCCTGAAGAAAGAGAAAGTGTCATCAAATGTTGCCGGGAAGTCTGCCTGGAAGGGGAAAAAGAAGCTGCTGAATTCTGGTGGCAAACCAAAGATGGCAAGCGCCGCCTGTTACAGAGCACCTGTTTCCTCGTTGAGATAAATGAAGGGCAAAAACTGGTTTTCAATATTTCTCGTGACATCACCCAGGAAAGGCGCCTCCAGGAACAGCTCCTCCAGGCTCAAAAGATGGAGGCCGTGGGACGGCTCGCCGGCGGGTTGGCCCACGACTTCAACAACCTTTTGACCTCTCTCAGGAACTACCTGGAGCTCATTCAAAGACACCGTCACGATCCCGACAAGATAAACGAAGTCCTGAAAAACATTAATCTTGTTCTGGAAAGAACCGGAGACATCACCCAAAAGCTCCTGACATTTAGCGGTCGTCGCCCGCAACAGAACGAAGTCATAGATCTCTCCCGTTTCTGCACTGAAATGAAAACCTTCTGGCAGCGCCTCCTGGGTGAGCACATTGAGCTTTCGATAGAGATCGAAGAGGAGCCCGTCTACATCTTCACCGATGAAACCCATCTCCAGCAGATCATCATGAACCTCATCGTAAACGCCAAAGATGCCATGCCCCGGGGAGGAAAGCTTCATCTCAGTGTCAGGACCAAAGAAATCGAAGGCGAAGAGCTGGACCCGCCGGAACTCAAACCCGGGAGATACGCGGTGCTATCCATCTCTGATACGGGGCCGGGAATACCGGAGGAAGCCCTTCCTCACATCTTTGAGCCGTTCTTCACCACCAAGCCCGCCGGGCAGGGAACAGGCCTTGGCCTTGCCATCGTTTATTCTCTGGTCAGACAATACAGCGGGCATATCTCGGTCTATACCGAAAGGGGGCGGGGAACCACTTTCAGGATATACTGGCCATTAACGGAGCTCACCCCCAGAGAAAAAACCGCTCCCAAAGAAGATCAAGCCCTTCTACACCAGGGAGGAGGCACCATTTTGGTGGTGGAAGACGACGCCCTGGTACGGGAGCCCATCGTGGAACTTTTGCGCGAAGCGGGCTACCAGGTGTTTGAGGCGGAAAACGGGCTCGAGGCGCTGGAGATCCTTTCGCGCCAGAAAGTGGACCTCATCATCTCTGACCTGGTGATGCCAAAGATGGATGGTGAGGAACTGATAAACCAGGTCAAGGAAAGATACCCCGAAGTAAAAATCATCATTTCTTCAGGCTATCCCGAGGGATCGGTCCCGGCCAACGGAAAGTTCAAAGGTGTCACTTTCGTCTCAAAGCCCTACACCTTTTCAGATCTTCTCAAAGAGGTCCATAGCCTCTTGAGTTCTTAGTTGGCCCATTTTTGATGGCGCGTTATCATGCTTTTATGCCCTCTAAAAAGGGGCTCAACCGCCCTTTTGACATCCTGAAACACAAAATTCGCAAAGAAGAACTCCCGGCAGAGCGTCCTCGCCTGGAAGAGAAAGGAGAAATCTCTTTTGAAGAGATCATGCGGGGAGTCAAACGTCTTCTCGACCGAGACAAAATCTACTGGCAGATCGTTTGCAAAAGTGGCCGTCCCAAAACCGAAGAAGAGATAGACCCGCGGGAGTTTTGGCGTATCCGTGTCAGGGATACCTCGGAGTACGTGGAAGAGCTGGTAAGGGGGTTCCAAAAGGAGCTTTTTGAGGCCCTCCATGCCGGCCAAATCTCCGTCTCCCGGGTCTTGAATCTCCACCGCCTTCACGTCCCCGAAGCCGAAGAGGCCCTCCACTCCTTCCTCAAGGAGTGCCTGTTGCGGGGGGACCGCTGTGTTCTTATCATCCATGGCAGGGGGCTTTCTTCTAAAAACGAACCCGTTCTCAAACGCAAGGTTCACGAATGGCTCCGGAGAGGTCCTTTTCGGAAATACATCCTCGGTTTTTGCAGTGCCAGGCAATGTGACGGCGGCATGGGAGCCACCTACGTGATGCTTTCCTCCCGCCCCTTGAAGAAAAGAGGCGCCAAAACTTGGTGAAAGAGCCGGAAAAATGTTCTATTTTTAGCAGTAAGGAGGGTGCTATGCTCCTACCCCTGCACGGTCGCAAAAATGTTCTGCTGCACGGCTTGCCTGGCAGCGGGAAGACCACGCTGGTCGAAAGGCTGGTGCAAAAAATCCCCTACCCCAAAAGGGGGTTCTATACCCGTGAAGTGCGTGAAAAAGGGCGAAGGATAGGCTTCAAGATCATCACCCTCGACGGCAAGGAAGCCTGGCTTGCCAAAAGAGGAAAGGGATATCCCCAGGTCGGCAAATACCGGGTCTACGTGGAATCCTTCGAAAAACTCGCTGTCCCCACCATCCAGGAAGTCAACCCCAACGAAATGGTGGTCATCGACGAGATCGGCAAAATGGAGCTCTTCTCCAAGAGTTTCCAGGAAGCCGTCCTCAAGGTGCTCGACTCCCCGGTGCCAGTTTTGGCCACCGTAGGATACGGGCTCATCCCTTTTGTGGAAAAACTCTTCGAAAGGAAGGACTCCATCTTTGCCGAAGTTACCCCGGAGAGCCGGGACTATCTCGTGGAGCGGGTAGCGGTAGAATTTTATCGCCCCGGACTCTTGATCGCCGTGGAAGGGCTTGATGGCGCCGGGAAAAGCACCCTTCTGAAAAGACTCGCCAGCACTCTTTCCGAACGGGGCTACAAGACCCTCCTCACCCGGGAGCCCACCAGTGGCGAATGGGGGCAAAAGATCCGGGAACATCTCGCCGCGGGTTCCAAGATCTCTCCCCAGGCCATGGCGGAACTCTTCTTGCGAGACCGCAGGGAGCATGCCAAAAACTTCCTTCTCCCCAATCTCGAAAAGAAACAGATCATCCTCTGTGACCGTTACTATATCTCCACCATGGCTTATCAGGGGGCCTGCGACCTGGACCCTGAACAGCTCAAACGGCAAAACGAAACCTGGGCCCCGGTGCCGGACGTGGTTCTCTATCTCAGGGTGCCTCTGGACCAGGCCCTGGAGAGGGTCTCGAAGAGGTCCCTCTACAAGCCTGAAGCCTACGAAACCCGGGATTTCCTGGCCCGGGTGGAACGGCTCTACGAAGAGGCCCTCAAACACTTCAAGCACGTGGTGGTAGACGCTTCCCGTCAGGAAGACGAAGTGCTTGAAGAAAGCTTGAAGGCCCTGGAACCCTACCTCAAGGCCTGGGAGGAGAGGAACTAATCCTTCTGCTCGATGGCAGACTCGCGGATGATTTCCTTGAGACTCTCTAGAGCGTAGAGGAGATCCTGGACGGTAACGTGGGGGTGTTCTTCGCAAAACACTTCCACGACTTCGAGCAACTGCTCCGTAAGATCCTGGAACTCCTCCATGGTGAGGCCCTGAACAGGCTCGTTGGCTAAGAGACGGTCCAGATCTATCCCGTGGAGCCTCAAAAGCTCGTCTTTCAGCTGCTCAAGACGCCTCTGGCGACCTTTCTGAGCCTTCCTTTTGTTTTTGATGGAAACGACCTTGCCCATAATCACAAAAAATTCTGGTTTTAAAACAATTTAAGCGAAATTTATTCGGACCACAAGTTAGGCGGCGTGCCCCAGCGTCTCTTCCACCACAAGATTGTCGCGGTGAATTACTTCCTCGTGTTTGGTCTCCCCGAGACGCCTGCAGATTTCCCGGGAATGACAACCCACGATCTTCTTGAGTTCTTCCGCCGAGTAATTGGTAAGACCAAGGGCCACTCTCCGTCCGGTCTCGTCCAGGCACTCCACACAGGACCCGCGTTCGAAACGCCCGTGGACTTCTTTGACCCCTGCGGGGAGAAGGCTTTTGCCGCGTTTCAGAATGGCTTCCACCGCCCCGGCATCCAGCACCAAGCGCCCCTCGGGTTTGGAGTGGTAAGCAATCCAGAATTTGCGGGCCGAAATCTTGCGGGCCGGCAGGAAAAAGGTCCCGATCTCTTCACCGGCAAAAAGGCGCTCCAAAATCAAGGGCTCTCTCCCCGGGGCAATCACCATGGGAACTCCCAGGGCGGTTACCATCTTGGCGGCTCGAATTTTGGAGATCATTCCCCCGCGGCCAAGCCTTCCCGGCCTCTTGCCAGCCATAGCCTCTACAGTAGCGTCTATCTCTTCCACCTCTCTTACGGGCCGGGCCCCAGGATCTTCCCGGGGATCCCTTTCATAGAGAGCATCTATATCCGAAAGACACACGAGCAGATCCGCTCCGGTGAGCCCCACCACCATCGCGGCCAGGAGATCATTGTCGCCAAATTCGATCTCTTCCACCGCCACGGTGTCGTTTTCGTTGATAATGGGAGTCACTCCCCACCTGAGAAGGGTAAGGATGGTATTGCGCGCCAGAAGATACCGGCGGCGATCTTCAAGGTCGGTCCTTGTCAGGAGGATCTGGGCACAGTGTTCTCCGTACTGAGCAAAATATTCTTCGTAGGTTTGAATGAGCTCTGCCTGCCCGGTAGCAGCCAGGGCCTGTTTTTCCGTAAGGGTAAAGGGACGCGGCGGGAATCCGAGCTTCTTTCGACCACAGGCGATGGCGCCGGAAGAAACCAGCAAAACTTCATAACCCTGGCGTTTGAAACGGGAAATCTCCGCAGCCAGGTTGTTGATTACCTCCCGGGCAATCCCTTCCTCGGTGGTCAGTACGGCGCTGCCGACCTTGACCACCAGGCGTCTTACCTTTGCGAGATATTTGCAACGGATGTTCATTTGAGTGGCCCGGCTGCCCGTGCTTTCTGGAGCAAACGCCAGAGTCCCTCCAGCAGTTCCTTGATGCCCTCTCCGGTAACCGCAGAGATAAGATACACGGGAAACCCCTTTTCTTCAAAATAGCTCCTAAGAAGGGCCAGCTTCTCGCGATCAGCCACGAGATCGATCTTGTTCAGGGCTACGGCGGAGGGTTTCTCCAGCAGAGCCGGGTGGTAGTGGGCAAGCTCTCGCCTGATGAGCTCAAAATCCTTCAAACATTCCTCACCCCTGGAAGCATCGAGAACGTAAAGCAAGACGCGGGTACGTTCGATATGCCGCAGAAAGTCAAGCCCCAGCCCTACCCCTTTGTGGGCCCCCTCGATGAGGCCGGGAATATCTGCCACCACAAAGGTCCGTTCGTCAGAGAGCTTTACCACCCCGAGGTTGGGTGTCAGGGTGGTAAAGGGATAATCCGCAATTTTGGGTCTGGCTGCGGTAATTCGGGAAAGAAGAGTGGATTTGCCGGCATTGGGAGGCCCCACCAGCCCCACATCGGCGACGAGTTTGAGCTCCAGCACCACCCAGCGCTCCTCCCCGGGTTCACCAGGCTCGGCAAAGCGCGGCGCCTGGCGGGTGGGAGTGGCAAAACGGGCGTTTCCGCGCCCTCCCCGACCCCCTCTGGCCACCACGAAACGCTCTCCTTCTTCTGTGAAATCGTAAAGGATCTCCCCGGTCTCGGCGTCTCGAACCACGGTGCCCACGGGAACGCGAAGGACGAGATCGCGCCCGTCGCGACCTTTCATTTTTTTGCCCATCCCGGGGCGGCCGTTCTCAGCCCGAAAATGGGTCTGGTGATGAAAATCGTAGAGAGTGTGGAGTTGACTCGAAGCCACGAAAACGACGTCTCCCCCTTTGCCCCCGTCTCCTCCGTCGGGCCCTCCGCGGGGAACATACTTCTCGCGCCGGAAACTTACACAGCCAGAACCGCCGTCTCCGGCCTTGACGTAGATTTTTGCCTGATCCATAAAACGAGCCATTTTGATAAACCCGGAGAAAAAACTTCGTCTTTAGGAATTTAAGGCGAGGAGAAAGCTTAGTCTAGCCTGCGAGTGTAGAAGGCCACCTTGTCAAAAAGGATGGTCAAATCGGAATGTTCTACCACCACATTTTTGGGATGCTTGATGCGGACCGGAGCAAAATTGAGAATGCCTTTGATGCCGTGCTCGATGAAGAGATCTGCCACCTCCTGGGCCGCGGAAGCCGGTGTAGCGATAACCCCTATTTTTACGGGGTGTTCCTTGACCACCCAGCCGAACTGTTCCAGGGCGTAGACGTAAACATCGTTGATGACCCGGCCGATCTTCTTTTCGTCCACGTCAAACGCTGCCACGAACCTGAACCCTCTCTGAGCCAGAAGATCATAATTTAGGAGGGCCATTCCCAGATGCCCCACCCCTGCAAGGACCATCGGCCACTCGCGATCCGTTCCCAGGATGCGCTTTATGTGTTTGAGAAGGGCCGGAACGGAATAGCCCACTCCGCGAACACCAAATTGTCCGAAGTAAGAGAGATCCTTACGAAGCTGGGCGGAATTCACCCCGCATTCCCTGGCTAACTCTTCAGAACTGATAAGATCCTTTCCTTCGGCCAAAAAACGTTCTAGGGCGCGGGCATAGAGGGCGAGACGATAAACAGTGATCCCTGGAATTTTGAAATCAGACATTGTGAAAATTTTAGTCAGTAAAAATTAAAAAGATCAATCAAAAATTTTTGAACAAAAATTGAAATCTTTTTGAACGAATTCCAACTGAAAAAGGCCGTGAGGGAGAACCCCCACGGCCTTTCTATTCGGTATCGGGATGCTATTAAGCTCCGAGGAGAGCCATGTAGCTCGGAAGCTTGGCGAATACGAGGTAGAAGCTCAAAACGAGAGCGTAAAGGGTCAACGCTTCGATAAAGGCGAGACCCAAGATCATGGTAACGGTGAGCTTACCTGCAAGCTCGGGGTTGCGGGCGATACCTTCACAAGCACCGCGTACGCAGTGACCCATGCCGACACCACAACCGCTAGCAGCGACACCGATACCCAAACAAGAACCAAGGACAACCATTCCAAGAAAGCCGTTCCCCACCGCCGCCTGGGTGGATTCCGCGGCGAAAGCCATGGCTACACCAGTGAGGATGAAAAGCACCGCCAAACCTAAGACCTTTTTCATAATCTACTCCCTCCTTCGCAAAATTTTTTATCTTCCGCCAGGGATGCAAAGGGAGACTCCGCACCCCGTCTCTACTAGTGATGCTCCTCCACAGCACCGGCAAAGTAAGCCAGCGAAAGAGTGATAAAGATGAGCATCTGGATAAAGGCCACCAACACACCCAAAAGCAAGATCGGCAACGGCGCCAGGAATGGCCCGGCCAAAAAGAGCAAAATGCCGATCAGAAGCTCCTTAGCCATCATGTTGGCAAAGAGTCGCACGGAAAGAGAGATGATACGGCCAACGTGACCAAAGATTTCTGCCGGGGCAATCAGGGGAATGAGATAAGGAATGGGCCCCAGAAACTGCTTGAAATAACGCAACCCCTGAAACTTAAGCCCGAGGAAGTGGTAATAGACGATGGTGATCAGAGTAAGCCCCAGGGTGACATTCATGTTAGCCGTGGGAGCCATGAACCCGGGGATGATTCCGATGTAGTTACAAAAACCGATATAGAGAGCAAACATCACGATGAGGGGAAAAACCCAGGGAATGAGATTGACCTTTCCGTGATGAGGGACGTTGTCACGAGTGAAATTGTAAAGGGATTCGATGACAAATTCCCAGAAGTTCTGCCCCCCTCTGGGGATAAACTCCCGCCTCTTGAGACCTATCTTGGCCAAAACGATGAGCAGGAGGCACACAAAATAGCTGTGTACCATATGAGGGGCAAAGATTTTGGCCATGATCCCCCATTGTTCCGCGTGTTCGTAGTAATGCCAGCCGGAGGGAATACCTGCCAACTGGAGCAAATAACAGAGGAATAAAAAGGGGTGTTCCATACCACTAACCCTCCTTAAATTTTAACCAGAAATTACGCCCTACTTCCCGGAAAAAGCAAAGCAAAATATTAACCAAAATTACGGAAATACCTACCAAAAGTGGCAAAGGCTGAATAATTTGGACCTTTATCACAAAATAGAGGACGATCGCGGTAGCAATTAAGCGGAGATAATACTTAAAAAGGTAAACCCTTGTGGCCCGCTGGGCCGTCTGGTGCCCAAGGGCTACGCTCTGGGCCACCCCTCTTACATCGTGATGAAGAGATTGGAAATTAAGGAAGGCGATGGCTCCCCCTACCAGCACGCTCAAGCCTTCCTCCCAGCGACCCGTCACCAGAAAGAAGACCAGCGCAAAAAAGAACAGGAGCCCCACGGATCCGTACTTGAAGCGTTTCAGAAAACGTTCGTTATTCTCTATCCGGAACATCCTTCTGGCCCCTATAGCGCAATCGTCTGCGGGTCATCACAAAGATGTTTTTGATCCCGCCTGCGATACCGAAAGCGGCAAAGATGATGGTAAACCAGGGAGATGTGCGACCGTGGAAAATCTTCTCGTCGATAAACCAGCCGGTAAGAAGGCCAGCAGCCACAGAACCACCCACTGCCAGACCTACTGTCAAAAAATCTCCCAGAATGACAAAAAAATAGCGCAGATTTTCTCTTTTCATAAAATTAGCTTTTCCCATAGCACAGGTAGAAGAACCCGTCAAATGAGGGGAAAAACGGATCAGTGGGGATTCTTAAGGGCCCTTACGATCTGATTTATTTTCTCTTTGTCTTCGCTGGAGAGCCCCTGAAAGCTGACTCCCATCCCGGGGGTAGACTTCCTCACACCGGGCATGTCGGTATTCCACTCCACACGCCCTTTCACCCGGATGGGTTCCTCAAGGAGGGGAAGGAGAAATTCGATGACGATCTCGGTCCCGATTTTTAGAGGTTTGCTGGTCTTGATAAAAAGGCCGCCTTCGCTGATGTTTTCGGCGAACTCGTTAAAGAGGGCCTCCGGAGTGCTGTAATCCACCCGGAAGACGTATTCGGCACGTGGGAATTTCCGCTTCTCTTCCATTTTTTCAGGGCCAGGCCAAGACTCCCGCCAAGATTAGTATGCCGTACACCAGCCGTAAATAGGCCTTTAAAGATAATCGGTAATAGAGACGGTGACCTAAAAAAAGCCCTCCTACCACGAGAGGCCAGTAACAAAGATACCGCTGAAAGATCTTCCCTGTCAGCAGACCGTGAAAGGCGTGAGCCCCGATGATGAGCCCGGCCAGAAGAAAGAAATAGCCCTGAAGGGTGCTCTTGACCTCCTCCTTGGACCACCCCTTGAGCGTAACGTAGACCACCACCGGCGGGCCCGGGGTGTTGAGGGCCGCTCCCAGGGCCCCGGCCAGGAATCCGAAAAAGTATCCCCAGCCCTCACCCAGCCTTATCCGCGGCCGGGGATTCCAGAGCCCCCAGATACCGTAGCCCACCAGAAGGAGGGCCAGGACCAGGCGCAGGTCCCTCTCCGGGGCCCTGGCAAGGAAGATCACCCCCACCAGAATCCCCGGAATGGCCCCCAGGAGCAGAGAAAGAACGCGCCTTAAGCGAAAATGTCTCCGCAGGCTCAGGAGCAAAAGGCCGTTTATCGTGCCGCCAAAAAGCGCCACGAGCGGCACCACTTCCCGCAGGGGCCAGAGGAGGACGAGAAGCGGCACGGCCAGCAGGGCAAAGGCAAAGCCCGCCACCCCGTGCACGAAAGCCGCGGCAAAAAGAACAACCCCTGCCAAGAGCGAGTTCACGACCCCAAACGTTTGAGGAGGGCCTCCTCCAGGGCTTCCAGGGAGATTTCTTCCTGGCTCCCACTTTCCATGTCTCGCAGAAGGGCCTTCTTCTCACGGAGCTCGTTTTCCCCCACGATGAGGGTGTAGCGTGCTCCCAGGCGGTTGGCCTGCTTGAGTTGGGCCTTGAGGCTGCGGCCTTCGTGGTCGAGATCCACCGCCAGCCCCAGCTTCCGCAGCCTGTGCACCAGAGGGAGCATCTTCTGCCGGGCCACATCCCCGAGGGCGGCCACGAAAAGATCAATCCTTGCGGCAAGGCCCTCTTTGAGATCCGCCACCAGCAGGAACCTTTCCATCCCGATGGCAAAGCCCACTCCCGGAAGATCCGGCCCACCCAGAGCCTTGAGGAGGCCGTCGTAACGCCCCCCGGCAGCCACGGTGTCCTGGGCGCCGAGATCCGGGGCCTTGATCTCAAAGGTGGTGCGAACGTAATAATCAAGCCCCCGCACCAGGCGAGGATTCTTCACGTAAGGAACCTCGAGGGTCTCAAGATCTCCCAAAACCCGGGAGAAATGCTCCCGGCAGGCCTCACACCAGAATTCTTCAATCAACGGGGCCTCGGCGTAAAGGGCCTGGCAGCTCTCCTTCTTGCAATCCAGGGCCCGCAAGGGGTTTCTCTCCGCCCGTCGCCTGCAATCTTCGCAGAGCTTGTCTTTGAGTTTGGCGAGAAAATCCCGGAGGGCCTGCCTGAAGGCCGGACGACACGCGGGGCAGCCAAGGGAATTGATCTCAAGCCGCAAATTTTTGGCCCCGCCGGCCTCCAGGATGTCGAGGGCAAGGGTGATGATCTCGGCGTCGGTCCCCGGGGCCTGGCTGCCAAAGACCTCGGCGTTTAACTGGTGGAACTGGCGAAGCCTTCCCTTCTGAGGCCGTTCGTGGCGGAACATGGGACCGATGGTGAAGAGCTTCAAGACCTTGGCCTGGGCGTAGAGGCCGTTTTCGATCACCGCCCGGCAGATTCCCGCCGTGGCCTCGGGGCGCAGGGTGAGGCTTTCCTTGCTGCGGTCAAGAAAGGTGTACATCTCTTTCTCCACGATATCCGTGGCCTCTCCGATACTGCGCGCAAAGAGTTCCGTCTTCTCAAGGATGGGAAGGCGTATCTCCCGAAAGCCGTAATTGAGAAAGAACTTGCGGGCCAGATTTTCGAGATAGACCCACTTTTCCGTCTCCCCGGGAAGAATGTCCTTGAAACCTCGCACGGCCTTAATCATCTTCTCCTCCCTCTTCGCCTTCCAGAGAAAGCTCTCTTTCCGCCTCCAAAATGGCCTCCTCCACGCGTTCAGGCGCGGTACCCCCTTTGACCTTTCGCCGCGAGACGGAACCTTCCAGCGTGAGCCATTCGAAGACATCTGCTTCGATCAGGGGAGAGAATTGCCTGAGCTCCTCGAGGGAAAGCTCCCAGAGCCTGCGGCCCTTCTCTTCGCAATAGGCCACGATGCGACCCACCACGTGGTGGGCATCCCGAAAGGGCAACCCCTTGAGCACCAGATAGTCCGCAAGATCCGTGGCGGTAAGGTGCCCCTCTTCGCAGGCCGCCCGCAGGCGTTCGGCCTTCACACGAATCCCCTCCACCAGAAGGGTCGTCAGCTCCAACGCCGCAAGCAGGGTATCGCAGGTGTCAAAAAGGGGCTCTTTGTCTTCCTGGAGATCCCGGTTGTAGGTAAGGGGAAGGCCCTTTAGCACGGTGAGTAGGGTGAGCAGGTTTCCGAAGACGCGGCCGGTCTTTCCCCTTATCAGCTCCGCCACGTCGGGGTTTTTCTTCTGGGGCATGATGGAGCTTCCGGTGCAGAGTTCGTCCGGGAGGTCGATGAAGCTAAACTCCGGACTCATCCAGAGGATGATCTCCTCCATGAGTCTTGAAAGATGAGCAAAGGTCGTGGCCGCCGCCGCCAGGAAGGAGAGCATGAAATCCCGGTCGGAAACGGCGTCCATGCTGTTGCGGGAGACGGCCTCGAAGCCGAGCTCGCTGGCCACCATCTCCCGGTCGATGGGAAAGGGGGTTCCCGCCAGCGCCGCACTCCCCAGAGGGCAGACGTTTATCTCTTTCCGCACCGCGCGGAATCTTTGCGTGTCGCGGCGAAACATCTCGTAGTAGGCCATCAGGTGGTGGGCAAAGAGCACCGGCTGAGCGTGCTGCAGATGCGTAAAACCCGGCATGATGACGGAAAGATTTTCCCGCGCCTTCTCCACCAGGGCCTTTCGGAGCTTCCGGAACCTTGCGAGTGCTTCTTCCGTGACGTCCCGCAAGAAAAGCCTCACATCCGTGGCCACCTGGTCGTTTCGGCTGCGGGCGGTGTGAAGTTTCCCCGCCACCGGGCCGATCTTCTCCCGCAGCGCCGCTTCGATGTTCATGTGCACGTCTTCGAGCTCCGGTCGCCACTCAAAGCGCCCCTCTTCTATCTCGCGGGCGATCTCCTGCAACCCTCTGATGATGAGCTCGGCTTCTTCCTGGGAGATGATCCCGGTCTTCCCCAGCATTCGCGCGTGGGCGATGCTCCCCCGGATGTCATAGGGGGCAAGTCTCTTGTCAAAGGCAATGGAGGCCGTGAATTCTTCCACCAGTTTGTTGGTCTCGGCCCCGAAGCGACCACCCCAAGGTTTTTTGGCCATCTTTCCTCTCCTCTGCCCACGACCTAAAGTTTCGTTGTAAACTTGCACAACCAATAACATAAAGCACAGGAGGTCCCAATGGCTCTCAGAGATCTAACTCTCGGTTTCATCGGTGGCGGCCAGATGGCAGAGGCCCTCATTCGCGGGCTTCTCAAGAGCAAAGCCACTTCGGCGGACAAGATCATCGTCTCCGAACCATTTGAGACCAGACAGAAATATTTGAGTGGAGAATTTCCCGGCCTCAAAGCCGTGTTTGACAATTGCGGGCTGGTAAGAGAGAGCGACTTCATCATCCTGGCTGTAAAACCCCAGATCATGAAAGACGTCCTCAAGGAGATCTCTCTGGCCATCGATCCGGCCCGGCATCTCGTCCTTTCCATCGCGGCGGGTATCCCGCTGGCCTTCCTCGAGGCCTTCCTGCCGGAGAAGACACGCGTGATCCGGGTGATGCCCAACACCGCGGCCCTGGTTCTCGCAAGCATCTCCGTCTTTACCGGCGGGCGCTACACCACCCCGGAAGACCTGGCCCTGGCCGAAGAATTCCTGAAGGCCTTCGGAGATTGTCTCCTGCTTCCGGAAATATATTTTGACGCGGTCACCGGCCTTTCCGGAAGCGGCCCGGCCTTTGTGGCGGCCTTCATCGAAGCCCTGACCGACGGGGGAGTGAAGGCCGGGTTACCCAGACCGGTGGCTGAAAGACTGGCCCTTGAGACCGTGCTCGGCACCGCCAAGCTCTTCCGTGAAACAGGGAAGAATCCATACGAAGTGAAGGGCATGGTTACCTCCCCCGGGGGGACGACCATTTGCGGGCTCAAGGCCCTGGCAGAACGGGCCTTCGCCGGGAGCGTGATGGAGGCGGTAGAGGCTGCCACCAACCGCTCGGCCGAACTCACCAAAAAAGTCCTCAAGGAGGTTTCTTCATGAGTTACGCCGTAAGGGGGATCACCAAAGACGGCGCCTTTCGAATCTTTGCCGCGGAAACCAAAGACCTCGTGGAAGAGGCCCGGAAACGCCATCGGACCATGCCGACCGCCACGGCAGCCCTGGGGCGGGCCCTTACCGCCGCCGCCCTCCTGGGGCTTGACCTCAAAACCGGCCGGGTGATGATCCAGATAAACGGGGGAGGACCCCTGGGTGAAATCCTTGCCGAGGCCGACGCCGAAGGGAACGTGCGGGGCCTTGTCCAGCGCCCGCATGTTCATCTCACACCCCAGAAGGGAAAACTCCTGGTGGGGCAGGCGGTAGGAAGAGACGGCTTCATCTCCGTCACGAGGGATCTCGGGCTCAAAGAGCCCTACCAGGGCTCGGCCAAGCTTATCTCAGGCGAAATAGCCGAAGACGTGAGCTACTATCTCACCGTCTCGGAACAGATTCCCTCCGCGGTGGCCCTGGGAGTCTTCGTGGACACGGATAACACGGTGCAGGCGGCAGGCGGTTTTCTCATCCAGACCCTTCCCCAGGCCACGGACGAAGCCATCTCCGCCACGGAGAAGGTCCTGCGGGAGCTTCCCCCCGTCACCACCCTGCTACGGGAAGGGCTCTCCCCGGAAGAGATCCTCGAGCGCATCTTCGGGAAGGATCAGATCGAGATCCTGGAAAAGAGACCCCTTACCTACCGTTGCCGCTGCTCCCGGGAAAGGGTGGAACGGGCCCTGGTGGCCCTAGGACCGGAGGAGGTCAAAAACCTCATCGCCAAGGCGGAGCCTGCCAAGATCACCTGCGACTTCTGCGGCGAGGAATACGTCTTCACCCCGGAAGAGCTCGAAAAGCTCCTTGCCGAGGTCGAGGTCAAGAGTCGCAAAGAACTGGATGCCTGAACCCCTGCCTCCCAGAGTAAAAGAGATGCTCGCCCGGGGAGTGAGGGAAAAGGTCTTTCCGGGCGGGGTGCTGGCCATCTGGCACGAAGGAAGGCTCTTCTCCGAAGCCTTTGGCTGGCAAGAATTTCTCCCGCAACCCTGCAAGGCTACCCGAGAAACTTGCTACGACCTGGCCTCCCTCACCAAACCCCTGGTCACCACCCTTTGTATTATGCGCCTGGTGGAGGAGGGAAGGCTCTCCCTCGCCCAGACCCTTGAGGAATTCTTTCTCGTTCCCTTTTGGCTTGCCGGGGTAAGCCTGGTGGAGCTTCTTTCACATTCCGCAGGGTTTCCGGCCCACCGGCCCTACTTCGCAAGGCTCATAACCTACCCCCTCAAGGACCGGCCCAGGCTCCTTGAAACCTGGATCATCAAGGAACCCCTCGCCTACCCTCCCGGGAAAAAACACCTCTACAGCGACCTGGGATTCTTCCTCCTGGGGCGCCTCGTGGAGAAAGTGACCCGCAAAACGCTTGACCAATACTTTGAAGAAACCCTCGAGCTCCTAGAAATCTCCGGTAAAAAGCTTCTTTTCCGCCCTTTGAAGGACATCCCGGCGGAGAGAATAGCGGCCACCGAGGTTTGCCCCTGGCGGGGAAAGCTCCTCAAAGGAGAGGTGCACGACGAAAACGCCTGGGTGGTGGGAGGGGTAGCCGGGCACGCCGGCCTTTTCGGGACCGCAGGGGCCGTGATGAATTTGCTCCTCAAGATGCTTTCCGCTTACCGGGGAGAAGAGAAGGCCTTTCTCTCGCGCCCGCTCCTTCGGGAGTTCTGGGACTGGCGAAGCCCCCTTGGCGGCACGTGGGCCCTTGGCTTTGACCGCCCCTCCCAGGAGGGCTCAAGCGCCGGGGAGCGCTTCTCCCGTCAGGCCCTGGGGCATCTCGGTTTTACCGGCACTTCCTTCTGGTTGGACCCGCAACGTGATCTCATCGTGGTCTTTTTGACCAACCGCGTGCATCTCGGGCGCGAACCCAACAGGCTCCGGGCCTTCAGACCCGCCCTCCACGATCTCGTGCTAAAGGAACTCGGCCTTTGAACCGTAAAGTATTAGAGACCATGAAAAAGCTGGCGTTTCTCTTAATTTTTCAGCTGCTCTGGTGCGGGCTGGCACAGGCCTTCTTCCTCACGGTGATTCAGGACGAAGGAAAGGGCTTTGCCCTCAAGGGAAAGGAGACCTTCTGGCTCCTCTTCCGTAGCGAACCCTTCCAGGGGATCATTTACGATCTCAAAGCTCCCAGGGCTTACGTGATCCTCCCAGACGGCAAGAAAGAACCCGTAGCGTTGCGACGGACAAAGATCTTCGATCACGCCCGGGGTGAAAAACGCTACGCCTGGGTGGCCCACTATCTTCCGGCCCAGAAGGGAGACCATTTCCTGATCCTCGAGACGGAACCTACGCTGGTTCCGGGGCTCAACGAAGTCTGGCAGGAATACGTCAAGGTGCCCTTTCACATCTCTTACGGGAGGGCCTGGGAGAAGACGCTTTCACTCCCGGCGGAAATAGTGTTTTTGAGCCAGCCCTACGGCCTGGAAGAAGGGGCCCTTCTTCGCGGAAAGGTCCTCCTTCAGGGAAAACCCATGCCCCGGGCCCTGGTACAGGTGGCCCCCTACCACGGGCATTACTTGAGCCCCAAGGATTTGCCCCGCAATGCCTTCGGGGAGATCGAGGCCAGCCGCATGTATCAGAGTGCTCTGACCGCCGAGAATGGTGCCTTCGCGGTCACCCTCCCGAGGGCCGGGTGGTGGCTCATCTCCGCTCGCCTCCCCTTTGGGAACTACAAAATCGGCGAGCTCACCTACCCGCTCTTTCTGAGGGCCTCAACCTGGATCTACGTCTTCCCGCGCTTCAAGCTGCCTGAAAACGCCCCACGCCTCGAGGCCGAAC
>Ga0256835_1001171_pt1 | contig 16214 bp, 18 predicted proteins | sample PIR30metaG_FD_185972 | JGI IMG/M metagenome (GOLD analysis project Ga0256835, IMG submission 185972) | Hydrothermal vent microbial communities from East Pacific Rise, Pacific Ocean - PIR-30 | ecosystem: Environmental > Aquatic > Marine > Hydrothermal vents | place: Pacific Ocean: East Pacific...
CGGCCCTGCAGGAAACTCCTCTCGATTATCTCGAAATTTACCTTCTCCCCTTTCAGGATGTTGATAATAGTTTTTAATGCCGTCGGGTTAGCCAGAGTATCCGGATGGAGGTTGATGTTAAGAGTTGGGAAAAAGCCTTTGGCTTTCCAGTTTTGAAGGCTCTTTTTTACCTCTTTCGCCACCAGTATATCTATGGCGAAGGCCAGATGTGCCTTTTCAAAGAGCTCCAAAAAGTAGGGCCCTTTTATTTTCTCTTTTTCCCTGTATCGAATGAGCGCTTCAAAGTCGTTGCAAACCCCTCGTTTGATATCGATTTTGGGCTGATAGTAGATTAGGATGTTTTCAGATTTTATCCGGTTTATGAATCGGTACAGCTTGGCGTTAGAGCTGATTATCTCGCGGTGTGCCAAAAATGGTTCGATATTTTGATCTGATCGCAGGAGTTCCGGCAGGTGCAGGTTGGAAGCCAGCAGCGTTACCGTATCGTCACTGGACTGGGAGGTAAAGAATCTTTGCAGGTAGATTCCGTATATATATGTATCGATGGTAATCAAGATTCCTTGTAAAAAGAGTGCCAGGTAGTTTCCGCCCGTTTTTATATATGCATCCAGGAAAGGAGGAGTGGTCCAGACGATATATACCGGCTCAAACCGGATGTTGAAAACTTTTATAAAAATATATGCCAAAAATAGGTTGATTAGGGGTAAAAAGACGAAGGGAATAAATAAAAAGCGGTTAAATACCACAACAGCATATATCAAAAGGGTATTGATGTTGAAAATAACGAATGGAGCGGAGATTTTCGCCACCGTTTTTAAAAGCCTCTCTTTGGTAAGGCCCAAAAGGGCTATTAGGAGTGCCAGGCCCGCACCGGCTCCGCCGATGGATACGAATATTCTGTTGAACTCACCTGCGCTCAGGTTTTTGAAAAGTTCAACAAACAGAAAATCCTTTCCAAACAGGGCGTTTACCGTATGTTCCCCGTGAATTCCAACAAACCAGAAGAGCTGTACCAAAAGGTCCCTGAGCGCAAGTATGAAAATTTCTGGCAAAAAGTCGAGAGTAAAGTTTTTGTTTAGATACTCCAGCACCCGATCCATCACGAAGTCTATTCCAAAATAGATAGTAAAAGTGAGAATATACGCTATGGCAAAAGCCAGAACATAGTCGAAAAGCCTGTATATATGGATATTTTCGTCTTCAAGCGGCAATCTTAGTGAGAATCTGGGATAGGCCCAGTGAAGGGTCAATGTGGATAGAATCGGGATAAACAGGGCCTGGACCGAAAAGCCGTAGTTTTCCAAAACGGTTATGAAGTTTTTGGGATTTTCCATATATATAACGCTTACATATGAGGCTATAGCCAAAATCAGAGATATTATAGTGGAGATTTGAAAACGCCTGGCGAAAAAGTATGAGATGGAGGCGACTATTATGATAGAGGAAAACAGAGACAAAACATCCACGAAATTTTTTAGATAGGTTTCATTTATAATATCGCTTTTTATGTTGAAATATTGTATGAAAGCGATGCTTAGGGTAAAAAAGGCCAATAGAAGAAAATATGGGATGATGGCGGTATAGGCCTCTTGGAAAGTGGTTATGTATTTTGCTAAATTTCTGTTTAAATATCTTTTCATCACTCAGCTTTTTTGTTTTTTTAAGTATAGAAAAAGCAGGCTCAAATAAATCTTAAATTGACTAAAGTCAATGACAAAAGTGTGACATTGAAATACCATTGCATCATATTTCATTTAAGGAGTGGGTTATGAGTATAATACCGCAAAACGCGCAAAAAGTTGAGGTTGAAGGCGCTACGGTGGATTTTTACAAGTGGCAGGATGGGGATACCACCTATTACGCTTTCGATACTTCCAGGTGTGGGCCTCCGGAGCCTATGGTAAACGCTATGGCAGGTCTAAAGCTGGTAAATTCGCCCAACGTGAAGCTTATAATGATAAACCACAAGATGCCGATGGGGCTTTTGAACAAGATAGAGGAGAACTACACCATAGAGAAAGAGGAGCTGCCTGACGGAAATGTCAAGCTGGTTTTTGGTTACAAACCCGGCAGTAGCGAAAAGGCGGATTTGAGCGACAGCCACTGTCACGGCTGATATGAGGGGAGGGGAAAATGTTTAACATCTCAAAGGAGTTCGCTCCGCCATTTAAATTGATAGCGCCATTTTTCATAGCAGGCGTAATCTTCTATCTTCTTTCGATGGCGGCCATACTCTTTTACTCCGTGGACTTCGATTTTCACGAACTAAGCGTTGCCGGATGGGTCCATCTCTTTTTGGTGGGCTATGTGATGATGATAATATTTGGGGCGATGGCCCAGCTGATACCGGTGGTGCTTGAGACGGGACATTTCAGTATAGACTGGTACTATCTGATTTTTCCACTGCTTCTTTTAGGCACCCTGGGATTGATAGCAGGATTTTGGCTTGATCCCATACTGCTAAGTTTTGGCGGTATTTTGGTGCTTGCTGCGATGGTTATATTTGCCGTGGATGTCTTTTTGACGATAAAAAAGACCACGCTAAACTCCCTGACCGTAAGGGCCGTGAAGGTCTCCAACATCTTTTTGCTTTTGGGGATTTTGAGCGGATTTTTGATGGCGTTGACGCTTAGCGGCTTTATGGGTATAGATATAGACTCCGTCTTAAAAGCCCACGTTTTCGCGGTAGTGGGCGGATATGTACTGATAACCATATATGGCATAAGCCTGGTGCTGCTTCCCATGTTCGGCCTGGCCCACGGATTTGATGAAAAACCTTTGGAGCAGGCCTTCAAGCTGATGATCTTGGGCGTATTACTGGTGATTGTAGGCTCCTTTTTGCAAATAGATATATTTAACGCAGTGGGATACATAGCGGCTTTGATCTCCGTTGCGCTCTATCTTTATCAGATATACCTTATCTACAAAACAAGGGTGAGAAAGGAGCTGGATGTATGGTATAAATCCATGCTTTTTGGATACTCATCCCTGGCTTTGTCGCTTATTTTGGGATTTGTCTATATCCTAAGCGGAGCGGCGTTGGAAAACGTGCTGTACGGGGCTGTCTGGTTTTTGTTCGTCTTTTTTATATTTTTGATAAACGGCCATCTGTATAAAATAATCCCCTTTTTGGTCTGGTTTCACAGGTTTAGCCCGCTGGTTGGCAAGGAGAGGGTTCCCATGCTGCACGAGATGTATCCCAAAAAGCAGGCCGATTTCGAGTTTTTTTTCAGTGCGGCTGGCTCTATTTTGATAGGAATCGCCCTTTTGGCGCAAAATAGCGAGCTTTTCAAAGCCGGAGGCAGCTTTATGCTTGTAAGTGCCATATTTTTGGCACTTTCGGTAAAATGGATGTTAAGTTACAGGAGATAGATATGCAAAAGATTACAAAAGAGCAGGTATATGACGCCATAAGGGAGGTAATAGACCCGGAAGTTGGCTTCAACCTGGTTGATATGGGGCTTATATACGGTGCCGATATCGATGAGGAGAACAACGTGCATGTGAAGATGACCCTCTCTACCAGAGGCTGCCCGCTGCATCAGATGATGAAACAGTGGGTGGAGGATGCGGTAAAGAAGATTCCCGGCGTCAAAGATGTTGAGGTGGAGATAGTCTGGGACCCGCCGTGGAATATCTCCATGGCAAGCGACGTGGTGAAAAAGGCTTTGGGTGCTAAATGAGATAAAAAGGGAGCTGCGCCACTTCTATGGCGCGGCCATACTGCTTTTTTACTACATCAAAATACCCGTATTGATAGGCGTTCCGCTGCTCTACTTCTATCTGGGGTATCCAAGAAACCTCTTTTTGGATATTTTATGGCTGTGGTGTTTGATACTGGTGATAAAAGATATCGCCGTGATGATAAAAAGATATATAAAAGGTGAAAAGGTATGGAGATAACACTTGATACGACAATATACGACCTTCTAAAGGCATATCCCCAGCTGGAGGATGAACTGATTAAGATAAACCCCAAATTCAAAAAGCTTAAAAATCCGATTCTAAGAAGAACCGTAGCCAGAATCGCCTCTATAAGACAGGCGGCAGCCGTAGGCGGGATGGATAGCGTGGAGCTTTTGAACGAAATCAGAAAGAGGGTGGGATTGCCAGCGCTCGATATAAAAGAGGAGGAGAGCTCTCAGTCTCTGGCACCTGAGTGGATAACGAAGGAACCCGTAAAGATTATTGACGCAAACGCCCTTTTGGATCAGGGTAAAAATCCGCTGGCTGAGATTATGAAGGAGCTTAAAAATATGGAAAAAGAGGATGTGCTGCTGCTGACAAGTGATTTCAAACCGCAGCCGCTAATAGACGAACTTGTAAAAAAGGGTTATGAGGTCTACTCCAAAGATGACGGGCAGAGGTTTTTTACCTATATAAGGAAGTAGGCTCAGCCCACTTCCACCAGTTCGTTCCAAAGCTCTTTTGATAAAAGTATCTTTGCCACTCTCTCCTGCCAAAGTCTTTGAAACTCCTTTCTCTCATCGATGGTAGCCCTTTGTGTCAGCAGTTTTTGCATAAGCTCGTTTACTCTCGGATTTGGCGGAACCACTTCCGGATGGTAGCTTAAATCCACTTTCTGGCCCGTATCTGTACGCTCTATCCGGATCTCTTTTGGGATATCCGCATTGAAAAAGAGTTTGTTAGCCCTGCTGTATTTGCCGCCGATTCCTTTGAAACCGCCCTCGTCGCCAACTCCACAGATATAGCTGATAACATTGGCTATAACTCCGTTTACCCCCTCGCTTTTGGCACCTTTTACATAGACTTTCATCTCGCCTCTAATTGGCATGGCGTCTATATATATCCTCTCAAGCCCCACTTTTGCCATCAGGTAGGCCCCGGCTACCGTAGGGCAGGAGTGTCCCGCAAGCTTTACCACATCAACGTAGTTTATCTCGGTAACGCCGCTCTCTATGGCGCCCAGAAAGTCCGCCAATGGATCATATAGCAAAATCGATTCCACCTCATCGAAAAAAGCCGGATAGGTCATGTCAGTCCTTTATAAGTTTTTCTAAATATTATCAGAAAAAAATTAAAAAAAATTTGATTAAAATCAAATAGGAGAATATTAGTCTTAATTTTTTCTTATGTAAAAAAGTTCATTTTGACTTATATCAAGGTTTAATTAAGCTGAAGAAAGTAGAATATAGATGTGTTAAAGCTATAAAGGAGGATTGTATGGCATTAAGTAGAAGAGAGTTTCTAAAAAGCAGTGCGGCCGCGGCGGCGGCCAGCGCGGTGGGCCTTTCCGTCCCAAAAGAGATGGAGGCGGCTTCCAAAGAGGCCGAGAAGGGATGGAGATGGGATAAAGCGGTTTGCCGTTTCTGTGGAACGGGCTGTGGTATCATGATTGCTACGAAAGACGACAGGATCGTGGCTGTAAAAGGTGACCCGTTGGCTCCGGTAAACAGGGGCCTAAACTGTATCAAAGGTTACTTTACCGCCAAGATAATGTATGGGGCCGACAGGCTTACAACTCCCCTTTTGAGAGTGAACGAGAAGGGTGAGTTCGACAAAAAAGGAAAGTTCAAGCCCGTTAGCTGGAAGAGGGCCTATGACGAGATGGAGAAGCAGTTTAGAAGGGCTTACGATGAGCTTGGACCAACAGGCGTGGCCTTTTTTGGATCGGGCCAGTATACGGTGCAAGAGGGTTATGCGGCAGCCAAACTTATGAAAGCCGGTTTTAGAAGCAACAACATCGACCCCAACGCCAGACACTGTATGGCGAGCGCGGTTGCCGGGTTTATCCAGACTTTCGGTATAGATGAGCCGGCAGGTTGTTACGATGATATCGAGCTTACGGACACCATCGTTCTATGGGGCTCAAATATGGCGGAGATGCACCCGATTCTTTGGGCCAGATGTACCGATAGAAAACTTTCCAATCCGGATAAGGTGAAAGTGGTCGTTCTATCGACTTATACCCACAGAAGCTGTGATTTGGCCGATGATGTGCTGATTTTCAGGCCAAATACCGATATCGCCATGTGGAACTATATAGCCAGAAGTATCGTTTATGACCATCCGGACGCGATAGACTGGGACTTTGTAAAAGAGTATATTGTATTTTCAACGGGCTATCCGGATATCGGTTACGGTATGAGAAATCCGGAGCATGCCAAAAAGCTTGGATACAGCCCCAAAGAGCTCGAGATTATCTGGAAGCAGGATCACAAAAAACTGACCGATGCAGAGAAAAAAGCTCTGGCTCCTTTCGGATACGGCAATGTGGACGTGATGAAGATGAAGCACGCCAAAGCCGCAGGTAAACACTGGGCTATAAGCTTTGAGGAGTTCAAAAAATCCCTTGAGCCCTATACGCTCGATTATGTGGCAAAACTTGCAAAAGGCGACCCGAACGAGAGCCTTGAGAGCTTCAAAGCGAAACTGAAAAGACTTAAAGATCTATATGTGGAGAAAAACAGAAAAGTGGTCAGCTTCTGGACTATGGGTATGAACCAGCACACCAGAGGAACCTGGGATAACGAGCTTAGCTATGTGGTTCACTTTTTGCTTGGAAAACAGGCGAAACCTGGTGATGGAGCGTTCTCGCTTACAGGTCAGCCAAGTGCCTGTGGGACGGCGAGAGAAGTTGGAACCTTCGCCCACAGACTGCCTGCTGATATGGTGGTTTTCAATCCAAAACACCGTAAAATCAGTGAAGAGATATGGAAATTGCCAAAAGGAACCCTAAATCCCAAAGTGGGAAGCCACATCGTAAAAATTATGAGGGATCTGGAAGATGGAAAGATAAAATTTGCCTGGGTTCAGGTATGTAACCCTTGGCAGGATACCGCAAACGCCAACCACTGGATAAAGGCTGCCAGAACCATGGACAACTTTATCGTCGTAAGCGACGGATATCCTGGTATCAGCGCCAAAGTCGGGGATCTTATATTGCCAAGTGCGATGATCTATGAAAAGTGGGGAGCTTACGGGAACGCAGAGAGAAGAACCCAGCACTGGAGACAGCAGGTGACACCGGTAGGTGATGCTATGCCGGATCTTTGGCAGTATACGGAGTTCGCGAAAAGGTTTAAACTGAAAGATGTATGGAAAGAGCACAAGCTGCCTGATGGAACGGTTCTGCCGGATGTGCTGAAAGAGGCTAAAAAGATGGGTTACAGTCCCGATGACACTCTTTTTGACGTACTCTTTGCCAACGACTACTACAAATCCTTCAAATGGCCAGATCCTATAGGTGCCGGCTTTGGAAATACAGAAGCCGAAGGTGATAAGAGAAATGTGGTTGGAACGGATGGCAAACCTTTTAAAGGGTATGGATTCTTTATACAAAAGGCTATGTGGGAAGAGTATAGAAAATTTGGTGAAGGGCGAGGACATGACTACGCTCCGTTTGACGTCTACCATAAGGTAAGGGGACTTAGATGGCCTGTTGTAAACGGTAAAGATACCCCTTGGAGATTCAACGTCAACTACGACCCGTATGCGAAAAGAGAGAAAGAACTTGGACATGTCAAAGGTGAGTTCGCATTCTACGGCCATGCACTGAAAGTAATACCTCAGGGTAACCTAAGAGGGCCTGACAAGAACAAACCAAAAGTCCACCTTCCAAACAAAGCCAAAGTCTTTGCAAGACCTTATATGGATCCACCGGAAGTTCCGGACAGCAACTACGACACATGGCTATGTACCGGTAGGGTGCTTGAGCACTGGCACAGTGGAACTATGACTATGAGGGTGCCTGAGCTTTACAGGGCGGTTCCCGAAGCTCTTTGTTATATGCATCCAGAAGACGCCAAGAAAAGAGGCGTCAAAAGAGGCGATATAGTTATGATTGAGTCCAGAAGGGGTAAATGTAAAGCAAGAGTTGAGACCAGAGGTAGAAACAGGCCGCCAAGAGGTCTTGTATTCGTACCATGGTTCGATGAGAGGGTATTTATAAACAAAGTTACCCTCGATGCGACATGTCCGATTTCAAAACAGACAGACTACAAAAAGTGTGCTGTTAAGATATATAAAGTTTGATGAAGTTAGCGGGGAGGGGAGATGGGAAAAAAGATGGATGAGAACAGAAGGAGATTTATCGTCCAGATGGCTCAAAGCCTGGCTATAGCCGGCGTAGGGGGATTTTTGTGGAGTGCCTATGTGGATGAGGCCAAGGCCGCTCCACTGACGCTCAGGCCCCCTGGAGCCAGAAAAGAGAGTGAGTTTATCTCTTTGTGTATAAAGTGCGGGCTTTGTGTGGAGGCGTGTCCTTACGATACGCTGATGCTGGCCAAGCCTGGGGATCACAAGCCTTTGGGAACGCCCTATTTTATCCCAAGAGAGATTCCTTGCTATATGTGCGAGGATATACCGTGTGTTCCACCCTGTCCCACCGGTGCGCTGGATATCGACAGCGTCTCGGAGGTGGTGGATGGAAAGAGGGTCTTTGACATTACGAAAATGCGTATGGGCGTAGCGATCGTGGATATGAAAAGCTGTATCGCCTTTTGGGGCATACAGTGTGATGCATGTTACAGGGCCTGTCCTTTGCTGGATAAGGCCATATATATGGAGTATCGCAAAAACGAGAGAACTGGTAAGCACGCAAAGCTTTTGCCTGTGGTGGATCCGGATTACTGCACCGGATGCGGGCTTTGCGAGCATGCCTGCGTAACGGAGATAGCGGCTATCAAAGTGCTGCCAAGAGATGTGGTGTTGGGTAAAGTGGGAGAGCATTATGTTAAAGGATGGGATGTGAGTGACGAGAGCCGGCTTGAGGGAAGCAAAGGAATCCAGACTACTAAAACCCCAAGAAGTGGCAAAAGTGCGCTTGAGAGTTTAAATGAAGGGATCGATTTTGAGTAGGTTGTGGAAAAAATACAGATTTTTGATCTTAAGAAGGCTCTCACAAATCACTATTATGCTCCTTTACATAGGTGGAAACTACTTTGGCTGGAAGATTTTACAAGGAAACCTGAGCTCTTCCTTGCTCTTTCAAAAAATTCCGTTATCCGACCCCTATGCGGTGCTGCAGATTTTTGCAACCGGCTCCATACTGGCGATGGATGCCATAATAGGCGCGATAATCATAACCCTTTTTTATGGCATTATCGGCGGCAGGGCCTTTTGCAGCTGGGTATGTCCGGTAAATATGATAACCGACGCCGCCAACTATCTAAGGCGTGCCTGGGGCCTTGACAGGCTTGAGAAGAAGTGGTGGGCCAGCAGAAACATCAGATACTGGGTTATGGGACTTAGTTTCATTCTGTCCTTTTTGCTGGGGACCGCCGCATTTGAGATGGTAAGCCCCGTATCGATAACCCACAGGGGGCTTATCTTTGGAATGGGTTTTGGATGGGCTATGATAGTTACCATCTTTTTGTTCGACCTTTTTATATTGAAAAACGGATGGTGCGGACATATCTGCCCTCTGGGCGGATTTTACTCGATTGTTGGAAGATACAACATCTTTAGAGTAGAACACAACGCACCAAACTGCACTTTGTGTATGAAGTGTAAAGAGGTCTGTCCGGAAAAAGAGGTTCTATATATGATAGGTAAAAGAAGCGAGCAGGTCAAAATGGGAGAGTGCACCCTATGTGGAAGGTGCGTGGAGGTCTGTGATGACGATGCTCTTTACTTCAGTATAAGAGATTTTATAAAAGGAGAAAAAAATGAAGCTTAAAAAGTTGGCTGGATTATCGGTAGTGGTGGCTATGATTTTTGCCGCAGGATGCGGGGCCGCCACATCCAATGTAAAAGCGAAGAAAGTGGTGGAAGAGGCAAGCCTTGGATACTCTGAAGCCGGCACTCCCCCTCCTGTGGAGTATACAAAAGCGGCTCCGGGAACTTCAAAGAGACTTCCAAGAAGTTACGAGAACGCGCCGCCACTTATCCCGCACACAATAGAGGGTTTGGTGCCTATAACACTAAAGCACAACGCCTGTCTTGACTGCCACCTGCCGTCAGTTGCAAAAAGCGTTGGTGCCACACCGATACCGCCCACACACTTTAAAGATTTCTTTAAAGCCAACAAAGAAAAGGTTAAAAATCTGGGAGATGTTAAGATCCATATGGGTAAAAACGACATAGCCCCTCAACGCTATAACTGCGTTCAGTGCCATGTGCCCCAGGCCAATGCCAAGCCGCTGGTTAAAAATACATTCCAAGCGGAGTTTAGAAACCCTGAAAGCAAACATAAGTCCACACTGGATAAACAGTTGAACGAGGGGGTTAGATAGTGAAGAGAAGGGAGTTTTTCTCTTCACTTTCCCAAGCCTTTAAAAAAGAGGAAAAAGATATGGAGGTCTATCCTCCATACTTTAAAGATAAGACGGATTTTGAAAAGTGTAAAAGCTGTGACGATAAAAGGTGTAAAGATATTTGTGAAGAGCGGATTATCTTTATCGTTGATGGCAAACCAGTGTTGGATTTTTCAAAATCCGGCTGCACCTTTTGTGACGAGTGTGCGCTGGCCTGCGGCGATGTGCTTAAAGTGGAGCATAAAAGAAGACTGCCGGCTTTGGAGATCGATATGATTGAGTGTCTGGCCTGGCACTCCACCATCTGCAGCAGCTGCAAGGATGTCTGTTTGGATGAGGCCATAGAGTTTTTGGGGCTTTTTAAACCCCAGATTAATGATAGATGCACCGGATGCGGTTTTTGTGTGGGCGTCTGTCCCACGAACGCTTTAAAATATAAGGAGATTGGTTGAAAAAAATAGTTTTTATCATATTGCTGGCTTTGATGGTTTTTGCCAAAGAGATCACCCCCTGTAAAACGGGCAAGATTGGCGGAGCGGTTTTGGATATGGTGATGGAAGATGGCAAGATATATATCGCTACAGATGCCGGTAAAGTCGTGATAGCGGATGAAAAGAACCTCTCTGTGGTAAAGGAGATAGGCGTTAGAAAGATAAAAGACTTTATGGGAGAGTTAAACGACGCCGATATCTACTCGGTAGATGTGATTGATGGCAAGATCCTCTATCTGGTCCAGGCTGAGGGAGGGTATGCGGAACTGTTTGTCTATAAGGATGGAAATGCCACGAAGGTGCTTGACAAATCCCAGATGCTTTATGCGAAAGCTGCCAAATATGCGGACAAAGATATGGCCGTTATAGCACTTATGAGCGATGAGGTGGTGTTATATGATCTAAATGGAAAAAAGGTTGTAAAGAAGGTAAAAGCGGGAGAGTATTTCTACTCGGTTATGGCGATAGACAAAGACAGAAGCAAAGTTGCCATAGGTGATGAGGGTGGAGAGGTGGCGATAATCGCTACTAAAGATTTAAAGAAGATCAAACTGTTTAAAGATGTCAACAAGGATAAAATCCTATCCATTGATGTAAACAAAGAGTATGCGGTTGCAGGCAGCAGAGCAGATAAAACTCTCGCTCTTTACAATATAAAAACATCACAGACAAAGAGATTGAGAAACCCGGATTTTTTTATATATGTGGTGGCGCTGGGCCCGGAAAACAGACAGGTGGCCTTTGGTGACAACGACAAATATATCCTGAAAATCGCCGATACAAACTCTTTGGAAGTTAAATACAGGTTACTTGGACATAAAAACATCGTAAACGTAATAAGGTTTATCGATCCAACCACGCTGATATCCGGCAGTGAGACCGGAGAACTTATAAAATGGAGGTTAAAATGACGCTTAGCAGCTGTGTGATTAGATGCAATCCAAAAGAGTTGAAAGAGGTAAAAAAAAGAGTGGAAGAATCTGGTGTATGTGATATACATATAGTGGATGAAAAGGGTTATATCGTAGTTACGATAGAGGGAGAGGGCGTTGAGGAGGAGATGGAGAAACTTACGAAACTCCAATTCCTTGAAGGTGTGCTGGGAGCGGATATGATCTACTCCTACTCCGAAGAGGAGCTGGACGCTTTAAGGGAGGATCTGGAGGTGCAAGAGCCTGTTCCCGAGATTTTGGAAAAGGATGTAAGAGCGGAAGAGATCGTCTATCACGGAGATTTAAAGAAAAAATTATAGGGGTTTTTATGGATATTAGATGGGATATGTTTATCGAAACAGAGGTTCCAAAGGATGAGCTTATAATCTCCAGGACGGATCTAAACGGGATCATCACCTACGCAAATGAAACTTTTGCAAGGATTAGCGGATATGAGGTGGAGGAGCTTATAGGAAAACCCCACAATATTTTGCGCCATCCGGATATGCCAAAGCGGGTTTTCAAGGAGCTTTGGGATACGATAAAAAGCGGCAAAAGCTGGAGCGGGTATGTGAAGAATCTAAGAAAAGACAGAGGGTATTACTGGGTTTTTGCCGAGGTTAGCGGAGTATATAAAGATGGCAAACTGGTTGAGTACAAATCGATGAGAAGCTGGGTTCCCAAAGAGAAAAGAATTGAAATGCAGTATAAATACGACGATATCAGATACCAAGACAGGGAAAATGTACGAGGAGTCAGCTACATAGAGGCCGATATTTATGACAAGTTGATTCAAAAAGCCCGGGATGAAGGGATAAGTGTGGAGGAGCTTATTAAAAAATTGATTTAAATCAATTTTTAAGGTATTAAATTGTAATATTATTATCATAAGACAAACTTAACAAAGGAGTAAGAATGAGAAAAGTAAGCTTAAGTTTAGTTTCAGCGATGGTTTTGGCCGCTGGAATGAGTTCTGTAGCCAGTGCTGCAAGCCTGGAAAACATCATCTCAAATCCAAAGGTAAATCTTGAGATCAGACCAAGATATGAGTATGCGGATGTAAAGGATAATGGAAAAGACGCTGCAAAAGCTTTTACGGTAAGAACGGCTTTGGAGTTGGATGCCAATCTATTCGAGGTAGAGGGACTAAATACACAGTTACAGATGATAAATGTGGCGCATTTTGGATTGATTGATAAATACGCTCCTGTTGATCCAAAATATGATGTTGTAATGGATCCTCCGCAAACCAGGGTTACACAGGCAAACATCAGCTACAGTGCCAACGGACTTACCGGAATTGTTGGTAGAAAGATGGTTGTATTGGATAACGCAAGGTTCATCGGTAACGTAGGCTGGAGACAGATGCCACAGACTTATGATCTGGCCGCTGTTATCTACAACGGTGTTGAGAACCTAAGCCTTTTGGGAGCTTATGTAAACAGGGTTCATACTGTTAAAAAAGATTATTCTATCGACACCGGTAGTGTTTTGCTTCACGGAGCGTATAAAGTAGGGCCTGAGCTGACAATTACACTATATGACTATATGATTCAAAACTTTGCCGATCATATCGGTATAAGACTTACAGGTAAGATAGACCTTGGAGAGGCCAAAGTCAGTTACGCCGCAGAGTATGCCAAACAGAAAGATCCTACTATGACGGAGGATGATGAGCCAAATCTTGCGGATGCTTTTGGAGGAACTCATGCAAATCCGGATGACATAGAGCAAGATACAGACTACTACAATCTAAACCTTGGAACAAGTTATGCCGGATTTTTCGGTAATATCGGATATGAGGTATTGGGAGACAAAGATGATGGCGATAATCCGTTTATGACCCCTCTTGCTACACTTCACGCACATAACGGGTGGGCCGATGTGTTTTTGAAAACTCCAGCCCAGGGTTTGGAAGATCTTAGTGTTAAACTTGGATATAACTTTGGAGAGTATGGAAAACTTTTTGGAATCTATCATAAATTCAGCGCAAAAGAGGATCTTGCAGGACAGGATGATCTTGGAAACGAGATCGATATAGCATACGCATACAAGATCTACAAAAACCTGGGTCTGCTTTTGAAATATGCAGACTATAACGCAGGTGACGACGTATTTAATAAAAAAGATGTTACAAAATACTGGATACAGTTAGACTACAAGTTCTCTGCAAGTATGTAAAAACTCCCCCTCTTTGGGGGATTTTTGTATAGCAGCGTAACTCATTTTTGCCAGTTTCATTCTTACGCTGCTATTCAAAAAAAGTTTTTAAAGCCTCTTTGTTTACCACCTCGTAACCGCTTTGATCTTTTCTTAAAATCCCAAGCTTTTTGAATTTGGATATTATTCTTGAAAGAGTTTCGGGAGTTATATTCATTATAGATGCGATTTCACTCTTTTTAAGAGTTAAAAACTCCATCTCATGCTCATATATAAATTTGGCAACCCTGGCCGTGGAAGAGAGAACGATATCGTAGGTGATGACGTTTTCCAAAAGTCTTACTTTGTCGGAGAGAGATTTTATGATGGTAAAGGCGATCTCCGGATTTTTCAAAAACTCCTTTTCAAAAATCTCATAATCTACAAGCACCACTTTACCGTCTGTCAAAAACTCCGCCGTAGCCGGATATCTCATATTCTCGAAATTTGCGATCTCGGCTATGAGGCTTGGCTGGAAAAATGAGTGGAGTATGATTTTGTTTCCTTTGGGGTCACTTTTGTATATCTGCAAGATCCCTTCTGTCAAAACCACCAGGTGCGAGGGTTTGTCACCCTCATAAAAGAGAATGTTGCCCTTTTTATACTCTTTTATCGTCGATATCTCTTTTAATCTCTCAAATTGAGATTCGGTTAAGTTTTTGAACATGTAAAAGGATTTGAGTTTTTCCATAGATTCCCTTGGTTATGGGTTTTTGAGATTATACAGATAAAGGTATTAAATATATATAAAATTTTTTTGATATATGTCAAAGCTTTTTTTATCGATTATCTATAGAATTTAAAAAAATATTTAATAAGGAGGTGCAATGGAATACTATATGCAAGATATTCCCTCAAGCGACTTCCTCTCTATTTTTGTGGTTTCGGCTTTTATAATCATTTTTGGAATGGCTTACGCCGGGTTTTATACATTGGTGAAACTTAAACTAATCAGAGGCTTCTATATGATTTTCGCTTATGCTTCCTGGTTGGTTCTGGTAGGGCTTATGTATTATCTGGGTGAGCTGTTACGGGTTGAGCCGTATACGCAAAAAGTTTTGATAGGAGCGATGTTTGGATATCTTGTCTTTCCCCATGTGGTCTATTTTTTACTGGATAGGGTACACAGCAGGTATGAGCATTAAACTATAAAAGGAGGTAGTATGGAGAAGAAAAAGGTTTCTGTATGGACCAGTAATCGCTTCTGGCGTAGGTCTGCGGCATGGGTGACGGGTGTTTCGGCGATTTTGCTGATTTTGCTTACATTTGACTCTTTGGCACAGATGAAGATGGGAACGGAGGAGGATATAAAGAACAAAGTAGATAAGCGTGTTCCCTCACCGGTGGTTATAAATTATACCATCGATTATCTACTCGATCCTTACCGCGGGCATGAGGTTCCTATCATCGGAGGAGCTGTAAAAAAAGATGGCAGGGTAAAAAGTGCCTATGAGCAAAAAGAGAAATTTTTCGGCAGAGACGACTACAGCGAAGAGGAGGCAAGAGCCCTTATACATTTGGGAAAACTTACCATTCAGGCCAAAAACTGTATGGACTGCCATACGCTTCTTGGAAACGGTGCATACTATGCGCCCGATTTGACGAAAGCCTGGCTGGATCCTACATGGAATACTTTGGCACCTGCATATAATGGCAAAGAGTATGCGATGGTAGAGTTTTTGAAAAATCCGCCTCAGATGGCAATGCATGAAAGAAAGATGCCAAATCTGGGAATTACAGATGAAGAGGCCAAAGGGGTGGTGGCATATCTAAAATTTATGTCTGCGATAGATACAAACGGATTTCCAAGAAACTTTGGAAAAATCAAAGGAGCGGTAGATGCAAGGAAATAGACTGTATAAGGCTCAGGAGTTAGCGCTTAAATATTTTACGGTTGCTATAGTTCTTTTTGGTGCCCAGCTGCTGTTTGGGCTTTTGGCGGCGATTCAGTTTATCTATCCCGATTTTCTGTTTGGATTGCTGGATTTTTCGATTACGAGAATGGTGCATATTAACGCGCTGGTAGTATGGCTGCTTTTTGCCATGATAGGTGCCGTTTACTGGCTCTTGCCTGAGGAGACGGGCAGAGAGGTTGTGGGTATAAAACTTGGTGAGATAGCCTTTTATATCCTGACGGCGGCCGTGGCTGTTGTGGTGCTTGTCTATCTTTTCATCCAGGTAGGTCCCGGTAAAGAGAGCACTATCTGGTTTATCACAGAAGGCAGGGAGTATATCGAGGCACCAAGATGGGCGGATATAGGTATAGTCGCCGTTGTTTTGATTTTCCTATACAACGTTTACGCCACGGCCCTTAAAGGTAGAATTACGGGAATCGTTCTTGTGTTGATGGCTGACTTGCTGGCACTTGCGGGCCT
>Ga0256835_1001172_pt1 | contig 16213 bp, 14 predicted proteins | sample PIR30metaG_FD_185972 | JGI IMG/M metagenome (GOLD analysis project Ga0256835, IMG submission 185972) | Hydrothermal vent microbial communities from East Pacific Rise, Pacific Ocean - PIR-30 | ecosystem: Environmental > Aquatic > Marine > Hydrothermal vents | place: Pacific Ocean: East Pacific...
TGTAAACATATTGGAAATGTAGGCCTGAAATTGTTTACCAAAGGGATTTTGAGCTGTGAGCCAGGGCTCTACTTCTATTCCCTCTTCCTTTAAGGCGCGAAGTAAAGAATGAACTATCTTCCTGTGTCCTCCTTCCACAAAGGGGACATCAGAACAAACAACCATTAGCCTCACAGGTGAATTCTAACAGAAAACTTACTTCCGCTGGAAAGGAATTTATCCTTAACACGGGAGTTCCTTTGAAAGTAAAAACCCAAAGCTTTACAATGTAATTGTGGAAGTTTTAAAGGACTATATGGATTTTCTCAGGGCAAGAGGACTTTCTAAAAATACCATAGAAGCCTACGGTTCTGATGTGGAAAAATTTCTCAATTATACAGGAGGAGATTACACCAGCGAAAAAAAGCTTAAGGATTATGTTAGAAATCTCTTTCTATACCTCTCTCCCCGTTCCTCTGCCCGGACCATTTCTTCATTGAGAAGCTTCTACAACTATCTTCTGCTTACCAGAAGAATAAAGAAGGACATGACGGTAATTCTGGTTCTTCCTAAAATCCCGCCCAGTGTTCCTGAATTCCTCACTAAAGCAGAAGTAGACGCCCTGCTTTCTGTCCCGGACGTAAATACTCCTGACGGGTTAAGGGACAGAGCAATGATGGAACTTATTTATGCCACGGGAATGAGGGTTTCTGAACTTGTGAACCTGACCGAGGATGATGTGGATTTGAAGGAAAGGTTCGTGAAAATAAGGGGAAAGGGTGGCAGGGAAAGGATTGTTCCCTTCAGCAAGAAGGCCAGTAAGTGGGTCGAAAAATATTTGAGGGAAGCCAGAGGAGCACTATGCAAAAAAAGATCCCCCTTCATCTTTGTAACAAGGAGGTGCAAACCCATGTCAAGGCAAAGATTCTGGCAAAAATTAAAGGAATACGGGAGAGCAGCAGGTATAAAAGAAGAAAGGGTATGGCCGCATATTCTGCGACACACATTTGCCACCCATATGCTTGAGGGAGGAGCTGACCTGAGAGTTATACAGATGATGCTTGGACATGCCTCCCTCACTACGACCCAGGTATATACTCATATCGACCTTAATAGATTGAGAAGAATATATGATAAATTTCATCCACGGTCCTGATTTAAGGTCTTGATTTATGGAATTTTTTATTATATTATAAAATTATGATAGACGATAAGACAAAAAAAATACTTCAGCTCCAATCGGAAATATGCAGTGCTCTTTCAAACGTAACCCGACTGGAGATCATTTATTTACTTAAGGAAGGGGAAAAGAGCGTATCAGAACTGGCACTCGAGCTGGGAGTTTCGATGTCCAACCTATCCCAACACCTCCGGATACTCCGGGAAAAGGGACTTGTAAAGTATAGAAAGGATGGACAGCACATTTACTATTCCCTTGCCAGTGAAATGGTAAACACCATATGCACCAGCATGCGGGAAATAGTAAAGCAAAACCTGGAAGCATTCCTGGCTTTAAGAAGTCCTAGTTTCTGAGAAGTTCAGCTATCTCTCTTTCAAATTCAGGTGCCAGCTCTTTAGCAAAGCCTACTTCTATCTTTTTTACATTACCGTTTTTGTCTATCAAAAAAGTTGCAGGAACCCCATTTACCCCATATATCATGGATAGCATGTTATCCTCATAATCCATGGCAAGGGGAAATTTTATTCCCACAGTGTCCCGAAAAGCTCTGAGCGTTTCTTCGCTGTCCGTGGTATTCACGCAAATTCCCAGCAAAACCAATCCTTCCTTTGTATATTTCTCATAAATACGATTCAGGAATGGCATCTCCTCTCTGCAATGGGGACAGTACATAGAGAAGAACACAAGGACCACGGGTTTCTTCTTTGCCACGATACGGGAAAGTTTCCACTCCTTACCCTCAATATCCTTTATCTTAAAGAAGGGAGCAGGATCCCCTTCCTTCAGAGCCAGGAGAGGAATTACAAAGCTTAAAAACAGGAAAATTGCCAGTACTCTTCTCATTTCTCCTCCATCTTAAAGTCCAGAAATCCCCCTCTATAAAGAGAGAGGAGGAAGGTCTCTGTTCTTTTAAGAGCATCTTCTATTCCAAATTCTTCCTCGAGTTTCTCAGCTATCTGGAGTAAGCTGAGAGATCCATCACAGAGTTTCCAGGTATAACTCCCTATTTCATCGAGGTGAATCCTGAAATATTCACCCCAGAGTTTCCTTAGAATTTTATATTTGGACTTCTTTCTGAGTAAAATAATACTCTGACCTTCCTCCTCCCATTGACCTTTTCTTACCGGAAAGATCCTATCAGCCCTTTCTTGCATTCTTTATGGGGTAATAAATCATGGCATAGGCCACTATTGCGAATACAAGAAGGCCCATCCATGGACCAAGCGCCTTACCCCATGCCGTGGTCTTTACGAAGTTGGGGAGAGAAACCTTTGCCACATAAAGACCTGCCAGTATTATTCCGGTAATGGCTTCTCCTGCTATGAATCCGGAGGCGAGAAGGGTTCCTGTATTTTCGGCCTTCTGTTTCTGTGCGTCGTCGAGTTTGTGCTTCTTGATCCAGGAATCAACGATGGACCTTATAAGTCCTCCAATAAAGATGGCAAATGTTGTTTCAAAGGGCAGATACATTCCAACTGCTATCAACATTGGGGAAGGAGAATTAATAAGAATCAATCCTACAGAGAAAAGCATTCCTGCAAGCACAAGACCCCATGCCATCTGTCCTGCGACTATTCCCTTGGCAAGCATTGCCATAAGTCCTGCCTGAGGAGCTGGAAGATCAGCACCACCTATGCCTCCAATAGAAGCTTCATGGAGCCACTGCATTGGAATGGCCAGAACGAGGGAGGCAGTTATAACTCCGATTATAACGCCTATCTCCATCTTCCAGGGCGTACCACCCAGGATATGTCCCACCTTCAGGTCCTGCATGATATCTCCAGCCACACCTGATGATGCACAGACCACAGCAGCCACTCCAAGGACAGCTGCCACTCCAGGGTCTCCCTTTATCCCGATGAGAACCATAAGCAAAGCAGCAATAATGAGTGTGGACAGAGTTAATCCGGAAATCGGGTTATTGGAAGATCCGATCATTCCCACCAGGTAACCTGCAACAGCAGCAAAGAGAAATCCTGCAATGGTCATTATAATTGCTGAGATAATTGCGCCCCATAAATTATGGGTAAAGTAATAGTAAATAATGGTAATGGGTACAAGGAGAATGAGGATGGATACAAGAACACCTGCATAAGGCAGATCCTTTTCGAGCCTTGACTTGTTTTCCTTGGAAATCGCCCCTCCTTTAATATCTCCTATGGCGCGAAGAATTCCGTCGAGAAGAGATTTTCTCATCTTATACAGTGTGTAAAAGGCACCGACGATCATGGCACCTACCGCAGCAGGACGAACCTGGAACTTCCATACAGCTTCACTGAAGGCAACCCAGTTGGTATCAGGGGGTAACTGGAATCCCGAGTTTATAAGGGAAAGCAATGGCACAAGGAAAAGCCATCCGAATACACCACCGGAGAAAACCACTGCAGAAAGTCTGGCGCCTATGATGTATCCTACACCCATAAACGCCGGAGATGCAGCAGGAGAGGAAATATAAAACCCACCGGTAAATTCCTTGGTCAGAAACTTACCGGTAGAAATAGTGCTCTTTCCAAAACTAATAAAGCCATTAACAAATGACTGAATAAGCTGCATTCCCCTGGAATTCTTGAAGAACTCAATTATTGCACCGAGTGCCATGGCACCAAAAACGTAAACTGCTCCGCTCTGACCCTTCTGCCCGGCTTTAACAATTTCAGCAGTTGCAACACTTTCCGGAAATGGAAGCGTAGCATCCTCAACCAGTGTCCTTCTCAAAAATATAACAAAGAGAACACCAATAACACCACCAACAAGCATAAGTACGGTGCTTGTAAGATAGTGGAGCCTGTCCCACAAACCGGAGATTAAAAATGCCGGAATTGTGAAAATAGCCCCTGCTGCCAGGGCTTCTCCCACGGCAGCCGTAGTCCTGAACAGGTTTTCTTCCAGAACCGTACCCTTTAGTGGCTTCAGAATAACCATAGCCATAACTGCAGCAGGGTAGGTTGCGGCTACTGTCATTCCCGCTTTTAGACCAAGATATGTATTGGCCGCTCCGAGAATTACTGCGAAAATTGCTCCGAAAAATACCGCCTTGAATGTAAATTCTGCCAAATCGGTTTTTTCAGGGACAAAGGGTGTAAATTTCTTCTCCATCTCACACTCCTTCTTCTTTTTTTATTAGTTAATCACATTCCTGCATTTAATTTCAAGAAAATCGCTCAATATGCCAAATTCAGTTCCTTGCGACTCACCCAGAAACCCTTCTCCGGCGTTATAACAAGAACATCTATGGGCCCTCCAACCGTCTTGGGACGTGGCATAAATCTAATAGAATCCGCTGTGGTCCTCAATGCAAAACGTGCAAAATCTACAGCATCCTGGAGGGTAAAAAATCCCCAGGGGATCTGAAAATATGGAAGGGGAACAAATTCTTTGTTTCTCTTCTCATAAAGGGGCTGTAGCAACCTTGTAAGGATATCGCTTTCCCCTGCCCATGCCGCTCCCTGGGCTCCGGCAGGATTTATTCTTTTTACTTCAGCTCTATCTATCAGCACCTGATAGACCAGCGGCTCTTCCCCATCATAGCCGGATACATGAAACCCTGTTTTTGGTTTGTTGTGGAAAGCAGAGAAAAAATCGAGCAGATTCCTGGCTATTTCGCCTACTCCCCCACCGGATTTCAATCCGGCAATAAAGCTGTCCATATACCCGGAAATAGGTACGCCATCAATTGCCGCTTCCCCAAAGGCAGAAATTCCAATCCTGTCCTCAAAAAGAAAAAGTTTTCTCACAGTATCACTCTGGGCCACGCTCAAATCGACCCTTTGAATTTCCCCCTCCCTTTTAACCATATTCAATGTTGCTCTGCTGTCTGCTGCCATGACAATTCCTTCTCTAACATACAGTGTTATTACAAGGGACATCCTTCACCTCCGGTTAGATTTTCCCTCATGATCTTTTACCTGTCAAAGAAGCATAAAACACCAGGATAGTTTTAGAAATCGAGGGCAAAGTCCTCAGTAATTCATTTATTCTATAAATTTTCCTATTTTTCACCACCATACGCAGCACAAATACCTGGTCCAATTACAGAGACACGGGATAGCTGGGAAAAACTCTCTGATTTTCTCCCCGGGGCAAGAACATAGATAACTGCTTAAATATTTAAATATTGAATTTCTATACCTGGCGAAATATAATAAAAAATAAAAAAGGAGATCAATGATGGTGGGTAAGGAAAGATTTCCCGGCCATATTTTAAAACTCGGAGTTTTTGTACTTTTTTGCATTACAGTCTCTGGGACAAAGTTTAAGTGTTACAAAAAAGAAAAGGTAGGGTGGGAACCGGCAGCTGCCATTGAAAGCCTTTTAAAATACCATGGTAGCGAAGTTTCTCAGGAACAGATTATAAAAAAAGTGGAGGGAAAAAAGAGAGTTTACATTTACAAGGTAATGTCTTTCATAGAGGAAAAGGGATTGGAACCCATTAGTTTTAAAGGCTCAACAGAAGTTATAGACATGATACTGGAAAAGGGAAAACCTGTTTTGCTTCTTCAGTGGGCATCAAAAGGGCTGAAAAAACCTTATTTTAGGGTTGTTACAAAAAGAAAGAAGGACAAATATTATCTGTGCGAGCCATGCGCGGGTAAGCCAATAAAATTAAAAAGAAAAAAACTTGAACAATTATGGAAAGGAGGCAAAAACTGGGCCCTTATCATAAAAAGACCGGATGAAGAATCAGTGGTAAGAAAAGATGAATATTATTATAGAGATAAAGCTCTTTTGGCCATATATTCTGGAGATCTGGAAAGGGCCAAAAAGTTTTTAAAGAAAACCTCTAACCCCTCAGAAGAGGCCCTCCGTTGCCTTAAAGGTAAAGATAGTAAATGTTTAAACGAAATATTGCAAAATTCCCTTTACGCTATAGGACTTGATAAAAAAGAGGAAGACGATTTTATCTCCCTCTTTATAACCCTTTTTATAGCTGCCATCAATTAACAGGAAAAGTTTGTAAAGCTTGCTTTTAAATCACAATGGAAGACTATCTACCTTTTCAGGAAATCGGTCTGCCCGGTTTTCTTCGCATATTTCTGAATCCGTAGTTTACACTCTGTTTAATAAAAGGCTAAAAAATTTGAGCACGGCATTTTTTTTCATATCATTTAAATATGAGAATCATTTCCTGGAATGTTAATGGAATAAGAGCCATTTTAAAGAAGGGATTCATGGAATGGTTCAAAAAGGAAGCTCCGGATATTCTTCTCCTTCAGGAAACTAAAAGCAAGGTTGAACAGCTACCGAAGGAAATTGTAAATCCTCCAGGATATTACGCTTACTGGAACGATGCAGAAAGGCCTGGTTATAGCGGGGTGGCCACCTTTTCAAAGATCGAACCTCAGGAAGTCATCTTCAAGGTAGGAGTGGAAGAATTTGATAGAGAAGGGAGAGTCATAATAACCAGGTATCCCTGGTTCACCCTGTTTAACATTTATTTCCCCAACGGCAAACAGAGCGATGAAAGGTTACAGTACAAATTGAGGTTTTACGACTTCATGCTGGATTACTGGCTAAAACTACGTGAAAAGGGGGAAAAGCTCATAATAGCAGGCGACCTTAACACTGCTCACAAACCCATAGATCTTAAAAATCCCAAGGCAAATGAAAAATATTCAGGCTTTCTTCCCATCGAAAGGGAATGGATTGATAAATTTCTCTCCCATGGGTTCATAGACACTTTCAGATATCTCTATCCGGACAAAGTCCAGTATACATGGTGGACATACCGCTTTAATGCCAGAGCAAAAAACATTGGATGGAGAATTGATTATTTCTTCGTCTCCGAAGACCTCATAGACCTTGTTGAAGACTCCTACGCCCTTGATCAGGTTATGGGGTCAGATCACTGCCCCATAGTCCTGGAGTTGAGGATAAATTTATGAAAAAGGTCCTGGCCCTTTTGCTTCCGGGCCTTCTGCTTGCAGGCTTAAGAATATCAATTATTGTTGATAATACATCTTCAAGAAAGGACCTTAAAACGGCCCATGGGTTTTCGGCTCTAATAGAGAAAAACGGAGTATATATACTCTTTGATACCGGTCCATCGGCAGACATACTTTCTTTTAACCTGAAGACCTCTGGCATTAAACCGGAAAAAATAGAAAATATTTTTTTGTCCAACGGTAGATTGGAGGCAACGGGAGGATTAGATGCTGTACTGAGGCAACACCAAAAAGTTTTCATACTTAACAATTTCCCTGCCAGGGTAGTAGCTAAAATAAAGAAAAAAGGAGCCCTTCCCATTTTAATAAAGGAAAAAAAGGAAATTTTACCCGGGTTTTATTCTTCGGGTCCAATGGGAAAAAATCTCAAGGAACAGGCTCTCTTTGTAAAAATAAATGAAGGGATTGCCATTCTGACAGGATGCGGACATTCTGGAATATTAAAAATAGTGGAAAGGGGAGAAGAATATGGCTACCCTCTGATCCTTATAGGAGGTTTTCATATTGCGGAAAAGCCGGGAGAGAACATAAAAAAAGAAATAAGAAAACTCAAGGACACGGGAGTCTATTTTGTAGGACCAACTTGCTGTTGCAAAAAGAAAACCATGAAAGTTCTTTCCAGTTTTTTTGGAAAAAAATTGATCAAAACAGGCTCCGGATTCGTATTGAATATAAAGGAGGGTAAAATAAAATGAAACGCGCAATTTTGCTTCTTATTTCTATCCCCCTCCTGCTTTTCGCAGGATGGGAAGAAAATCACATCAAAAAGGACCGTCAACTGATGGAAAGGGTATGGGCCAATCCTACCCCGCCCGCTGAAAGACTTGCTTCCTTCCAGAAGCATATGCAAATGGCCAAAAATTCCCCTTTCAGATTGTTAAAATGGGAGGAGCTTGGGCCAACCATTGTTGAAGGAAGGGTTGTGGATATTGAACCTATCCCGGGTAAACCCTTTTCCTTCCTGGTCGCAGCAGCGTCAGGAGGGGTATGGAGAACAGATAACAACGGCACCACATTCCATCCTATATTCAAAGCTGAGGCCACCTACACCATAGGAGATATCGCTGTAGCACCATCTAATCCCAATATAATCTGGGTAGGAACTGGAGAAAACAACTCTTCCAGGAGTTCCTATGCTGGCATTGGAATTTACAAGAGCACAGACGGTGGAAAAACCTGGAAACTCATGGGGCTTACCGATTCTCACCACATAGGACGAATCATAGTTCATCCCAAAAATCCTGATATTGTTTACGTCGCTGTTATAGGTCACCTGTACACTCATGATAATGTTAGAGGACTGTACAAAACCACCGATGGTGGAAAAACCTGGGAAAAATTGTCCGTGCCCACAAACGAAACGACAGGTGTTATAGACATAGCGATGAACCCATCCAACCCTGAAGAACTCATCGCCTCCACATGGGAAAGGGACCGCAGAGCCTGGAATTTCGTGGAAAGCGGAGAGGGTTCAGGGTTATGGAAAACCACGGATGGCGGAAAGACCTGGAAGAGATTGACGAAGGGATTCCCAGCAGGATGGTTCGTGGGAAGAATAGGTGTGGCCTATTCGCGTTCCAATCCGAAAATCATCTATGCTGTAATGGACAATCAAAAACTCATTCCAACCAAGAAGGTTGTGAAAAAGCAGAAGGGTCTTACCATTGAGAAACTTAAACTGATGAGCGATGAAGAGTTTATTAAACTCTCTGATAAGGAATTGAATGGTTTTCTCCGCAGGAACAGGATCCCATATTCTGCAAAGCAGATAAAAAATTGGGTCAGGGAAGGAAAACTCACTGTAAAGATGATAGTTGAACACCTCAACGATGCACAGCGGCGCTTACTTGAAACAAAGGTTGTGGGACCGGAAGTGTATAAATCTACAGATGGCGGAGAAACATGGAAAAAAGTCAATAAGGACTATATAGAGGGAGTCTTCAGCACATATGGGTATTACTTTGGTCAGATCAGAGTAGACCCTGAAAATCCCAATAAGGTTTTCATACTTGGAGTGCCTCTAATAGTTTCCAATGACGGAGGAAAGACCTGGAAGAGAGTCAACGCCAGGGGTGTTCATGGTGACCACCACGCAATGTGGATTGACCCCTCAAATCCAGCCAGGATAATTATAGGCAATGATGGAGGTATAGATTTCTCCTACGACGGGGGAAAAACATGGAAAGACTCCAGAGTTCTCCCCATAACCCAGTTCTATACGGTTGAAGTGGAACAGGGGAAGGTTCCTTATAAGATATGTGGGGGTGCACAGGACAATGGAGTACTGTGCACAGATAATTTCCGTGGCCCATATTCCCCACCATGGAAGTTGATTCTCGGTGGAGATGGTGGTTTCATGGATTTTGACCCCTCGAATCCCAATGTTCGTTATGCAGCTTTCCAGTTCGGTTATATATTCAGGCTGGAAAATGGAAAACAAAAATTTATCCGTCCCGGTCTAAAGCCATGGGAAAAACCGCTCAGATTTAACTGGATGACTCCCTTCTTTGTCTCAAGATACAACCCATTCATACTTTATCTGGGAGCCAACAGACTTATGAAGAGCTATGACAGGGGTGATCACTGGTATCCCATAAGTCCGGATTTAACCACCGATCCTCCCCAGGGAGACGTTCCCTATGGAACCATAACGGCAATTTCAGAATCTTATTTCAAACCTGGCAGGCTCTACGTCGGAACAGATGATGGAAAGGTATGGTTCACAGATAATGACGGAGCCACATGGAAGGAAATAGACGCAGGGCTTCCTGAAAAGTGGGTTACGAGAATAGTGGCATCCAGATATAAAGAGGGCAGGGTTTATATAACACTTACAGGATATAGAGATGATGATTTTAACACCTATGTGTATGCCTCTGACGACTTTGGAAAAACATGGCATTCAATAAAGGGCAATCTGCCGGAAGAGCCTTTAAATGTAATAAGAGAAATAGGTGAAGGAAGGCTTTTACTCGGTTCTGACTTTGGAATATACCTCTCCCTGGATAACGGGAAAACATGGTATTCCCTCAGGGCAAATCTCCCTACCATTCCGGTATACGACCTCAAATATCAGTGGAAAGCAAAGGAAATAGTGATAGCAACCCATGGAAGAGGAATGTGGAAACTGGACGGAGCGGTTATAGAAAATATAAACCCCGGGATATTCTCAAAAACATATGAACTCGTCTTTGTAAGAGATGGACTCGTCTATCCATTTTCCATGGGATACATGGCAGAAACTTATCCCCTGAAACTTCCCACCGCTTACATCTGGTCTGCGAAGAAAACAAAGGCAAAAATAGAGGTAAAAGATTCAAGAGGCAGGGTACTACTTAATAAGGAGATCAAGCTCCATAAAAATGTGCTGAATCCAGTCGTACTTCTCAAGAAAAAGGTCCGCCCGGGTAAGTACATTATGACAATCACAGCTGGAAAACATACATTTAAGAAGGAATTCAAGGTGAAAACACTTGGAGGAAAACTTTCTTTATCCTTCTATTACATTCCTGAATCCGATTCCTGAGTAAAAAAAACTGATAAGGGGCCCGGAAGAATTTCTTCCGGGCCCTTTTTATTTAAGGAAACCGGGGAACCCTTTCTTCTCTGAAACCATCACGCCTTTTTTCTACCATTTCCCACAATTGATCGAATCTGGAAGACAAAATCTGAAGGGCCTCCTCCACCTTCTCGCAAACCACCCTGACAGGTTGCAGAGGTCTGGTAGCTGCCATCCTTTTGAAATTCGGACTGCTTTTTTTACTCACAAGAACATCAACAGGCCCAAGAAGTGAAAGGACCTTTTTCATTTTACCCTCACCGCCGTGTTCTTTCTCTTCCTCATCCTGAGCAAGATTTTCAACTTCTTTTATAAACTCCCAGTGTCCATCCTCATATAGAGAATACATAAGGAACTTTTTCGAATCCCCGAGATGACCACGGGAAATGTGTTTTCCATCATCAGTGCCAACCACCAGAATTAATTTATGCATTTTAGCCTCCTTTGAAATACAATTTTATCAGAGGGAGGAAGAAATGAAGATACCATTTTCCGAAAAATTATCCCTTCTTCATATGGGAGATGACCATCCCTTAAGGGGGGACAGATATTCACGGGCAATAGAAAGATTCAGGGAACTCGGGTTAAAATTCGAAACGGTGGAATTTCCTGTGGCCACGGATGATGAGATCTCCCTTTTCCACACGCATGATTACATCAATAAGGTTAAGGAAATCAGTCAGAGGGGCTGGCCTGATATATCTCCGGACACTCCTGGATTTAAAGGGGTCTATGAGGCTGCGGCATGGTCTGTAGGGGCCACCCTTGAAGCAGTCCGCATCGCGGAAAAGGAAGGGGTAAGCGCCAACCTCGCAGGAGGATGGCATCACGCCTTTCCGGAGACAGGCCGCGGTTTCTGTGTATTTTCCGACACCGGAATCGCAATACAATGGCTGCGAAGCAGGGGCAAAAAAGTCATAATAATTGACTACGATGCACATCATGGGGATGGAATCCAGAAAGTTTTCGGCAATGAGAAAGATGTAATAACCGTATCCTTCCACCAGGATCCCGATACCCTTTATCCATATGTCACCGGACACGTGGAAGAAACCACCCCCATCAACATAAACGTTCCCCTGCCACCACTTTCTGGAGCAAATGAACTCGTCTATGCATTTTCAGAAATAATTCCTCCTCTTGTGGAAAGGGAAAAACCTGATTTTGCCATAGTGGAAATGGGAGTCGACGGTCACTGCAGCTGTTACGTGGCCAACCTCGCCATAAGCAAGGAAGGTTACAGACAGGTAGCTGAAATTCTGAGAAACACATTGATGGAAAGGGGGATACCCATGGTTATGGTAGGAGGAGGGGGATTTGTCTATCCGCATTTCGCAGAAGCATGGGCGGTTCAACTGGCAACCCTTGAAAAACAGGAGCTGAACCTGAAACTCAATGACTGTTTATCAAAGCCTTCCATGGATAGGGTAAAGGATACTGTGAACAGGGTAAAAAAACTGGCTTCCCTTTGATTTCCCGGTCCATTAAGAATATGCTTGCTTTATCTCAAAACCAGCGGGGTGGGTAATTTATTGAGCAGAATTTCTTCGTTCTTCTTTCCCCAGCCAAGGGGATAGCCCTGGAAAAACAGCGGGACAAATTCCCTGGGGTACTCCCGGGAATCAGGAAGGTTTTCTCCTCCTGCAAACCTGAAGGCTTCCTCTTCATCCAGTTCCCTTTTAAAACCGGTAAAATACTCTGAGAAGGCCAGAAGAAAGGCGTGGGTTGGACGAAAGGTACCATTATTATAAACCCTGATTGCCTTTACCCCGGCTCTGTTCAGAGTGGCTCTTTCAAAAAGCGGTAAAAACTTCCGTGGCTGATACCAGATGTGGTCACCTGAAAAGACCAATCTTTCCTTTTTTAGAAATTCAAAATCTCCATAGGGCTTCAAAAATTCCAGTAGCTTCCTTCTCATTCCTGAATCTATCATCTTTCCCAGAAGCCTGCCCTCTGGTTGACGCCCCCTTCTTACTGCTGCGGGAAAGGTTTCTTCCCTTTTGGTAAGCATAAATAAAGTGAAAGCCTCAGTATCGTTCAGGAAAGGCCATATCCTTGCCACCTTCTTCACCTCTTCAGGAAAAGTTCTTCCTTCAAAGGTTACAATCCCTTCCATGGTTTTGAGTCCCGGCAGCCTGACTTCAAGTACTTCTACCTTTGAACCAAATGCAGAAAGGGCATGGGCAAGTATTGCTTCGTTTTCTTCCGGGGTCATGGTACATGTGGAGTAAACAAGAACTCCGCCGGGTTTAAGAGCATGGATTGCCGAGACTATCAGCGCCTTCTGAACGTTATGGGCTCTCCTTATGTAGGAAAGGTTCCAGAGATTTTTAAAGAATCCCTCCTCCTTCCTGGTGCTTCCCTCGGCTGAACAAGGGGCATCCAGAAGAATTCTGTCAAAGAAATTCGGAAATCTCCAACCAAAACTGTTTCCCCTGAGAAGGGTCATTGCTGAATTCCTGACCCCCATTCTTTCCATGTTGCCCACAAGGACCTTTGCCCTGTAAAGCAAGGGCTCATTGGTAACCAACACCCCCTCACCCTTCATAAGAGCCGCTATATGAGTGGCTTTTCCACCTGGAGCTGCAGCCATATCAAGAACCATCTCCCCTGGTTGAGGGTTCAATACCTTTGGAGGAACCATGGAAGAGGCATCCTGAATATAGTAAAGCCCCATCATGTGATACAGCTCCTTTCCCGAAGATTTTTCTTCGCTTTCCCCGTACACCCAGAATCCTTCCTCTGCCCAGGGAACCGGCTCCAGTCTATACCCTTTATCCTCCAATCTCCTCTTCATTTCCTCAGGGGATATTCTGGTTGTATTTACCCTCAGGGCCCTGCGCAGGGGTTTAAAAAGAAATCTTACCAGCTCCTGTAAAAGCTCATCACCGAGAACTTCCCTGTATCTTTCCAGGAAATCAGAGGGAATCTCAGCCATTTACCCTTCCGAGAGGGGGTTTGCCCACCGGATAATATTCAAATCCAAGGGAAGCAAGTTTCCTTCCCTGAAGCACGTTCCTCCCATCAAAAACAAGGGGGGTTTCCATAAGGTCCTTCATCTTCTTCCAGTCCAGCTTTAAAAACTCCTCCCATTCCGTTATAAGAGCAATAGCATTGGCTCCCCTTGCAAGTTCATAGGGGGAGGAAACACACCTGAGGTCCGGTATAACCTTCTTCGCATTTTGCGCAGCTACAGGGTCGTAGGCCTCGACCTCCGCGCCCTCCTTCTTCAGCAGTTTTATTATCTTCAGGCTCGGAGCTTCCCTCACATCATCCGTATCAGGTTTGAAGGAAAGTCCAAGTATCCCGATCTTCTTTCCCTTAAGGTTCCACAGAACGTTCTTCATCTTATCAACAAATTTTACAGGCCTGAGCTCGTTTATCTTCTCAACCTCCCTGAGCAGGCTGAAATCCACACCCTCATCCTCAGCTATCCTGTAAAAGGCCCTTAAATCCTTTGGGAAACAACTACCCCCAAATCCAACCCCTGCCCTGAGAAATTTCTTCCCTATCCTCGAGTCAAGTCCCATACCCTTCGCTACAAGGTCAACATCCGCTCCAACTCTCTCGCAAAGGTCTGCAACCATGTTTATAAAGGATATTTTCATGGCCAAAAAGGAGTTGGAGGCATGCTTTATTATCTCCGCAGTCTCAACATCGGTAAAAAGTATGGGAGCATCAAAATCCCTGTACAGTTCCTCCATCTTATCCCTGGCACGCTGACTCTCAACCCCAACAACTATCCTTTCAGGATATAAAAAATCTTCCAGCGCAGAGCCTTCCTTGAGAAATTCAGGATTGCTTACAACATCAAAGTCAACATCCGCCTTTTTATAGAGGTTAATCGTCCTTTTTATCCAGTAGGAGGTTTTTACAGGAACAGTACTCTTTTCCGCTATAACCTTGTATTCCTTCATGTGCTCGGCGATAAACCTCGCAACACCCTCCACCTGAGAAAGGTCCGCCCTTCCATCCTCAAGCGGAGGAGTACCAACGCATATGAATATAACTTCTGCCTCGTCTACAGGCCCTTGTCCATCAACCGAGAACTCCACAAGCCCTTTTTCAGATACTTCCTCCAGCAGTTCCTGAAGTCCTGGCTCAAAAAAGGGGATCTTCCCCTTCTGAAGAGATTTAATCTTGTCCTCATCTCTGTCTATGCCATATACTTTATGCCCGAACCTGGCAAAGCCCAGGGCAGTTACCAGCCCTACATATCCTGTGCCAAAAACTGCTATCTTCATAGGCAAAAGTATACAATTACCTTTTTTTCTTTACAAGAAATTCTATTCCCGGTGGAAACAACTGTTATTTTGGAAAAAGGAGTATAATAATAGTGAGGGGGTTAAAAATGAAATCCAGAATTAAGGCGCTATTGGTCTATCCATCCTATCCAGAAACTTTCTGGAGCTTTAAATATGCGTTAAAGTTCGTAAGGAAGAGTTCTACCTTTCCTCCACTGGGTTTACTGACTGTTGCAGCCATGCTTCCCCACGATTGGGAACTCAAGCTCATAGATTTAAATGTAGAAAGATTAAAAGATAAAGACATTCTGTGGGCTGATTACATTATGGTCAGCGCTATGGCCATCCAGAGAAAATCCGTGGAGGAAATTATTCAGAGGGCTAAAAAGGCAGGGAAGAAGATTGTGGCAGGAGGTCCGCTTTTCACAATGCATTACGATGAATTTATCCATAGCGTGGATCATCTTGTTCTGGGAGAGGCTGAAGAGACCCTTCCCGGATTCCTGAAAGATTTAGAAAGGGGAAATCCGGAAAAAATTTACTTTGCTCGAGGGTTTGCAGACCTGGAGAAAACCCCTGTTCCGAGGTTTGACCTGATAAAAATGAAAAAATATTCCTCGATGAACATCCAGTTCTCAAGGGGTTGCCCTTACAACTGTGATTTCTGCGATATTCCCATTCTTTATGGGCATCGCCCGAGAACAAAATCCAGCAAACAGATAATTTCTGAACTGGAGGCCCTTTATTACCTTGGATGGCAGGGGGGAGTGTTTTTTGTAGACGACAACTTCATTGGAAACAAGAGGAAACTGAAGGAAGAAATACTACCGGACCTCATTACCTGGTCCAAATTCCGTAACTACCCCTTTAGATTCTTTACAGAGGCATCCCTGAACCTTGCTGATGACGAAGAACTTATGGACATGATGGTGGAAGCCGGTTTTGACGAAGTATTTATAGGAATTGAAAGTCCAAACCCCGAAAGCCTGAAGGAAGTGCATAAGATGCAAAATTACAGAAGGAACCTCCTGAATGCCATAGAAACCATTCATAAACATGGCCTTATAGTGCAGGGAGGCTTCATTCTGGGCTTTGACCACGACCCACCCACCATATTTGATTCCATGGTGGATTTCATACAGAAGAGCGGAATAATAACTGCCATGGTAGGGTTACTTCAGGCCCCAAAGGGAACAAAACTTTACGAAAAACTGAAGGCACAGGGCAGATTGGTCAGGGAATTCGTGGAAAACAATACCGACTTTTCTCTGAATTTCATACCCAGGATGGACTACAGGGAACTCATAAG
>Ga0256835_1001173_pt1 | contig 16204 bp, 15 predicted proteins | sample PIR30metaG_FD_185972 | JGI IMG/M metagenome (GOLD analysis project Ga0256835, IMG submission 185972) | Hydrothermal vent microbial communities from East Pacific Rise, Pacific Ocean - PIR-30 | ecosystem: Environmental > Aquatic > Marine > Hydrothermal vents | place: Pacific Ocean: East Pacific...
CCGGGAGGTGCGGACCGCCGAGCAGCGGGGCTTCACAGTCGCCTCTCTGGGACCGCGCATCCTGCGCGCCGAAACCGCCGCCCTGACCGCCTGTGCGTTGCTGCAGCACCGCCTGGGCGACCTGGGCTGACAGCCCGCTACCGCGCTTTGACGTGCACGTCCACGCTGAATGCACCCGGCACGGTGACGGCCACCCGCACCCGCGACTGATAGTCGTTGACCGGCGTTACCTCCAGGATGCGGGGTTGCAGCGCATCGTCCACGGGGTGTTCTATTCTTTCCCAGTCGATCTGGGTGGCGGAAACGTCATAGCCGGCCTGCGAAGACGGCATTAAAAACCAGATGCCGCGGTAAGTTCGCCGGTAGGGCATGCGGTTGGCCACGGTGGCCGTGGCCACGGGGGTGACGCCGTCGTTGCCGCCGGCGTATTCGACGTCCACGTGGTGAGGCACCAGCAGTTCGTAGGAGACCTTGTCCCCGTCCACGGTGACCAGCATGTAGGAAAAGAAACTGAAGGCGCCGGCCGGCAGGTGCAGGTTGTAATGGTATCCCTTGGCGCTGCCGCCGTGCTCCACGGCCGGGTCGCTGCCCACGGTGGCGTAGCGCGGCCCTTCGCCCTTGTTGACCGCATACCCGCCGCTCACCGGACCATACAAGGGTGCCCCACCCCCGCCCAGCGTAAAAAAGAGGGTGTCTTTTTCCTTGCGCGTGTACACCACGTGCTCGTGCCCGGCGAAGACGGCATCGATCCCGCGGTCCAGCACCAGCGCGAGTTCCTCGTCCCGGTTTTCGCGGGTGGCAAAAGACTTTGGGTGCTTGCCAAAGTCGGGGCTCAGGGCCGAAAACAGAGGCACGTGCTGCACCACGAAGGTGTGTTCGGCGGGTTTTTCCAGGACCTTGCGGGTCCACTCCACCATGGGGTCCTGGTGGGCGCCGTCGTTGATGTTGTAAAAGCCGTACTTCTGCCCCTTCTGGAGCATCTTTTTGGGGAAATTAGTGTTGACCATCACGAAGTGGGCGTTGCCGTACGTAAAATCGAAGTACAGCTTGCGGCCGAAAAGCGGCCGGTAGGCCTCCACGATATCCCCCGGCCGGATCTCGTGGTTTCCCGGCACCACCAGCATGTCCACGTCACCGGCGTAGCGGGTATAGGCCCGCAAGACCGCCAGCAGCTCCTCCCGGGCCTGGGCCACCGTGTCCGTGTAGCCCACGATCATGTCGCCGGTGTTGATGACGAAGTCCGGGTGAATCCAGCCGATTTCCTGCAGTATGACCGGCAAAACCGCGGGCATGGGCCGCGCCGGGGAAGTTCCCCGGCTGTCGCCGAAGACGATGAAACTGAACCGGCTTTTACCGGCCCCGGCCTGCGCGGCCCACTGTGCGGCCGCGTCGCTCTTGACAATGCCCGCCCGGGCGCCCCCGGAGGCCAGCAAAAAAACCACTGCCACGAGTGCCGTCAGAAATCTCTTTTTCATGGGTTCCCTCTTTGTGGATCAACAGGTTATCATCAGGACAACCGGTAGGTGCGCCGAAAAAAATGCCCCCGCACCAGTCGGCCGTATGACATCTCAAAAAGGATGGAAACGACCGTAAAACCCAAAAACACGTATACCGCCCGCGGGTTGCTGGAAAAGGTGTGCGCCAGCAAAGTCAACAGGGCGACCCCGCTGGCCAGTCCTGCGGCCAGGACAACACCCCGTTTGGCGTCGATTTCAGGGCCCAGTCGATAGGCGCTGATGTTCACGATCAAAAAAATCAGCAGGAAACTGGCGCTGCCGATGATGGCGATCTCGTCGAGATCGATGGCATTGGCGAGCAACATGCTGAGCAGAGAGGTGACGATCACCCCCACGTCCGGGATATTGCCCCGCTCTTCGTCGAGTATCCGCGGCAATTCCCCCTCCTTGGCGATGATGTAGCCCAATCGGGCGTTTCCGTAAATGGTGGCGTTGATGGCCGAGAAAGTCGCCAGCAGCGCCGCCACGGAAACGATGGTAAAACCCACCTGCCCCAGGGCGGGCCGCGCGGCCACCGCCAGGGCGTAGTCCCGGGCCCGGAGCAGCTCACTTTCGGGCACCGTGCCGACGGTGATCACGGCGATCAGTACGTAGAGCAGCACCACCAGCAGTATGGAGAAATAAAAAGCCTTGGGGAGATTCACTTGCGGCCGTTTGATTTCTTCGGCAGCGTTGGCGATCAACTCGAACCCTTCGTAAGCCACAAAAATGATCATACCGGCCACAAGGATGGAAAGCGGCGTCCCCCAGTGGGTGGGAGACAGCCGTGCAGTATCCACGAAAGGGGCCCCCGTGGCAATGATCAGGATCAGCAGCACGATCTTGACCAGCACAATGACCGTTTCCGAGCGGCTCACAAAAGACGCGCTCAGCAGGTTGATCAGGGTCGGCATGGCGATCGCAACGGTGATCAGCAGGTGCTTGAGCCACGGGCCGGCACTGCCGGGAAAAAATGTTTGGGCGTAGGAAGCAAAGGCCACAGCATACAGGGAGATGGTGACCAGGTAGCTGAGCCAGAGCATGAAGTTGATGCTGCCCGAAAGCAGGTTGTGGTTGAAGGCATTGTCGACGAAGACGACCGTGCCGCCCCGATTCTGGTAAGTGACGGAAAGCCGCGCGTAGGAGTACGACGTCAGCAGGGCCACCACTCCGGCGAAAAAGAAAGCCACTGCGGTGGCGCCGTGGGCCAGAGACACGGCCTCGCCCAGCACCGCAAAGATGCCGCCCCCCACCATGCCCCCGATGCCGATGGAAACGGCACCCGCCAGTCCTACAGCCCTTTTGTTTTCAGCCATATGATCGATGCGCTTTGCGGATAGCAGGACCTTTCAGTCCGACAGGTAGTATTCCACCGTGGACACCACCCGCACCTTTTTGATGTGCGGGTTGTTCTTGTCCCGCGGCGTGATGCTGAACTGGCCCTGGTAGGCCCGTTTGATCTTTCCGAGTCTGCTGCGTGAATCGGCGGCGAATTTCTCGGCCACCGCGCGGGCCTTGCGGGTGGCGTCCTCGATCATCTCGGGCTTGACCTCGTTCAGGCGGGTGAAGAGATACTCGGTCTGGTTCTGGTAGTTGCCGCCGGTAAAGGCGATGCCGGTCTTTCCCAGTTCTGACAGCGAGCCCATGACGTCGCGAACCCGGTTCACGTTGCGCGAATACACCGTCACCGTCTGAACCCCGGTGTAGCGGAACTGGGCCCTGGCGTTGCCGCCGTACTCCCGGGCGGACTTATCGGTGACGGTCGGCGGCGAGACCGATATCTCTTCGGCGGCGATGCCTTTGCTTTCGAGAAAGTGCCGGATCTTGCCCACACTGGCGTCGATGGCATCGTAAAGCCTGGCCAGGTGGTTGCCCGCTTCGGTGAACTGGATGGGCCAGATCACGATGTCGGCCCGGACCTCGCGCTCGGCCAGTCCCTTGACCGTCACCGTGCGCTCGTATTCCTTGAACCGTATGGCCGCATTGCCCAGCAAGTATCCCAGCACGGCCAAACCGGCCAGAATGAATGCACCCAGAATAAACGCACTGACCCGGTTGTTGGTCTGCATGTCAAATCCTGTGGGTAGCTGTCGTTAGACCTCCGGGAAGCCGGACGGCACGATGCACCGTACCGATTTTACAGGAACCCCGAAAAACGTTTCACTCAGTGTCCCGATTCATCGATACGCCGGTCTTCATCCACCAGTGCGTCCTGTCCCGGCTGCGTTGCCAAAACCATGACATCTTGCCGATATGCCAAAATTTCCTCAGGTTGCCGGAAGGACGCTTTGACGGCCCGATGCGCCGCCCGTTTTCCGCATCGGTCCCTTTCGGTTTTCACCGACCGTTTTGCATTGACCCATAGCATGCCGATCTTACCCGATCAACTTCAATGATTTTCCAGGACGCGGCGGTCACTGCCTGTACCTTCCTGCACTTTTGCGACCCTGCAGACCCTCTCCCGTCCACCCCGGTCCACCTTAGGCGTGGCCGCCGGGATGTTTTCCAGACAAACCGCGGATGGGGTGCAAATGAGCAATCGGTTCAGGCTTACCGCAACGCGCACGCTCCGGCATGCCCCCAGGGAAACGGCCCGTGGCCGGGATATTACCGCCAGGCTTTGAAACGATCACCGGCTTGCCCGTCACGTGACGCAGGGTAGCCTTTTGCAGGGAAAAAGGAAAGCTTCACCACGTCCGGGTTCCAGCATGCCGGGCCCGGGATCAAATTCGCCCCGGATTTCAAAAAAAGCTTGACTGTCCGCCATTGCTGGGTGTATATCAATGCCACGAAAACGAGCTGGGTAACTATTTGTTTTTATTGGATCCAAAAAGTTATGCAACCTTTTTCGGAGATGCGGGCTTCTGCTTCCCGGCAGGTGCCATGCCATCGGCCGAGGTAGCTCAGTCGGTAGAGCAGGGGACTGAAAATCCCCGTGTCGGCAGTTCGATTCTGTCCCTCGGCACCAACGAAATTAAAGGGTTACGGGTACTCCCGTAGCCCTTTAATTTTTCAGCCAGTTCTTTTATTCTCCTCCTGATCCACCTGGGCAGGCAGTATTTCCCCGCTTCTGACCGGCAATCGGACCAACCGCCGACAGGCGCACCATCGCGGGATCGCCTGCAATGCGGGGGGTTTTACGGCGAAAACCCCGCAAGCTATTATATAATCTGTTGACTTAAAACGACTTTCCTGCATATTGAATAGCGACGCAACCATTTTCCCACCGGATGCTGCGGCCATGGGCGGAGCACCGCCGCTGTAGCAGCCGGCAAACCAGGAAAGGAGGAGCACCATGCCGCACAAGTTCGAGGTTTACAAAGACGCCAGGGGCGAGTTTCGATTCCGTTTCAAGGCCCCCAACGGCCAGACCATGTTTTCCGGTGAAGGCTACAAGAAAAAACAGAGCGTCCTGAAAGCCATCGAGTCCATCAAGAAAAACGTCGCCGACGCCAAGGTGGACGATCAAGCCTGATCCAGGCAAGGGGCGAACCCGTCATAACCAGTGCCGTCGTTCCCAAACGGATTGCCGGGAAATACGGTGCAATGTGCACCGCAGACTGCCCCCGGAACTGCTGGTGGACATTATGGGCGCTTTCAACGTCCGTTTCGCGTGTGCCGGCTGAGGTCTGCAACACTCATCGGCGGCCGTCTTTTTTAAAAACCAGCGGCAGCTCGGGCTGCAGCCATCGCTGGTAGGGCCGGCAGTTTTTCCACCGGCATCGGCGGCACACGCTAACATGTTTGCGGGGGTGGCCTTTTTTAGGGCAGGTGATATAGGCGTCCGCCGGGGCGGGCTGGCCGATGGTGATGATAGACATGGTAGACGTCACCCGGTGGTTGCGGTCTGAAAAATGCGGCGGTTTCGCGCCAGCATGTCGCCGGCCATGAGGTCCGCCATGGCCGTCATGTAATGGGCCTCGGAGAGGCCCGGTATCAGTCCCCGCCGGTGAAGGCAGGCCAGCACCGCCATGTTCTGCATGCGGGCCTCGGGCAGGTCGTCTACCCGTACCCGCAAGGGGGAGACCCGGCGCCGCCGGCAGGCTTCCGCGACGGCCGCCGCCGAGACCTCCTGGTCGCGGCCCAGCCGCACCGGCAGCGGCTGCCACACGGTATCGTAGTAGACCAGCGTCCCCCCCGGGCGGGCCATACGCGCCACCGCCCGGAGGGCCTCGTGGCGCTCCAGGGCCACGACCAGGTGGGCTTCGCCGGCCCGTATCAGCGGCGAGTGCGCCGCCGCGCCCAGGCGGATCTGGGAAACCACGCTGCCGCCGCGCTGGGCCAGCCCGTGGGTGTCCACGGCGCGCACCGGGTGGCCGGCATGGTCCGCGGCGCGCAGGATGATTTCGCTCAGCAGGCCGATTCCCTGGCCGCCGACCCCGATCAGATATATGTTGAAGACAGACATGTCAAACGCTTCTCCCTACCTCAGGAGGATTTCGCAGGCGAAATGGCTTTGACGGGACAGGTCTGCACGCAGGAGCCGTCCCCGATACACAGGTCGGGATTCACCGCAACGGCGCCGTCCGGACCGCGGCTGAAGGTGGGGCACCCGAACCGGGCGATGCAGACGTGGCGCCGGTCGCAGGTCTGCGGGTCAACGGCCACCCTTCTGGGCCGATAGTCCGGTTTGCGGCGCTGTTCACGCGTGAACTTGAGCATGCAGGGGTGCCGGGCGATGACCACGGCGAAGGCGTCGTCGGCCACGGCGCGGCGCACCAGGTCAACGAGTTCCGCCTGCCGGTAGGCGTCGGTTTCGTACAGGTTTTTGACGCCCAGCCCCTCGAGCACCTGACGTACCGGGATGACATCGGTAACGTCGTTGAAGTTGCGCCCCGAAGCGGGGTGGTCCTGGTGGCCGGTCATGGCCGTGGTGCCGTTTTCCATTAGAATCAGCGTAATGTCGTGCCGGTTGAACAGGGCGTTGACGATGCCGGGCAGGCCGGCGTGGAAGAAGGTGGAGTCCCCCAGGAAGACCACCACCGGCCGGCGGTCGTTAAACAGCGCCAGACCGGACCCGATGCCCGTAGATGCTCCCATGCACGCCAGTACCTGGCCGATCTCGTAGGGCGGCAGGTACCCCAGGGTGTGGCAGCCGATGTCGGCCACCGTGATGTCATCCCGCGACAGGGCCTGCTTGACGGCGAAAAATGCGCTGCGGTGTCCGCAGCCCGGACACAGCTGCGGCGGCCGCTCGGGCACCTGAGCCTCCACGGCCGATGCCGGGAGGGTCACGAGCTCCGGCCACAGGGACCCTAAGACGGCCGCGGTCTTGTCCGGCGTGTATTCCCCGATCCAGTCCCCGGTATCGGTCTTTCCCACGATCTCGACGTCGATCTTCTCGTCGAAAGCCAGGGCCTTGATCTCGTGTTCCAGGATGTCGTCCAGTTCCTCCAGGACCTTCACCTGGCGGTGGCTTCTCAGGAAATCCGCCACCTGCCGTCTCGCCAACGGATAGACCAGGCCGAGCTTGAGAATGTCCGGTTTCTGCACCGCAGCCCCGATGGCGTCCAGCAGGGAAAGGTACGGCAACCCGGAGGTGATGACCCCGCGCCGGCGTTCGCCGTTGTCAACCCGGGTGTTCAGGCCTGCTAGTTCCTCCTCCGCCGCCGCCAGGTTGGCCAGCGCCCTTGTCTTTTTCGGCGCCACCATGTGCGCCAGGGGAATATAGGAGCCGTTGGCGGGGTCGAAGCGCGGCGTGTTGTCCGGCTCTGACGGCCGCCAGCCGTCGAAGGCCACCTTTTGCTTGGCGTGGCACACGTGGGTCGTCAGGCGCAGGATAACCGGCATGCACCGTTTCCGGGCGAGATCGGCCGCAGCCCGGTAAAAACGGTACACCTCGGCCGGGTCGGCCGGCTCCAGCACCGGCGTGTAGGCCATACGGGCCAGGTGGCGGTTGTCTTGCTCGTTCTGAGAGCTGTTGGCCCCGGGGTCGTCGCCCAGCACTACCACCATGCCGCCGATGAGGTTCATCAGGCTGAGCTGCACGAAGGTGTCGGCCGCCACGTTCAGCCCCACGCTTTTGAAAAAAACGGTGGACAAGTGCCCGTTCAGAGCTGCCCCGAAGGCCACTTCGGTGGCCACCTTCTCGTTGATGGAAAACTCGAAGTAGAAGGGGCGCCGTTGCCGTGGGATCGAACCGATGGCCGTGGCGATCTCGGGCGTGGGCGACCCGGGATAAGCGGTGATCACCCGGGTGCCGGCCTCCACCATGGACCGCACCAGGGCCGTGTTGCCCATGACAATTTCCGAAAAGGATTCCTGCCGCAGCAGCATCTCCCCCATTGCTTTCATGTCTGGTATCCCGGCGGTTTGACTCGCGGCCGGCGGTTCGTGCCGGGCGCGTTGCGGTTCATGTGAGCGTTCGGGACCATGCCGGCAGATGCCGCAAGCAGAAGCGCCCCCCTGCCGACGTCCCGGAGTATGGCAAATGACGGTGTGGGTGTCAAACCCCCGGACCGGCGCATACCGGCACCGCGCCGGGGCGGATTGCGCTTGCATTCCCCCGGCGGCTCGGCTATCTCTGGAGTGCACGCACACCCCGAACCGCAACGGTGCCGAGATAACCATCGACGCCATTGACCCAGATAAAAATAAGGAGTCGACCATGAGCGAAACCGTGGGATTCATCGGCCTGGGAATCATGGGCAGGGGCATGGCCGCCAACCTGCTCAAGGCCGGTTTTGACCTATTTGTCTGGAACCGCACCGCTGAAAAAATGAAGCCCCTGGTGGCCGCCGGCGCAAAAGCCGCGGACAGCCCCGCCAACCTGGCTGCCAGGAGCGACGTGATCATCACCTGCGTCAGCGACACGCCCGATGTGGAAGCCGTGATCCTGGGCGAAAACGGCGTGATTCACGGCGTGGGCGAGGGCAAGCTGGTTATCGACATGAGCACCATCAGCCCCCAGGCCACGCGCCGCATCGCCGCCCGCCTGGCCGAAAAGGGCGTCGCCATGCTCGACGCCCCCATGAGCGGCAGCAGTGAGGGCGCCGAGCAGGGTACCCTGAGCATCATGGTAGGCGGCGCCGCCAAGGACGTCGAGCGGGCTATGCCCATTTTTCAGGCCATGGGCAAGACCATCGCCCACATCGGCGGTCAGGGCGACGGCCAGTCTGCCAAAATCGTCAATCAGATCCTGGTGGTGGGCAACACGTTGGCCATGGGAGAAGCGCTGCTCTTCGGCCAGGCCGCCGGACTGGACCTGGAAAAGACCCTGGCGGCCGTCACCCAGGGCGCAGCTGGCAGTTGGATGCTGAGCAACCGCGGCCCCCAAATCCTCAAGCGCGACTGGCGACCGGGATTCACCATTGACCTGCAGCAGAAAGACCTGCGCCTGGCCCTGGGCGCCGCCGATCAGTTGGGCACCCCCCTGATGGGCACCGCCATCATCTTCAACCTCTACCGCACCCTGCAGGCACGCGGCCTGGGCAAACAGGGCAACCACGCCCTCATCAAAGCGCTGGAATTCCTGGCGGACATCCGCATAGACCAGGAAAAATAGCCGCCCGTACGGGGCCACGGCACCTTCCTGAGTGCCGGCTTCTGCCTTGGATGCCAACACATGTCTACGGCACAGGCGAGGGAATGATTTCACTTGACACCAAATTGTCTATTGTATACAAAAAAGAAAACTGCGGCTTCGGATGCGATGGATGACCGACCCGACCGCTTCGTCCACGAAACAGGCAGGCACCGCGTGGCCCTTTTAGAGACCCAAGGCATCACCAAGAAATTTGGCGGTTTGACAGCTGTCGACCATGTCTCGCTGAAGCTGGCGGACGCGGAACTGCGCTGCATCATCGGGCCCAACGGGTGCGGCAAAACCACCCTCTTTAACCTGATCACCGGCCACTACAAGCCGAGCGGCGGACGCATTCTTTTTCAGGGGCGGGACATCACCGGCCAGGCGGTGCACCGCATCAGCCGCATGGGCATCGGCCGCAAATTCCAGGTGCCCGGCGTGTTCGACGAGCTGACCGTTTACGAGAACATCCGGGTCCCCTTTTTCTCCGGCCAGCGGCAACCCATGCTGATGTTCGGCCGCATGGACGCCGCCGCGCACGACGAAATCATGGCCAACCTGGCGGGCATCGACTTGGCGTCCAAAGCCGGCGAACCGGCCAGCAACCTGTCCCACGGCCAGCGCCAGTGGCTGGAAATCGGCATGGTGCTGGCCAGTCGGCCGCGTCTGATGCTGCTGGACGAACCCACGGCCGGCATGACCGTGGCAGAGACCCGCAAGACAGCGCGCCTGATCCGGCGGATCTCCGCCCAAACCGGGATTTCCATCCTGGTCATCGAACACGACATCGGCTTCATCCGCGAAATCGGGGGACACATCACGGTGATGTACAAGGGTGCCATTTTCCGCGAGGGCAGTTACCGGCAGATCCAGGAGGACCCGGCCGTGCGGGAAATCTATCTGGGGAGGCGCCGATGATCCTATCTATCGAGAACCTGCATGCCTCCTACGGCGGCAGCCTAATCCTGCAGGGTGTCGACCTTTCCGTACGCCGCGGCGAAATCAAGGCGCTCATGGGCCGCAACGGAATGGGCAAAACCACCCTGCTCAAAGCCGTCATGGGACTGGTGCCGCCCCGTTCGGGCCGCATCGTCTTCGACGGCCGCCCCATCCATGGGATGGACACCCACCGCATCGCCGCCTGCGGCATCGGCTACGTCCCCCAGGGCCGGGAGGTCTTCGACGATTTTACGGTCATGGAAAACCTGCGGCTGGGGGTGCTGCGAAACCCGCGCGGACGGCGCGACATTCCACCGGAGATCTTCGATTATTTCCCCATTCTGGATAAACGGCGCCACCAGCGGGCAGGTTCCTTTTCCGGAGGGGAGCAGCAGATGCTGGCCATCGCACGTGCCTTGGCGGCACGGCCCCGGCTGTTGCTGCTGGACGAGCCCTCCGAGGGAATCCAGCCTTCCATCGTGGACCAAATCGCCGCAACGCTCAAAGCCATCAGCGCGCGCACCGGCCTGACCATCTTGGTGGTGGAACAAAACGTTGACATGATCCTGGAGCTGGCAGCGACCTGCGCCTTCATGGAAGGCGGGCGCGTCGTTCAGGCCTGCGATGTGGACGAACTGCGCGCCGACGAGTCCATCATGGCATGCCACATGAGTGTATGAAATCACGGACAGCGGAATAGGGAAACGCGCAAATGTGGGATATCGGTATCCAGCTGCTGCACAGCCTCAACTACATTCTGGTGCTGGTCCTGGTGGCCATGGGACTGGTGATTATCTTCGGGCTGATGCGCGTTATCAACATGGCGCACGGCGAGTTCTTTCTGCTGGGCGCCTATACAGTGGTGCTCACCAGCCAGCGGGGTCTGGGATTTTGGCCGGGGCTGGTGCTGGCACCCGTCATAGTGGGGCTGGTGGGCATGGTCATCGAGTGGGCCGTCATCCGGCACCTGTACCACCGCCTGCTGGACTCCATCCTGGCCACCTGGGGCATTTCCATCGCCATCAAACAGCTGATCATCATCTTTTTCGGGCCGGCCGGGCTGATGATCAAGCCCCCGCTGCCCCAGTCGGTCCACATCCTTGGACTGGTCTACCCCGTCTACCGGCTGTTCATCATGGGGGTTTCGGTGGCGGTCATCGCGCTGACTTTTTACCTGTTCCAGCGCACGGACTTCGGCCTGGGGGCCCGCGCCGTCATCGCCAACCGCGACATGGCCGCCGCCCTGGGCATCAACACGCGCCGCATGAACCGCGTCACGTTCACCTTCGGATCGGCCCTGGCCGGGCTGGCCGGCGCCGTGATGGCGCCGCTGATGAGCTGCGACCCCCAGATGGGCCTGGGCTTTTTCATCCCGGCATTCCTGTCGATCCTGGTAGGCGGCGCCGGTGCCCTTTCGGGCGTGCTGGTGGGCGGGGCGGTGGTGGGCGGCGGCGACTCGCTGATCAGTTTCCTCTTCTCGCCGGTCACCGCCCAGATCGTGGTCTTCTCCCTGGCCATCGTGCTGATCCGCATTCGGCCCCAGGGGCTGGTGGGAGGCAGGCGCCATGAGTAACGCCGCCGCCCGAACCCTGCGCGCCCATCCGCTGGCGCTCCAGTTGGTGATCCTGGCCGGTTTCGCGCTGTTTCCGCTGGCCGGCGACGACTACCTGGTGGTCGAGCTGACCCAGTACCTGGTCTACGGCATCTTCGCCATGGGGCTGTCGTTGGTGTGGGGCTACGCCGGAATTTTGTGCTTCGGCCACGCCGTTTTCTTCGGATTGGGGGCCTACGTCATGGCCCTGGTCAGCAAGGGCATGGTGCCGGGGATCGGCGGCGCCCTGGCGTCAGGCTGGGCGGCCATGGCGCTGGCCGTGGCCGTGGTGGCGCTTTTTGCCGTGCTGCTGGGCTATTTCCTGTTTTACGGCCGACTGTCGGGCCCCTACCTGGGCATCGTCACGCTGGCCATCTCCGTCATCGCCGAACGCGTCGCCATCAAATGGTACTACATCGGCGGTTACAACGGCCTGACCGGCATCCCGCCCCTCTCCCTGGGCGGGCGTGAAATCATCGACATCGTGCCCATGTACTACCTGATTGCGTCATTCGCCGTGGGGGTTTACCTCCTCTGCCGCCGCATCGTGGCTTCGCCCTTCGGCACCATTGTAGCCGCCGTGCGCGACAACGAGGACAGGGCCGAGTTCTTCGGCTACAACACTGCCTACTACAAAATCGTCATCTTTGCCGTAGGTGCCGCCGTGGCCGGGCTGGCCGGGGCGCTGTTCGCCGTGGTAACTGAGTTCGTTTCCCCCACCATGATCGGCTTCGGCATGTCCACCGAAGTGCTCATCTGGGTGGCCCTGGGCGGAAAAGAAGTACTATTGGCGTCCTTCCTGGGAGCCCTGCTGGTGCGGGCCATGGAGTCGTTCCTGTCAGACGTTCTGACGTATTACTGGTTCCTGATATTGGGGCTCTTTTTCGTGGCCTGTGTCATGTTCTTTCCCCGGGGTGTTTTCGGCCGCCTGCTGGCGGCCCGCCCGATGGCAACGGGAGCAAAGGCAGGTGGCGCCGGCGAAACCTGATTTTTCCTCAGGGCAAAGAGGTGCCCGGAAAGAGAAGCAACGCATCGGTCCCGTCAATCTACAACGCAAAGAAAAAAGGAGGATCACCATGGGAAGCAAACAAAGATGGATAGCTGTCGCGGCACTGCTGGCGTGCGTTCTGCTGGCTTTCGCCCCACCGGCCGTGGCCGGCAAGAAACCCGTCAAGATCGGGGTGGTCCTGCCGCTGTCGGGCGGCTTTGAGATCTACGGCAACCTCGGGGTACGCGGCGCCAAGATGGCCGTGGCCGAGATTAACGCGGCCGGCGGTGTGCTGGACGGAAGGCCCCTGGAGTTGATCATCGAAGACAACAAGACCGATCCCAAGACATCGGTAGAAAAGGCCAAGAAGCTCATCCTGCGCGACAAGGTGGTGGCCGTCATGGGGCCCGTCAGCAGCGCCGCGCGTGACGCCATGACTCCGGTGGCCGTCAAGTACAAGACGCCCCTGCTCTACGGCATCGACTACGAAGGCGGCGTCTGCAACCGCTATGTGTTCCTGTACAGCGCCATTCCGGACCATGACATGGACAAGATGGTGCCCTACATGGGCCAAAAATACGGCAAAACCTTTTACGTTTTCGGCTATGACTACGTCTGGCCCCACAAGATGACCGAAGCCATCCAGCGCAACGTCGACAAGATCGGCGGCAAGGTCGTGGGCGTCGAATACACCCCCTTCGGCGTCAAGGATTTCACCCCCACCATCCAGAAAATCGCCAAGTCCGGCGCAAAGGTGCTCATGCTGATCGTGCCGGGGGCAGACGGCTTCACCTTCATCAAGCAGTTCACCGAGTTCGGCCTAAAGGACAAGATCAAGATCGTGGCACTGGCTTCAGACGAAAACTACCTCACCGCCCTGACCCCCCAGCAGTCCGAGGGCATCTTCACGGCCCTGCCCTTCCTGGCCAGCCTGGACAAGCCTGAGGCCAAGGACTTCGTGGCCCGCCAGAAGAAAATGTTCGGCAACGATGTGGTGGTCACCTGGGCCACCTGCAGCCACTACGGCCTGGTCATGCTGCTCAAGAAAGCCATCGAAAAAGCCGGCACTGACGACCGCGAGAAGATCATCGACAACATGGGCGACCTGACCGTCACGGTGGGCAACGGCCCGGAGACCATGCGCGCCAAGGACCACCACATGATCCTGAACATGCTCATCGGCAAGTTCACCGGTGGCAAGCTGGTGGTGGAAAAGGATCTGGGCCGCATCGTGCCGTCCGACCAGTGCAAGGGAAAAGACCTGCAGTAGGAGAGAAAAGCGCCATGAACTGGTATATCGTGCTGGCCCACCCCAACCCCGCTTCCTTCACCCACGCCGTGGGCCGTGCCTTCGTGCAGGGTCTCGAGGCGGCCGGGGCCGGATGGGAGACAAACGACCTGTACGCAACGGGCTTCAACCCGGTCATGGCCGGAGACGATTTCAACCAGTTCAGCGCGCAGGGCCCCCTGCCGGACGACGTGCTGGCCGAACAGGCCCGCCTCAGGCGGGCCCAAGCCCTGTCGCTGATCTACCCGGTGTGGTGGAACGAGGCCCCTGCCATACTCAAGGGATGGATCGACCGCGTGTTGTCCAAGGGCTTTGCCTACGACGTTACCGACGAGGGGGATTTCCGGCCACTGCTGAAGCTGAAAAAAGTACTTATCTTCAATACGGCTGACAACCCCTACGAAGTGTTGGAATCCACAGGGCTCAATGCCGCCGCCCGGCTGACCAAGGCCGAGGGAACCTTTCGTTTTTGCGGTGTATCGGAGGTCGAGCACCGCATCCTGGGGTCCGTGGCTTCGGATGAGGCCGGGCGCAAACGTTTTCTGGAGGAAGCGGCCCGCTGCGGCAGGCAGGGGTAATCCCCCCGGCGGCCCGCCAAGCGTCAAAGGAGAACCGACATGCAGCAACCATCGTTCGACCCTGCGCATACCGCCGTCATCGTGGTGGACCTGCAGGCCGACTTCACCGAGGAGCACTCCGGCAGCCTGGCGGTACCCGGTACCGACGGCAAGTATTTGGAGGCCGTGACCGCCGCCACCCGTGACCTGGCAGCCCGCGGCTTCCCGCTTTTTTTCACCCAGGACTGGCACCCCCGGGACCACATCAGCTTTTACACCAACCACCCGGGGGCCGCGCCTTTCCAAAGCGTTGAGATCGACGGTCGCAGCCAGATCCTGTGGCCCCCCCACTGTGTGCAGGAGACACCGGGTGCTGAAATCCTGGTCCCCGTGGGTTCTGCCGACCGCGTCGTCCGCAAAGGCACTGATGCGCGTTTTGACTCGTACTCGGGATTCGCCGACGACGGCGGCCACGCCACCGGGCTTGACGCCCTGCTCAGGGAGGCCGGCATCCGGCAAGTGATCGTCTACGGGCTGGCCACGGATTTCTGTGTGCGGGCCACGGTGGCCGACGCCGTGGAAAACGGCTTTGCCGCCGTCCTGCTGCCGGACCTGTGCCGTGGGGTGGCCCCCGACAGCACCGAAGCGGCACTGGCCGAACTGCGCCGACGCGGCGTGTCCTTCGGAAAGGCTGAAGATTTCTCATGAAAACCGAGTCGCTGGTAGACCTGGCCAAACGCACCCTGCAGCTGTGGATTGTCAAGGGTGAGTACCGGCCCAGCCAGAAGCTCAAGGAAGAGGAGATCGCCACGCGCCTGGGCATCAGCCGCCCGCCGGTGCGCGAGGCCTTCAAGGCGCTGGAGGTGGAGGGACTGGTGGTGCGAAAACCCCGCCGCGGCGTTTTCGTCACCGAGATGAGCGGCAAGGACGTCTGGGAGGCCTACACCCTCAAAGCCAGCCTCTACGAACTTTCCGCCGAGCTGGCCGCGGACCGCATTTTGCCGCAGAGCATCCGAGCCCTGGAGCGCATCGTGGAGCAGATGGAGGATACCATCCAGCCACAGCCCGTGGACCTGCTGCGCTACCAGCAGCTCCACGAGCGATTTCACCATATCATCATGGAAGCGGCCGGTAACCGGCGGCTGAAGAAATTCTCGGAGAGCCTGCACAACCAGGTCAGCCGTTTCAGCTATCGCTCGCTGCAGAATCAGGCACACCTGGCGGCTTCGGTGGACTACCACCGGCGCATCGTGGCGGCCCTGGCGCACCGGGACCGCCAAGAGGCCTGCCGGCTGATGAAACAACACGTGCTGGAAGCCCTGGACGTGCTGGTGGAAATGCTGGACCTGGATCATGGCGCAGCCCGGCGGGACAAAGACGCAGAGGTGCAGGGCGGCCGGAGGCCGTAATCCTTTTTTTATCTCGGACGCAACGCACGAGACCAACAAAACGACGAGACAAGGAGAAAATGAATGGCAGTGTTACCGGAAGTCCAGAAACACTACGGCAAACTGAAACTCTATATCGACGGCCAGTGGGTGGAGTCGTCCTCCGACCGCGTCTACGAAAGCGTCAATCCGGCCACGGGCGAAGTGATCGCCGAATTCCCTTCGGCCACCGACGCGGAAGTCGAAGCCGCCATCCAAGCCGCGCAGAAGGGGCTGGCCACCTGGGCCGAGGTTCCCCTGCGTGACCGGGCACGTTACCTGTTTGATCTGCGGGGAAAATTCGATGAGCATTTCGACCGCCTGGTGCGCGTGCTGGTGCAGGACCACGGCCGCACGCTGGGCGAGGCCCGCGGCACCATTCGGCGCTGTATC
>Ga0256835_1001174_pt1 | contig 16174 bp, 13 predicted proteins | sample PIR30metaG_FD_185972 | JGI IMG/M metagenome (GOLD analysis project Ga0256835, IMG submission 185972) | Hydrothermal vent microbial communities from East Pacific Rise, Pacific Ocean - PIR-30 | ecosystem: Environmental > Aquatic > Marine > Hydrothermal vents | place: Pacific Ocean: East Pacific...
ATCATCCGGATTGAATAAAATCTCTTTAATCTTTTGGGGATTGATGATTGTGTAGCAACCCTTTTGATAAAATTCAAACTTCACTCCAAGCCTTTTTTCAAGGTCTTTTTTATACCGTTGGACCGTTTTTGTGCTTACATCCAGCAGATAGCTGAGTTCGTTTATGCAAAACTTGCCGTTTTTTGCCAAAAAATCCAAAAAATCCAAAAATTTATCCGTTTTAGACATTTTTTTCTCTCTTTAAATTTATCTTTTTGAGATTATCACATATTTTTTTATTTTTGCGTCTGTTTCTGTCTTTTTGAATATTTTACAACTCCAGTTTTGTAAGTTTGTCTATTTTGAAATTTGTCAGAAGCTGCTGATAGTTTTTTGGGCCAAGGATATTTTCCTCAAGCCTTATTGGCAGGTTCAGATAGTAAAACTCAGGTTCGATACCGTAAGATTTTATATCTCTTTTGAATTTTTTCAGATTTTTGTAATCCGCGTTTTTCGTATCGAACTCAAGGCCGTAAAAAATCACCACATATTTGGAGAGTCTCTTTTTATATCTTCTTATCGCATTAAGCTGTTTTTTGAAAAACTGCCCTTTCAAAGGGGCGAGTTTATAAAAATAACTTAATGGTTTCACCTCTATCCACAAATATTCATCTTTGTTTTCCAGCATTATGTCTATATCGCTGATTTTCTTACCATTAGAGGAGATGATATCTTTTCCCCTCTCTACCCTCTCATAAGTGAAATTCAAAAAGTTTTTGTTCTTTTTGTTCCAGAAATACTCAAACAGAATGTATTCCATAAAATATCCCAAAATCGAGCGGTTAAGCATCTTCTTTTCTACGGCGTATTTGGCGATTTTGCCTAATGGTGTGAGAGTATTGTCTTTTAAAAGCCCCTCTTTTTCCAGGTAGCTATTTATTTTGGGATTGCCAAACCCGTTTTGGAAGGCCAGATATGGATACAAAAGTTCCAAAAGGCCCCTGTCGAACTCCACCGGTAGAGGTTTTATCCTAATGAGGCGGTTATCTTCTCCTTCAAAGTCATATACAATCTCACAGTCGAAAATCTGGGCTATGGTGGAGAAATATGGTATTACGCCTTTATATCCGCCGGTTATATTGAAACTGATTTGGCTTTTGTCATCTTTTATTATCTCAAACAGCAAATCCAGAAGATTGGATATGCCGGACTGGAAAATTTGGGAGTTTTTCATAGAGAGGTTTTTCGCCACCTTTATAGAGGTTTTTTTGGCGTTGTCCGGAAATCTCTTTTTGAAAAATCTTTCCAACACTCTCCCTACAAGATAAGTGGAAAGGGAGTCCGAGGCTAAAAAAAAGAGCTCGTAATCTCCTTTTTTCAGCATTTGGCACAAAGTGGCGCTCTCCGCACTCTTTTCGCAGTTATCGAACCAGTTGGATATTTCCTTTTCCAACTTTATCAGCTCATCTTTGTAATCTTCTTTATCCGAATAGGGCAGATTCAAAAAAACCGGCCATTGCCGGGGTCCGAAATAGTGTCTTAGAAGCGATGTGCCAAGTGTCGTGATAACTTTATCCATACTCCGCCTTCCCGGTTTTTCATAATTATATGTAAATAGTTTTAATTTTGCTTTACGCCCTCTTATGCGGGTTGATGGTATAATTGGCATTTAAAAAGGCTTTTGTATGTTATATCTTTTGTATGACAGCGATCTGATAACCCCTCAAAGCCTTAAAAGCTATGCCCTGCTTATACGCCAAAAGTTTGGCAAAGTTCCGATAAAAAAGGAGTTTAGAAAAAACTTCACCGATTTTGAGGATGAGGCGATTATATTTATCTACGCCAAAGAGAGTGATATCAAAAGGTGGATAGAGGCTGCGAGGCAGAAGAAATTCACCATATTTTTCATTCCAAACGACAAATCGAAAAATCTGCAAAAAATTTTTAAAATCCCCTCCTCATTTGAAAAATATCTAAATGAACACACTTTCGTCTCCCACCTGACTTTCTTTAACGACACTCTTATTTTAAATAGAGCCGTCATAGCCAAAGAGAGCTGGATAGAGAGCCAAAACCTTTTAAAATCATTTATGAAAAACATCTTCAACATCAAACTTTTCAAACTCAACATATCAGTCAACGACAAACAGATAAAGAGCGCGGCTTTGATGATAGAGGCCTCGAACGAATATGTATTCAAAGTAATGGGATATCCTTTTTTCCAGGACACCGGCAGCTGTGACCGTTCGGCTGTCATCGTGTATGCGCCCACCTCTATCATAGAGGCTTTTAAACTGAAGTTTCATCTGATGAAAAAACCCGTCTTGCCAAAGGGAGTGGGCGTAATAAAAAGCAAAACGGTTACATTGCAAAGCGAGGATGAACTGAGCGTTGTTTTGGACGGGGAGAAGTTTCCATTTGAAAAAAGAGCGGTTATTAAGACCCAAAACACAAACCTTCATATAGCATCCGGATGGGAGGGGTGCCAGCCAAGCCAAAAGGACTCCATCCGGATAGATACCCTGCCAAAAGACGAGGAGCTGATAGAGTTCTATACCAAAAAGAGCCTGCCGCTGCTGCCAATAGCCAGCGAGGAACAGTTTGCCGCGCTTTTTAAAAAGATAAGAGAAAACGCCAAAATCAACCCCGTCTATATGACGCTGCTTATAATAAGCGTGCTTATGGCAACCATCGGGCTTTTTCAAAACTCCGCCCCAACCATAATAGGCGCTATGATTTTGGCTCCTTTGATGGCTCCGATAATCTCCTTTTCCATGGGAGTTGTCAGGTTTGAGAAATCTCTTATGGCACGGAGCCTCAAAACCATATCCGTATCGGTATTTACGGGCCTTTCTTTATCGACCATGTTCGCCTTTTTGCTCCCATACAGACACGTAACCGAGCAGATGGCTTTGAGGATGAATCCCACGCTTTTGGATCTGGCGGTGGCTATTTTGGCGGGTATCGCCGGCGGATACGGATACGCCAACTCTAAAGTGGGCGAATCCTTGGCAGGAGTAGCTATTGCCGTGGCACTGGTGCCGCCTCTGTGCGTTGCTGGAATCGGGCTTGGATGGATGGATATGGATATGTTCTGGCAGGCTTTTTTGCTGTTTTTCGCCAACATCGTAGGTATCGCATTTGCCGCCGGGACGGTATTTTATCTTTTAGGATTCGCCTCCAGCCGCTATGTGGCCGCGGCTTTCATACTTAAGATATCTATGATACTCGTAATAATCTTTCCACTTTATATCTCAACCCAAAACTTCTTTTTATATGAGAGGATTTACGATGAGATAAGCCGGGTTAAATACCATCAGGTGGAGCTTAAAATCGATTCGGTATATACAAAAGAGGGGAAAATCTATGTAGAGATAGAGCTTGCGGCAAAGGATGAGGCCGCAGCCCGGAAGGCCGCGCAAACTTTGAAAAAGAGATTTCCGGATCTGAATTTCGTCGTAATTTATAAAAAAATAGTCTAAAGAGAGGGTCAGATATCCCTCTCTATCTCCTCTTTGAACCTGTTGAAATATATACTTTTAAGCTTTTCAATATCCATATCTATATCGCAGAGTTTAAACTCCTTTCCGCCAACGGTGCCAAGCGGAACTACATGGATGCCTATCTCGTTTGCCAGCTCCTCCAAAGCGTGCATATTTTTTGGCTCTATCTCCACCAGCGCGCGGCTGAAGGTTTCGCTGAAAATCTCTCTGCTGTCTTCAAAACAGAAATTTCCCAAAAACCCTTTGCCAGAAACCGCCGCCATCTTTGCCAAAGCCATGGCTATACCGCCGCTTCCCACATCTTTGGCCGCTTTTAAAAGCCCTCTTTTGTTCGCCTCTATGACGAACTTCCAAAGTTTTAGCTCCTTTTCGTAGTCGATTTTGGGAAGCTCTCCGGCAACTTTGCCAAAAAGCTCTTTTAAGTAAAGACTTCCCCCAAACTCTTTTTGGGTATCGCCTACGATATAGACTATATCTTCCTCATCCTGAAAGACGCTTGGCAAAACTTTGTTCTCATCCTCGTTCACTCCCACCATGGCGATGGTTGGCGTGGGATAGACGCTTACGCCGTTGGTCTCGTTGTATAGGCTCACGTTTCCGCTAACCACAGGAGTGTTTAGGGCCTTACAGGCCTCTTTGATGCCTTCGGTGCCCTGGGCGAACTGCCACATAACCTCGGGATTTTCCGGATTGCCGTAGTTTAGGCAGTCCGTTATCGCAAGCGGCTGGGCCCCACTCATTGCCACGTTTCTGCCTGCGGCCATCACGGCCGCCGCCGCTCCGCCTTTTGGGTCGATGTAGCAGTATCTTGGGTTGCACTTGCTGCTCATAGCCAAAGCCTTTTTGTTCTCTTTTACCCGTATGACGCTCGCATCCAGCGTTCCTGGATGTTTTACGGTGTTTGTCTGCACCATCGAGTCGTACTGCTCGTAAACCCAGGCCTTGTCCGCCACCTCCAGGCTTTTTAGAAGTTTCTCGAAAGCCTCCTGGTTATCCACATGGGGAACCGTGTCGATGGAGGTCTCTTTTATGTAGTCCAGATACTCGGGCCTTTTGGTTGGCCTGTCAAGCTCCGGGGCCTCTTCGCTTACGGGAGCCACCGGGATGTCGGCTACCTTCTGGCCATGCCAAAAAAGCTCCATCCGGCCCGTATCGGTAACCTCGCCTATAACAGCAGCGTCCAAATCCCATTTTCTAAATATCTCCATCAGTTTCTCTTCCGTTCCCTTTTTGGCGCATATAAGCATCCTCTCCTGGGATTCGCTAAGCATCAACTCATATGGGGTCATCCCCTCCTCTCTCATGGGAACCTTGTCAAGATACATCCTCATACCGCTTCCGGCCCGTCCTGCCATCTCGAAACTGCTGGATGTAAGGCCAGCTGCCCCCATATCCTGTATGCCTACCACATAGTCGGTCTTAAAAAGCTCCATACAGGCTTCAAGCAGCAGTTTTTCGGTAAAAGGGTCACCAACCTGCACCGTGGGCCTTAGGCTTTTGGATTCCTCCGTAAAGCTGTCGCTGCTCATCACCGCTCCGCCAAGGCCATCACGGCCCGTTTTGCTTCCCACATAGATAACAGGGTTTCCAACTCCCTCGGCCCTTCCGTAAAAAATCTCGTCCTTTTTACAAATCCCGAGGCTAAAAGCGTTTACCAGGATGTTTCCGTTGTAGCACTCCTCAAAGCTCATCTCGCCGCCAATGGTAGGAACCCCCACGCAGTTGCCATATCCGCCAATTCCTGCAACCACGCCTCTTACCAGGTATCTTTGGTGAGCCCCCACTTCATCATCTCTTTTTACATCCCCAAATCTAAGGGCGTTAAGGTTGGCTACGGGCCTTGCGCCCATGGTAAAGACGTCTCTTAATATTCCGCCAACACCCGTGGCGGCTCCCTGGTATGGCTCTATGAAGCTTGGGTGGTTGTGGCTCTCCATCTTGAAAACAGCGGCCATCCCCTCCCCTATGTCTATGACGCCGGCGTTCTCTCCCGGGCCCTGGATAACCCAGGGAGCTTCTGTGGGAAAACCTTTTAGGTATTTTTTGCTCGATTTGTAGCTGCAGTGCTCGCTCCACATGGCGCTGAATATCCCTATCTCCACCAGGTTGGGCTCTCTTCCCAAAATCTTTTTTATATGTTCGTAATCTTCCATCGTCAGTTTATGGGCTTTTAAAATCTCCTGTAAATTCTCCATAACAAGCCTTTATATTTTTTTAATATTGTATAGAAAAAAAGATAAAAGTTTAATAGTAATATGCAGCTACTCCAACAAAGAGAGCCAGGAAGTTCAAAAGAAGAAATTTCGCCAAAAAACGGCCCCTATCCCCAAATTTACCGGTATAGAGCCTGTAGGCTATCAAAGAGGCCAAAGAGCCCCAAAGCAGACCGTATCCGCCCACATTTACGCCCCACAAAAGGGCTTTCCACTCCTGGGTAAACTCTGCCAGCAAAAGTGTGGCCGGAACGTTACTCATAAGCTGGCTTAAAAGCAGGGAGAGAAAGAAGATGTGATGGGGATGGTTTAGAACCTGTGAAAAAATCGTTGAGAGGTTGTCGGCTATACCAAAAAAGAGTAAAAAGATTAAAAGAAGCATATAGTCTATCTTTAAAGCCTCCCTGTTTAGCAGCAAAGAGTAGAAAAAAACCACAAAAGCGGTATAAAGAGGGACAATTTTTATAATCGTCATCACAATCAAAATAAAAAAGAAGAGATATGGATAAACCTCTCTTTTTTTTATATGGACGCTAAGGGTTCTTTTTTCATAAACTTTAAAAGGTATTATAGTTGCCGCCGTCATAACAAAAACGAACATAGCCGCCACGAATGGGGCCATCGTTTTTATAAATTCCAAAAATGACAGGTTGTAGTGCCAGTAGATATAGAGGTTTTGGGGAGAGCCAAAAGGGAAAAGCTCGGCTCCATTGGCGGTAATAGCCTCCAAAATCACCAGCAGGTCCTTGTTCTTTATATTCAATGCCAGCGTCAATGGCACGACGGTGACGAGCGCAACGTCGTTTGTAATGAAAGAGGAGATAAAAAAGGTAAGTAGAATCAGTTTGATATGCAAAAACGAGCCCCGCTCCATTTTTGCGGCCAGATATGTTAAAAACCCGCTGTTCTCAAGGCCTTTGATGGTTATGAAAAACATAGTTAGAATAAAGAGCACCTCCATCTCGTCTTTGGAGATTTGAGGAACCCTTTTTAGATATATCGATGTGGCAAAAAATATTATAAGGGATAAAAAAAAGAGCCACTCATTATATAAAAACTCCTTAGCTTTGAAGGCATACTTTTTTATATCCATAATCTATCCGGATAATCAGGAGTTCCACTTTTTTCTAAGCTCTTTTTGCTTTTGAAGATACCTTTTTATCAGCTCATCTTTATCAAAACCGAGTTTTTTCAGACTCTCTTCCAGGTCCAGGTTCGCCGCTTTCAGGGCCCTTTTAGCGAGCTCTTTGTTTTCGAGTATAAGTGAAGGTTCGATGCCTGTTTTGTAAAGATAGCCAAACATCTTTTTCAACTCCTCTTCGCTAAAACCCCTGTTATGCATATGGCTTTTAAAAATCTTGTAACGCTCCTTTTTTTTGGTATAAGCAAGATATATAAACCCGGCTGCTACTGTAAGTATCAGTAGAGCCAGAAAGAGGCTCCCGAAAAATATATTTTGTTCAAAACCGCTTTGGGTGTTGAACCTGAAGTTTTTTAACAGATCCATTTTTTTCCTATCCGGGCCGACATTTAGATTCTATATCCAAGTTTGATCGCCACCTCTTTGATATGTTGAAGCCTCTTTTCTATAGGCGGATGGGAGGAGAAAAGATCGAGCAGGCCCACGATACCAAATGCCTTCATCTCAGGAGGAAGGGCAACCTTCTCCTTTGGCAGCTGCCCAAGTTTCGCCAGGGCGTAGTATATGCCATGGGGCCCATCAAGCCTTACTGCACCCTCATCGGCTTTATACTCCCTGTATCTGCTAAACCACATGGCAAGCATGGTGGCAAACAGCGTCAAAACTATTTCCAAAATAAAGCTTATAGCCATATAGGCCATCGGCGAGGGGTTGCCCTCCTCGTCTTTTGGCGCCAAAATATTTGCCAAAAGCCTCGAGAAGAAAAAGACGAAAGTGTTCAATACACCCTGCAGCAGCGTCATCGTAATCATATCGCCATGTTTTATGTGGCTTATCTCGTGGGCCAAAACCCCCTCTATCTCCTTTGGCTCCATCAGATCAAACAGCGAATAAGAAACTGCAACCAAAGCGTCGTTTCTGTTCCATCCCGTGGCAAAAGCGTTTGGCGGGCCGTTGAAAAGCCCAACTTCGGGCATGCCTATGCCAGCCTCGTTGGCAAGTTTTTCCACCGTTGAAACCAGCCAGGCCTCCATATCGTTCGAGGGATTTTCGATTACCTGGACCCCCATATGCATCTTCGCCATCCATTTGGATAGAAAGAGGCTGATAATCGCACCGCTAAATCCAACTATAAATGACAGCACCAAAAGCCCGCTGACGGTGGACTGGTCTATCCGGATACCAAAAAATGCTTCCAGGATAAAAATGGTAAGATATATCGAGGCCATTACGGCCAGGTTCATCAAGATAAACAGTATTATTCCCATCAAGACTCCTTTTTAAGAACTTTTTATTATATTTTAGCCTTTTTTGTCAAGCAAAATGCTATATCTTTCTCATAATATGCCGCCTCGTTTATAAATACAGCGAACCCCTCATCTCCTTCATGAAAAATCTCCTTTTCATCAAAGGTTATAAACACCGGATCTCCTTTGTGAAGGTAGCTATAATCTTTAAACGCAAGTTCTGGATGGATCATCCCCTCAAGCTCCTGCCCTTTTCTTGGGAAACCGACTGTTTCGAATATATCGTAACACTCGACGCTTTCCTCGCACTTTTCGCCAAGTTCGAGTATCCTAAGAGCCGCTAATAAAACTTTTTTTGTCCTAAAAAAAAGATCCGCATCAAGCACTCCCTGGGGAACGGGCCCTACTTCTATGGTGATGGAGGATGGAGTGATGGAGTTTATAAAATCCCCCTCGCTGTTGCCAAACCATCTTAGAATCCTCACATCATCATACTCAAGGGCCAAAATTTTAGCTACGCTGTTTGAGAGTGGATCATCCTGGCTCAAAACTATAGTGATCCCCATATTTGCCGTAGTCGTATGCAGATCGATCAAAAAATCCGTCTCTTTGAGCCTCTCTTTTATAACCTTGGCCCGTTCATATTCATAAATATGACTATCCTTTTCCAAAGACTCTTTGCCAAAAGATCGGTTCAGGTCAAAATCTATATATCTTCTGCACTCCTTTATAGCCTTTGGGTTTGCCAAAAGAAAGTCCACATCTATATTTTCAAACTTCAACGGCTCATTTTGCACCGTTTTTACCAGATAGATACCAAGGAGTTCATTACCATGCACCCCACCGCTTACAGTAACCCTCACAGCACTCCTTTTTGATCTATTATAACAAAAAGCCGCAGAATGTGCGGCTTAAAGTTTTACCATTCTGCTCCTTACATCCTTTGTGGCCTCGACCATATTTTTCAAAGCCGGTATCACCTCCTCCCACTTTCTGGTCTTAAGTCCGCAGTCCGGATTGATCCAGAGTTTATCGGCAGGAAACACGGCAAGTCTTTTTTCTATCTCTTTTAAAATCTCCTCTTTTGAAGGGACTCTTGGAGAGTGTATATCGTAAACTCCCACACCCACCTCTTTTTGGTAGTTGTATTTTTTGAAAGCCTCCAATATCCTATTTCCGTTTCTGGCGGTCTCTATCGATATAACGTCGGCGTCCATGGCGTCTATAGTTTCCATTATATCGTTGAAGTCGCTGTAACACATATGGGTATGGATCTGGGTTTGAGGCCTTGCCGTGGCGGTGGAGATTTTGAAACTCTCAACGGCTACCCTCTCATATTCGCCTCTTTTTGCCTTTCTAAGCGGATAGCCCTCTTTAAAAGCCGCCTCATCCACCTGAATTATTTTAATTCCGGCATCTTGCAAATCACTTACCTCGTCGGCAATTGCCAAAGCCATCTGCTTGTAAACCTCCTCTTTATCCAGATCATCTCTAACAAAGCTCCAGTTAAGCATAGTAACGGGGCCAGTCAGCATCCCTTTTACTATCTTTTTGGTTTTGCTTTGGGCATAGGTGATCCACTCCACGGTCATAGACTCAGGTCTGCTTACGTCTCCGAAGATGATTGGTGGTTTTACGCACCTGCTTCCATAGCTTTGAACCCAGCCGTTTTCGCTAAATGTCACGCCCTTTAGCATCTGAGAGAAATACTCAACCATATCGTTTCTCTCAAACTCTCCGTGGACGAAGATATCCAGACCTACCTCTTCTTGAACCTCTATCGCGTAATCGATGAATTCGCGTATCTTTCTTTTATATTCCTCCACGGATATAAGCCCCTCTTTATAGGCTTTTCTCGTTTTTCTTACCTCCTTTGTCTGTGGAAAACTGCCAATAGTGGTTGTAGGCAAAACGGGGTATTTCAGTATTTCGTGCTGAATCTTGAGCCTCCGTGTTGCCGGCATCTCTCTTGCTTTTAGGTTTTTAGGAAGGTTTTTCACTCTCTTTTGCACAGCCTGGTTGTGTATCTGGGTGGAGTTTTTTCTGCTTTCGTTGGCCCTTTTGTTCTTTTCGTAAAGCTCTTTATCGCTCTCGTTGAGCGGGGCGTTTGTGTAAAGCCTCTCTATGATTCTCAGCTCATCGAGTTTCTCGTTTGCAAAAGCGAGCCAGCTTTTGATGTTTTTATCCATCTTTTCCTCATATTTGAGCGTATATGGCACATGGAGCAAAGAGCAGCTTGTAGAGACGATGACCTGCTCTTTATCAATCGGCAAAGAGTTTAAAAACTCCACTTTTTTATCTATATCGCTTATCCAGATATTTCTGCCATCCACTACTCCGGCGATAAGCTTTTTGCCGCTTTTTGCAATCTTTTCGACACTCTCAACATTTTCCATCCCGTAGACAAAATCAAGCCCGATACCGGATATTTCCGTATCCACCAGTATATCTACCGCCTCGTTCGCCCTCTCAAAATATGTAACCACATAAATCTCTACACCTTCGGTTGGGATATTTGCGTAAGCCTTTTTAAGTGCTTCAAGCTGTTCGTTCGATACGTCCTTAACCAGTGCCGGCTCATCAAATTGAATATACTTTACTCCGGCTCTTTTTAGCTCTTCCACAAGCTCTTTATAAACCGGAACTATTTTGTCGATGAGCTTTAGGGGATCGATATCTTCGCTTCTTGCAAAGGATAAAAAAGTAACGGGGCCTATGAGATTTACCTTCGTATCAATGCCAATCTCTTTTGCCTCTGTAAACTCTTTTAAAATTTTTTCCACATTTGGCTTGAAACTCTGATCTTTTTTTAGATATGGCACAAAATAGTGGTAGTTTGTATTGAGCCATTTTGTCATAGGGAGTGCTTTGTGGTTTTTATCCCCTCTGGCCATTGCGAAATATCGCTCAACCCCTTCAAGGTCCCTGTACTCTTCCGGCTCGCAGCCGAGAGTAACTATCATATCTATCATCTGATCGTATAGACTAAAGTCGTTCGAGCTGATAAATTTGGCTTTGGCCTCTTTTTGGTAGAGCCAGTGCCTTTTTCTAAGCTCTTTTGCCACATTTTCCACTTCATCAAAACTACTCTCGCCCCTCCAAAATCTCTCCAGGGCAAACTTCAACTCTCTTTTTTCACCCACTCTTGGGTATCCGGTAACATACGGCATAACGCTCTCCTATGGTTTTGTTTTTATTATTGTCAAGTTGTTTTGGAGGTTAATGGGGAGGCGCTATACCGCTTTTTGTTTTTCTACATCTACAAAGGGGGGCTTTTTTTATCTTTGCAAGTTTTAGTATCTTATGTGCCAAACATGCGAAGAATATGTTGCAGTAGCAGGGTTTGGGGCTATCCTGTGGTGGTGACTCCTCAGGTTCGATCTTTTGTGGTATGAAGTATTGGAAAATTCTATGTTTCGCTTTTTCAAGTTTTACAAGCGATACGGTAGCGGTAATTGCCTGCAGTGAAAAATACCTGCCTTTAAAACCTTTAGCCACCATTTTTTAAAAGCCACCTCTCAAGGATCTTCTGAGCGGCTATACTGTCGAGCCTGCCGTCTTTTTTATGTTTTAAAACCCCCTTTGTGGCCTCTTTTGCCTCATAGGAGGTAAAACCCTCGTCCATAAACTCGATCTCTCCGTCAAAATCGAGCAAAGAGACGAAGTGCTCTATCCGTTTTCTCATCTCCTCATGGCTGCTTCCCCCCTCAGGCACGCCCACTACCAGCGTATCTACCCCCCACTCTTTCAAAAAACCGTCAAGTTCCGCAGCGGCCTGGTTTCTGTTCTTTCTAAAGATAGGATTTTGCGGGATGGCGATAGTGCCGTCTGGAGATATGGCGAGGCCTATTCTTTTTAGCCCGATATCGGCTGCGGCTATTTTTTTATTTGCCAAGGCAGAACTCCCCAAACATCTTATCCAAAAGCTCGCCGCTTTGCATCGGCCTTGTAATGGAGCCGATCTCCTTGATGGCCTCGTTGAGGTGAAAGGCGAATATCTCAAGTTCCTCCATCTCAAGCGGACCAACACTCTCCTCTATCGCTTTTGAAGCCCTTTTTACCGCCTCTATCTGTCTATTTGATATGAGGATAATCTCTTCGGTATTGGAGAAGCTGTCAAGAAGATTTTTCAATCTCTCAACAAGAGGGCTGATATCTTTTTTTACGCTTAAACTTATCGTCTCAAATCCTGCGATATCTGTGATTTTTCTATCAAGGTCTATCTTGTTTAAAACGGCTATAATCTCTTTTTTGTCTTTGTATCTGTTTAAAAGCTCTATAATTTTCCTGTCTTCCTCATCCAAAGGTTTGCTGGCGTCGAACATGGCTATAACTATATCGCTCTCTTCTATAGCGTTTATGCTTCTGTCTATTCCTATCTTCTCTATCTCGTCTTTCGCCTCTCTGATGCCCGCAGTATCTATGAACCTTACTAGATGTGTTCCTATTTTGATGCTCTCTTCTATGGTGTCTCTGGTAGTTCCGGCTATATCGCTGACGATCGCCCTCTCATAATTTAACAAAGCGTTCAGCAAAGAGCTTTTGCCGGCGTTTGGTTTGCCTATGATGCTAATTTTGAAACCTTCTATCAGCCCGGCTCTTCTTATGGAGCTTTCCACAACTTTTTGCAGCTCTTTTTTTATATCCATAAGCTGCTCTTTTATCTGGTTGTGAAGATCTATTGGCAGATCCTCTTCGGCGTAGTCGATGTTTACCTCCACAAAAGCGAGTATTCTTATGAGTTTTTCGCGGATATCTTCCACGAAACTCTTTAGCTCGCCTTTAAGCTGCCTTGCCAAAATCTTTGCGGCGTCTTCACTTTTTGCCTCTATCAGCTTCGCTATGGCCTCGGCCTCGGTAAGGTCTAGCTTTTCGTTCAAAAAGGCCCGTTTGCTAAACTCCCCTGGCTCTGCCAGTCTTGCTCCAAGCTCTGTAAGGGTTTGTAAAATCCGGTTTGCCACAACGATCCCGCCGTGCACCTGAAACTCCACAATATCTTCGCCCGTAAAGGATTTTGGGGCTTTGAAGTAGATGACAATTCCCTGATCTATCAGTTTTTGCTCGGTATCGTAGATAGAGCTGAGCGTGGCTGTTCTTGGGGCAAAGTGGCGGCCCGTCATCTTTTTTGCCAGCTCCAAAGCCCTGGGGCCGCTCACTCTTACTATGGCTATGGAGCCTACACCGTGGGCGGTGGCGACGGCGGCGATGGTGTCAGTTGTTTCTGAAGTCATTGACGAGTATGTATTTTTCTCCAAATCTGTTCTCTTTTATTGCTACATATTTGTTTGGGAAAACCTCCCTAAGCTCTTTTAAAGCGATCTGAACCAGCACGCCGTCAAGCGGTTTCGTCTGGCCCCTGCCCTCTTTTTTCACCTTTTCGATAAATGGTTTGAGGTAGTTTTTTACCGACTCCTCCTGGGTTTTAAGAAACTGCGCTATCTCCAGCCTGATCTGCACTCCGTACTTTGAGTTCAGCCAATTAAAAAGCATATATGAAAGAGCTTTGTATCTGTATCCCTCCTTGCCTATAAGCAAGGCTGCGTCCTTGCCGTCGAACTCTATCAACAGAGTATTCTCGCCGTAAGGCTTTACCTCTATTTTATCCAGTTCGTAGCAAAGCTCCAAAAAGAGCCTTTTTATCTCATACTCCACATCTTTGGCAATCTGTTCAAGATCGCTTTTCTCCTTGTAGAAGTTGTCGAAAATCTCGCTCTTTTCCTCTTTGCTCTTGATTTTTGGAGCCGCTTTTTGCTCTTTTTTCTCATCAGTTTTGCAAGATACGAGTATGATGGCGTTTTTTTTGCCTATACCCAAAATACCTTTTGAAGGCGGCTGCAAAACTTTTATATCAAGTTCGGTTACGGAGCAGTTGAGTTCTGAAGAGGCTTTGTTGTAGGCCTCCTCAAGAGTAGGTGCTTCGATCTTTATCTGTTTCATAACCTATTCCTTTTTCGCGGCAGCCGCTTTTTTGGACTCAAATATTTTGTTTACGATCAGCTGCTGGATAATTGAGAGAATATTGTTTGTAAACCAGTATAGCGTAAGACCGGCTGGAAATGTAAGGAAAAAGAACGTAAATACGATCGGCAGCCATTCGAAAATCTTTTTCTGCATCGGATCTGTGATGGTAGTAGGCGTGATTTTTTGATGTATATACATTGTAACTCCCATCAAAACAGGCAGCACATAGTAAGGATCCGGAGCGCTTAGGTCTTTGATCCAAAGAATCCAAGGCGCGCCTTTTAACTCGATGGAGTTCAGTAAAACCCTATACATCGCAAAGAAAATCGGGATCTGGATCAGCATTGGCAGACATCCACCCATGGGATTGGCCCCATGCTTTTTATATAGCTGCATCATATGCATATTGAGTTTTTGCGGATCGCCTTTATATTTTTGCTGCAGCTCTTTTATCTTTGGAGCAAGATCTTTAAGCTTTTGCATAGAGAGCATCCCTTTTAGCGTCAAAGGAAACAGCAAAATTCTGATAATCACCGTCAAAAGCACAATGGCCCATCCCCAATTGCCTACCAGATGATAAAGATACAGAAGGGCCAAAAACATAGGTTTTGCGATAAAGGTGAAAAAGCCGTATTCGATAATATCGGTAAGCTCTGGATGGATCGCTTTTAGAGTCTCATACTCTTTGGGCCCCACATATCCGCCCAATGAGAGGTTTGGACTCCCCTCAACAAAAAGAATCGGGTTGTCCTCCTCGTCTTTGCTGACAACAACGTTCATTCCATCCTTGAAGTTGTAAAAGGCTGTGGCGTAGTATCGGTCAAAGGCGGAGGCTATCCGGGCTTTGTTGAAAACCTCCGTCCCTTTTGCGTCTCCGTCTTCTATGATGGTGATAGTGCCATCGGCCTCTTTTATCAAAGCTCCGTGCACGGTATAGCCGTCAACCCTTACATCGGGTCTGTATCCGGGAGAGATGAAGTATTTGTGGCCGTTTTTCACATCCACCTTCACATCGTAATGCCCATCCGGATAGATAGTTATGCTTTTTGTAACTTCATCTTTGGAGAGTTTTTGCTTCAATACCAGAGTTACGGGCTTATCACCTATCTCTACCTCTTTTTTATCTGTCGTATAAGGTGTTTTGAAAGCCTCCGTATTCAGTGCGATGTCGCTGAATCTGATCTCCAGGGGTTTTGGGAGTTTGTTTTCGTTGAAAAGCTTTATCTGTTTTCCGCTCTCGTCGGTATATTTCTTCTCCTCAAGCACCACCTGGGAAATTCGTCCGAACCTGTCGATAAATATATCAAATCTCTCCCCTTTTACCGTAACCAGATTCTCAGCTTTTACGGGGCCGCTTTTTGGAGCCTGGGTAGTTTGGGAAGGTGCCTTCAAATTTTGGCTTGTCATACCGCTTTTTACGGGTGCTGCCGTTTTGGAAGCGTTTATCTCCTGTTTCGCCGCAGGCTTTTTAGGCATAAAAAAGTAGTCATAACCTAAAAAAACCACCAATGATATTATCGTCGCCAACAATACTCTCTTATTCATATCCATTTTTTCAAGCATTCAAACCCTTTACAGTTTTTTTATAAGATAGTAAAAATTTTTACCCTTTGGCACAAGCCAGTATCTGATATCGCATTTTTTAAAATCGGCTTTTTTGATATTTTTATATATTACCGGATAGTCTATCCCGCCGGCAAAAAGCTGGTTGCATCTAAGAACCCTCAGAAGGGTCGCTATAAAAGCTACAAAGAGGTTGTCTTTTTCCAGTCTCCATTTTGCATATTCGGAACAGGTTGGGTAGTATCTGCAGCTGCCAAACGAAAGAAGTGTGAAAAACTTCTGATAGAGTTTTAGAAATAAAAGCAGAATTTTTCTCATATCACCCTGGCTTTTTTTAAAGTCTGAAAAAAGATCTTTTCCACTTTCACAAATTCCGCCTCCAAAATAGCCGGTTTGGCTACAAAGATATAGTATCCGGTTTTCAACTCCATAATATATGGAATTACAAGGGCTTTAAGCAATCTTTTCGCCCTGTTCCTTTTAACCGCTTTGCCAACCTTTTTACTGGCTACAAAGCCCACCCTCTTTTGAGGCCCCTCTTTATAAAAAAGGACGAAAAAGGGAGTA